>Ga0326727_10008472_pt1 | contig 26056 bp, 26 predicted proteins | sample MB2enrmetagenome_FD_207643 | JGI IMG/M metagenome (GOLD analysis project Ga0326727, IMG submission 207643) | Lab enriched peat soil microbial communities from McLean, Ithaca, NY, United States - MB29MY | ecosystem: Environmental > Terrestrial > Soil > Wetlands > Peat | place: USA: New York...
CGATACCCGTTAAGGTATGTCCGCTTTCGAGGCGGATCGTTTCAACCGCTCACGCACCTCTCCGAACCGCAGTTGTCAGCTCTCAGTTGTCAGTAAAACCTTTCTTTAACGACGCTTTCTGAAGAACTCTTGCACCAACTCTGCTGCTCTTCCGGCTAGCACGCCTTCCCTTATCTCCATCTTATGATTCAGGGCGGGGTGGTTTGCCACCTGCAGAATCGAATGGACGGCTCCGGCCTTTGGGTCGTCGGCGCCGTACACCAGGCGGCGGAGGCGGGCATGAACGGCCGCTCCCGCGCACATGGCGCACGGTTCAATTGTAACAAACAGCTCGCAGTCGCCCAGCCGATGGTTACCGGCGTTCCGTCCAGCTTCGCGCAGGGCCACGATCTCGGCGTGCGCGGTGGGATCGCTGTCGGTGAGATTGCGATTCCATCCTCTTCCCACTACGCGGCCGGCGCACACCACTATCGCTCCTACCGGCACTTCGCCTGCTTCCAGGGCGCGCTGGGCGCAGCGCAGGGCTTCTTCCATCCAAAGTTCGTCGGACCCAAGCTCATCGGACCGAAGTTCGTTGGAGGGGCCGGACGCGTTTTCCACTCTTCTGTGATTCATCTCACACCCTACAGTTTCCCGTCAGTGTTATTCTATGCGGGTTATGGGAATGACCGAAGTCTTACGGAAAGTGTTTCTGGTGGACCTGATCGAAGGATTGCGCGTGACCTTCCGATATCAGGATCCCAAGGAGATCTATACCGAGCAGTATCCGCTGGAGCGGCCGCAGGTCGCCGAACGTTATCGCGGCGCGCCGCGGCTGAACGTAAATCCCGATACTGACGAGACTCTCTGCATTGCCTGCGACCTGTGCGCTCTGGCTTGTCCCGAGAACCTGATCGTGGTCTCAAGCGAGCGCAATGAAAAAACCCGCCGCAAAGAACTCACGAACTTTACCTACGACCTGAGCCGCTGCATGTTCTGCGGATTGTGCGAGGACGCTTGTCCGGTCGACGCGCTCGAACTCACCCAGGATTTCGAACTCGCGAACTACAGCCGCGAAGGCATGATCTGGGACCGCCAGATGCTCGAGAAGGGTCCGCAGCCGACCATATATCAGAAGTAGTCAGAGGGTGAGGGCGCTCACTTCCAACGAGAACAATGAGGTATCCAGCCCATCGCGTCCTGTGATGGGTGACTCATTCCTGCCCGTCCTAAAGTACGTCCGTAGGGCCATGACCGAATAGAAGGTCCCCATCGGTCTTCTTGCTGGGCCGCTCTATCTTTCGGGTCTAAAGCCCGAAGGAGCGAGGCCGATAGCTGTGTCCGTGGGGCGAAACACTCGCGGAGGCGTGCTGCATCCCCCCGCCTGGAGTGTGTCTGCGTCAGCGTTCAGCGGAGATCGATGCACTGGCGCTCAGCGAACCGGAAAGAAGGGGGAAATCAGAAATGGTGGAAGCAGAGACTGCTAGCGTTTTGCTGATCGCGGAGAAGCCGGGAGATGCGGACCTGGTACGTTTGCGTCTTTTGGAAAGCAAGTGCAAGTTCCGCGTAAACTGCGTTACCCGGCTCTCCGACGCGCTGGCTTGCCTCGACGTCGAAACACCTTCCCTGGTATTGCTGGACCCGAACCTTCCCGACAGCCGCGGCGCGGAAACCATTCGGCGGATAACGCAAAAGGCGCCGGATGTGCCGGTGATAATCCTCTCGGGGCAGGACGATGACGAACAGGCGATCAAAGCGGTCCGGCAGGGCGTTCAGGACTACCTGTTCAAGAGCGACGTTACCTGCAAGCACATGGAGCGTTCTATCCGGTACGCGGTGGAGCGCAAGGAACTGATGCGCGCCCTGGAGGCCACACGGCAGCAGCAACTGGAATTCAAGGATCAGTTTCTGTCGCACGTTTCGCACGAATTACGCACGCCGCTGACTTGCATTTACCAGTACGTGACTCTTCTTTTGGATGGGCTGGCAGGGCCGCTGTTGCCGAATCAAACGGACTACCTGAGGGCGGTGCTGAAGAGTGTGAATCAGTTGCATGCCATGATCCGCGACCTGTTGGCGGCCACCCGCGCGGATAGCGGCAAGTTGCACATCGAGCCGCGCTGCATCGACATGCGCGAACTGGTGCAGCAGGCGGTTGCAATGATGCGGCCCAGCGCCGCGGAAAACCAGGTCGGGCTTGAATCTGCATTGGACCCGACCATCCCGCTGATTTATGCCGATCCAGCCGCGCTCTTGAAGTGCTCATCAACCTGATCGATAACGCTATCAAGTTCACTCCGCCGGATGGCGCGGTGATGGTGAAAGCGGCGATGGTGGAGACCGATCCGGGCTCGGTTTATCTGTCAGTCAATGACAACGGGTGTGGCATAGCGCAAGGATCGCTGTCTCAGGTTTTTGAGCGTCTTTACCAGGATCCGAACGCGGTGGACGGCAACCGAACCGGTCTCGGCCTTGGCCTCTATATTGCGCGGGGAATCGTCTCTTTGCATGGCGGAAGAATGTGGGTTGCCAGCCAGCCCGGAAGCGGCAGCACGTTCTCGTTCACGTTGCCGGTTTATTCGCTGGCGAAGCTGTTGCTTCCCATGGTCGTTCACCAGGGACGGTTGCGGGAAGACATTGTGCTGGTGCGGGTAGAGCTCAGGCCCTTGTCCAAAGCACTGCGCGGCAGCTGGAAAGAAACCTGCCAGCGCTGTCTGGAACTTTTGCGCCGGTGTATCTATGTGGACAAGGATCTGGTGCTTCCGCCCATGGATACGAACGGCGCAGCCCAGACATTGTTTGTGGTGGCCTCGACGGATATGAAGAGAGCGGCCGTCATGATGGATCGGATCCGCGATCAAGTTGGCGGGCTGCCAAAGTTGAAGGCTAGCGGCACTTTGCTGGTCACGGCCGAGGCGATCCCGAGGGCGCCAGCAGCGGACTCAAGAACCGTCGAACAACAAGTCTGGGGGGTGGCCGATTATGTCACCGAATTGATTCAGAGGGGTCAGTGGAGCGAACAACAATCTATAGGAACAGGGAGAACCACAAAATGCTGACTGAGAGTTCCAGCGGAGGGCAGCGCGTGAATCGAGCCAAGATTATGGTCGTGGATGACGATCCCGATCTCAGACACGCCCTGAGTTTGCGTCTGCGGGCCAATAACTACGACACGGTGAATGTCTGCGACGGCTATTCCGCGATTGCCATGGCACAAAAGGAGCGTCCCCACCTGATCATCCTCGATCTCGGGCTGCCGTCGGGCGACGGATTCGCCGTGCTGAAGCACTTGCAGGGGTACCCGGCGCTTTCGACGATCCCGGTCATCGTTCTCACAGCTCGCGATCCCGAAGCCCACGAAAAACGTACCCTCGAATCAGGCGCTGTCGCCTTCTTCCAGAAGCCGGCCGACAACGAGGAGTTGCTCAGCACCATTCGCGCCTGCCTCTAGACGGGATGGAAGGATGCAGGGGTCCCTTCGGCTTCGCTAGGGCAGGCTCCTCGACTCCTCAAAGGCTTCACTTCGCGAAGTCCTTGCTCCGGCCGAGAGCTCAGAGCTGAAAACGCTCACTCCGGCGGTAGCGGCAGTCCTTGAATATTCCAGGAGATGTGATAGACGGCGCTGTTGGTGGCTAGGATGGCCGACTTGCCCGGGGCGAACGCCAGTCCGACCAGCCCATGGCCGGAGACTTCCAGGTTGGCCTTGCCTTGGGGAGTAATTTTCACGATGCCGCGTTTTCCGGCGAGGGAGGCGGCGACGTAAATGTTGCCCTCGACATCAAGAGCCAAGCCTTGCGGACGGCCCAGTCCGCGGTAGAACATGGAGACGGTTCCGTGGGGATCAACTTTGTAGACACAGTCGAAGCTGGAAGTGCTGGGGCCGGTAACAAACATATCGCCGTTGAGACCGAAGGCGATGTGATAGGCGGAGACGCTCGGCTCCAGCGTCGCGAATACAAAAATCTGGCGGTCGCGAGCGATCTTGAAAATGGTTCCGCTGCGGTCGCCGACGTAGAGATTCTCCTCGCGATCGAAGGCAATGCCGGTGGCGATGCCCATGCCTTCGGCGTAGGTTGACATGGCGCCGTCCGGAGCCACTTTGTAAACCGCCTCGTCATTGCGCGACGAAACGTACATCTCACCTGCGCGGTCGAAGGCAATTGAGGTGGCGTTCATCAGGTCGCTGATAAAAGGCTTCACGTTGTAGTTGGTATCAATCTTGAAGATTGATACCGGAACCTTTTGCCCGCGCGATCCGGAGAAGGTGACATAAATATTGCCTTCGCGGTCGAGCGCGGGATTGGTGACGGGATGAAGGTTATCGGCAACTGGGACCGCAACTTTAATGGCGTGGGGATTGCTGATGTTCCCGTTGGTGCCGACTACAACCGGTCCCGATGTTGCTCCCTCGGGCACGCGGGCCACCAGAAAGTCGTCGGAACTGATCAACACCGAGCCTTCGATGTCGCCAAAGCGCACGGTGGGGCGACGCAACTCGGGCGGACGCAGGCTCTTTCCGATGACGCGAACTTCGCCCCCGGGCAAAGCGAAACTGGGGGCGACCGCCTCAATGTGCGGCTTACCGTTGACGTTCTTTTTTCCCAGCAGGCGGTCAGAGATGCTCATGGCTTTGTTCGGAGAGCCAGCGCTACTTGGTTAGAAGTCCAAAGTGCAATAGAAGATGCATGACGGCGAGCGCATAGAGCCCGGCTCCGAGGTCATCCACTACGATGCCGGTGCCTTCGGGCAGCCGCTCCAGCCGCCGAATCGGAAACGGCTTCCAAATGTCGAAGACACGAAAGAGTATAAAGCCCGCGAGAAAGGTTTTCCAAGCCAGAGGGACGGCAATGAGGGCGACCAACTGCCCTGCAACTTCATCAATGACGACGAATTGCGGGTCTTTCAACCCAGAGAATTGCGCAACCAGAGTGGCGGCGGGAATGCCGATGAGGGTCACCATTGCGGCGGCGATGATGGTTGCCCAGGTGCGGCTTGCGGCTGGGATCTGGGAACTTGCTAGGGCCCACAAAACAACAGTGGCTAACGATGCCCACGTGCCGGGACCGGGCTTGAGGCGTCCTGCGCCAAAGAAAGTCGCAACCAGGGTTGCCCACCGGGGGGCAGTGGATTTGTTGGCGATTTCGGGCGAAGGATCCATCAGTCCCCGTCCTCGTCGTCAACACTGTCTTGCCGGATCGCTTCGTCAGCGTCTGTAACCGGCGATGAAATTACATATGCGCCGCTCGCCCATTTGCCGAGATCGATCAGGCGGCAGCGGTCGCTGCAAAAAGGGAAGTCCGGGTCCGCCGCTTTCGTGGCCTTCTTGCAGATCGGGCAGCGGAGTTTGATGGCGCGTTTGCGCGGCATAAAGAGATTATCTAGGGACGGGGCTTGCCCTGTCCTGGAGCGCTGACAAACTTGCAGCCGCCGGAGACGCGGCAAGCCGCGTCTCTACAGGAAATGTTAAACGATTTCCGCCACCAGATCGTAATCGTACGCTGCAGTGATGCGGCAGCGATAAAACTCGCCCTCTTTCGGCTCGCTTCCTTCCGGATAATCGTTCACGAAGACCTTTCCGTCAATCTCGGGCGCGTGCATTGCGGTGCGGCCTTCGAGCAGCAGATCGGACTCGGTCGAAGCGCCCTCGAACAGTAAATCGAATTCGCGCCCAATCAGCGACTTCTTCTTTGCCCGGCTGACCTTCTTCTGGATCGACATCAGCGATTTGCGGCGGCTCTCAATCTCGCGGACGGAAAGTTTCTTGTCGTGTTCGAAGGCGCCCGCACCTTCCTGGTCCGAGTAGCCGAAGGCGCCCATCCAATCGAACGCCGCGTCTTTCACGAAGTCGCAAAGCTCTTCGAATTCTTTTTCGGTTTCGCCGGGGAAGCCGACGATGAATGAGGTTCGCAGCGTGACGTCCGGAATTACCCGGCGCATTTTCTCGATGGAACGCAGGAACAAGTCGGCGCCGCCTCCGCGCTTCATGCGCTTGAGAACCGTCGCCGATGCATGCTGCAGAGGCACGTCAACGTACGAACAAGTGTTGTCGTGGGCGGCGATCGTTTCCAGCAGCCTCCCCGTAATTTTGTTGGGATAGGCGTAGAGGAAGCGAATCCAGCGCAGGCCCGCGACACCCGCGAGCTTCTTGAGGAGCAACGCTAGGCCGTCTTTCAGTCCAAGATCTTCGCCGTAGCAGGTGGTGTCTTGTCCGATGAGCGTGATTTCGCGCACGCCAGATTGCGCCAGGCGCTCGGCTTCGGCTATGACGGACTCGAAACGGCGCGAGCGGAACTGTCCGCGCAGCTGAGGAATGATGCAGAAACTGCAGGGATGATCGCAGCCTTCGGCGATTTTGATATACGCGGACGATCGCGGCGTGGTGAGCACGCGGGGCGTGTGGTCGTCGTAAAGATAGTTGGGCAGATCGGCGACGGCGCCGTCCCAGGAATCGCGGGCGAAGCGGCCATGTTCTCGGCGATGATCGCCTTCGGGCCGCGAGGTCAAGATATGGAAAGGGGACGGAGTACGAGGTGTTTCTGCCACTCCGGCCGCGGCGAGAATGTTCTGTAATTCTCCGGTGCCGACGACCGCGTCCACCTCCGGAATGTTCTTGCGAATCTCGTCGTGAAAACGCTCGACTAGGCAACCGGCAACCACCAACCGCTTGGCCTTGCCGCCGGTTTTGTGGCGAGCCATTTCCAGAATCGTATCGATCGATTCCTGTTGCGCGCTGCCGATAAAGGAGCAGGTATTCACCACGATGACGTCGGCATCCTGCGCGTTCGGAGTAAGCTCGGCGCCCGCCTGGGTCAGCATGCCCATCATGACCTCGCTATCGACGAGGTTCTTGGGGCAGCCGAGGCTCACAAAACCCACCTTGGCCGGGGCGTTCGTCTCCGAAGTCGCGGATTTTGTTCTCTTTACGGACATTGAGAGATGATTGGCAGGAGGCCGATCCAGACGATTCTACCATCCGGGACGGGTTCAGAATGGCCGGTGCGACCCCGGTTGGGCATGTCACAGGAACAGGTGAGGACCGTCACGAATGATTTGTGATGTGTGAAATGCCCGTTGAACCGGGCCGGAGTGGGTGATTTAGCCCAAAATGGCGGTCGGGACCAGCGCCCTTGATGCTGCTAAGTGCCTATATATCTATTGCTTACACTATGAGGCATGTCTGGCGTGGAACTTGCATTTCAAGCTGGGAACAGGGGGAGTGGATATGGCTGTTGATTTGGGCGCCCTCGCCCGTAAAACCTGGCGCACCATTGCTTCCATCCAGACTGGCGTCGTTCTCTTGATCCTGGTGGTGATTCTGTCGGCGGCCGGAACCATTGTGCTGCAGCGGCCGGCGACCGACCCCGAGGAGATGCAGACTGCCTACTCCCCGCATGTGCTTCGGATGCTGGACGCGGTCGGGTTGACCGACGTATTTCACGCCTGGTGGTTCCTCGGATTGATGCTGCTGGTCAGCCTCTGTATCATAGCGGCTTCCATTGACCGTTTTCCGAACTCGTGGCGCTTCTTCTCGCGTCCCTACAAATATCCTGATGAAAGCTTTCGCCGCGCTTCCCATCCACAGAAGACGCTGCCCATCGCGGACGAAGAAGCTGGGTTGGTGGCGGCTGAGCGTGCATTGCATTCTCTGGGATTCAAACCCGAGCGGGTGGTGCGCCAGGACCACTTCGGAATTTTCGCGGAACGACATCGTATTTCCGAGATGGCGGTGTACATCGTCCACGCCAGCCTTCTGCTCATTTTCTTCGGCACCATCGTGGATGGTCTTTGGGGCTGGCGCGGCACGTTGAACCTGAATGAGGGACAGACTTCCAACGTTGTCGAGTTACGCGATGGTGCTACCCGCACGCTGCCGTTTGCCCTGCGCTGCGAGCAGGCAGGCCAGGAAAATTATAAGGATGGCACGCCGAAAAAATGGTGGTCTAAGCTGGCCGTGGTTGAAGGCGGAAGAGATGTACAGAAGAAAGAAATTGTCGTAAACGACCCGCTCCTCTACAACGGCGTACGGTTCTACCAGTCGAGTTACGGCCAGAATGGCAAGGTCGATAAGCTCATGCTGACCGCGACTCCGAGCAGCGGTTCTGGCGAGAAGAAAGAATTCGGGCTGGCCGTGAACGACACCGTTGCCCTTGACGCCGATACCACGGTGCGTTTCGCCGAATTCATTCCCGACTACGCGGTTCGCGACGGGCAGGTATATCGAAAATCGAACCAGCTGGAAAATCCGGCAGTTCACCTGATTGTGACTTCCAAGGCCGCTACGACAGAGACTGCTGGGAAAAAGACTGCCGGAACAAACGTCGCCGGGAAAGACTTTGACGTCTGGTTTCCACCGATGGACGAGGTCGCCGACAATTCGAAGGCGCCTTGGCAGTTCCAGGCCACCGACCTGAAGATGCAGCACTTCACCGGATTGCAGGTGTCGCACGAACCCGGGCAGTGGGGAGTCTGGTCCGGGGTAGTGCTGCTAGGCGTGGGGCTGGCATTCGTGTTCTACGTGGTGCATATGCGGTTTTGGGTGGTACCGGTTTGCGACCGCAAGACAGGGAAGTGCCTGCTCTGGATCGGAGGAAGCGCAAACCGCAACCGCGACGCGTTTGAGCAGCGCTTCAACGATCTGGTGGTGCTGGTGGAAGAAGAGTTGAAGACGATTCCCAAAACCGCTCCCGGTGAGCAGGTCGCAACCCTGGCCGGAAAATAGACCGGCACATTGCAATTGGAGGATGTAAATGGCACAAGTAAAGACAGAACAGCGGCAACCGGCAACCGGCATGACCCTGATCGTGCTGGTCGGGCTGGCGATTGCGTTCCTGCTGTTCATGGCATTTTTGAACGTGGTGAAAAGTGGCAACATTTTGAACGAGACCAACCTGCTCTTCGCGACCCTGATTTTCTACTCCGGCGCCGGCGCGCTGTATCTGGGATTTGGAGTCACCGGCATCGAGTCATACGTGAAGTTCGCGTCGCTTGCCACCTGGCTGGGATTGCTCTCGAACACGGCAGCCGTTGCCCACCGCTGGTACGAAGCTGGACACGCGCCGTTTTCCAGCGTTTACGAAATGCTGCTCAGCTTTGTGTGGACGCTAGCAGCACTCACTTTGATCGCCGAAAAGAAATATGGAGTGAAGGTCATTGGCACGGTCACCATGCCGGTGGCGATCGTCGGTGTGGTGCTGATGCAATTGCTGCGAACCGAAGTGCATCCGCTGGTTCCCGCGCTGCAATCGACCTGGCTGCATGTGCATGTCACGCTCGCCATGCTGGCCTACGCCGCCTGCGCGCTGAGCTTTGCCCTGGCCATGATGTTCCTGCTCAAGGACAACCTGAAGACCGAGACCGTGCTCGCTGTAACCAGCGCCAGCACGCTGGCGATTTACGCGAGCGTGGTTTTGGCTCGCTTCGAAAAGTGGGGCGGGCTGAGCCTGGCGGCGTGGGATCCGGAACAGAAATCGGAGGTCTTTCTCGCTAAGGGCGTACGCTTGTTCGTCACCATTCCCGACCTCGGCTGGCTGATGATGCTCACTCTGTTGGTGGTCGCGTCACCGCTGGTCTTTTACGGACTGGCGCGCTGGAAGAAGAACGATAGCTTCCTGACGCTCGCCAATCGCGCCGTATTCCTCAGCATTCTGCTCCAGGTGATGGCGCTGGTCATGTTCCTGGTGCGCGCCGGTGATGGCCGCTATCCGTCACTCGACGCAGAAGGATTATTCCCGACAAGCCTCGCCGCCTCCCCCTTCATACTGTCGGGATTGGTCGGCGGCGTCTTTATCTCGCTGCTTTATCTGCTGCTGCTGTGGCGGCGTACCGATCTGGAGCGTTTGCTGCCCAGCACCGACAACCTCGACCGTCTCACGTACAAAACCATCTGTCTTGCCTTCCCCTTGCTGACGCTGATGATCGCCTCCGGAGCGTACTGGGCGAACCAGACCTGGGGCTCCTACTGGAGCTGGGATCCGAAAGAAACCTGGGCCGCGATTACCTGGCTGGTGTATGCCCTCTACTTGCATATGCGCATCACGCGGGGATGGCGCGGGCGCCGCGCCGCTTACTTCGCCATCGCCGGTTTTGCGGTGGTGATGTTCACTTTCTTTGGGGTGACTTACCTGCTGCCCGGATTGCATGCCTATGCCTGAGCGTCCTCAATCCGCGCCCAGCCTGACTGTGCCGGGCGGCCGTAAGCCCGTGTTGTGCACGGATTCGCCGCCGGCGGAAGGCTCCCGATTGCGTTTTAATTGGCAGCTTAAGGCAATCTTGCCGGTCGCGTTCGTATTGCTGGCCGGATTACTGCTGTTCACGCTGGCGACCGTATCTTTTCGGGACCCGGAACGCCACGCCGTGCTGATCGTCGCGGGAGCGGGAGCGGTCGTCATCTGTGCGGTTTCCATCGTCGCTCTTGCCTATCAGATTCAGCGGCCCATGGTCGAATTACAGGAGAAGATCGAGCAGGTGAGCGAAGGCGATCTGGACGCGGCAGTCAGCTTTGCCCAGCGCAACGACGAAATCGGGGACCTGGGCCGTAACTTCAATCACATGATGGAACAGTTGCGGGAGAGCCGGGAGGAAATTGAGACCCTGCATCGCACGCAAATCTCGCGCGCCGAGCACCTGGCGACACTGGGCGAGATGGCTACCGGCTTGGCCCACGAGATTCGCAATCCGCTCGCGGGAATCGCCGGCGTCATCGAAATCATCGGCCGCGATCTGCCTGCGACCAGTCCGGCGCGGGCGGTGGTGAAAGATGTTCGGCAGGAAATCGCACAGATCAACCGCATTCTGACCGATCTTCTGGAAACGGCACGGCCTCATCCGCCGCAGGTTTGCCGGAGCAACCTCAACACGACCGTGGAGCACACCGTCATGCTGGTTCGCCAGCAGGTGCTTTCGAAACCGATCAAGATCGAGCTGCAAGGGGCGCCCGATCTGCCGGAAGTGGAGCACGACAGCGATCAGATTCACCAGGTGCTTCTGAATCTGCTGCTGAACGCGGTGCAGGCGATTGATGGGGCGGGCACGGTGCAGGTCGAGATAAGCTCGCGAGATGACTACGCCAGCGTGGTGGTCAGCGACACGGGGCGTGGCATCCCGCCGCAGCTTCTCCCCAACATTTTCCGGCCCTTCTTCACCACCAAGGGCAACGGCACTGGTCTTGGTCTTTCGCTAGCCCGCCGGATCGTCGAAGAACATCATGGCCGCATCGAAGTGAGCAGCGTGGTTGGAAAAGGCAGCAGGTTTGAGGTGTTGCTGCCGTTTCGAATGCCCGTCCCGGAAGTCGCGGCTTCCTAGAATCTCAGTGCCGTTCTGAATCAGTTCCCAGTTGCCGGTTCTCAGTGAAAGCCGATTTGCCGCACTGAGAACTTCTCTCATTTCGTAGTAAAATCAAGTATTAATGCCCGCTGGGAAAATTATGATAGTGGACGACGAGCGCCTAGTGCGCTGGTCGCTCCGCCAGAAGTGCGAAGAGTGGGGTTACCACGTAGTGGAAGCTGATGCCGGGGAACCTGCGCTTAAGCTGGCGCAGCGGGAGTCGCCCGACCTCGTCCTGCTCGATGTTCGCATGCCCGACTTGAGCGGCATCGAAGTGCTGGATCAGCTCAAGAAAAATGGCGACGCCCGCGCCGTCATCATGATCACCGCCGATCCGCAACTGGACGATGTCAAAGCGGCGCTCAAGCTGGGGGCGTACGACTTCGTGGGCAAACCGATCGATTTCGACGAGCTTCACATCACCATCAAGAACGCGCTGGAGGCGAACAGCCTGCGCACGGAAGTCCAGGCGCTGCGCGGAGAAGTGCGCGGCGGAGCCGGTTATGCCAGCGTGGTGAGCGTCTCAGCGAAGATGACCGAGCTCATGAACTTCGTGCGCAAGGTTGCGTCGAGCGAGGCCACCACGGTTCTGATACAAGGTGAAAGCGGCACCGGCAAGGACCTCATCGCCAAAGCCATCCACTACGAAAGTTCCCGCAAAGACAGACCCTTTGTAGCCATAAACTGCTCGGCGATCCCCGAGACACTGATGGAGGCTGAGCTTTTCGGCCACGAAAAGGGCGCGTTCACCGATGCCAAACAGATGAAGAAAGGGCTGTTCGAGGCCGCGGACGGCGGAACGCTGTTTCTCGACGAAATCGGAGAACTCTCTCCGCTGCTGCAGGCGAAACTGCTGCGCGTGCTGGAGGACCAGGTCATCCGCCGCGTGGGAGGTGTCCGCGACATGCAAGTGGACGTGCGGGTGATCGCGGCCTCCAATCGTGATTTGGAGAAGGCGGTGCGCGATGGTCAGTTCCGGCAGGATCTCTATTACCGGCTGGCCATCATCGCGATTTTTATTCCGCCGCTGCGGGAACGAAAGGAAGACATTCTTCCTTTGGTGGAGTTTTTCATCGACCGCTACAACCGTAGATTCAAGAAATCAATTCAGGGCGTTACCGAAGACACCCGCCGCCTTCTGTTCAGTCACAACTGGCCCGGCAATGTTCGCGAGCTGAAAAACACCATCGAGCGGGGCATGATTCTGGAAGACGAGCCGTTGCTGCGACCCGTATATCTGCCGTTTTCCGTGGGTGAATCGGGCGGCCGCACTGTCTTTGAACGGAGTTCCTCGGTCGATAGTGGACAGACACTGGCCGACGGCCGGACTCTGCCACGACTTTATATTCCGGAAGGCGGAACGTCGCTGGAGGAAGTGGAACATGCCATGGTCGAGTTGGCCATGCGCCAAGCCAACGGCAACCAGACCCACGCCGCCAAGCTGCTGGACATCAGCCGCGATGCTTTGCGCTACAAGCTGAAGAAATTCGGATTGATTCGCGGAGATGAAGAAGGCTCCCAGACCGACTCCGCTAACGAGGAGTGAGAGCCAACGCGAGTAGCTTTCTTCGATTTCGATCCCCCCATATCCGCGATATACTTCCAACAACTTTAGCAGCTTCCAGGTTGGGGATTTTTCTGCATGGCCGTTGGCATTCGCACTCAGGACCTGCGCAAGGTCTATAGTTCTTCTCCGCCCTCAGGCGCTACCGGGGGATTTATTGCGCGCGCCGATGCCAAAGGCGGGAAGCAGCCGAAGACCCAAATTCCCGCCCTCGACGGGCTTTCGCTTGAGATTCTTGCCGGAGAGATTTTCGGCCTGCTTGGCCCCAACGGCGCGGGCAAGTCCACTACGGTCGGTGTGCTTACCACGCGGGTGCGGCCAACGTCCGGCCACGCCTGGATTGGCAAGCACGACGTGTGGAAGGAACAGGCGCGAGTCAAACACCTGATCGGCGTTGTGCCGCAGCGTCCCAATTTGGATTTTTCTTTGACCGCCCGCGAAATTCTCATTTTCCACGCTGCCTACTTCGGAATCGGACACAAGCAAAGAAACGAGCACGCCGACATGCTGCTCGAGAAGTTCAAGCTCACCGAGCGCGCCAACCAGATGGTACGCGGTTTTTCCGGCGGCATGATGCAGCGGCTGTCCATTGCCCGAGCCATGATGCACGATCCGCAGGTTCTGTTTCTCGACGAGCCCAGCGCCGGCCTCGATCCTCAGACCCGGATTCTTTTGTGGAAGATCATTCGTGAATACCACCAGGCGGGAAGAACCATCCTGCTCACCACTCATAATATGGAAGAGGCCGATGCGCTGTGCGAGCGCCTGGCCATCATTGACCACGGCCATGCGATTGCTTTGGGTACACCGAGAGAGTTGAAGGCATCGATCCCCGGTGGATTCCTGGTGCGCCTTCGTTTCGGGAATCAGACTCCGGAGTTGCTTCAGCGGCTGCAGTCGCTGTCGGGAGTCCGAGAGGTGCGGGCTGCCGATAGCACGGGCGCGGACGTCTATGCCGATCGCGGTGGTTCTCTTATTCCGGAGATCGCGAGTTTGGCCGCGAGCTCAGGCGCAGAATTGTCGGACGTTCACATTTCGGAACCGAGTTTAGAAAATCTGTTCCTGCACCATACCGGAAGGAGCCTGCGCGATTGAACTGGAAAACCTTTGGCGCAATGCTGGCGCGCGACGCCCATGTAGCGCGGCGCAATGCGATTCAACTGCTTCTGCAGACTTTTCTACAGCCGCTGCTTTTCGTTTTCATTTTCGGCAAGGTGATGGTCGGCAGCGGCTACATGCCGGCAGCGTACAAAAGTCTTCTTCTGCCCGGCATTATTGCGATCAGCATGGTCTTCACCGGAATCTGGGCGGTGGCCATGCCGCTCATCGCCGAGTTTCAGTTTACGCACGAAATCGAAGACCGTCTGCTTGCCCCGATCGGCGTTGGCTGGATCGCGATCGAGAAAGTCATCGCCGGAATGCTGCAAGCGCTGGTTGCCGGGCTGATTGTAATTCCGCTCGCCTGGCTCGTGCTTCGACCCGGGGTTGACATCAGTATTCACGCACCCCTGGCTTTCGCTGTGATCATCGTGCTGGTCGCGACCTTCTCCGCCTGCGGAGGACTGGCACTGGGGTGCAGCATCGATCAGCAGCACATTGGCTTGATGTTCAGCATGGTGATTACGCCGATGATTTTCTTTGGTTGCGCTTACTATCCGTGGAGCGCTCTGAAAACTTTTCCCATCCTGCAAAAAGCTGTGCTGATCAACCCGCTGGTGTATGCCAGCGAGGGATTGCGCGCCACTTTGGTTCCGCAGTTCCCGCATTTATCGATCATCGCGGTGCTCATGGCTCTGCTTTTCTTTGACGTTCTGCTGTTGGTGGTGGGACTGCGGCAGTTCGAGAAAAAGGCGGTGAGTTAGCTGGGTGGGGCAGGTGCGGAATCGGACGAATGAGTGACTCGTCGCGCCTCTGGCGTGGTCTTCATTACGCCGACTTAGTGCCAACCGTCGCCGATTCGGCGGTTTGCAGGTGGAACAGCCGCCGCAACGCAGTGGTCATCTGCTCTTGCTCCGCTTTCCCTGGAAATTCCTTGAGTTCACGGGCCAGGGAGCCTGCGACCTTGTGCGTCATCCGGGAGATGACTGCGTTTAACATTGCATCCTGGTCCTTGGAGAAAGGACCGTTCTCTTGTCGAAAGGCATCCAGTTCTTGCCGGCAAATCTCATCGAGCCGCTGGCGAAGAGCGACGACGGTTGACACGGCACGCTCCGCCATCAGCTGGCAACGGAAGCCTTGCGCCTCGGCGTGCAGAATCTTTTGAGCCTCACACGCGGCGGCCTGACGCTTGCCCGCATTGGGGTCGGCCACGTTTCCCAGGTCGTCAAGGTCATAGAGGAAAACACCCTTCAGGTCGCGCACCTCAGCGTCAATGTCGCGGGGCATCGCGAGATCCACGATCACCAGGGGCTGGCTCTTCCCCTTCTCCCTGCGCGCGCGAATCATGACTTCAGCTTCCTGACGGGTGAGAATCGTATGCGGGCAGGAAGTTGAGCTGATGATGATATCGGCTTCCCCCATGTGCTGCCAGCGTTCCTCAAACGGAAACGCGACCCCACCGAGCTTCTTCGCCAGCTCAGTGGCATGCTCCAGGGTGCGATTGACGACGATCATGCCGATAGAGCCGGCGCCCTGGTCGAGCAACTCGCGGGCGGAGAGCTCACACATCTGGCCCGCGCCCAGCAGAAGCACTTTCTTATTTTTCAGCGTGCCGAAAATCTGGCGGGTGAGTTCCACCGCGGCATAAGGAATCGATACCGCCGCGTTGCCAATGGCCGTCTCGCTGCGCACGCGCTGGGAGACGTTGAGCGCCTTCTCCAACACGGCATCGAGGAATCGGCCGGTTGCCCCCACCTTCTGCGCCTGCTTCCAAGCCTCTTGCACCTGGGAAACGACCTGGGGTTCGCCGATTACCATCGAGTCGAGGCTGGATGCGACGCGGAAGATATGCCTGAGTGCCGCTTCATCCAGCAAGCGGTAGAAGTGCTTGCACTCGCACAGCTTGAGTCCATATTCTGCGCCGAGCAGCCGCATCACGGAGTTGACGGCCAGAGTGACATCGGTGGCCCATAACCAAAATTCGGTGCGGTTACAGGTCGCCATTACAATGACTTCTTCAATGCCTTCCGCCCTTGACAACTGCGCCAGGGCTTCATAGCGCCGGCTCTCGACAATCCAGAAGCGTTCCCGCACTGCCACGGGGGCTGTCCTATAGTTGAGCCCAACCACCATGAGAGTGGGTTCCAAGTCGTCAGCTCCTGTTGACCACTGGTAGGAAAAGCACCCAGCGTGCCAAAGGCGAATCCGTGTCTGGACATAAATCTGCTTTCGTTTCAGTTAGTTAGACAATTTAAAGCGAGCAGGGAACTGAGGTTGACAGGGTTAGATTGTGGCATATTACGCTGGGCGCGTGTGTTTTGGCCCCTTAAGAAGGGAGTGCCTTTCTTTGTATCTTTGCGGTAAAAAGCGTCGGAGCGCACCGTTTAGGGTGCAACTTCCGCTGGCACCGTCTCTTTCTCCTTCACGCCTTTCGTATGCGGCTGGTAAACGCAGAACGGCTCCTCATCGAGATAATTGCCGGTGGCTGCAAAAGCGCGGGCGCGACAACCCATGCAAATGTTGCGGAACTCGCAGCAACCGCATTTTCCTTCCAGGTTGTTGGTATCGCGCAGTTCGTTGAATACCACTGAGTTTTCCCAGATCTCGGCAAAGGGCTGCTTCCTCAAATCGCCTGCCAAGGCGGGCAGGTATCCACAGGGATAGACCTCTCCCTGATGAGAGATGAAACAAACGGCGGTTCCAGCCAGACATCCCTTAGTCATGGCGTTCATGTCGGAGGGATGAGTTCCGGGATGTCCTACTGGACGTCCCACACCTTGAGGTTTCAGCTCGATGCCGGTCGAACCCGGCATCACCATCTCGGTGGGACCGATATTTGGTGAACCTTTACTGGGCGAATCTGGCGCCGCTTGACGTACCGGCTGTGCAGTGTGAGCGGCCTCTGCCGCTGCTGCGGAACGGCCCTCGGCAGCGCGCCGTTGGCGAACCACGCGGAAGTAATGTGGCGCGCAAGTGGCCTTCATCTCGATGCCACCTTCGAGCGAGCGATCGTAGAACCAGTTCAGCATCTTCTCGTACTCTTCCGGAGGAACCATTTGTTCGCTGGCAATATCCACGCCACAACCTACCGGCACCAAGAGGAAGGTGTGCAGCGCATCTGCTCCCAGCGACTTCGCCAGTTCGAGCACGTTCGGAAGCTGGTGGGCATTGTGGCGGGCGATGGTGGTGTTAATCTGCACCGACATGCCCAAATTCTTCAGATTTCGGAAGCCGGCAATGGCGGCATCGAAGGCGCCGGGAATGCCACGGAAGGTATCGTGAGTGAGCGCATCCGCGCCGTCGAGGCTGATGGCGACGCGCTGCACGCCGCTATCGACGATCATGCGCGCGACGTGCTTCGTGACCAGCGTGCCATTGGTGGCCAGGGCCACGCGCAGACCCTTGTCGGTGCCATAACGCGCCAACTGAAAAATATCGGAACGGAAGAGGGGCTCGCCGCCGCTCAGTACCAGAATAGGAGTGGAGACGGCAGCGATCTGATCGATGATATCGCGCGCCGCAACGGTCGAGAGGTCGGAGGGAGAACTCAGTTCCGTCGCGGTGGCTCGGCAGTGGATACAACGCAGATTGCAGCCTTTGGTCAGCTCCCAGAAAATCAGGCGTGGCTTGTTCTTGGTCGTTGGAATTGGAACTGGATTGGAATGCTGCGCGTTGCCGTTTCCTGGAGCCATGTGCAATCCCTCCCTACTCGAACCCGGTCTCGTTCACCCACCCTAAGGGCAACCATAGGAGAGATCGCCTGCCGCAGCGGTGACTGACATCACCGGAAATTGTGATTTCGGTCACGAAACAAAAACCTTTTTGAATGTTGGGCATGGGGCGAAGTCAAGGTTTTTTCCAGGGTTCTGGGAAACAGCCATTTCCCCTGGCCCTCCTCTTGCCCGCGGTACGCGCAGGTCGTACCTAGTTGTTGTTGGCAAGGTCGCGCAGCGCCGCCGTATTGCGGATTACCAGGGTCGAACCTTTCGACTGAACGATCTGACGCTTCTTCATTTCCGCAAATAGGCGGGTAACGGTCTCTCGCGAAGTTCCGATCATCTGCGCGATTTCCTCATGCGTGAGTCTGAGCTTTAAGCGGGGCTCTCCTTTGCCGCCATCGCCGTTCTTGGAACTCCATTCCAGAAGCAACTTAGCCAGTTTTTCGGCGGCGGAGTGTGACAGCCCCAGCGAACCCGCTTCCTTACAGGCATTATGATATTTTTCGCTTAACTGCTCGGCCACTTTGAAGCAGGCCTCCACGTCATCCTTGAGGAAGCGAAGAAAGTCATCGCGCTTGACGAAGTTAACCTGGCAGGGATCGATCGTCTCCGCCGTTACCTGGTAAGGTTTGCCGGAAATCGTGGCGCTCATGCCCAGAACTTCCCCGGGCTCTACCAGTTTCACAATGACGGTTCTGCCGCTGGGGGAATTGATGGAGAGCTTCACCCTGCCTTTGCAGAGCACAAAGATGCCGCGTGGCATCTGCCCTTCGACAAACAGCACAGCCTTCTGTGGATATGCGGTCGCGTACTTGATGCTTTCAAACGCTTGCAGCGCGGTGGGAGGCAGATCACAGAAACTAAAATTGGCGCGCAATTTGCATGTAATGCAACTTTCTACAATCTCCATTCCGTAGGGCGAGATCATGAAGCAGCCTCCTGTAGCAACCTCGGTGCCGGCTCGCTTGCGTGGGCCGCTTCTTGCATAGTCCACGAGCCCGTTGAGTCGGCCTCGTCTAGCTCAGTGTCCGTCCGGGGTGGAACGCTTGGCTGTGCGGCGCGGCACACGCCGTTGTGATCTTCCTCACAATCCGCGCATCGTCAGTTACGGTGCGACTTGGGCGGCAAGGCACAGCGATGGCAGACGAATAGCGCCGGCATCATTCGGCTTTACTTAGGGCAAGCCTTGCCGGGACGGCGGTGTCACTCTGTGCGCGAACGGCAGTTAAACAAGCGCTGTTGCGAACACAAAGCAGGGCACAAGCTAGCGCTTGTGCCCCGAACCGGCTCTGCGCCCGGCCACAAATGCCAGACAGACGGGGTTACTTCACTTGCAGAGTTTCGATGTAGTGGGTAAGGTTCGACACGCGCTGCTGCACCTCACCCTCGTGCCCACTGCTTAGAGTCCAAAACAAAGTTCCCCATACCGGCATGTCCTTGGATCCGTGCGCGGGAGTAGCGGATTCGCCGCGGATAGAGGCCGTGACCTTCAGCGCGGGATATTTCCCGCCGTTATTCTTGCTCAGCAGGGTAAGGTCGGTGGGAGGGGTCTTCAATGCGCTGGCCGCGGGACCACCACCTTTACCGTCGGTTCCATGGCAAACGGCACAGTAGGACATATACATATCCTTGCCGGACACAGGTGACGTGGCTTTGACCGGGACATGTTGAATTACTTTCTCTGGTGGGGCCTGCGGTTTCTCCTGCGCGCCGACCATGCAGGCACATACGATTAGTGCGGTAAATAATGAAATCAGTTTGTTTATCGACATCGATCTGTTCTCCTTTCGAACCGGAACTCACCTTTTGTGACCTGAACTGCGGGCGTGCAGCAAATCAATCACCGGCGGCGCTCCCCCGCGTTCGCTTCACTGCCGGCTATCGCGTCGGGAGTTTCCATCCCTTATCCTGACGCACCAGCGTTAGCGTGGATGTGGTCGGGTCCCCATGATAGAAGTCGGCTTGATACTTATTGATCAAAGTTTGCCGCTCCCACATACCGAAACTTTTTACCAGCGGACCACCGGCGTCAAACGTGTCTCCCAATGCATTGGGCAGCCATTTCCAGTTGTACGTCACAGTTGCCTGGTCTCCGTTCGTTTGCACGCCGGTGACGCCCAGCAGTTGCCGTTGCGCCACTGGAGCCTGACAGGTAAAGGTGCCATCCTGGGGCTCCGACTTCTTGAAGCCGGAAATACCGTTCAGGAGAGTCTCGCCATCGGGCGTGAGCGAGACCATCACCTTGTCCTTTGCGGGCTTCGCCAACTTAACAATTCCCGCTTTTTGCAACAGCTTGTAATTAGGCTCGTTCGCATCTTCGACTGGCACGAGCCCTACGCTGAAGTGAATGGTGGGAGGGCCCAACTTCTGTAACGCAGCGGCGACGATCGGCGTGGCTTGCTCGGCCTTCAGAGGTGTTTTCGATCGGACTTGGAATATCACGTAAGCTACCGTGCCCACGATTAAAACCAGCAGACACACCATCAGCAGCAGCGGCAAGAACGATGAGCGTTTTTCCATCTCAACTTCGGCTTCAAACATGGCAGCCCCCTTTTGAACAGTCGGAAATCAAGCAACACTATATTGTGGGCTGCTGCCTCTTCCTTGGCTGTGATCAAAGGCATAAGCGGGTGTGTCGGGTATCACGATAGGCAACATCTTCCAACCTCGTAGCTGGCGAGCGAACCCGCTGCTGCCGGTGTGCGTTTCTTCACCAAGATGTGTGACCTATGTCACACCAAGCTGCCAGCGTGCACCGCATAATCAACCTAGGTTTCGGGGAAGTTCCTACCACCTTGAACGTGGAGATGTCATGGCAAAAGGGCGTGTTTCCATCGTGGTTGAGCGTTGTAAAGCCTGCGGCTTCTGTGTGGAGTTTTGTCCTACGCACGTGCTCGCGCTTTCTTCCGCTTTCAATTCCAAAGGCTACCATCCACCGCATGTAGTGAATCCGGACAAGTGCAGTGGCTGTGACTTGTGTGGGATGTATTGCCCCGATTTCGCCATTTATGCTACCAAGGCTGCGGGTGGAGGTGATAAGAAATGAATGCTGATCTGCAAAAGGCTGACCCTCGCGGTGTGCTCACCGGCGTGCATTTCATGGACGGCGACCACGCCTGCTGTGAAGGCGCGTTGGCTGCCGGCAGCCGCTTCGCCGCCGGATACCCCATCACTCCTTCCACCGAAGTTGTGGAACGCTTCGCCCAGCGTGTGCCGACTGTAGGCGGAACGTTTATCCAGATGGAAGACGAACTGGCCGCCTCCATCACGCTGCAAGGCGCGGTCTGGGGCGGAGCCAAGGCTTTTACCGTAACCTCCGGCCCCGGCTTCTCGCTCATGATGGAACACATCGGCTACGCCGCCATGACCGAAACGCCGTGTGTGTTCGTGGATGTGCAGCGCGGAGGCCCGTCCACCGGCCTGCCTACGCTGCCCGCGCAAGCCGACATGATGCAGGCGAAATGGGGCTCGCATGGCGACTACGAAATCATCGCCCTCTGCCCTAATTCTCCACAGGAGTGTTTCGATCTCACCATAACAGCCTTTAACCTGGCCGAGGAATACCGCGTGCCGGTGATGTTCATGATGGACGAATGCGTCGGCCACATGACCGAGAAGGTCGTAATTCCGCCCGCCGACCAGATCGACGTCATGCCGCGAAAACATACGCGCAAGTCGGTGGAAGATTATCTCCCCTATGGAACCAACGGCGACCAGGTTCCGGAAATGGCACACGCCGGTGAAGGTTATAACTTCCATGTAACTGGATTGACCCACGACGAACGCGGCTATCCCAACATGACTCCTCCGGTGCAGGACAAACTGGTTCGCCGCCTGCAGAGCAAGATCCGCGACGCCGCCGATCGCATTGCCATGTTCGAGGAAGAGCAGATCGAAGGCGCCGATGTTGTGGTCGTTTCCTACGGGATCACTTCGCGGGTCGCGCAACGCGCCATCGAGGCAGCTCGCAAGAAGGGTCTGCGCGTCGGCAAGTTGCGCCTGATCACTGCCTGGCCATTTCCCGAGAAGAAAATCAGGGAACTCGCAGCCAACGTGAAAGCATTCGTTGTCCCCGAACTCAATCTGGGCCAGATGGTGCGTGAAGTAGAGCGAGCCGCCGCCGGTCAGGCCAAGACATTCGCCGTCTCGCACGCAGGCGGCGGCGTGCACAATCCCGAAGACATCCTCAAGGTAATCGTGGAGGCGAGCCGATGACGGACTGCTTGAACACCGATCTACTCAAGAACGAAATCCCCGATCCGGGCGTGAATCCAGTCGAGCAATTTCTGCGCAGCGATCGCATCCCGCACATCTGGTGTCCGGGATGCGGCATCGGCACGACCGTGAACTCGTTCGCACGCGCGCTCATCGAATCGAAAATCGATTTGGGATCGCTGGCCCTGGTTTCGGGCATCGGCTGCACGGGACGCGTAGCGGGCTACGTCAAACTCGATTCTTTCCATACCACGCACGGACGCGCCATTCCGTTCGCGACTGGACTCAAGCTGGCAAACCCAAAGCTGAACGTGGTCGTCTATTCCGGGGATGGCGATCTTTCGGCCATCGGTGGCAATCATCTGATCCACGCCGCACGCCGCAATATCGATCTGAAGGTCATCTGCGTGAACAATCTGATTTACGCCATGACGGGCGGCCAGACCGCGCCCACCACGCCCGATCACTCGACGACTTCGACGAATCCCTACGGTGTGTTCGAGCCGTCGTTCAATCTGCCCCACCTGGTAGAAGCGGCAGGCGCGGTGTATGTAGCGCGCTGGACCACGTTCCACGTGCGGCAGCTGTCGCGCTCCATCAGCGAGGCGTTCAAGAAGAAAGGCTTCTCTTTCATTGAAGTGATCTCGCCCTGTCCCACGCTGTATCAGCGCCGCAACAAGCTGGGCGACGGCCTCGACGCCATGAAGTATTACAAAGAGAAGAGCAAAGTCCGGAACGGCGCGCCGACCAGCGAAGTTGGTATGACCATGACCGGAGAAATCATCGTGGGCAAGTTCGTGGACCGCGAGCGCCCCGATTACCTGACTTTGATGAAGTCGCAATACACTGAATCACTGGGTGAAAGATTTGTTGAACAACCGGAGATGGTATGCAGCTAACTGAAATTCGTATCGCGGGCTTTGGCGGCCAGGGAGTGATCCTCTCGGCCATCGTACTGGGCAAGGCCGCCTCGATTTATCAAGGGGCGTTCGCTACCATGACACAAAACTTCGGGCCGGAAGCACGGGGTGGCGCCTGCAGCTCGCAACTCGTCCTTTCCGATTCGCCCGTGTTGTATCCCTATGTCACCAAGCCCGACATCCTCCTCGTCATGTCGCAGGAAGCCTATGTGAAGTTTGGCTCCGAGTTGAAAGACGGCGGCATCATGATCGTCGAGCAGGACCTGGTGCGAGTTTCAGATCTCAGCAAGGAAATCAAGGTTTATAGCATTCCCGCCACCCGCATTGCCGAAGAACTTGGCAAACGCATGGTGCTGAATTCAGTAATGGTGGGATTTTTCACCGCCATCACTCACTTGCTGGAACCCGATGCTGTGCGCCAGGCCATCGCGTCTTCTGTCCCGCCCAACTTTAAGGAACTGAACCTGAAGGCCTTCGAAAGAGGGTGGGAGTATGGAAATACTGCTTTAACTACCAGTCCGGACTCAGCCGACGCTGACCTGGAGACGCAGTACGCGCGGGAGTAGGACTTCAGAGATCAGCATCCCCCGGCATCATCACCCTGAGCGAAACGAAGGACCTGCTTTCGCTGGAATGTCTTCGCATAGAATTTGAGTTGTTGCATTCCTCAACTTTGATTGTTGCGAGATTAATCAGCGTCCCAATCGGCTTGTAAGTCTTTGATTACAAGCCAGCATTCTCGCGGTTTCTTTCCAAATCCCTGCAAAACAACCTTCGATCTGTTGCGGTTTACATCAAGATGCTGTTGCCAATTTCATCGCACAAATCCGCACCGCAGAATTACTTCTCCTCTATCTGCTTTGTTTCCCATAAGATCGCAGCTAAGAGCGCAAATTGTCCCGGCTTGGCATGGCGATTGCCCTTAGAAAAGTGCTGAGTGGCTCGCTAGACGGCTCCCAGCAAGAAAAAATGACGAGGTGACTTATGACAGTCCTACTGGTTCTCTTCTTCTTCGCAACTTTCTTACTGATTGACTATTTGCGCAACCGACATGCCATCGTGAAACCGGTTTTGCAGGTTGCTCCATCGAAGCATAACGCTGTTGCACCGCGCTTACAGCCCGCCTTGGTCGGCGGCTTCGCCGTCCCGGAGAATCTGCGTTATCACCCGGGTCACACTTGGGCATTGAGCGAAAGCCCCAGCTTGGTGCGCGTCGGCATGGATGATTTCGCCTCCAAGCTGGCCGGCAAGGTGGACAGCATCAATCTGCCGCAACGCGGCCAGTGGATTCGCCAAGGCCAGAAGATGTGCACCCTGTATCGCGATGACGTCTCCGTTGACATGGTTTCGCCGATCGAAGGCAGCGTGTCGGACATCAACCAGGCTGTTATCAAGGATCCAAAGCTGGCGCTCAGCGATCCTTACGGAGAAGGCTGGCTGGTAACCGTGCAGGCGCCCGATGCCAAGACGAGCTTCAAGAACCTGTTCGGTGGACCGCTCGCGCGTTGGTGGACGGAAGAGTCGGCAAGCCGCCTGCAACGCCGCATGCCGATGGCGATGGCGGGAGCCCTGGCCCAGGATGGTGGCGTGGCCATGGACGACATCTCAGCCCACATCACCGACCAGGAGTGGCTGCCGCTGGCGAAAGAGTTCTTCCTGTCATAAGTCGAGCGAGGCGAACCACCTCGCCGAGAACACCGGCCGCCCGGATTTCCGGGCGGCCGATTTTTGTATGTGGAGTAGAGAACAACTCGGGGTGCCCCATCCTTGCGCGTTCTTTGCGCAAGGTTGGGATTCCACCTATACTTGCCCGTTAAAGTGGCCCACTCGCGGAGTTGAATCGAGGGGAATAGTGAAGCGAATGCAGACGGTGTTAAGGTTCACAATTACAGGAATGGTGATTGGCGTCATAATAGGTGGAGCTCTTTCTGACCTGCCCCCCATCTTTAGTCCAGGGATAATGAGACTTTCTCCGGTTTTGGGTTCTCCAACACTACACCTGCAATCACACTCTCACCACTGCAAGAAGCGGCTCCGTCCGGCGGAGCCATGCGAGCGCAGCCGGACGGAGCCGCGCTCCTCTGCGCAAACTCCGCTGGTGTGAGATAGCCGAGCGCCGAGTGTGGCCGCACCTGGTTGTAGTCGCACCGCCAGGTCTCGATCTTCTCTCTCGCGTCGGCCAGATCGAGGAACCAGTTCTCGTTCAGACACTCGTCGCGGAACTTGCCGTTGAAGCTCTCGATGAAGCCGTTCTCCATGGGCCGTCCGGGCGTGATGAAGTGCAGCTGCACCTGATTCTCGTAAGCCCATTGATCCATCACCTGACTGGTAAACTCGGTCCCGTTGTCGATCACGATCGCCTCCGGCTTGCGGCCTCTGCGCTTCAGTTCTTCCAGCACCCGCACCACCCGCTGGCCCGGCAACGAGGTGTCCACCTCGATGCGTGGCGCGTAGCGCGTGAAGCCGTCCATCAGGTTCAGAGTTCGGAACTTGCGCCCACTAGCGAACGCATCCTGGGTGAAGTCCATGGTCCAGACCTGGTCGGGGCGCACCGGTAGCTGCAGGGGCACGCGTGCGGCGGCCGTCGGCATCCTCCGCCGTCCTCGCTTCCGCCGCAGTCCCAGCTTCTCCTCCACGTACAGTCGGTACACCCGTTTATGGTTCACTGCGAAGCCCTCGCGCTGCAGCAGGATCTTGAGCCGGCGATAGCCAAACCGTCGCCGGGTCGCCGCCAGCTCGCGCAACCGCTCCCGCAAACGCGGGTCTTCGACCCTTCGCCGCCGATACCGGCATGTCGCCCGATGTGCCTTCACCAGCCCGCAGGCGCGGCGCTCCGAAACCACAGCTTCCGAGCGCATCACTTCCACCGCCTGCCTCTGCATCTGCGGGCCTACCACTTTTTTGTGACCACCGCCTGCAACGCTCGTTTGTCCAGCAGCAACTCGGCCACGGCGTGCTTCAACTGCCGGTTTTCCTCCTCCAGCTGTCGCAGTCGCCGCGCCTCGCTAACTTCCATCCCGCCGTACTTCGCCTTCCATCGGTACAGGCTCCCGCGTGTGATCCCGTGCCGCCGGCATAGCTCGTCGGGTGCTATCCCCGCTTCCGCCTCCTTCAGGATGGCGATGACCTGTTCTTCGTTAAAGCGACTCTTGCGCACGACTCCTCCTCTCGGCCCTGAGCGGGCCATCGTAAATGGAGAAGTCACATTTCCGCTGGACTAATTTCTGGGGGGCAGGTCA
>Ga0326727_10008473_pt1 | contig 26055 bp, 23 predicted proteins | sample MB2enrmetagenome_FD_207643 | JGI IMG/M metagenome (GOLD analysis project Ga0326727, IMG submission 207643) | Lab enriched peat soil microbial communities from McLean, Ithaca, NY, United States - MB29MY | ecosystem: Environmental > Terrestrial > Soil > Wetlands > Peat | place: USA: New York...
TCGAGGAAAATATGTGGCTACCCGCAGACTTGACAGAGCCTGTTTTAAATGGTTTTTAACACACTTTATTCTCACTTTCTCCTTTCGAAATCATATTTACTTGAAAGTGAATATTGAATGAAATTCCATTTTCGCCGCCCTCCCCTTCTCCTTATATCCCAGTACACCCCAACTAACTTCTTAAGAATGAAGCTCGTCCATATCGCAGATACCCATCTCGGCCTTTCCGCATTTTCCCGACTCGACCCGGACTCGGGGATGAACCTGCGCGAGAAGCAGATCTACGATAACTTCCTTGCTGCGATAGATTGGATCATCCAGGAAAAACCGGATGTGCTCGTGCATGCCGGGGACCTTTTCGATACCGTCAAGCCAAAGACCCGGGCATACACAACCGTCCTTGACGCCCTTACCCGGCTTGGTGATGCCGGTATCCCCCTTGTAATCGTCACCGGCAACCATAGTATGGTCAAGACCCGCTACACCACATCACCGCTTGCCGTCCTCTCTTACCACCCTGCGGAGATCCACGCCGCATACTCGTTCAAGTACGAAAAAGTTGAGATTGGCGACACGGTATTCCATTTGATCCCGAACATGCTCCGGCCTGAAGACTACCGCACAGCATTCAACCAGATTGAACTCGAAAAAGGCCGGAACAATGTGCTGGTCACCCACGGTCTTGCAACCACAATAAAGGACAAGCGCCTTGCGACCGTCGCGGAACACGAACTCGACAGCACGATCCTTTCCGCTGACTTCGATTATATTGCCCTTGGCCACTACCACAACCAGGTACAAATAGCCGAAAACGCATGGTATTCAGGCTCCACTGAATACCTCACGTACGGCGAGATCCGGGACACAAAGGGCGGTCTCATCATAGACCTCGATAAACACATGGTCGACCACCTTGATCTGCCCCATACTCCCATGTATGACTGCGGCACCATTCCCTGCGCCGGCCGCCACGTAACAGATATCACTGACGATATCATCGAAAGAGTTCAGAAAAAGTGTCCTGAAAAGTTCTCCCTTGTGCAGGTTACCCTTGATGGCATCTCCCGGGAGCATGGCAAAGGCATCGATGTGCGTGCTTTGGCCCCCCTCCGGGAACAGCTGTTAGACCTTAAAATCCGGGTCGTTGCCGAGGGGGAAGAATCCCCCGTAGCGCTCCAGCAGGACGTCCGGGCAATCGATTACCTCACCGAGTTCGGGACGTTTGTAGAAAAAAAACAACTCAGTGCAAAGCAGAAGGAGTTTGTTGCACAGACTGGCAGAACCGTGCTTGCTGAAGTCATGGAACAGCACCGGGAGGCACCGGATGATCATTGACCGACTCACGTTACGGAATTTCAAACGGTTCCGGAACGAGACGATCGAATTTTCCGATGGCATCACCGGCATCCTCGGGAACAACGGCACGGGCAAGTCAAGCATAGTCCAGGCAATCTTTTTTGCCCTCTACGGTGTCCGGGCGACCGGCATTGCACCGGATTACATCGTCTCCTCATTTGCTGCACCAAAAGACAAGTGCGAAGTCAAGTTAGAATTTTCTGTCGATGGTGAACAATACACCGTCATACGGACATTCAAAAAGGGAAAAAGTGTCCAGCACGATGCAGAGTTCTACCGGAACGGAAAGCTCAGTGCAAAAGAAGTAGGTCCCGTGGAAGCAGAAGTGCGCCGGACCCTTGGCATGGGGCCAGTGGATTTCAAAAATACTATTTATGCCGGCCAGAAAGACCTCCTTACTCTCCTTGAAAGCACGCCGGGTAAGAGAAAGGAATGGTTCCTCAAGGCGCTCGGCATAGATTACCTCAGCACAGAATCCCAGAAGATCCTCAAGGAGCGGGTGGATGCTGCTGAATCCGACCTCCGGTTGCTCCAGGGTGAATTGTTCAGTATCCGGGGACGGCTGGATCCGGAAGACCTCGACCGGATTCAAGCTGAGTTATTGGCTACCAAAAAAGAAATTGCCGCGTACGAAAAAGAAAGCACGTCCCTGACGAAAAAGAAGGATAATGTTTATAAAGCAATCCAGGACTTTACTGCGCATAAGGTCGAGCATACGCGGCGGACAGAAAGTAAAAATGCACTCAGCCGGGAAAGGACGGGACTCAGGCACCACCATGACGACCTTGCTCACCGTCTTGTTTCTTTGTCTGACTTGGAACAGGAATGTAGTTTGCTCGAAGTACAAGTAGCAGCATACCCGGAGAAAAAGAAGCAGCTGGAATATATGAGAGATCTCAAAGGTCAGGTTGACCGGCTCAGCACCGAACATCAGTTTATCCGCCGGGAATGTGCGACTATCAACGAACGAATCGGCCGGCACCGGGAGCAGATAGCCGTGTTCGATAAAGACGCAGAAAATGCAGAAATCTTACGGACAGAAATACGGGACACGCTCAGGATCGTCGGCACGGTGTCGGATCCCCACCTTGAAACTCTTGCCGCGGCTAAAATCCAGGAGAATAACCTCTCGATTGGGACGTACATTGAACGGCAGAAGCACCTGGCAAAAGACCGGGAAAAACTCATCGCTGACCAAAAGGCGCTTGAAGCCGCCGGACCTGACGGGACCTGTCCTCTCTGCCGGCAGAAACTCGGTGAGCATTACCCGGCAATTGAGCAGGAGTTTTTGTCGCAGCTTGCGGTAATCGAGGATGAGGCGCTAAACGTTCTCGCTACACAGGAAAAACTTACCAAAGAAAAAGCCACCCTTGATGGTATTACCACGAAACTGGCCGGTCTCCGGATCTGCATTGAATCTCAGAAACAGCGTGAGGGAATTGAAAAAGAGCTTGCTGATCTCCTCACCATGCTGCAGGAAAAGGAAACGGTCAGCCGGGAAAAGGAAGAAAGCATTGCTGCCCTGCACTTCGATCCTGGTGCCTTTACTGCCACAGAAAAAGAAGTCACCGATATTGAATCGGTGCAGAAGAGATACAACGAGCTTGCCCGGCAGCTGGCAAAGGCCGGCGAGATACAATCACAGCTGAAAGCCGTTAAAACCCGGATCGCAGAAAACGAGACCGCACAAAAAGAAGCAGAAGCCCTGATTGAGAAAAATCCCTTCGATCCGGCACAAGGACCATTACTCGAGGAACAGCTCGCACAGGTCAATGCAGCCCAAAGAGAAGCAGACACCGGCCTTGCCCGGGTTACAGAACAGGTACGGCATGCTGAAGAAAAGATCGCAGCGATCCACAAGGAACAGGCCAAACTGGCAGAGCTTGAAGAACGCACCAAAGCCGCATCTGAAGAGATTGATCTGTTGAAACTGACCCGTTCCGTCATCGCCGACTATGTCATTTACCTCATGCAGGTCGTGCGGAGCCGGATCGAGGGTGAAGTGAGCCGTATCGTCAGCGAGATCACCGGTGGCCGGTACGAGCAGGTACTTTTAGACGACGACTTCAACCTCAGTATCCGGGACATCGATGACGATTATCCCATCGACCGCTTTTCCGGCGGCGAACAGGACGACATTGCAGTTGCCCTCAGAATTGCCCTCTCCCGGTACCTCGCCGAGCTCCACAACGTCCACGAAAGCACACTGCTCATCTTCGATGAGATTTTCGGGAGCCAGGATGAAGAACGGAGAAACAACCTGCTCACTGCATTACGGACCCAGGAGTCCCGGTTCCCACAGATTATCCTTATCTCTCATATCCCGGAGATGCAGGGCGAGTTTGAAACAACGCTCGTCGTTGAGATGGGGGCAGATCTTGCAAGCCGGGTCAAGGTGGTGGAGTAATGCCGACCGATCCCTTGTATGAAGATTCTATCGCCCATGTCCTCGACCATATTTACCTGCAGGTGGGGGACAATATGGTGGAGAAATTCGCTGCGCAGAGTAAGATAACGGCAGACGATATTCACCTCATCACCGGAGCATTCAGGGGCATTGTCTCAGCTATTGACGGAAGCAATGCGACGATTGCAGAATCGGGCGGTTTTGCCCTTGCCGCAATCCGGGCAGCCCACACCACATTCTCCGGGGGAGAACGGCTCTCCCGGGCGATCACGCCGCTACGGATTGTCACTATCGGCCCTGAGCACGAGAACGAGGATTATCCCATCCTCATGAAGGAGTGTTTCGGGATAGTTCCTGCAAAAGGTCTCAAAAACAAGGATGTGCTCCGGGTATCTGCTGTGCTCCGTGACACACTGGAATATGGCGTTGCATTAAGCCAGGTACGAACGCTCCCGGAAGGGTCGCTCCTGCTCCTTGACGGCACATTCCGGGTCACTGATGCAAACCATGACCCCGTCATGCAGGAAATCATCCAGACGGCACAGAACCGGGGTGTCCTCATCGCTGCCATTGCAAAACGGACCAACGCCATGTGGGGAGGGGTACATCCCCTCCTTCCAGCAATGGCTGGTCTTGCACAAAAGTACGGCATAAGAGGCCCGTGGTGGATCAAGGTTGACGAACGGATCCCGGATAGCACTACCTACCATAAGGATAAACTCGGCGACCTGCATGTGGCATCGTTCCACCCTTCAAAAAATGTGCCGTTCAAACTTGAGCTGCCTCACGGGATTGCAGACCAGACTATAGAGATGATCATGTGTGCCATTGCGTCCTGCGCCGATGACGGGAGAATACCGGGATATCCCTACCCGCTTCTCGATGCACACCGCACTGTGGTAATTGATGAACCTTTAATCGAACGCGTCCGGCAGGACTTAATGAAAGGATTTTCCGTCCGGGGATTGAACAAAGAAATGTTTGATATGCTCTTTGGTGACCTCCATGATGACTTTGAACGATATTGATACCACCGATAAAACGAAATTCCGGCTCATCGGCAAAAGCGTGCTTGCGTACCGGTTCATCGTTCCCCATGATGCAGGTCTCTTTGTGGGCGACATCATCAAAATCGAAGATGAAACAAAGAAGTACACTTTCTTTGCCAAAGTCACCGATCTCTTCCACGAGAGCAATTTTGCCGACCAGAACTGGGATACCAGACCGTACAGCGAACAGTTCTACGGTCTCGGGGAAGACGTCTTTATCGGGGTCGAAGCGGTTCCGCTCGGCTTTATCGATGAAGCCAATATCTTCCGGAAACCCCGCACGGTCCCGGTGAAATTCTCCCGGGTCAGTATCCCGGGGGCGGAAGACTTTGATTTTCTGAAAAAAGTCATGGGTGATATCGAAGTAGGGGTCATCCGGACCGGCCAGGAAGATCTCAAAGGTGTGCCAGTAAAAATCCCCAGTGCAGTCCTGCCCCAGCATATGGGTGTCTTTGCGACGACTGGTATGGGAAAAAGCAACTTCATGCGGGTGTTCTGTGCATCCTCCATGAAAGCCCGGCTGTTCGGGCTCTTAATTGTCGATCCCCACGGGGAATATGTGCGGGGAGGAAAGTCAAGCACTGGGGAGACGAGCAAGGGATTGCCGCATTACTCTGCGGGAAAAGAGGGGCTCGCCATTTTTTCCATCGACAAAACCAACCAGAAAAAATACGGGGCAAACCAGCTCTGGCTCGAATACGATGATTTCCGGATGGGTGATCTCAGTCTTCTCTACGAACTCTCCCCGGCCCAAAGCGAAGCCATTGAGGCATTAGAAGAATTCTCCGGAAGTAAAACAATCGCCTTTTTCCTCTCTGTAGAAGATATCGAAAGCCTCCCGGACCAGGTTAAAGACGGAACATACCGGGGGATCTACCCGGAGATCGCAGACCGGCTCAAATCTTTCCACCCGTCAACGCTCCAGTCAATCCAGAGAAAAGTGAAAATTATTGCCCACGGTAACGAGCGTTTCTTCCGTTCCAAAGGATCAGCAATCCAGGAAATTATCAACGCCCTCCACGACCATAAAGTCGTCCTCATCGATATCCCCCGGATGAGCGAACGCAGCGAACTCTTCATCCTGTCGATGATCACCCGGCACATCCTGCACGAACACCGGAAAACCGCAGAAGAGTTCGGTATCGAGGACGAATCGGCAGAACAGCACCAGATCTTGATAGCCATTGACGAGGCACAAAGAGTGCTTGCAAGCGGCGGATCATCGACCCAGGTGTTCCGGGAGTGTGCCATGGAAGGCCGCAAGTTCGGGGTCGGGCTCTGTGTCATCACGCAACAGCCCAAAAATGTGGATCCCAAAGTGCTCGCCCAGATCAACACCTTTATCATCATGGGCCTTGGCGACCGGGGTGACCGGGATATCGTGATGAGCAGTGCAAAACAGGATCTCTCCCGCATGGAAGTGGAGATCCAGACGCTGGACCGGGGTGAGACCATCATCAGTACTCTCTCGATCCCCTTCCCGGTCAGCACCCGGATCCACAAGTTCGAAGAGTACCTGACGGTTTTGAACGCGGAAAAGAAAGAGGATATCCGGGACGGTCTCTCGAACGGGTTTTCCTAGAAATAGAGATGAGATATGGTGGACATTAATTTCGACAGTAAAGCGACCTTGTATGAACAAAAGGCTTTGGTGCAAAAATCAGCGGCGGAAGTTTTGCTGGGGCTTGTGTCCATCAAAGAAGATGAAAATGTCCTAGACCTCGGTTGTGGATCCGGTCGTACAACAAGAGAAATTGCCCGCTGCACAAAGGGCATTGTTGTGGGCACGGATATTTCCGGGAGCATGATCAAAGAAGCAATCAGCAAGGACGATGGCAAGCCAAATATCAGTTTTCTCGTTAAAGATGCTGAATGTCTGGGTTTTAGGGATTCATTTGACGTTGTTTTTTGCAATTCTGCTTTCCAATGGTTCTCACGTCCTAAAAAGGTTCTCAAACAATGTTTTATTGCGCTCAAAACCGGTGGCCGCATAGGTATCCAGGCTCCTGCTACCGCGATGTACTGTCCTAATTTCGTCACCGCTGTTGAAAAAGTCCGCAATAATCCAGCCACCAAAAACATTTTCGGCTTTTTTAAAAATCCCTGGATGTTTCTGGAAAGCGAAGGTGAATACCGGTCCCTTTTTGAGAAATCCGGATTTGAAGTGGTAACCTGTAAAATAGTCAAAGAATCAGCCCGGTATGCGGCAGATCAGGTGTATGGCATTTATCAGTCCGGAGCAGAAAACGGTTATTTAAACCAGACATTTTACACGGTCCCCCTGACGGATGCATACATCGGGACCTTTTGCGACCTGGTTAAAAAAGCGTTTAAAGAACAGGCCGATGAATCCGGCATTGTGAATTTAACTTTTAATCGAATCTATCTTGTCGCTAAAAAACCTTGAAAAAACAATATTTGTCATTCCTCATAGTTCATAAAGCCGGAAATGTCCTGCCCATCACGACACCACCAACATCTGTTGCACGGCAGAACGAAGACCCTGTTATCTCATAAGCCGGGAGTAGTTCCCGCTGATGTAGAGGGACAGGAACCGCTAGAGATACGTGTTGTTGATGGCGGCGACTATCTCTTTCTCGGGGATGATTACCGCATTGAAAGTTCCCGGGTGAAGTGCCAGGCCCTCACGGATCTCGATCTGCACAGCGCCGGATCCCTGTTCCATTGAGGAGGATAAAGATCCGGCCATGAAGGGTGTGAAAGTGATCGAGTCCTACATAAGATGGTCATTATTTAAAGATTCCGAAAATGCACCCTAATTCACAAATCTTTATCCCGTTACTCTTAAACCTTACAGTATTACTGTGAGTTTAATCGTGAGCGGAAATCGTGAGTTGATAAATACCGAGGTTAATGCATGACCGGGGAAACCATTCAGATTGTGGAAGATGAATCTCTTATCGTTCTCCACCTGACCCAGATACTGGAAAGTGCGGGATATCGGATTGTCTATCCTGCTTCCTCTGGAGAGAGGGCACTACGGGCTCTCAAAAAGTCCCCGGTTCCCGATCTCATCCTGATGGACATCCTACTTGCCGGATCCCTCGACGGTATTGAGACAGCTCGGGAAATCCGGAAGCATTATGACATTCCGATCATATTTCTCACTGCATGTGCGGATATATCCAGAATCGAGGAGGCAAAGAGCGTCTCACCTTATGGTTATATCAGCAAGCCATTCTTGCAAAAAGATATTCTGGATGCAGTTGAGCATGCCTTGTGTCGGTAATTGTTCATCGCCGTGATCCAAGTTTGGCTCTCTATCTGCATAGCACCGGATTCCTGCTGCACTAAGAGGAATAAAGGTCCGGTCATGTGGGGTGGTGAAAGAGATCGTCCAATTGCCATATATCAGGTATAATGGGAAGCGAAGAAAATACAGAATTAATAAAATTTATCCGTATGAATAACGAATGCCATGCATTTATCTTTCAAAGTTGCATGATCGACAAAACATTAAGGAATTGATGCCCTCAATGTTTCTTGATACCCGAAAATTCCTGTCACTGTTATTCATTCCTGCCTTTCTTATACTCATTGCTATTTTCCTTATCCTGAATATCGGGACTTCGTTCAACCCCCCAATCCTGCTCTTAGTGTTCAACACGCTATTCCTTGGCCTGATCCCGCTGTACGCTGTGTATATAGCGTACAAATCCTTCAGGGCCAGCGGCTCTAACGGTGTGCTTTTGAAAGGAGCAGGTATGCTGATGGTAGGACTTGGAGCGATCACTGCCGGAATTGTCAACTACCTTCCAAACTCCATGAATGCCAACGTTACCGTCCAGAATACTGGATTCTGCATCGGTGCTTTTCTTCAGCTGATCGGGATCCTGATAGCACTCTCCGGAACGGTGCAAAAACAGAGACAGAACGATGCATCAAAGATATTGATCCTCTACTGCGGATGTGTTCTCGCTTTTTTGGTCTTTGCCATTGCTGCTGTGGTTGGGGCAGTTCCCCCCTTTTTTATTCAGGGCATCGGCTTTACGGCGCTTCGGGAATTCATTATCACCAGTGCGATTGAATTCTTCGTTTTAGCAGCCGGGGTCCTTCTTTGGTTATACTACAAGAAGCAGGAGGAATTTTTCTTCTGGTACTCGATCGGACTGGCATTGATTGGCATTGGTCTTCTCGCAGTCCATTTCCCGTCAGTGCTCGGAAGTCCGCTCGGCTGGATCGGCAGGTCAGCCCAGTATCTTGGGGGGTTTTATCTCCTCATCGCATTCATTGCCTTGAACCGAAGTGCTCACCGAACCGGTATCCCGATGAGCGATATGCTCTCCCGGTTCTTTGGCGAAGCCGAAACTAATTACAAGACTCTTATAGATACTGCAACCGACGCCATTGTAGTCTTTGATGTTTACGATAGGATCATCGTATGGAACCGTGCGGCTGAGAATCTGTTCGGATATACGCCAGAAGAAGCGAGGGGATCGTCTTTTTTCCAGATGGTGATTCCGAACGAATTTACTGATATCGTAAAAAATAATTTCAGAAACCCCATACTTCCCGAAGCAGATTCGACACTGCAGAAACCCGTGGAGATTGTAGCCTTGCACAAAGATGGAAGCTCGTTCCCTGTTGAATTAGCACTGTCCCGGCATGTTGTGGCAGGTGTTTCGATGAGTACCTGCATTATACATGATCTGACTTCGCATAAACGGGATGAGGAAGCACTGCGCGAAAGCGAGGCTCTCCTTCGAACAATACTTGATACAATCCCATCTGGCGTGACCGTCAGGGATGTCCAAACCGGGAAACTGATCCTTTCCAATACCCGAAGCCGGGAAATCATGGGAGAACTTGTCAAACGCACCGACCAGTTCGGGGGGTATTGCGGCACGTACACCGATGGTACCTCCTACCGGGTCGAGGACTGGCCGATATCCCGATCCATGGCCACCGGAGTGGAGGTCAATGATGAGGAGATCTTGTGCAAGCGCACCGATGGTATGCCGATAACATTGAGCATCAGCTCCACCCCCCTCCGCGACCAATATGGGAAGATAATAATGGGCGTTGGTGTATTCCATGATATCACGGCTCGCAAGAAGGCTGAGGTGGCGCTTCGGGAGCGTGAGCAGCAGTTCCGCTCCGTTATGGACAATTCCAAAGATCTCATTTATCGTCAGAATCTGCAGAACGGCCGTTATGAATACATTAGCCCGTCTGCCGAGACGTTAACAGGTTTTTCAGCCGACGAGTTTCTGGCAATGGACGCTGAAATGGCAAGGTCGATGATCCATCCTGATGATATTTCTGCTATGCGATCAGCATTGGTATGTCTCGAGAGTACTGGCAAAGCTGAAGTGGAATACCGGTGGCACGCGAAGAATGGTGATTATCACTGGTTTTCCAATCACATGTCCCTGATCAGAGATGCTTCGGGACGACCGCTTTACCGGGACGGCTCTATCCGGGACATCAACGAACGAAAGCTCGCCGAGGATGACCTGAAGGAAGCACTCTCCGAAAAAGAAGCACTCCTCTCCGAGATCCACCACCGGGTCAAAAACAATCTGACCGCTTTTATCTCATTACTCAGTCTCGACGGATCCTATGAGGAGACTGAAGGGGGTAAGGCACTCCGGACAGACCTCCAAAACCGGGCCCGGAGTATGGCCCTTATCCACGAGACCCTGTATCGGACAGGGAAATTTTCGAAGGTGGATATGGGCATTTACCTAAAAAATCTCGTGGACCAGATTGCCAAATCATATGGTGTGGGTGAAGAGGTCCAAATAGTTGTTGACGTTCATGACGTGACCTTGAGTGTCGACCGGGCCACCACTGCCGGCCTGATTATCAACGAATTGGTAACCAACTCGTTCAAGTATGCATTTCCCCCGGGGTTCGACTGTATTGCGATACGGCAGGAACCCTGCACTATTCGGGTATCTCTGTCCCACGAGGATGGACAGGATGTACTGAGGGTGGCTGATAACGGCTGCGGACTACCTAGAGGGTTCGACCCCCTTACCTCAAAATCGCTCGGCCTTAAACTGGTAAACTTCCTTGCCCGCCACCAGCTCCGGGCGGATATTGAAGTCCGGTCTGATAAAGGAACTGAGTTTATCTTCCGTCTGAAAAATACCGAGGACAATACATGACCGGGGAAACTGTTCTGGTAGTTGAAGATGAAGGTCTTATCGCACTCCAATTGATCGAGATACTGGAAAAAGCGGGATACCAAGTCCCCGAACCTGCTTATTCCGGAGAGATGGCACTACGGACTCTCGAAAAGTCCCCGATACCCGATCTTATCCTGATGGATGTCGGGCTTGGAGGATCTATTGATGGTATCGAGACAGCCCGACTGATACGGCAGCAGTGGTCGGTTCCACTGATTTTTATCACGGCCTATACTTCTGATAAAATGCTTGCAGGGATGCGGAAAGTCGCACCAGATGGGGTCCTCATAAAACCGTTCATTTATACGGAACTACTCGACCTTGTGAGGAACGTAATTGATCATGTCCGATCCACATAAACGCTCCGGGAAAATAACAACAATTATTCCCGTCATTTCGGTCAGGTCCCGATACAGCAACATCACCAGACAGGGACGATGATTTTTTTTGCTGTTCTGATCGTGGTTGAGGGTTTCTATAGAACCAAATAATTATTTTTTCTGCTCAGTAGAAATCCTAATTCAAAAGAGATTGTACCGACGACCGAAAGATCTAAGGTACAGCGTCTCCTTTTCTTGATGTGAAGTCAAAGAAAGAGGAGACAATTAAGAAATCAGCGAGCCGGAATATCAGGTTTATCCAAGCAGCCATTTCTATCGTAACGTCAACGCATCTCAATCCGTATTCCTGTAAATTTTCAAAGAAGATCTACACCCAACACCAACTTCTCGTCCTGATTTTGTTCAAAGATTACCGTAACCAGCACTACCGGGAATTCATCGAAGATGTCGGAGATATGGCCGAAGTTCAGGAAAGTCTTGATCTATCCGAAGTACCTCATTTCACAACGCTCCAGAAATTTATCAGTCGGATAAAAACTCTCTATCTCCGGTTCACATTCAAAAAGACTGTGAACCTATTCTATTCTTACGACGATATTATTCCCATAACCGCCATCGATTCATCCGGTTTTACCAGCGGGTACTGTAGCCATTATTTCTCCGAACGAACCGGTAAGATCCGAAAACATTTCCTAAAAACTTCGATCTCAGTTGATACCGAGCAACAGGTGATTACTGGATTTGTTGCCTCGAACAGCCGGGTTCACGATACCCGTCATGCAGTGAAATTACTCCGACAATGTCACAAAATCAATGTCACAAAATCAGAAAATCCGATTGTTACGTTATGGATAAAGGATACGACTCTGAACCTATTCATCGACAGATCCGAGATGACCTTCATGCCAATTCCGTTATTCCTATCCGCTCCTGGAATAACGAGATTGTTGGGGGTACTTACCGTCAGGAAATGGCTCAACAGTTCAATGACACGATTTATCCTCGAAGACAAATCGTAGAAACTAAATTTTCCGTCCTGAAAAGAAAGTTCGGGGGGGATCTTAAAGCAAGAAAATTCAGAATTCAGATCAAAGAAATCGCTATCAAAATGATTGTCTGTAACATTTACTGGTCCTTACTTTTTCTCATCCTTGAGGTTTTCTACAGAGCAATTTTTTCTTATGAAAAACGTAATATAATTGTTGAAAAAGGGAAAAAGATCAATATGCCTTTTTAGCATTCATCCAGCATCTTCTTGATCAAACGCATGGTTTCTATCTTGAACTGGAAATGCTTGATCATCTCTTCTTTCATCATGATCTTTCCATCGAGCATGCGCTTTGCCAGAGTCTTTTTCTGGTCATTGGTTAACGAGTCCCACATCTCCTGCATCATCATTTCATGCTGCTGCATCATGCCGGGGTTCATTCCTTCGTGCATAAGATATCCATCTCCATTCTTCCGGTAAACCGGACATGTTCGTGCTTTTTCGGAAATGAAGATAAATTTTTGTCCAGCTTTCATCGGATGTCACATGCATCATAGGATAGGTTGTAAAACCCGAATTTTACGGCGTCGTTCTTTATCTCATTTTTTGAAACATAGACGAACCTTTAAATAATGATACCTGATTTTTATCTATACGGAATTTTAATAAAATGGTTGAAGGAAAGGCAGGAATGGATCCTGAATCCACCCTCGAAGGCACCCATGTTCCCGGTAGAATAGCGAATGCACTACAGTTTAAAAAAATAAGGAACACGTTTAGATTTCCTTCCATCCAGGAGATTCCCCATTATCGGCAAACAGAAGAGCAACTCAAAAAAGAAACCGAAAAACTCACTATTCTTACGGACACTGCCCGGCTGTTGATGAGTTCGGAAAAGCCTGAATATCTAGTCAAGATAATCGGGGAAAGGATGATGCAGTTCCTTCATTGCCATTTCTTTTTTAATTATCTTATTGACGAGGGCGGACAAGGAATACTGCTGAATGCTTATGCCGGTATCACTAAAGAAGAAGCAGAAAAAATTTCCAGAATGAATCTTGGCGATTCTGTCTGCGGCCGGGTTGCCAAAGAGGGTAAACGAATGGTAGTGAGTAATATCCCCCAGTCAGACGATGAAGCAACCGCTTTAATTCGTTCGTTTGGCGCTTCCGCGTACGTATGCCACCCGTTGATCTATCAGGGCCAGACTATCGGGACAATCTCTTTTGGAACATGTGACCGGATCTCTTTTACCAGTGAGGAACTAGACCTGATGCAGGCAGTAACCGACCTTGTTGCCTCAGCGATGGCACGGAAAAAAACCGAAGATTCCCTGCGCGGGACAAGCCAGTACCTAGAGAACCTGATCAGATATGCGAACGCCCCCATCATCGTATGGGACGACCAGTACAGGATCCAGCGGTTTAATAATGCCTTTGAGTATCTGACCGGGATGGCTGCGGATTCAGTCATCGGGAAACCTCTTGATTTTCTCTTCCCGGAAAAATCCAGTGAAAATTCCATGGAACTGATCCGGAAAACAAGCAGTGGAGAGCGCTGGGAGTGGGTCGAGATCCCTGTCAGACATACCTCCGGCGGTACTAAAATTGTTCTTTGGAATTCAGCAAATGTCTATGACGCAGATGGCGCGACCATAGTGTCAACTATGGCCCAGGGTCAGGATATTACAAAGCTAAAATATGCAGAAGAGACTGCGGAAAAAAACGCGTCACTGTTGCAAGCGGCCCTTGATTCCACGGCTGACGGTATTTTTGTGGTTGATAATGATCGGAAAATTACCAGTTATAACAAGAAATTTTGTGCAATATGGGGGATCCCTGAACATACCCTTGATGCTGCACGAGAGGCAGCCGCTCTCTCGTATATCTCGCCGCTTGTCGAGGATATCCAGGAGTTTACCGATCGCAGGAATGAACTGTACAGTCATCCGGGCCGGGAAAGTTATGATATGGTAAGACTCAAAGATGGCCGGGTCTTCGAGAGGTATTCCAAGCCTCAGAAGATCGGTAACACTATTGTCGGCCGGGTCTGGAGTTACCGCGACATTACCGAGAGGATGCATGCTGAGGAGTTGTTGCAGGAAAGTCTTGAAAAATTCCGGATAATTGCCACCAGTACTCCAGACCACATTATAGTCCAGGATAAAGATCTCCGGTATACCCTTGTTATAAATCCTCAGATGGACCTGACAGAAAAGGAGATGATCGGGAAAACTGATTACGATCTGGTGTCAAAAGAGGATGCGGATAAACTGACAACGATAAAGAGACGTGTTTTGGAGACCGGGACTGCTACCAAAAATGAAAGCACCATTACAGGTTCCCGGGGTGAGAAAAACTATTTTGCGGGTTCATATGTTCCAAAAAGGAATAAATCAGGTGAGATTGATGGTATTATTGGGTATTTCCGGAACGTAACCGAGAAAAAACTGGCAAATGAAAAGATTATTTCTGCCCTGAAGGAAAAAGATGTCCTTATCCGCGAGGTTCACCACAGGGTCAAAAACAACCTTCAGATCATCACCGGCCTTCTTGAAATGACCCGATCAAGGGCGAATGATCCGGTCACCATCGGCATCCTCACCGATATGATGCTCAAGATCAAGACCATGGCCCAGATTCACACCCAGCTGTACCAGAGCAATCAGTCTGGCCAGATCAATATGGGCGCCCAGATTCAGGGTATGATTACTGATCTCTCCGGCATCTACTGCAGATCTGGACCCGGGATAAGATTTGAAGTGGATACGGAAGACTTCATGCTTCCGGTTGATATTGCAATTCCCTGTGCACTTGCCATAAACGAGGTCCTTTCAAATGCGTTTATCTATGCTTTTAAAGGACGCAAACAGGGTACTGTCCAGGTATCTGCACGACAGGTTGGGGAAAATCTCCATATTGTTATCCGTGATGACGGAATTGGGATCCCACCGGAAGTTGATCCCGATACAACGTCAAGCCTTGGATTAAAGTTGATCCGTAACCTTGTCCGGCAGTTACAGGGAACTCTTGCAATCGAAAGCAATGATCGGGGAACCACTGTGCAAATCGATTTCCCTCTAGGGACTCGTGGATGATACCATGTCAAAGATCCTTGTCGTAGACGATGAAGCGATAATCACCATGCAGCTCGAAGAGCGGCTGCATGCATTAGGGTATACGGTTGTAGGCATGGCGGCATCCGGGGAGGATGCAATCGAGAAAGCCAGACGCCTTTCGCCGGATCTGGTACTGATGGATATTGTTATGCCAGGAAAGCTCAACGGTGTTGAAGCAGCAAAGACAATTGTAAACGAATTGGATATCCCGGTAATTTTTATCACGGCATATGCCGACGACACCATTATCGAGAAAGCCAAACAGGCCCGGCCCTATGGCTATATCCTGAAACCCTTTAATGAACTCGAATTAAAAGCTACAGTTGAAATAGCACTTTTCCGGAAAGCATCAGAAGAGGAAATAAAAAAGAAAACCGCGGCAACGCCGGACAAAAACCGGGCCGAAATAGATTCACAAACTACCGGCATAACGGATCCAGAATACCTGGCACTTCCCGAGATTAAAACCGTCCTTTTAAAAGACATCTTTTCCGGAATTGTCCTCTTCTTATATGTGGATCCTTCAGTAAAGGAGCCGATATTCAAATTCGCCATTGAGGCTGGGATCCAGAAAGGAGGGCGGTTTTTCTTTGCCTATCACCAGTCATTGCTGCAAAAATATTTTCTTGAAGAGATCTCAAAAAAACTTCTTTTTACCCGGCGCATAAAAAAAGGAGAACTCTTTTTCCTTCCCCGTATCCTTGAGAAATGCACCTCAACCCTTCCCCCGGCCGTTTCTCAGGGTAGTCTTCAGGTTGTATTTGATTTTTCTGACACTGAAGAATTTGACGACATTGTTACCGTGAAAAATATGCTCCTTGAAAAAAGAGAGTCTGGTGTCCCTATCACGGGCATCATTGCCGTCAATATGGAAAAACTCGATCATAACCGGATCCGCCTGCTTTCGGAAGGTATCGCAAAAATCATTATTTCGACAGGCAGAGACACAACCATTTCATTTACCCATAACTCGTTCGCGGCCGAAGCTATTACTGTCGTTCCCCAGTCCACGATTGAAGACGTGGTAAAAAAACTGCTCGAGCCGGTCATCCTTTCCACCTTAGAAAAACCGATTTCCGGATTTGATATCGTTCATGAGATCCATATCCGGTATAAGGTCCTGATTCCGCAGGCACGGATTTATTCATTCCTTTATGAGCTCCAGAAAAAAGGATATCTCGATATGAAGGTTTCCGGCAAATCCAAATTGTACTACCCAACAGAAATCGGGAAAAAATACATAAGGCAGAGACTAAATGAATTCAAGTTTGTTTTCCAGCACATTATCGGGGCTGAGGCTGCTTCTGATAAAAAGGAATAAGGTACATATATCTTACACAAAAGGCAGCGAAATTTTCTGCCAATTTTTGTAACAACACCTGAAATATCCGCATAACTATTTCACCTGAATCATCTATGCAGATACCATGAAACTCTTTTTTATTCCTGTTCGATGGAATTTCAGAGAGGAAGGTAAGTCTTCCCGCATTTTTTAATAATATCACAGGTGGGAAAAATATGATCAAGCCAAAAGAACAAAAAAAGGCAAGAAAACCCATCATTGTTCCTTATACAATGATTTCAAATTCGAAAAAAACCATCCATATCATCTGCCAGCTGCAGGGTGTAGCCGAGGAGAAGATACGAATTGATCTGGAGCAGGGCCAATTGAACATAGCGGCTGCCAACAATACCCGGGAGTTCATAAAAAAAATTACAGTTCCTGATGGATCGCAGATCAGCAGTAAAAAGTTCCACGAAGGTATTCTGGAAATACTTCTTGATCGACCCTCATAAAACACGACACGTACATGGACTTGAAGTGTGGGGTTTCCATCCCAGATGTGCATGTTTCAAAATATGTTTCAAATTTTGATATTCGGCAAAGAACCTATACCCTCTTGTGGTTCAGTTCCATTTCAGCGGGTATGGTGCCATGAGCGTTCGTTATCCGGGCGCCAGAGGCAATGAGCGTGTTTACCCTAAAAGAGAGGAGACCGGGTTCACTGCGGCTGAACCTTTAAAGGAGGTATAATATGAAGACGTTACCCCAGTCACAAAAAATGGTTCTTGAGATTCTAGGCACAGGCCGTGCTATGACCCACAAGGAGATTGCAGGGAAAGTGAGCTACTCGCCACGAACCGTCCGGTACGCGTTAAAAAAACTCAAGGAAAAGAAACTCCTCATCGAGAAGATGAACCTGCAGGACATGCGCCAGATCATTTACCAGTACCGATTTCAGGAATCCGTAGCGGAAAGTTCGTCCGGTTAACTTGGTACCTATTCCAGAAGATAAAGAAGCATATGAGCAGGGCAAGCCAATTCAGCGCGGTTAACTTATATAAGGATGTAGTAGTTGATGCGGAAAGCTGGAACGGCATTCCAACACCGGATGTAATAGACATAACCTGTAAGGCTATAGAAAAACGCGGAACTAAGGTTATCCCGGTTGCGGATGGTAACGAAGCCTTGGCTGTAATCGAGAAACTTATTCCTCCCGGTTCCGAAGTGATGTCAGGTTCCTCGACAATACTTATTGAGATCGGGTTAGAGTATTATATTGCTGGGGGATACAGTGGGTGGAACCTTTTACATGCAAAAATTAATGCCGAGGACGATTCGGTAAAACGGGCAGAGATTCGGAGAAAGTCGGTTACTGCTGACTATTTCATCTCGTCTGCAAATGCTATCGCTCAATCGGGTGAAATCGTTGCCTGCGACGCCGGCGGAAGCCGTGTCGGCGCTTGGCCATATGCAGCCGGCCACCTTATCCTTGTCGTTGGGATCAATAAAATCGTACCTACTCTCGAGGATGCACTGAGCCGAGTCAGGGAGTATGTGTTCCCCCTTGAGAATGTACGGGCGATGAAAGCATAGGTACCCCGAGCATAATTGGGAAATGCGTGATACTTGCACATGAGAAGCAGGAAGGTCGCATCACACTAATTCTTGTTACTGAATCTCCCGGGTATTAGGAAAGAAGGAATTTTTTCCAGACTTGATCAGGCTATTGTTTCATATAATGTCTCAAAATCTGATACTCAGGAAAGAGTCTATTATAGTTTCTGAGGAATATCCGAGCGAGGGTAATCTAGGAGGATGAGAAAATATGCCAGATTTATGCATGGGGTTTGAGGTGCACCAGCCATTTAGGTTGAACAGGTTTTTTTCCCCGGATCCAAAGAAAAAAGAAAAAGATCTCGATACGCTCTACTTTGATGGAATTAACAAAGAAGTGCTGGAACGAGTGGCAGATAAATGCTATGTGCCGGCAACTAATATTATCCTGGAAAAACTTGACGAAGGATTCCACTGTACATTCTCTTTTTCCGGGACGCTTATCGAGCAGCTGGAAAAATGGAGGCCGGATGTCCTCTCCCTTTTTGACCAGGTCGCAAGGCACAGGAATTCCGAGCTGCTCGGCCAGACCTATTACCATAGTATAGCTGGCTGTTTTGGCGACAAAACGGAGTTTATGGAACAGGCGGAAATGCATGCCAACCTGATGTATGATTTGTTCAGGATCCGGCCAACTGTCTTTGAGAATACTGAATTTACGTTCAATAACCACATTGCCTCATGTGTAAAAAAGATGGGCTATGCCGGGGCTTATACGGAGGGTGTCGACCGGATCCTCAACTGGCGCAGCCCACACCATATCTATACATGTGATGATGTGCCCGTCCTCCTCCGCGATATCCAGCTCTCCGATGATATTGCTTTCCGGTTTGGCAACCGGGGATGGGACAAGTTCCCTCTGACTGCAGATACATATGCTGACTGGATAAGCAAGACCACCGGGGATCTCGTAAACGTCTTTATTGATTACGAAACGTTCGGAGAACATTTCTGGAAAGAGACCGGAATCCTTAATTTCCTCTCATATCTTCCCGAGGAGCTGGAGAAACGGGGTGTCCGTACAACCCTTCCGACAGAGGTGTTGGAGAATTACATGCCAGTGGGCGTTATCGATGTCCCGGAAACTATATCATGGGCAGATATTGAAAAAGACGCGTCAGCGTGGATGGGAAACGAACGTCAGCATACAGCATATTCCGCGATCCAGAAAGCTGCCGCGTTTGCCAAGGATAAGGAGATATGGCGGTACCTCCAGACAAGCGACCACTTCTATTACATGGCCTCGAAATTCGGGACCTGCGGTGAGGTGCACAATTATTTCAGCCATCACGAGGCTGATGACGCATTCAGGACCTATATGGCAATCCTTGCCGATTTTGAGAACAGGAATCTCCGGTTTATGAAAAACAAACGATCGGCAAAAACCCTGCGAACCCTTCCCCCGGAAGAGGCGTTTCACTTTACTTCACCTACCGGTTACGTGGGTTATGCTGCATACAGTCTCGACCAATTCTGCGACCTTCTCCGGGTCATCCCGGCAGATTCAATTACCTATCACCAGGAACGGGGCGATATCGCGCAGTGGATCGAACATACACTCAAAGACCAGAAACTTGCAGAAGATATTATTGGCCGCAGGGACAAGCAGGACCTGATTACTATAATCAACGAGAGAAGGGTGGAGCTATGGAATCGCTTAACGTAGCATTTTTCTGCTGGGAGTCTATGTATGCCGAGCGGGTGGGGGGACTTGCCAATGCAGCGACAAACCTCGCCGAGACGTTGGCAAAGGATCACAACCTCCACTTTTTCACCCGTGGATGGATGCAGGACCAGGTCATCAATGGCGTCTCATACCATTATTGCCGGCCGCAAGGAGGTAACACCGTTCAATACTGCGAGAATATGAGTAACCAGATGGTGGACCAGTTCCGGCAGGTTGACGCTAAAGAGAAATTCAATATCTTGCACTTCCATGACTGGCACCCACTCCAGGCACTCCATCGGTTGCAGGATCGGGAGACTATACTTACATTCCATTCCACGGAATTTGGCAGGAATGGAAACCAGTTTGGAGACTGGTGGGAATACAAAGAGATATCCGGGAAAGAATGGTATGGCGGTCTAATAGCAAAGAGGGTGACAGCAGTCTCGACGGTAATGAAAAACGAGGTGATGCAGCTGTACAATATCCCGGATTGGAAATGCGACGTAGTCCCAAATGGCATTGTGCCCCGACAATATCACGCAAATATCGATCCCGGTGAGGTCAAGCGAAGTTACGGGATCCATCCGTATGCTCCCCTGATCCTCTTTATCGGCAGACTCGTGTACCAGAAAGGTCCCGACTTGTTTATCGAAGCGTTACGGACCGTATGCCGCGATCGTTGGGATGCAAAAGTAATCGTGGCCGGTGACGGAGGGATGAAGCAGTACCTTCAGGAACGGGCACGGGATCTCCCGGTCAATTTTGTCGGGTATATCCCGGATTCTGAATACATTCGTCTCCTTAATGCGTGTGACCTTGTTGTCATCCCCAGTAGAAATGAACCCTTCGGTCTTGTCCTTCTGGAAGCATGGAGTGCAGAGAAACCCGTGGTAGCCTGTGATGTCGGGGGACTTTCTGAGAACATCGATACATTCCTAAACGGGATCAAGGTACAAACAGACCCCGAATCTCTTGCTTGGGGGATTAGTACCTTAATCGGCGACCCCACAAATGCACAGGTGCTCGGAAGGAGGGGAAGAGCAAAGGTGAACCGGCAGTTCCTCTGGAGCCCGATAGCAAACCGTATGGAGGGGACCTACTCTCAGGTATGCAGCTAATTCATAATCGGTCGTTGTTATTTTCTTGATCAGCATTAACCAAGGGAACAGACCACTCCGTCCATAAGATTTCCGAAGGCTAATCAGGCACAGTCTTTGGGAGGGTATTGTCAGAAAAACAATATTTTTTTTGATTGCATCAAACATGTCGGGTTTTTTTAGGTTTCTAGTGACGGGTAATCTGTGTATCCTTTTTCTTCGCCGGTATAATACGTCGCGCTATCATCTTTATTCAATAGAGCATTTATCCTGAACCTCGCGGGAAGATCCGGGTTTGCAAGGAAAAATACCCCGTATGCGATCAGGTCGGCAACACCACTTTCGATTGCTTCGGTGCCGCTTCGGGCATCGTAGCCACCATTCAAGATAAGCGTTCCCTCGAATTTGTGACGGATAAGCGGGGCCATCTGCATTTCAGGTTTTATTACGCCCATTCTTCCCCCAATCGGCTCAACAAGATGAATATAACCGATACCCATCCTGCTCAGCTCTTGTGCAAGGTAAGCAAAGGTCTCGCGGGGATTCGAATCTGACATCGCATGGTTAGAGAAATGCGGTGAGATCCTGTATCCTACCTTTTTTGGACCCCACACTTTGACCACTTCTTCCGCGATAGTAAGAGGGAGGCGTGCCCGGTTTTTGAGATTTCCTCCATATTTATCCGTTCGATGGTTTGAGCCGTCTCTCAGGAACTGATCGAGTAAGTAACCGTTGGCTCCATGAATTTCAACACCATCAAAACCTGCCTTTTTCGCATTTGCAGCACCATCATGAAACTGCTTTACGATGCCCGGTATCTCTTTTAGTTCGAGAGCCCGGGGAACAGGAATCTGCTTTTTGCCAATTGGTGTATGGATCTCCTCACCAACTGGAAAGGCTGATGGAGCGACCGGGAGCTCTCCGTTAAGGTAATCCGGATGAGACATACGACCCACATGCCAGAGCTGGAGAAAGATTTTTCCTCCAGCACCATGAACAGCCCGGGTCACCTTCTTCCATCCCTTTACTTGCTCGGCCGAATAAACCCCGGGGGTCCGGTAAAAACCCACACCCTGCGGACTTACTTGTGACCCTTCGGTAATTATGAGACCGGCAGAGGATCTCTGCTCATAATAGGTTGCAGCTAATGGCCCCGGGACATTACCAAGACCAGCGCGACACCGGGTCATTGGCGCCATCACCATACGGTTCGAAAGCTCAATATCCCCCAACTTATACGGTGTCAAAATGCTCATGTAATCCTCCCGTTTTCAGAAAATTAATTCAGTATCCTCCACTGTAAAGTATTGTGGTTTGCGTCGGGATTGCGGTTGTTGAGACAAGTGTAGGTATATTCGGGACTGTACCGGTAATATTTGCGACATACCATAGATTATTGAACCCTTCGCCATTCGTATCACCGGATTTTGTATCATTCGCGAAGTAATAGAGTGGTCTTCCCATAAACAGGGTCTGGTTCAACCCATTGGCCCTCGTCAGAGTGCTGAATCCAGCTGGATCCAATACCGATGGAACACTGATGGATCCGGCGCTGAATGGAGGCCATTTTTCAGGACATGACCCCGTACAGACACTCGAGCCTGGGGTATCTTTTGCGAAATAATACAATGTATTACCCATCTTGTCTACAAGGAACAATCCGAGTGTGGGACGCTGGGCAATCATCAGCGTTTCATCTGGTTTAACCACAAACCAGTTCTTGTTCACATTCTCTCCATTGACATCTCCTAGATTGGTATCGCCTTGGAAATAATAAAGGGGCCATCCCCGGTATGTGGTCTGGTTCATACCGTCAGCTCTGACAATGGACGAGAAATCAGATCCCAAAAGTGGTGGCGATACAGTAATCGAATTGCTATAAAAAACGGGCCAGATAACAGCGCACGAACCGGAGCACACACTTGCACCGCTTGCAGGTATGTCATCGGCAAAATAATACAACGTTTTCCCCTGGCCATCCACAAGGATATTTCCAAGCGAGGTAGGGGCAACCTTGATAGTGTCTGAAACAGGTGTGGCCTGCTGTGTTATTGACGGGAGAGTCTGGTTCTGGGTACATCCTGTAATGAGAAGTAATGAGGTCAATGCCAATAATACCATAATCGTAAACCAATCTTTCATACAACCACTTCACGGTAGAGCGTCTTTTCCCGAAAGGGAAGATAAGTATTTTGACAGTTTTCAAATTTTGGGACATCGCATGAGAATTAACCGACATACACCGGTCACTGTTTTTTTGGCCTGATTATCTTTCACGAACATCATCGGTATTGTCAATCAGTCCGTGTGCACACACTGCAAGGGCTTCTGTGGCAGTTGGAAAAATATGGGGCATTTGTGCAAGATCATCAACGGTCAGGTACCACATAACAGCGATGACGCCTTCCTGGATCATCTCAGTGGCGAGCGGGGCGCAGATATGAACCCCCAGAATTCTCCTGTTTTCCCGGTCGGCAACAATTTTCACGATACCTCGTGTATCACCGTCAATCGAGAATTTTGCCATTGAACTTAATCTGATACTATGTGATATGGGTTGCAAGCCAGCCCTTTGGGCGCCCTCTTCAGTCAACCCCAGCGAAGCAACTTGAGGTGTAGTGAAGATTCCGTGGGGAAGAAAGAAGTGATTAAACGATCGTTTTAGTTCCCGGAGTGCATTCGATGCAGCGATCTCACCGCCATATCTTGCTGCCGTTTCAAGCATTGGTTCACCGGTAACATCGCCGGCTGCCCAAATGTGAGGGGCCGATGTCTTCAATGTCGTATCAACGATGACAACACCGTCCTTTCTTATGTTCACCCCAGCAACGCCAAGGTTAAGTTCCCTGGTATTTGGGGAACGCCCCGTTGCAAGAAGGAGTTTTTCAGCAGTAATAACACGCTGTTCTTTACCAATGCTCACACTAACAGCTACAAAATTGCCTGATCGTTCAGCACGCGTTATTTCTACTCCGGTGAGGATGTCAATCCCCTCTTGTGCAAAATAACCTGCCATCAGGTCCGCGATCTCCGGATCCTCTTCAGGCAGGATTCTTGCACTTCTCTGGAGAAGTGTGACTTTAGTTCCCAGATGTGCATAGAGCTGGGCGAACTCCAGTCCGAGCGCTCTACCCCCGATTACAATAAGTGTTGCAGGAATGTGATCCGGACTGAGTGCCTCCGTATTTGTCTGGAACAAAACAGATTCAATACCCTCAATTGACGGAATCAATGGTGAGGAACCGGTAGCAATAATAAATCTCTTTGACGTGAGTTTTCTGTTATTGACTTGTAACATATGAGGGGAAAGAAAGTGAGCTTCTCCTTCGATAAGTTCGACGCCGAGCTTGGAGAAAAGGTTATCGCGCTTTTTTTCCTTCAGTTTTTCCTGTAGCGCATTTTTTTCTGCCAGTACTTGTTTTAGATCGAGCTGGCCCTCTACAGAAATCCCAGGATGATCACGTCCACGGTAATAGTTATAACCGGCCAACGTAAGGAGGAACTTGCTCGGGATGCACCCGGTATTGACACAGGTACCCCAGAGCGGACCACGTTCGACGACTGCAATATGGAATGCACCGAGATGCACTGCAGTTGTAGCTGCAGAAACACCGGCAGCGCCAGTCCCTATAATAACCAAATCATACTCTTCAGTCATAATCCAATCGCCAAGGAAAAGAATTCTCTTTACCTGCTGGGGGGGTTCATCGGGGAATTTTAAAGGATCTTTCTTGAAAAACAATTTTTGAAACATAAATTGAGGTTCTGTCAAGTTGTCGACAGTTATTGAACTTTTTTGTCCCTTTGTATGGGAAGCCAAGCTGCCGACAATTGGACAAAACCTTTAGTACTATCACAAAAAACGAATCTGTGGAGGCTATCATGCAAAAGGTAATTTCAAAAGATGGTACACAGATTGCTTTTGATAAAATGGGTAAAGGCCCGGCCCTTATTTTGGTTGGCGGTGCTTTCCATTCCCGATCAGACCCACGAATGACACAACTTGCCAAACTTATGAGCAAATACTTCACAATATATCATTATGATCGACGGGGAAGAGGAGACAGCACTAATACACAGCCATATGCAGTAGAGCGTGAGGTTGAAGACCTTAATGCCCTTATCAAAGATTCTGGTGGATCAGTACATGTATTCGGGATGTCGTCAGGAGCAGTTCTTGCCCTGCATGCAGCCGCACGAGGTCTCGATATTAAGAAATTGGCGTTGTATGAGCCGCCGTTCAACTCCGGGGATGATGACGCCCGTCAGGTAGCAGCACGTTATACAAAACAGTTGACACTTCTGTTGTCGGAAGGCCGCCGGAGCGATGCTGTTGAACTTGCCAGGGCGAGCTTTGGGACGCCCCCCAATATTATCAACAGAATGAAACAGACACCTGTCTGGTCAATGTTTATGGCTGTGGCACCGACGCTTGCTTATGATAATGAAATCATGGGTGATGGTTCTTTGCCGAAAAAGTTGATCGCGTCTGTGATTATACCCCTCCTTGTTATAGATGGTGGAGCAAGCCCTCTTTTCATGCGTAATGCCGCAAAAGCAGTGGGGGATGCAGCTCCTCGGGCGCAATATCGTACCCTGGATGGCCAGACTCACGAATTTGATCCGGATATCCTGGCTCCCGTGCTCATTGAATTTTTCGCTTCCTGAAAACAACGCACGTATGCTTCCCTGGAAGTTCCGGCAAAGCAACAGAGCCAGCAAAACTAAAATTGATGTAATAGGGATCTACCGGCGAAGCAATATGAATCCTTATTGTCTCTTTTTCCTGAAGCGCAGGATAGCATAGACAATGCCAAGAATGACAGCGATCAGGACGGTGATATCGATCGGGCTCGAAACAATCGCCTGGATCCCCGTGAGGTTTGCCACATCTATCGTGACTTTCATGGGATCGGAGACGTAGGTATCATCGATAGCGTCATTGTACCGGATCTCCGAATCAAGTCCATATTCCT
>Ga0326727_10008474_pt1 | contig 26054 bp, 26 predicted proteins | sample MB2enrmetagenome_FD_207643 | JGI IMG/M metagenome (GOLD analysis project Ga0326727, IMG submission 207643) | Lab enriched peat soil microbial communities from McLean, Ithaca, NY, United States - MB29MY | ecosystem: Environmental > Terrestrial > Soil > Wetlands > Peat | place: USA: New York...
CACCAGGTCCGCGCCGACGTCGGCCGCCTTGGTGAAGATGCCGCCGCCCAAACGCGCGAAGACCGAAATCAAGGAGCAGCCGAAGGCCAGGCCGACCATCGCGTCGAGCGAGGTCGCCGCGTTTCCGCCGTTGACCGACTGCATGATCGCGTAGTAGCCCGCGCAGGCGATGAGCCCGAGGCCCACCACCAGAAGCCCGGTGATCGCGCCGCCGCGAAAGGCCAGTTGCAGTGCGGGAGAGATGCCGCCGCGCGCCGCCTCGGCGGTGCGCACGTTGGCGCGCACGGAGACGATCATGCCGATGAAGCCGGCCGCGCCCGAGAGCGTCGCGCCGATGACGAAGCCGAGTCCCGACTCCCAGCCGAGGCCGATGCCGATGGCGACGGCCAGCACGACTGCCACGATTGCGACGGTCGTGTACTGGCGTTTGAGGAACGCCATCGCGCCCTCCTGAATCGCGGCGGCGATCTCGCGCATCCGCTCGTTGCCGTCGGACTGGCGCAGCACCCAGGCGATCAAGAACGCACCGTATGCGATCGCGACGACGCCGGAGCCCAAGCCCAGTGCTATTGCTAGATTTGCGTCCAAGAGTCTGTGGCTACCTCGAATCGCGCAACATGAAAGAGCCGCGGCGACATGCGCGCCTGCCCCCGCGGTAACGAACGACCAATTCGCGTTGCACACCGGTTCGAGGCAGTCCTGTTCGTCTCAGCGACTCGGGACTCAAGGCCTCTTACGCGTCGCAATGGGACTCGACTATAGTCGGTCGATGCTGCTGAGCTTCAGCCGCGCGGCCTTTGGCGAGCGCGCCCGAACGACGCGCTCGGTCGATTCCGCGCAGCGCGAGAAGGCACGCCTGCAGGCGGTCGAACGCTTCGCGCGGGTCGGTCCGGCCGGCCTGGCCGCCGCGCGCAACGCGGCCCAGGTGGCCGCCGCGCTGCTCGACGCCGAGGTCGGTCTGTGCACCCTCGTAGAGGAACGGGTCGTGCGCGTGCTGGGCTCGGTCGGGCTCGACGGCGTCGCCGAACTCCCGCGCGAGCCGGGCCTCTGCGTGGCCGCGGTCGGCAGCGGCCGCCCGCGCATCGTCGAACGCGCCGACCTCGACCGGCGCACCTGCGAGCACTCGCTGGTGCGCGGTCCCGCGAGGGTCCGTTCGTATGCCGGCGTGCCCATGCTGACGGCCGACGGTTTCGAAGTGGGCACGGTGGCGGCCGCGTCGCTGGAACATCGCGTGCCCGCCACGCGTGCGCTCGCCGCGCTCGAAGCGCTGGCCGACCTGGTCGTCTCCGTGCTGGAGGCCGAGCCTCCGCCCGACCCGGCTCTCGATCCGGTCAGCACCCTGCCGGCGCGGCGGCGGTTCGTCGAGCGGCTCGCGCTGCTCGCCCGCGCGCAGGCCTGGGAGCGGAACTGGGGCGCGGTCCTCGCCCTGGACGTCGACGGACTCGACGCGCTCGAGGCGCGCGGCGGCGCCGGGGCCTCCGAGGCTGCGCTGCGCGCGCTTTCCGCGCGCTTGCGCGAGCGGCTCGGCGCGGACGGGGAAGCCTTTGCATTCGGGGCGGGCCGCTTTGCCGTGATCGCCGGCCTCGCCGCCAACTTCGATCCCGCGCCGGCCATCGCGCAGCTCGAAGCCGCGCTGCGCGAGGTCGCCGACATGGGCTTCGCCGAGTTGCGCGGGCGCGTCGGTGTAGCCACCTACGACGAGTGTGCGACGCCGGGCGAGGCCTACCGGCTCGCCGATTGGCGCGCCTACGCGGAGAAGATCGGGCGCCGCTAGAACAGAGGCCCGCGATGCAAGACGTGGAGTTCCTGGTCGTCGGTTGCGGACCGGCGGGCGGCATTGCCGCCCGCGAGGCGGCGCGCGCGGGCGTCGAGACTCTGGTGCTGGAGCGCGACGCAGTGGTCGGCGTCAAACGCGTGTGCGCGGGCGGACTGCGCGAGGGTTTTTGCGAGACCTTCGATCTTCCGCGCTCGATCGTGCATTGCGATCCGCCGACGATCGCGCTGCACGCGCTCTCCGGTCGCCGCTTCGAGTTTCCGATCGGACAGGGCCTCACCACCACGCGCGAAGAGCTCGACGGGACCATCGCCGACCTGGCGCGCGCCGAAGGCGCGCAGATTCAGACCAACGCGCTCTTTCGCAGCTACTCGCGCGACGGGGACCGCACGGTGGTCGAGTACGCCGACCTGCGCAGCGGCGAGCGCAAACGCTTGCGCGCGCGAAACGTCTTTCTCGCGCAAGGCTCGAGCGCGCGCATTCCCAACGACTCGCCGCTGGCCTACGCCCGTTGGGAGAGCGGGCTGATCACCTGTTACCAGTATCGCGTCTATCCCGAGCAACCCGCAGTCCCGGTCGCCTATCGCACCCTCGAAATGCACTATTATCTCGGGGCGGGCAACCGCAACGTGGTGGCCTGGATGTTTCCCAAACGCGATCATCTCTCGATCGGTTTGGGCGTTCCCGGCAAGTTGGGCGGCAAGGAACTGCGCGCCGAACTCGACAGCTTCTTGGCCGGAGTGGCCGGGCGGCTCTTCCCGGGCACGGGCTACAGCGTCCGCGAGGAGGGCAACCTGCTCTACGGCGGGGCGCCGCGTCCGCGGGTGCGCGACGGCGGCGTGATGATCGGCGGCACTGCGGCGGGACTGGTCGACGCGACGACGGGCGAAGGCATCCAAGAGGCTGCGGTCTCCGGCAGGCTGGCGGCGGCCGCGGTCGGCGCGTCGCGGCGCGGCCAGATGCTCGACGCCGCCTTGCGCTACGAGCGCGCGCTCAAGGCGACGTTCTACGCGCGCTTGCGCCAGCGGCACAAGCTGATGACCTTCCTCGAGCGGCGTCCCGTGCGCTTCGACGTGCTCTTCGAGCAGTTCGCCCGCTACCCGCGGCTGGCCGCGCTGCTGCAACGCGAGCGCCACGACTTCTCGCTCGGCGAGTGGCTCTATCTCTACGGGCAGGCCGCGCTGTTCTCGCTGCGCGCCCTGCGTTCGTGATCCGCCGCCTCGGGCCGCGCCCGCATGAGGGTTTTCGCCTCAACCCCCGAAAGCGCGCGGTGAAAGGGGGCACCGTTTGAAAGAGCGACGCTCGCAGTACGTCATTGCCGGGATGCCGTATTCGCGCGAAGAGCTCATCCACCGCTACATTCACTTGGTGAAGTACGTGGCGGGTCGAGTCTCCGTCAACCTCCCACCCAACGTCGAACTCAACGATCTCATCAGCGACGGTGTGATCGGCTTGATCGACGCCATCGAAAAGTACGACGACGACCGCGGCGTCAAATTCGAAACCTACGCGATCACGCGCATCCACGGCGCGATCCTCGATGCCCTGCGGGCGCTCGACTGGGTCCCCCGGGCGGTGCGCCAGAAGGCGCGCGAACTCGAGCGGGTCCATCACGAGATGGAGACCGAACTCGGCCGCAGCCCCAACAACGACGAACTCGCCGAGCGCATGGGCATGACCCGTAAAGAACTCGACGCCACCCAGCAGAAGGTGCGCGGTTCGACCGTGCTCTCGCTCGAAGAGCACATCCCGAGCGACCGCGGCAGCGACTTGCCCCTGCTCGACACGCTGCGCAGCGACGGCCCGGAAATCAGCGCCTCGTTCGAGCAGTCCGAGGTCCGGCGGCTCCTGCTCGAAGCGCTCGAGGAACTCAACCACCAAGAGCGCACGGTGATCTCGCTCTACTATTTCGAGGGTCAGACGCTCAAGGACATCAAGGCCGTCCTCGGCGTTTCCGAGTCGCGCGTGTCGCAGATCCACGCCCAAGCGGTGATCCGTCTGCGCAACAACTTGCGCGTGCTCCGCGGCGATTTGGGCTTTCGGGAAAACGACCGGACGCTCAAGCAGAAGTACGTCCGCAAGCCCTTGGCCGAAGGGGCTTGAGCGGGCGCGGGCACTTTCACGAAAGGCTAATCGCCGGGGGGTCGTGCTTTGCGTGTTTTCGGGTATTATATGAGTGCGTCTTCGAATCGGCGGTAAGGCAAGGACCGGACGAATCGGTAGGCGTGACCACTGAACGAGGGGATCGAGGGGCCGGCGCGAGAGCGCCGGTCCCTCTGCGTTTTTCCCGGCCGCGCAGGCAAATCGAACAGGAGTTCGATTGAAGCGGCCGAAGGCCAGTCTTCCGTGAGCTGGCTGGGCAAACTCCGGAACGTCCTCGGGAAGTCGCGCGAGTCGCTGGCCGGAGTGGAGACGCTCGCCCGGGCGAAGCGCCCGCTGGATCAAGAGTTTTGGGACGAGCTGGAAGAGATCCTGATCGCCGCCGATTTCGGCGTGCCCACCTCGGAGAAGATCCTCGACGGGCTGCGCATCGTCGCCCGTCAGGAACTCTGGCGGCGCAGCGACCAGGCCGTCGGGCGGTTCAAGAAAGACGTCGAGCGTTTTCTCACCGTGCCCGGTGCGGCACTGCAGTTGCGCTCGAAGCCGTCGGTCGTGCTGGTCGTCGGCGTCAACGGCAGCGGCAAGACGACCACGATCGGAAAACTCGGCCGCCTCTTGTCACGCGGGGGCAAGCGCGTGATGTTCGTCGCGGCGGACACGTTCCGCGCCGCGGCCGCCGAGCAACTGACGATTTGGGCCGAACGCTCCGGCGCGGAACTGGTGCGCGGCAAGGAAGGCGCGGATCCCTCGGCGGTCATCTACGACGGCCTCGTCGCCGCCAAAGCGCGCAAGGCCGACGTGGTCTTGGTCGACACGGCCGGCCGGCTGCAGACCAAGACCAACCTGATGGAAGAGCTCAAGAAGATGCGCCGCATCATCGAGCGCGAGTGCGGCGGACCGCCCGACGAGACGCTGCTCGTGGTCGACGGCACCACGGGCCAAAACGCGATCTCGCAGGCCCGGCTCTTCAACGAAGCGACCGCGTTGACGGGCGTGGTGGTGACCAAGCTCGATTCGTCCTCGAAGGGCGGTGTGCTGGTCGCCATCGTCGACGCGCTCAACGTCCCCATCAAATACATCGGGATCGGCGAGAAGGTCGAGGAGCTCCAGCCCTTCGACCCGGGCGAATTCGTCGACGCGCTCTTCGAACCGGCGGCAGTGTGACATACAGGTGGCACAGTGGTGCGTCAAGATCCGAGCAGCAGCACACGTCAGAGTGAGGACAAGCGAGTGGCACAAGACGAGCGAGCGGTAGCGCTCAACAACGCATTAGCCCAGATCGAGCGCCAGTTCGGCAAGGGCTCGATCATGAAGATGGGCGACTTCTCGGGCAAGCTCGCCATCGACGTCGTGCCGACGGGCTCGATCGCGCTCGATTTGGCTCTGGGCATCGGCGGTCTGCCCCGCGGCCGCGTCGTCGAGATCTTCGGGCCCGAGTCGAGCGGTAAGACGACGCTGGCCCTCCACGTCATCGCCGAGGCGCAGAAGACCGGCGGCACGGCGGCGTTCGTCGACGTCGAGCACGCGCTCGACCCGGTCTACGCCAAGGCGCTCGGCGTCGATCTCGACTCGCTGCTGGTCTCCCAGCCCGACACCGGCGAACAGGCGCTCGACATCGCCGAGATGCTGGTCCGTTCCAACGCGGTCGACGTCGTCGTGGTCGACTCGGTCGCGGCGCTCGTGACCAAGGCCGAACTCGAAGGCGACATGGGCGACACGCACGTCGGGCTGCAAGCGCGGCTGATGTCGCAAGCGCTGCGCAAGCTGACCGCCGCGATCTCGCGCTCGGGTTGCGTGATGATCTTCATCAACCAACTGCGCGAGAAGGTCGGCGTCATGTTCGGCAGCCCCGAAACCACCTCGGGCGGTCGCGCGCTGAAGTTCTATGCTTCGGTCCGGCTCGACGTGCGCAAGCTCGAGCAAATCAAGATCGGCCAAGACGTCGTCGGCTCGCGCACGCGCGTCAAAGTCGTCAAGAACAAGGTCGCGCCGCCGTTCCGGCAGGCCGAGTTCGACATCACCTACGGTCGCGGGATCTCGAAGATGGGTTCGATCCTCGACGTCGCGCTCGAACGCAACATCGTCGGCAAGAGCGGCTCGTGGTATACCTACGGCGACACGCGCATCGGTCAAGGCCGCGAGAACGCCAAGGCCTATCTCGAAGAGCACAGCGATCTGGCCGAGGAGATCAGCGTGAAGATCCGCGAGGCGCTGCGAGCCGGCGTCTCGACCAACGGAGCCCCCGTTCCGGTCGGCGCGCGTGCCGGCGCCGACGAGGACTGAGTCCGGGCCGCCGCGCGGCACCGCCTACGCGGCGGCGCTGCGCGCGTTGGCGGCGCGCCGGCTCAGCGAGGTCCAACTCTGGAACCGGCTGACCCGGCGCGGCTTTCCCGACGAAGCGGTCGCAGCCGCGGTGGCGCGCTGTCGCGCCGACGGATTTCTCGACGATCGCCTGTTCGCTCAACTCTACGTCGACGGACGGCGGAAGGCCGTCGGCAACGTTCGCCTCGTCGCCGAATTGGTGCGTCGCGGCATCGAGCGCGAGTCGGCGCGCCGGGTCGTCGAGACGGCGGAGTACGATGAGACCGCTCGGCTCGACGCGGCCATCGCGCGGCTCTACCGCGTCCGTCCGGGGCTCGATTATCCGCATGCCGCCCGGGCGCTCGAACGCCTCGGCTTTCCCGCTCCGAGCATCTACCGGCGCCTCGGCGCGCGGGCCGCGTTAGAGTTCGGCGACGACGGCGGCGCTTTCGAGGATTCGTCGCTCGAACGCGCGTAGAGTCGAGGTCATGCGTTTTGTCCTCGCGGCTTTACTCGCCGCGAACCTCCTCCTGTGCACCGTGCCCGCGCGCGCAGTCGAGTTGGAGACGATCGCCAAGGCCGCGGCGGAGTATCGCGATCCGAATCCGCGGCTCGAGGCGATGTATCGTGCGGCGCTGCTCAACACGAGCCAGCAGGCGACGATCGCTCCCGACGGCACGGCCTACGTCAAGACGGGCGACATCCCGGCCGAGTGGTTGCGCGACGCGAGCGCGCAGGTTCGTCCCTACCTGTTCTTCGCCAAGCGAGACATGCAAGTAGCCTCGCTCTTGCGCGGCATCATCGCGCGCGAAGCCAAGTATCTTCAAGTCGATCCCTACGCGAATGCGTTCACGATCGACTACAAGGTCTGGGAGGAGAAGTTCGAACTCGACTCCCTGGCCTATCCCATCATTTTGGCCTGGGGGTACTGGAAGGCGACGGGCGACGCGACGATCTTCACCGGCGACGAGTCGTTGGGCTTCGACCGCGCGCTCGAGACGATGGAGCGCGAGCAAGACCACGCCAAGAACTCCAAGTACACGCACAAAGAACTGCGCGACGACGCCGGCGCGCAGCAGCCCAACCCGGTCGCTTACACGGGCATGATCTGGACCGGCTTCCGGCCCTCCGACGATGCCTGCAAGTACAACTATCTGATTCCCGCCGAGATGATGGCCGTGGTCGCCCTGGGCGATCTCGAAGAGATCGAACGCGTCGTCTACCGCAACCTGATCAAGTCGAACCGGGCCAAGATGCTGCGCTCCGAAGTGCAAGACGGCATTCAGGAGTATGGCGAAGTCTTCACGCCCAACTACGGCTACATCTACGCCTACGAGGTCGACGGACTGGGCCACCAAACGTACATGGACGACGCCAACATTCCGAGCTTGCTCTCGGCGCCGTACTTGGGCTATACCAAAGCCGACAACTTCGTCTACAAAAACACGCGCCGCTTTCTGCTCTCCAAGGACGATCCGTACTATTACGTCGGTTCGCTGGCGCGCGGCATCGGCAGCGCGCATACGAGCGACGGATACGTTTGGCCGCTCTCGCTCATCGTTCAAGGCCTTACCGCGAGCGGCGACGCCGAACGGCACGAGGTGTTGACCGAACTGCTGGCCAGCGATCCCGGCGACCATTTGTTGCACGAGTCGTTCGATCCCAACGATCCGGCTCGGTTCTCGCGCAAAGACTTTGGTTGGCCCAACGCGCTCTTCAGCGAGTTCGTCTTGACCACGCTCAACGGCTCGCCGCCGTTGCCCATGGGCGACACCAGCGACCTCGAGTTCCGCGGCGAGTGAAGGCCGACATCGTCCTCGGCGTCCAGTGGGGCGACGAGGGCAAGGGTCGGGTCGTGGATTCCCTCGCCGCCGATTACGACGTCGTCGCGCGTTTCGGCGGCGGCGACAACGCCGGGCACACGTTGCTGGTCGGCGAGCGGAAGCTGGCGCTGCGCATCGTGCCCAGCGGCGTGCTGCAAGCGCGTCCGTCGCTATTCATCGGCGGCGGTACGGTCGTCAGCCTCGACGGCCTGCTGGCCGAACTCGACATGCTCGCCGGCATCGGCGTCGACGTGTCGCGCATTGCCGTCTCCGACCGCGCGCACATCGTCTTCGCCTATCACGCCGCCGCCGACCGCGTCGCCGAGGTCGCGCGCGGCAGCGCGGCCTTGGGCACGACCGGTCGCGGCATCGGGCCGGCCTATACCGACAAGGCCGCGCGCAGCGGCTTGACCTTCGCCGACTTGCGCGACGCCGTGCGGCTCGAAGAACGGCTGCGCGCCAACCTGCGCGCGCGCGCGCAGGCGCTCGGCGAGTCCGCGCCCGATGCCGGCGAGGTCGTCGCGCGCACCCTGGCCGCGAGGGCGCGCGTGCTTCCTCACGTGGTCGACGGCGTCGAGTATCTGCACGGCGCGCTCGAGTCGGGCAAGCGCGTGCTCATCGAAGGCGCGCAGGGCACGCTGCTCGACGTCGGCTACGGCACGTATCCGTTCGTCACCAGTTCGCATACGATCGCCGGCGGCGCCTGCATCGGATTGGGTCTTGGGCCCCGCGCGGTGGGGCGCGTAGTCGGCATCGCCAAAGCGTACTGCACGCGCGTCGGCGCGGGCCCGTTTCCCTCCGAACTGCACGACGCGACGGGCGAACTGCTGCGCCGCAACGGTAACGAATTCGGCACGGTTACCGGCCGGCCACGCCGTTGCGGCTGGTTCGACGCGGTGGCCGCGCGCTACGCGACGCGCGTCAACGGCCTCAGCTCCGCGGTCATCACCAAGCTTGATGTCTTGAGCGGGATCGAGCGGCTCGCGATCGTCACCGGTTACCGCGTCGACGGGGCGCCGGTGTCGTTCGCCGAGGCGGCCCATCCGCGACTCGAACTCGATCTCGAGTGGCTCGACGGCTGGCGCGAAGACATCGGCGGCGCCCGCTCCCTCGCGGCGCTACCCGCCGCTGCGCAGGCGTATGTCGCCCGTTTACAAATTGCGCTCGGCGTCCCGATCGACTCGGTGTCGGTGGGACCGGAGCGCGAAGCAATGGTGACCTAGTTACGAATCGCTAGGCGTTTCGTTCACCGCCGTCGCGCTTTCGAACCCGCCGGAGTTTCTCGATACCGGAGATATTTACGAGGTAATGACCGTGGAGCATAATCCTTGGCGCCGCCCGCTCGCGATGCGTTCGTTGCCGCCCGCGTACGTCTTGGCCACCTTGATTTCTGGTTGCGCGGCGAGCGGGTCCGCGCCGATGGCTCTCGGAGTCGCAGGCGATCTGTCGTCCGTCCGGCGCACGGTCGCCGGGCGCGACGGCGTTCCGGGGCCGAAGGGCTTCAGCGTGATTTGGCAACTCGGAACGTCGAGCCTCGGCTCGGGCGCGGCCGGCGGCGTCGCGCTCGATAAAGCCGGCGACCTCTTCGGCGCCGCGAGCGGCGGAGGCACCAACGGTGACGGAACCGTCTACGAGTTGAGTCCCGCGGGGAAGGCCTACACCGGCACCGTCGTCCACAACTTTACCGGGGCGGACGGATCGGGACCCGCGTGGGGCACTCCACTCATCGACACGCGCGGCGACCTTTACGTGACCGCTTCGGGGGGCGGCGCTTCGGGCGACGGCACGGCGGTCGACTTGAGTCCCTCGGAAAGCGGATATGCCGAAACGAACCTGTTTTCGTTCGGTGGTTCCGATGGAAGCGAGCCCTACGCCGGGCTCACCGCCTTCAAGGGAAAGACGCTGTATACGCTCACCGACGCCGGTGGGGCGACCGGTCACGGCGCGATCGTTGCCTTGACGCCGTCGGGTTTTTCCGAGAGGACGGTGTACAGTTTCGCCGGCCCCCCGTCGGACGGAGCGGCCCCGGTGGCGAGCCTCGTCGCGGATGGAAAGGGCGCTCTCTACGGCGTTACGCAGTACGGCGGTCCGCATTCGGGCGGCGTGGTCTTCAAATTCGTCCCGAGCGGGAACGGCGGCACCGAGACCGTGCTATGGGCCGACGGCCAAGCACCGCCGATCGTCGATGCGGATGGCAACCTCTACGGCACCACCCAGGGCGGCGGTGCGTATGGTTACGGCACGGTGTGGAAGTTGAGCCCGAGCGGCAGCGGGGCTTACACCGAGACCATCTTGCATTCGTTCGCCAATTCGCCCGACGGCGCCGTCGTATTCTCCGGACTCGCGCTCGTGAACGGTACGCTCTACGGCGCTACTGCTTCCGGCGGCAGCAACCCGAGTTTTCGGGCCGGAACGTTGTTCAGCATTTCGACATCGGGCGCTAACTACACCGTATTGCACAGTTTCGCCGGCTCCGACGGGCAGACTCCGGAGTTCGGCAAATGGGCGATCCGGGGGAACGTGCTGTTCGGAACGACGGCCGCGGGCGGAGCCGGCGAGGCCGGGGTCGTCTTCCGCTACGAGATCTAAGCGCTCGCGTCGCGCGATGGCTCGTCCTTGAGTCGCACCCCGGCGACCTAGACGTTTCCGTGCCGGCGCGTGATGGTACGGGTGCGATGGTACGAGGCTTTCGTTATGCATTGGAACCGGCGCGCGCCGCCGCGATCTCGGCTGGGAGCGTCGCGGCCGGGCGCTACCGCATCGCGCGCGATGCCCTGCTGGGCCACACCTCCCGCCACGCGGTTGCGCCGCCGCGCCTGCAGACGGAGCCGGCGCGCGCGGTCGACTTGGCACTCGCGGCCGAAGCCCACGAGCGTTCGCGCCTGCTGCGCGAAGCCGCGCTCGTCGAGGCGCGGGAGCGCTGCCGCGTCGCGCGCGACGCGCTGCTGGCGGCGCGGCTGCGGTGCGAACGCTTCGACGCCGACCGCGCGCGCCGGCTCGTCGCGTTTCGGCGCGAGCGGGCGCGTCGCGAAGCCGAGCGACTCTTTCTCGATGCGCTCGCCGTGCCGGGAGCGCGCGGCGCGGCGTTCGAAACGCAGTGAACATGATCGCGCTGCATCGGCCCAACGGACATCTCGTCGTCGTCAACGCGGATTTGATCGAGATGGTCGAGAGCGACGAGGAGGGCGCGACGGTGGTCAGCTTGACCACGGGCAACGTGCTGGCCGTTTCGGAGACGCCCGACGCGGTGCGGACGGCCGTCGTCGACTTCCGGCGGAGCATCGCGCGCTGAACGGCGAGATCCTCTCGCTGCTGCGCGCGGTGCTGGCCTGCGCGGCGATTCTGGCCCTCCCGCCGCTGCTGCGCGCCGTGTCGTCGCGCTTCCGGCTGCCTTGGAGCAATGCGTTCGCCGCATTCGTCCGAGGGCGTGCGCCGCGCGACCATTCGTTGCGCCTCGTGGAAACGCTCGTTCTGCCCGAACGTGCGTCGCTGCACGTCGTCGAGGCCGGCGGACGGCGTCTGCTGGTGGGCCGAGGACCCGGCACGCTCTCGCTGCTCTGCGAGTTGGGAACCGCCGATGAGCGCTCGGCCTGAACCACGGGTCCTCGTGGCCGACGACGCGCCGCTCGAACGCGCGATCTTCGCGCGCTACGCGGCGCGTGAGGGGTGGGTCGTGTGCGCCGAGGCCGTCGATGGGGATGCTGCCTTGGCCGCCTTGGGCACGGCGCAGCCCGATCTCGTCATACTCGACGGACGGTTGCCCCCGGCCGGTGCCCTCGCCCTCCTGCCCAGGTTGCTGGCCGCCCGTCCCGGCATTGCCGTACTGGTGGTCGCCGCGTTCGAAGAAGCCGCCCTGCTGCGCGAGGCCCTGAAGCTCGGCGCCGCCGGCGGGTTGCAACGGCCGCTCTTGCCCGCGCAGGTCGGCGAACAGTTGCGCCGACTCGCAAGAACGCTGCCCGCCCGACGCGAATAACGTCGTTCATGGAATACGGTTCGGGTCTCGAGACGCACGCCGCTTCGGCAACCTCAGCCAACGGCACGGTGAACGGCGGTCAACAAGCCGAGGCGCCCGCCAAGCGCGGAGGCAGCAGCTTGCGTCGCACGCTGCTCTTCGTGGGCATCGCCGCGGCATCGGCTGGAATTGCCTTCGCGATCGTCCGTTCGACCTTGGCCCGTCCGCCGCAAGACCCGACGACGGAGCGCATTCAATCGCTCATCGACGAAGCCAACAAGCTGCTCAAGCAGCTCGATGAGAAGAAGTCCGGGTAGCGAGGCTCCCGCCGCCGCGACCGTCCTCAAGCCGCCACTCGAACCAGGAGACGTCGTCGAGATCGACTGCACCGATCTGATCGCGAAAACCGGTCAGGCGGTCGGTCGCGCCGACGGGATGGTCGTTTACGTGTTGGGTCCGGTTCCCGGAGAGCGGGCGCGCGTGCGCGTAGAAACCGTCAAAGCGAAGTATGCCGTGGGCGAATTGCTCGAGTTGCTCAGCACCTCGGAGGATCGCGTCGAGCCGTTCTGCGCGGTCTTCGGCATGTGCGGCGGTTGCCAAGTGCAGCACCTCGCCTATCCCGCGCAGCTTCGTTGGAAGCGCGAAATCGTCGCGGGCGCGTTGCGCCGCATCGGCGGCATCGCAGGCGCCGACGTGCCGGCCACGATCGGCATGGACGAGCCGCGCGCGTACCGCAACAAGATGGCGCTGGTCGTCGACCGCTCGGGCCCGACCGCGGCGTTCGGCTTTTACGCCGCGCGCACGCACGACGTCGTGCCCATCGACTCGTGTCCGGTGGTGATGCCGCGGCTCGACGGCGACCTCTCCGGACTGTGGGCCGCCGCGCTCGATCCCTCGAGCGCGCCTGCATTCGCCGACGCGCGCCACGTGATCGCCCGGGCCGCGCAATCGTCGGGCCAGGGCGTCGTTTCGATCACGACCGAACGCGCCTCGCAAGCGCTGGCCGCGGCCGCACCGGCGCTCGCCGGACATTTGCCCGACGTCGTCGGCATCTCCAACTCGTTCGAGCCGCCCAGCGAGAACGCGGTGCTCGGCCGGCGTCACGTCACGCTGGTCGGCAACGCCGAGATCGAGGAAGAGATCGGCGGCATCCGCTTCCGCGTTTCGCCCGCGTCGTTCTTTCAAGTCAACGGCGAGATGGTCGGCAACATCTTCGCGTACCTCGCGCCGCTGGTCGATCCGTCGGCGCGCATCGTCGATCTCTACTGCGGCGCCGGAACCTTCGCGCTCTATTTCGCCAAGCGCGGTGCGCGGGTGACGGGCGTCGAGGAGAACCCCAACGCGGTGCGCGAGGCGCGGGCCAACGCCGAACTCAACGGCGTCGCCGCCCAAACCGCCTTCATCACCGGGCGGGTCGACGCCGCGCTGCGTTCGGGCCGCGGCGCCGCCGCGCTGGCCGGCGCCGACGTGGTCTTTCTCGACCCGCCGCGAAAGGGCACCGATCGCGGCACCCTTGAAGCGTTGACGGCGGCGAAGCCGCCGCAAATTTGGTACCTGTCCTGTAACCCGGCGACCTTGGCCCGCGACCTCGCGTTCCTGGTGGCCGGCGGATACCGGCTGGGTCCCGTCCAACCGTTCGACATGTTCCCGCAAACCGGCCACATCGAAGCGCTGGCGGTTTTGTACGCGCCCTCACACCCCGGAGCAGCAGACTGATGGCATCCGCCGATATCGACGTCGAATACGTCGCGAAGTTGGCCCGGCTCGCCTTGAGCCCGGCTGAGGTCGAACGGTTCGGCGCCCAATTGGGCGCGCTGCTCGATCACGTCAAGGCGCTCGAAGCCTTGCCGGTGGCCGACGTCGCGGCGACCGCGGCGGTCATTCCGGGCACCGGCACGGGCCGCGCCGACGTCGTGCGCCCGTGTCTCGACCGCGAGACCGTGTTGCGCGGCGCGCCGCAGCGTCAGGGCGCCTATTTCCGCGTGCCCAGCATCTTGGGAGAGTCGTGATGGACGGCGTGCTCGACCTGGGCGTGCGCGAGATCGCCGAGGCGGTCAACGCGCGCCGCGTGTCGGCGGCCGAGATCGCCGAAGCCGCGCTGTCGCGTTTGCGCGAGCGCGACCCGCACGTCGGCGCGTTTCTCACGGTCACCGAGGATTTGGCGCGCGAAGCCGCGCGGCGCGTGGACGAACGCGTGGCCGCGGGCGAGCGTCCGGCGTTGGCCGGCGTGCCCGCGGCGCTCAAGGACAACCTCTGCGTCACCGGTACGCGCACGACGTGCGCCTCGAAGATTCTGGAGAACTGGATCGCGCCGTACGATGCGACCGCGGTGCGCCGGTTGCTCGACGCCGGCATCCTTCCCTTGGGCAAAACGAACCTCGACGAGTTCGCGATGGGCAGCTCGTGTGAGAACAGCGCGCTCGGCGTCACCCGCAATCCGTGGGATCTGGGTCGCGTGCCCGGCGGATCCTCGGGCGGCAGCGTGGCCGCCGTCGCGGCGCGCACGGCCGCGTTCGCTTTGGGCAGCGATACCGGCGGTTCGATTCGCGAGCCCGCCGCGTTCTGCGGCGTCGTGGGTTTCAAGCCGACGTACGGCCGCATCTCGCGCTACGGGTTGATCGCCTTCGCTTCGAGCCTCGACCAGATCGGTCCGATCGCGAACTCGGTTGCCGACGCGGCGGTTCTCTACGAAACGATGGCGGGCTTCGATCCGTACGATGCCACCACCGTCGCGCGCGAGGTCGAGCCGGTCTCGGCGCCGTTGCGCGAAGATTTGCGCGGCGTGCGCGTGGGCATCGTCAAGGAGTTCGCGCTCGACGAACTCGACCCGGCGGTGCGCGACGTGTACGCCCAGGCCTATCGCGATTTGGAGCGTCTCGGCGCCGAACTCGTCGAGGTCGAATTGCCCACCGCCGAATACGGCGTGGCCACCTATTATCTGATCGCGCCCGCCGAATGCTCGTCGAACCTCGCGCGTTTCGACGGCATGCGCTACGGCTTGCGGGTCGAGGCCGCCGACGTCGGCGCGACCTACGAGGCGACGCGCGCCGCGGGGTTCGGCGACGAGGTGAAGCGGCGCATTTTGATCGGGACGCACGCGCTTTCGAGCGGATATTACGACGCCTACTACGTGCGCGCGCAGAAGGCGCGGACCTTGATCGCGGCCGACTTCGCCCGCGCCTTCGCGCGCTGCGACGTGATCGCGTGTCCGGCGGCCGCCTCGCCTGCTTTTGCGTTCAACGCCAAATCCGACCCCTACAGCATGTACCTGATGGACTACTACACGATTCCGATGTCGTTGGCCGGTCTGCCCTCGCTCTCGGTCCCCTGCGGCTACGTGACGCCCGAGGGAGCCGCCGGGCCGTTGCCGCTCGGTTTGGAACTGACCGGCCCGCTCTTCGCCGAACGCGCCTTGCTCGACGCGGCCAACGCCTACGAAACGGGCACGCGCCACGCCGCCAAACACGCGCCCCCGCCGCTCGCGGAGGCGCTGTCGTGAGCGCGACCTTGGAAACGGGCACCCTGCTCGACGTCAACGGCATCGCCTACGAGGCGGTCATCGGCATGGAGTGCCACGTCGAACTCAAGACGGAAACCAAGATGTTCTGCGGCTGCCCCAACGTCTTCGGCGGCGAACCCAACACGCACGTCTGTCCGGTCTGCTTGGGCATGCCCGGCGCGCTGCCGGTGCCCAACGGTCTGGCCATCGAGCACGTGTTGCGCGCGGGGCTCGCCTTCGGCGCCGAGGTGCCCGCGTTCTCGAAATTCGACCGGAAGAATTACTTCTATCCGGACATGCCCAAGAACTATCAGATCTCGCAGTACGATCTGCCTTTCACGAGCGGCGGGACGGTGACGTTTCGCCTCCCCGACGGCACGCAACGCAGCGTCCGTCTGTCGCGCATCCACCTCGAAGAAGACACGGGCAAATCGATGCACCTCGGCTCGTCCGACGGCCGGCTCTCGGGCAGCACGCATTCGCTGGTCGACTTCAACCGCGCCGGCGTGCCGCTGATGGAGTGCGTCTCCGAACCCGACCTGCGCAGCGCGGTGGAGGCCGTCGCCTATCTCGAAGCGCTCAAACGCACCTTCGTCGCGCTCGGCGTCAGCGACGTGAAGATGGAGGAAGGCTCGCTGCGCTGCGATGCCAACGTTTCGCTACGTCCGCTGGGCAGCGCCGAGTACGGCACCAAGACCGAGATCAAGAACATGAACTCGTTTCGGAGCGTGCAGCGCGCGATCGACAGCGAGTTGGCCCGGCAGGCCGGCGTGTTGCGCGCGGGCGGCCGCATCGTTCAGGAGACGCGTGGCTGGGACGAGTCGCAGGGCACGACGATCGTGCAGCGCAGCAAGGAACAGGCGCACGACTATCGCTATTTCCCCGACCCGGATCTGGTGCCGTTCGAGTTTACGGAGGCGTCCGTGCGCGCGTTGCGCGACGCGCTGGGTCCGCTGCCGCAGGCGCGCGTCGAGCGCTACGTCGCGCGGGAAGGGCTGGCCGTCGTTCAGGCGCACCAACTCGTCGACACTCCGGGCGTCGCCGACTATTACGACGCCGCGGTCGCCCTGACCAACGCTCCGCAGGCGACGGTCAACTTCGTGCTCGGCGAACTGACCCGCTTGGCCAACGAAACCGGCACGCGCATCGACCGCTCCGCGTTGGGTCCGGCGGCGCTCGCAGAATTGGTCGGACTGGTCGAAGGCGGAACCATTACTTCCAAGATCGCCAAGGACCTGATCGAGCGGCTCTGGAGCGAGGGCGGTTCGCCCCGCGAGTTGGTCGAGCGCGAAGGCTTGGCGCAGGTCAGCGACGTGGGCGCGATCGACGCGCTGGTCGCCGAGGTGATCGCGGCCAATGCCAAGGTCGCCGACGACTTCCGTGCCGGGAAAGAGAAGGTCATGGGCTTCCTGGTCGGTCAGGTCATGAAGGCGAGCCGCGGCAAAGCCAATCCCGCGCTCGCCGAAGAGCGCTTGCGCGCGCAGTTGGCCGCGCAGCAGTGACCTCCGCCGCGCTGGCCGACGAGCGGACGCTCGAGTCGCTCGATTTCGCGGCGATTCGCAGCGCCCTCGCGCGCCACGCGGCCGGCGCGCGGACGGTCGCGCGCATCGGTTCGCTCGTACCGGGCATCGATCTCGCGCGCGTGCGCGACGAGCAGGCCGTCACGGCCGAAATGCGCGGACTCGCGACGGGCGAGGGGTTCGAGTTACCGCGCGTTCCCGAAGTCGGCGAAGCGTTGGCCCGGGCCGCGCGCGGCGCCCTGCTCGGCGCGGAGGAGCTACGCGACGTCGGTCAGGCGCTGGCCGCCGCCGACGCGGCCGTGCGCCGCATTCGCTCGTCCGCAAACGATCTGCCGGCGCTCTCCGCGCGCTGCCGGGCGGCCGACTATCTGCCCGCGGTGACCCGCCACATCGGCGAGGCGATCGGCGAACGCGGCGAGGTGCTCGACCGCGCCTCGCCCGCGCTGGCTCGCATCCGGCGCAACGCGGCCGCGGCCCAAGAGGACGCGCGCGAACGCTGTCAGGCGATCCTGCGCTCGCCGCAATTTGCCAAGGCCATGCAGGACACGATCGTGACGATGCGCGAGGGGCGCTTCGTCATTCCGGTCAAGGCCGAGTTCTCGGGACAAGTGCCGGGCGTCGTGCACGACACCTCGGCCACCGGCCACACGTTGTTCGTCGAACCGCTCGGAGCGCTCGAGGTCAATAACCGGCTGCGCACGCTGCGCATCGAGGAAGAGCGCGAGATCGCGCGCATCCTCGCCGAACTCTCGGCGCTGGTCGGCCGTCACGCGTTCCAAGCCGAAGCGAACCTCGAGGTGCTCGCCGAAATCGACCTCGCGCTGGCCCGCGCGCGCCTCGCCCAGCGCATGAACGCCGTCGCCCCCGACATCGTCGACGAGGCGCGCGTCGACGTGCGCTCGGGTCGCCATCCGCTGCTGGGCGAGCGCGCCGTACCCCAGTCGCTGACGCTCGACGACGAACGCCGCTTCATCATCATCAGCGGCCCGAACATGGGCGGCAAGACGGTGGCGCTCAAGATGCTCGGCACGTTCGTGGCCATGGCCTATTGCGGCATGCAACTCCCCGCCGCCGAAGGCACGGCGATCGGCGGCTTCGATCAACTCGGCTGCGACATCGGCGACGAACAATCGATCGCGGAGAACGCCTCGACGTTTTCGGCGCGGCTGCGCCGCCTGCGCGACATCGTCGGCGGAGCCGGTCCGCGGTCGCTGGTGCTGATCGACGAGATCGCCAGCGGCACCGAACCCGCCGCCTCGGCCGCGCTCGCCTTGGCGCTGCTCGAACATTTACTTGCCTGCGGCGCGCGCGGGATCGTGACGACGCACGCGACGGAGCTGAAACTCTTCGCCCACGACACGCCCGGCGTGGTCAACGCCAGCGTCCGCTTCGATCCCGAGACCTACGCGCCGACGTACCAACTCGACGTCGGCTCGCCGGGACGTTCGTTGGCCTTTCCCTTGGCGCGCGCGCTCGGCCTCGACGAGCGGATCGTCGCCCGCGCCGAATCGCTCTTGTCCTCGAGCGAACGCGACTACGACCGCGCGCTGGCCGAACTCGCCGACGTGCGCGCGCGCGCCGCGGCGGAGAGCGAAGCGCTGGCGCGCGAACGGGCCTACCTCGAAACGCTGCAAGCCAACGCGCGGCGCCGCGCCGACGCGCTCGAACGCGAGCGACGGCTGCTGGCGCAGCGCGCCGAGGAACGTCTGGCCGGCGCCTTGCGCGATTTCGCGAGCGAGTTGGAGCGGCGCAATCGCGAGCGTCCGGGCGGCCGCGCGCGCGTTACGCCGGGGCAGAGCGCGTTGTTGGAGCGCGTGCTGGGCGACGTGCATCGCGACCTCGGCCTCAAGCCCGTGCGGCCCGCGGGCGGCGGTACGCCGGCCCCGGCCTTCTCGCTCGGCGACACGGTTGCGGTCGAGTCGCTCGGCGGCGAGGGCACGATCGCCGAAGATTACGGCGACACGGTGCTCGTCGCGCTCGGTTCGATGCGCACGGTCGTGCCCAAAGCCGGACTTCGACTCGTGCGCCGCGCCGGCGGCCGCAGCGAATCCGCGCCGGGGCGCACGCGCGCGGGTCAAGCGGTGCTGGAGGCGGCCTCGGGCGCGCGTCCGGAACTCGACGTTCGCGGCAAGCGCTTCGTGGAAGCCGAGCCGCTGGTCGAAAAGTGGCTCGACGAAGCCCAAATGCTCGGCGCCGATTCGCTGCGCTTGATTCACGGTAAGGGGACGGGTTTGCTCGGACGGGGACTCCAGGAATATCTGCGCAATCACGTCGCCGTCAAGACGGTGCGCTACGGCAACGCCGACGAAGGCGGCAGCGGCGTCAGCATCGTGGAGCTCGCCTGATGCGCATCTCGAGAGTCGCCGCGCTGGGCGCGGCGCTGGCGCTGCTTGCGGCCCTGCCTTGCATGGCGCGCGCGCAGAGCGCCAACGGCCCCACGCGCGACGTCGTGCCCCACGGGCGCATCTCGCAATTGCTGTGGATGCTGGGCACGTGGGAGTGTCACGTCGTCGATCGCAAGCAACCCGACTACGCCGTCAGGATGCACCGTCGCGTCGCGCTCGGTCCGGGCGGCCTCGAACTCTTCGTGCTCGAAGAGATGCCCGACTACATCGCGCGCGTCAAGATGGGTTTCAGCGAGAAGAGCCGGCAGTGGTACGAAATCGACCGCGTCGGCGAGGGCCAGACGAAGCAGCAACAGACGCTGGTCGGGCCGCCGGACGCGCTCGGCCGCTACGGTCTCGCGCTCGAGGGCATGATCCCCGGCAAGCAAAAGGGCCAGGAGTACACCTTGCGCGGCCTCTACACGTGGAAGGGTCACGACGCATTCATCTTCCGCGCGCAACTGCTGCGCAAGGACCAAAAGTGGTACACCTTCCAGAAGCAGAGCTGCGAGCGGACCGACGAGGTGCCGGAACAACAGTGAGCGCCACGTCCGTCGGAGCGGCCGAACAGGTCGAGCGTTTGGTCGAAGGCTGCGACCACGTCGAAACCCGCGCCGAATTGCAGCAGCGCATCGCCGCCGGCGAGCGGCTGACGGTCAAGCTGGGCATCGATCCCACGGGCTCGTTCCTGCATCTCGGGCACGCCGTCGTGCTGCACAAGCTGCAACAATTCGTCGAGTTTGGGCATCGCGTGATCCTGCTGATCGGCGACTTCACCGCGCGCATCGGCGACCCGACGGGCCGCAACGACTCGCGCCCGCGCTTGAGCGACGAAGAGATTGCGGCCAACATGCGCGATTATCGCGAGCAGGCCGGGACGGTGCTCGATCTCGAGCGCGTCGAGATCGCCTACAACTCCACCTGGCTCGCCCCGCTGACGATGCCGGAACTGATCGCGCTGATGGCTCAGACCACCGTCGCCCAGATGCTCGCGCGCAACGACTTCTCGCTGCGCTACGCGGCCGGGACGCCGATCGCGCTGCACGAGTTTCTCTACCCGATCGCGCAGGCGTACGACTCGGTGGCGATGCGCGCCGGCGTCGAGCTGGGCGGCTCGGATCAACTCTTCAACCTGTTGCTCGGGCGCGAGTACCAAGAGCGCGCGGGCCAGCCGCGTCAGATCTGTCTGACCACGCCGATCCTCGAGGGCACCGACGGGGTCGTGCGCATGGGCAAGTCGCGGGGCAACTACATCGGGCTCACCGAGCCCGCGCACGAGCAGTTCGGCAAGCTGATGCGCATGCCCGACGAGATCGTGCCGCGCTACGCGCTGCTCGCCGCATTTCGTCCGGAACGCGAAGCGGAAGCGCTGGCGGCCGGCTTGCGCGACGGCCGGCTGCATCCGATGAACGAGAAGAAGGCGCTCGCCGAGGAGATCGTCGCACGCTACCACGGCGCCGCGGCGGCGCGGGCCGCGCGCGAGCGTTTCGAAGCGACGGTGCAGCGCGGCGAGATCCCGGCGCGCGAGGAGATTCCGCCGACGCCGATGGGCGACTTCAAGACGCTCGCCGACGCCCTGATCGCGGCGGGGTTCGCGCAGAGCAAGCGCGACGCGGAGCGGCTTGTCTCGCAAGGCGGCGTCCGACTCGACGACGCCGTGGTCAAGGACGCACGCCAGCCCTGGCCCGCGGACGGCGACGTCGTGCTGGCCGCGGGCAAACATCGCTTTCGCCGCTTCGTGCGGAACAGCGAAACCAACACGGTCACGTCCGACGCGGTCGCCGCGGAACGCCGGACCGCCGAGACGATCGAGGAGCAACCATGAGCAGTCATTCCGGCGACGAAGCGCGCACCGGCCGTCCGACGCGCAAGCCGCTGACCTACACGGCCCAAGGCCCCATCTCGGGGGCGACGCTCACCTGCAAGCGCTGCGGGCGCACGCACCCCTATCCGCGGGCGGGCGGCCCGCCGGTGCGCTGCGAGTGCGGATGGTGGTATGAGATCGCGGGCGGCAAGCTCGTCGAGGAGTTCAAACCGCGCCTGGGCGTGTGAGGCGCGGTTACGCTCGCGCTTCGAGTTGAGCGATGAGGTCGGCGATCTCGTCGCCCGAGAGTTCGTACCGTTCCTTACAGAACTCGCAGATCGCTTCGGTGTGGTCCTTGTCGCGCGACATGGCCAGCAACTCGTCGCGGCCCAGCGCCATCAGCGCCAGCTTGACGCGATCTCGCGTGCAGCGGCAGGCGAACGCGATCTCGAACTCGCTGCGGAAGCGCAACTCGAGCGGCCCGGCCAGCGAAGCGGCGATGTCCTCGGGAGTGGCGCCGGCGTCGATCTGCGAGGTGACGGGCGGAATGGTGCGCGCCCGTTCTTCGAGCATCGCGATCGTGCGTTCGTCGGCGCCCGGCATCACCTGCGCGATCGCGCCGCCGGCCGCCTTGATGCCCTCGGGGTTGGCCAGCACGCCCAACGCCACGATCGACGGAATCTGCTCCGAGTTGGCCAGGTAGCTCGCGATGTCGTCGCCGATCTCGCCGCTGACCAGAGGCACGATGCCGCCGTAGGGCTGGCCCACCTCGAAGGAGCGCGTGACCTGGAGGCTGCCCGCGCCGACGACGCCGCCCACGTCGAACTTGCCGGCCGCGTTGAGCGGCACGTCGGCCATCGGATTGCGCGCGTAACCGCGCGCGCCCAGGCGTTGCGGGGCGAGCAGGGAGACGTCGGCGGCCATGCCGCGCAGCGGACCGTCGCCGGCGACTTGCAGCGACAGGCGTTCCTTGCCCTTGAGGCTCGCGCCGAGCAGCGCCGTGCCGGTGACGAGTCGTCCCAGCGCCGCGCTCGCCGTGGGCGAGAGTTCGTGTCGGGCTTGCGTCCGGCGCACGAGTTCGGTCGTGACCCCCGCCACGATCGAGAAGCTGCCGTCGGCGGCGGTGGCGGTGACGATCCGGTCAGACACTCCAGCGCACTTTCCGAGGTCGGCTCCTTTTCCTCCACGAACCCCGCCGGATGCACGTGCTCGTGATCCACGGTCCCAACCTCAACGCGTTGGGCTCGCGGGAGCCGCACATCTACGGCTCGCTGACGCTCGAGCAGGTCGACGCGCGCATCGCCCACGAGGCCGAGGCGCTAGGCATCCACGTCCGGTGCGTCCAGCATAGCTCCGAAGGTGCGATGGTCGACGAATTCCACGCCGCCGCGGGCAGCTATCACGGGATCGTGCTCAACCCGGCGGCGTACACGCACTACGGTTACGCGCTGCGCGACGCCATCGCCGCGGTCGGACTCCCGACCGTCGAGGTGCACCTGAGCAACCCGCATGCCCGGGAGGAGTTTCGAGCGCGCAGCGTGGTGGCGGCCGTCTGTCGCGGGACGATCGCGGGCTTCGGGGTGGAGTCGTACGCGTTGGCCCTGCGCGCGCTGGCCGGCCTGCACCGGCGGTGAGGCGCAAACCCGCGTCAGTGCTGCATTTTTCGGGTGGACGGAAGGAGCGACTACGGCGTCTGCCAAGTAGTCGGCCAGCGCCTTACTTACGAGAGCGTGTCGTCGCTCATTCGATTGGAGAACGAATTTGACAAAGGCCGAACTAGTCGACTCCCTCGCAGAGGAGACGGAACTCTCCAAGCGTCAGGTCGGGGAAATCGTCGACCTCCTGCTCGACGAGATCAAGGGTGCGCTGGTCAAGGGTGACAAGGTGCAGTTGATCCCGTTCGGCAGCTTCGTCGTCCGCGAGCGCAAGAAGCGCGAGGGACGCAATCCCAAGACGGGCGAGAAGCTGATGATAGCCGCCCGCAAGGTTCCCGCCTTCAGCGCCGGCAAGGGCCTGCGCGACGCGGTCGCCGGCGCCAAGAAGAAGAGCGCCGGAGCCAAGAAGAAGAGCGCGAAGCGCTGATCGCCGCGCCGCGGGATCGATGAGAGGAAGCGCCGGATTGCCGGCGCTTCTTTCGCGTTCGGGCTACGTGCCCTTGGGTGCGCCGACGTAGCGGATCCATTTCAGGTAGAGCGCGGGTTTGGTGGCGAGGCTGTTGGGATCGCCGTAGACGAAGTAAAACTCGTTCTTGGCGGCGAGGAAATGGAACGCCGCCGTCACGTTGCCCGCGTCGACGAGCGCGAAGGACGGCGTGGAATACGCGTTCGGCAGTTCGCGGCCGACGATCTTGCGCACCCCGAAGTCGAACGACGCGTCGCGGCTCAACTGCCAGTCGAGGCTCGCGCGCTCCAGCCACAGCGGCCGGCCGTCCTCGCCGGGGAAGCTGCTCTGGTAGTTGTCCTCGTCGGTCTCCAGGCGCAGCCGGATCTTGCGCGCGACCGGCAGCGTGCTCACGTAGGTCCACGCATCGAGCCTCCCGTGGTAGAACGGGCCGCCGCTATACTGCACGTAACTCGGCGTGTTGGTGGTGAGGCGGTAGGCCAGCTCCAGGCCGTTTCCGTCGAAGGGCAAGAATTCGCCGTCCGTGGTGCGCGCCGCGGAACTCGCCGCGGTGCCCACGATCGAGACCAGATTGCGGAAGTCGGCCTGCACCGTTTCGGATGCGTCGACCTGGCCCGGTCCGCCCGCGTCGTCGTGATACCAGGCGTAGAAGACGTTCGCGGCGACGTCGTGCAGCGGTGCGCGCGGCGAGAAATTGAGCGTGCGCTTGGCGAAGAACTCGTAGCCCGTAATGTCGGATTGGGCCACGTAGCTGTCGACCGGGTCGAACTGCGCGCCGATCGTTTGGTAATTGAGCACCGCAGTGGTGGTCGCGTTGTTGAAACCGACGCCGCCCTCCGCGTAGTTCGCGCGGCCGGGGTCGGTTACCAGGCTGCCGCGTTCGTCCGCGGCGTTTGCGTAGGCGAAGAAGTGCGTGTGCTGGTTGAAGATGCCGGTGGTCAGTTCCGTCGCGTCGTCGAGCAGGCCGCCGGCGGCGTTCACGTCGACGTTTTGGATGTTCGCTTCGTAGATCGTGCGCTGATTGTCGACGAGATAGTCGACGGCGGTGCCCCGGTCGCTACGCCCGTCGCCGAGCGCGTCGAAGGCGGAGAACGTGAGCGGCCCCTGCGCGCCCTCCAAGGCGTAGCCGCTGCCGAAGGTCGGGATCGAGGGCGTGTAGAGGAATAGCGGACAGTTCGAGCACGAGAGATTTTTGTTGAACGCCTGGGCGGCTTGCGTGAAGAACGGCCGCACTTCCTGATACTGATAGGCGAACGCGTTGGGCGCGATCGTCTGCTGATCGATTTCGACGTTGGAGTAGTCGGGATGCAGCGTCGCGACCAGCGACGCCGTCGGCGTGACCGGCAACGACAGGTCGGCGCCGAGGCGCGAGGTGCTGCCGCCGTTGGCGGCGTTGGTCGCCTCGCCGAGCGCGTAGATCTGCGCGCGCGCCTTGGGCCGGTTGGTGGTCGTCTGCGCGACGCCGAGCCCGTCGAGCGTGCCGGCAAAGGCCGGATCGCTGGCGCTCTGCGCCGTCGGCGCGTACGACCACACCGCAAGGCTGTTGGTGGCGACGATCTCGCGTGCGAATTGGGCGCGCCAGGCGTGGGAGCCGCCGCTGCGGATCGCCGAGAACGGAATGCGCATCGTCAGCACGTAGCCGTCAGGCGTCGCTTTGCCCACCGCCGACCATTGGGGTGAGTAGGCGCTGTTCTCGCTCGAGGTCTGGTAGCGCGTGCCCCGGGGATTCGCGGCGAACGTGTACGCGAAGCCCTGGGCGCCTTGCGGCCAGAGGTAGACGATCGCGTAGTCGTCGCTGAGCACGCTCGCACCGTTGGTTTCTTGGGCGGCGAGGAGTCGTTCGTGTTGCTCGACCACGAAGGTGACGTCGAGGGCGCTCGCATCCTGGGCGACGTAAACGGTCGTCGACTCTTCGACCGGCCTGCGGTAGGTGTAATCAGTCGTTAGCGTCAGCGGAAACGCGCCCTTCCACGATGCGTCGAGGGCTCCGGCGACGTGCGGCGGCGCCTGCAGCACCGGCACGTCGAACTGCGTGAAGCCGACGGCCGCGCGAGCGCCGTTCGCCGCCAAGAGAACGGCCGCGGCCCAAAACGCGAGCGCAAAGGGTACGAAACGTAGCAAAGGCGTGCACTTTCCCGGGTGGGAGGGGTCGGACCGTGTACCGTCGGCATGCGCCGAATGTGTCGGCTGTCGAGGGAAACTATCTAACGCGGACGGCGGCCGTACCGTGAAAGCCTAGGCATCGACCTGGCGGTGGTCTGGCGCGGCCACGGCCCAGCCGAAGTCCGCGGCAGTCTTACGCCGGTGGCACTTCGAGCACAGGACTTGGCACTTAGCGATTTCCTTCTGCAGGCGCTGCAGACTGCAAGCGAGCGCGACCAGCCTGCTGATGTCGCGCTCCTTGTTCTCGAGATGATCGAACTCGAGGTGGCGAGGATCGGTCTCGCCGCAGGGGCAGGCGTGCGTCATCAAGTAGTCACGGATAAATCGTTTGTTCCGTGCAATGTATGTAGGACGGGACGCTCGCTTTCGCACCGCGACTCGCGCGCGGTTCTTCCGGTACGAATGCGCGCTGACCGGTTTCTGGCAATCGCGGCACTGAGTGGCCCTCAGCGAGAGAGCCTTACTGCGAAACGCAAACCGGCTCTCCGGTAAGTCGCGCTGACAAAGTCTGCACGCGCGATATATGGTGTTTTCATCGGTAGAAATCGGAGTGGCTCGAGCCCACTTGGTGCGGCCCTCATCGGCCTCCGGTGGAGCGGACCAGCGGAAGTCC
>Ga0326727_10008475_pt1 | contig 26049 bp, 17 predicted proteins | sample MB2enrmetagenome_FD_207643 | JGI IMG/M metagenome (GOLD analysis project Ga0326727, IMG submission 207643) | Lab enriched peat soil microbial communities from McLean, Ithaca, NY, United States - MB29MY | ecosystem: Environmental > Terrestrial > Soil > Wetlands > Peat | place: USA: New York...
GAGCTGGCATCGGAGGCGAGGAACACCCCAGTGCTGCCCACCTCGCCGACTTCAACATTGCGTTGCAGGGGCGCGCGCTCGGCGTGTCCTTTCATCATGTCTCCCAGGCCGGAGATGCCGCGCGCGGCCAGGGTTTTGATCGGTCCGGCGGAAATGGCGTTGACCCGAATCTTCTTTCGCCCCAGATCATACGCCAGGTAGCGCACGGCGCATTCCAGCGCGGCTTTGGCAACGCCCATCACGTTGTAGTTGGGGACAACTTTTTCCGCGCCGTAGTACGTCATGGTGATGACGCTGCCCCCGTCTTCCATCAGCGGCGCGGCGGCGCGGCACACTGCGATCAGCGAATACACACTCACGTCGTGCGCGATGCGAAAGCCCTCGCGCGTCGTATTCACGAAGTCGCCCTTCAGTTCTTCGGGCGGCGCGAACGCCACGCTGTGCACCACTACATGCAGCTTGCCGTAACGCTCCTTGAGCTTCTCGAACAGGGCCGCAATGGCCGCGTCGTTCAAGACGTCGCACATGAATCCTTCCGCGCCCGGCAATGACAGAATCAGGTCTCGCGCTTCCTGCTCCAGCCGTTCGTTCTGATAGGTGATGGCGAGGTTCGCGCCCGCCGCGTGCAGTCCTTGCGCGATGGCCCATGCGATCGACCGTTTATTCGCCACACCGAAGACAACCGCTGTCCGGCCCTTTAAATCCTCAAACATGAATCGAAGCTCCCGAAGAAGAAGAGAAAGAATAACAGGATTGGGTGCGAGTGCCCCATCCTGAGGTCGTGCTTCTTGACGTTAGGGAAGTTCTGATTAAGCCCATGGGGTCCTTCGTGCACCCCTGTGTACCCTGTGGTTTATGCTCTCTGCTGACACTTGATCGGAGTTTCCTAAGGGTGGGATTCGTGCTGTCAGTTCGTGAAGCGCAAGACGCAAGGTTGATCCGACGATCCCACTTCAGATGAGACCCTTGCGGACTCTCAACAGGAAATCCTCAGCATCGGCACGCGCCTTCTCCATGATCCTCCAATCGTTGTCGTGCTCGATTCCCATTTCATGAAGTACAAGTTCCACCGCAACCTTCGGTGCGTATCCTCGCTTGATGAGCATCCGAGCACGGTCTGAAAATGCGGTGTCAGTGTTCGAGTATGTTTCCTGATTCGGCGCGGGAAGGCTGGTTTCGGCGTCGCACTTGTGCTCGCGAAACTTCACATTCGCCAAGCGGTCGTAAGCATCCTTAGCCTCTGCTCCGCTCAGCAGCGTGGGGACAGGGAATCTCCATCGACAATTGGAGCAGGACCAGCCGGCTGCATCGCCCTCGACCCAGACCAGGAAGCGCACCATGTCGGCAACCCCAATCGGCAACCCCAACATATTACCGCTTGCCGCAATGAACGCCGACGGAATTTGCAGAAAGGAAGTCTGGCCAAGGATGAACAGAAGATGTTTGGGAGGTGCGGGCAAAGGCCGGATTTGTTCGGGCGTTACCCGTTGCTGTGATGATCCCGACTCTAATGGAGGTGGTGAGCTAAGAGCCAAGAGCCAACAGCTAAGAGCCAAGAGCCAACAGCCGCCCTCCTAATTCTCGCTCTCTACCGGCGCCGCCTTCGGAGCAGGCAGCGCTTTCGCTGGCTTGCCCGGTTTTGCCGGAGTCGCTGGCGGAATCGGCGGAGTTGGAGGAACCACTGCCACCGTTCCTTTGCGGATCTCTATGGATCCTTTGTCGCAGTTCATCACCAGGCGCTGGCCGTTGCTACCGATGGAACCGCTGGCGCTTGATTGGTGGTCCTTGCTGTCGACTTTGATTTCCTCGAAGTCGCTCTCGATTTCTCCTTCGCGGGTGCGTGCTTCAACCTTGATCGGCGTATTCGGCGGAATCGAGACCTGCACGTCTCCCTTGCGGTTATCAATTTGGATGTTCCCCGGCTTGTGCAGCCCGACTTCGACCGTTCCGTTTTCGTCTTCCAAGCGCAGATCGCCGGACAGGCCTTCCAACGAGATGTCCTTCGAGCGCGTCGTCAGGTGCATTGGTCCGGTGAGGGAATCGGCGCGCAGGTCGCCGGAATCCAGATCCAGCCTGCCATCCAGACGCGAAAATTCCATTTCCGTGCGCGACGAGTGGAAACTTACCGTCTTGCTGATGCGAACCAGGCGGGTGCTCTCATAGAACTCTCCAGTCAGATGAACCGCGCCGTCCACATCTTCCACTGCCACTTCGTTGGCACTGCCCTGAATGGTGACGTCGCCCTTCACATGCTCCAGGTGGGCGGAACCTTTCTCCAAGGTGAGTGTGATGTTGCCGGTGTGATCGCCAATGTTGACGTCTCCGCGCTGATGGTTGACGTCGACATTGCCGTTCATGCCGTTGATGGTGACATCGCCGCGGCGCGAGACGATAGCGAGTTCGCTGTTACGCGGCACATAGACATCGATGTCGGTGGTCACGCCCTTGTCCCCGCCTCCCTGCGTATTGGCGTTCAGCGTAACCACTTTGTCGGCGACAACGATCGTCGGCTTGGTTTTGGCGTTGTAGTTGTTGGCGTCCTGTTCTTTTTCCGCGCGGACTTTCTTGCGCACCGAGACTTTCATCGTCTTGCCGTCCGCCACATTGACCGTAATCGTGCCGCGATCGTCGTTGATGTGCACGCTGCTGCCCGCCGGAATTTCCTGGCTCAACTCGTCGCTGTAGTCGAATGTCGAGCCGCCAAAGATCTCGTCCAGCCCTTCATCGTCGCCAATCTGGATATGATCCCTGAGGTTCTTCCAGTCCACACGCGCGGCCTGGGTTGCAATCAATCCAGTCCCGATCAGGAACAGCATCAGGAAAACGCCCCCGACGCCAATGCCACGCGCCGGTTGGCCTAAGCGCTTGGCCTGTTCGTATTCCACCAGCTTCAGCACTCCCCACAGGATGAGCAGCGCAGGCCAGTAGCGGGCGAACAGCCATCCCAGGTGGTGTATATCCATGAACCCCATCGTCCCCAGCAAGAACAGGATTCCGATTAGGATCAGAACGACCGGTCCGGCGATGGAACGATGCGGAACACGCGGAGTCGGCGGAATGATTGGGCTAGCCATGGTTCACCTCACTGGTTGGAGGAACGGGTGGAACAGGCGGAGCGGGTGGAATCGGCGGCACCGGAGGGATCGGCCCTCCTGGCGGATTCACGCCCGCCCCCGGCGACCAAATGTGCCCTTCAGCCGATGCGGTACCCTGAAACAACTTGACGCCTCCGATAACCAGCAGAATCCCACCCGCGTAGCCGAAAAAGCCTACATTGTGAAAGCTGTCGATGATTCCGATCACACCCACGGTAACGAGAATTGCCGGCCCCATAAGGCATTGAGCGCGACAACGTTCGCAGGTGCAGCCTCTTGAGCTGCCGGCCAGCCCCCAGCGGTTCGCGAATAACCACACGCCGATTGCAATCGGAATCAGACCCCAGAAGCGATGGAGGTGCAGATCAAGACCAGCCGTGTTCAGCAGGAAAAGCACTCCCACCAAAATCAGTACGATCGCGCCCGTCGGGATTTTGCTGGTCTCAATCTTTGTCCCCCCGCTAAGAGTCGCCGCCAGGCCGAAAGGATCCGGTATCGGTTGCGACATTTGGATCGCCTTTGCCGAGCGCACCGCGTCAAAAATCTGGTAGACAATGAAGAAGGCGATGCCGAAACCGCAGATAATCCCCAGAGCTTCGCTGTGGCCGTTGTCGCCAGCGCTGGCCCCCACAATGAGCAGGGTCATAATGGCCAGATGCGCCAGTCCCTTGGCGTATTGCCCCGTGTACACGGCCCCCACGCCGAAGGGAAAAAATCCAGCGAGAATTCCAGCCACGGTCGGGTTCGGTCCACTGCCGCTTCCCGGAGGAGGAGGTGGCGGGGGAACGTACCCGGACGCTGCCGGGGAAAAGCCGCCGGAAACGAATCCAGCCGCACCCGCCGGAACGCCTTCCATCTTCGCCCCCAGGCAATCCTCGCAGTAGATCACTCCCCGCACGGGACGTGTACAGTTGGCGCACAGTGCCTTTCCGCAAGTGCGGCAATAGGCCACTGCCGACGCATCAGCATGATTGGCGCAGTTCATACAAACCTCCGATTCGTGGTCACCGCAGCAGGAGAAGCATCCCCCACCCCATCTCTCAAAACCGGCGTCTTGGGGTCCCCGGCCTGCAGCGCAGCTAGTACCGGCTGGTTGTATTCCTGGGAGTAGTTACGGTCCTGTCTCTGGTCTGGTTGCCCACTGGTGTTGTTCTTGCGATTCTCTTTCTGTTCTTGAGGCCCGGGCTCGGCGGGAGTGTTGGCCCGCTTCAGCTCACGCACCTTCGATTCGATTTCGTACACAAAGCGAATGTTGTCGTAGTACTTCACAATCCTGATTTGCGTGTCGTTGTAGGCATGGCGCAAGGCGGACGGCCGCAGATTGACCTTGGCCACATCGGACGGCCTAAAGCCAGCCGTGCTCAGTATCAGCGAGAACACAAAGAAGATCATCCCGAACGACATCGCAAACCGCGGCTGACGCACAAAGCCCGCCACCGGTCTGAAGAAAGAAGCCGAGAAGGAATCCCACCCCTCGCGCAACCGCTCGCCGAATGGAGTTGTCCTGCCGTCGCGCGCCACCTGCGGCCGCGTGCTCACGACTCCACTGGTGGCCGCCAGAATGTTGTGTACAAGATGCGCCGGAGGCTCGACTTGCTCCAACGACCGCAGCCACTGCTGCCCCGCCTGCACGTCCGCAAACAGCGGACCGCAGACCCCGCAAACGCGCCGGTGAGCCTCGAAGCTCTCCTTGCGAGCCGCACTCAACCGTCCTTCGAGGGCGTCGCTGACGAGCGCTTCGAATTCGGCGCACTCGACCCCGTGTTTTATTTCATCTGGCATTCACATCACCTGCCTATAGGTACGTTGTAGGAGGCGCGCAAGTTCCGCTCGTCCCCGGTTAATTCGTGACTTGACGGTCCCCTCTGGAACCCTCAAAGCCGTGGCAATTTCCCGATAATCCATGTCCTGCAGATCCCTCAAAATCACCGCCTCGCGCAGCTCCGGAGACAGTTTCTGCAGCGCCAAATGGACCATTTCCCGCGTTTCCCGGCTTTGCACCGCGGCATCCGGCGGAAGCGCCCGGTCCGCGATCTGCTCGCTCAAAGGCTGCGCATCTTCGCGCTCGGAGGGCGCTGAATCCAGCGAATCCGTAATCCGGTCGCCTTTCGACTTGCGGAAGTGATCCACCAGCAGATTGCGCGTAATGGTGGTTACCCAGGTCATGAACGCGCCCTTACCAGCGTCATAGGTACTCAGGGTGCGGTACATCTTAATAAAGACTTCCTGGGTGAGGTCCTGCGCGTTGTCGGAATCCCCGGCAAAGCGATAGCAGACGTTGTAGATTCGCCGGTGATAGCGCTGCACAATCTCTTCCCAGGCCGCGGCATCGCCGCCAACACAGCGGCGGACCAGCAATCCGACAACCTGGGCTTCTTCCAAAACCAGACTCCCCGAACGATCGCCTGACTGCCCGGCAGGCTTGCTGAAAAACAATGGTTCGTATCAGGGTATCGCTTTAGCGATACCGATTAGTTCGTCGAAATCAGACGCCCCTTTAGGGGCATGCCCCGACGGAACGCTGGCCCGCTTTTAACAGCACAAGAGAAATACGTTTTTGTCGGGCAGGAAGTTCCCTTGAATCACGGAGCTAGCGATTGTAGCAGGAGAAATCGCTGGTGGGCGGCTGGTTGTCTTCTTGTCCGGTCAGTCTACAAGGAACGCAAGGATCGAGGCACAACCCCGGTTAAACCGCAAATCGTCTGCTAATCTTCTCTCATGACCAACGAACCTACGACCACTGACCACGCGGCCAAAGACCGCAAAGAGCCGAGCTATCTCTTTTCCGAGAAGCAGGTTGCTGAAAAAAGTGAACTCGCCCGGCGTTTTCTGGATACGCGCACGCGTCTGCATGAAAACGTCGATAAAGCCGGCAACTTCCTCGTCAAGCGCTTCTACAACCTCGATCACAACGCCTACCTGGAAGGCGCTCTGCCCGCGAAATACAAGGAGCTGATGGGTCTGGTTGCCTCCACTTGTTTGCGTTGCGACGACTGCATCGACTACCACATGATTCAGTCTTATCGCCTCGGTGCCACTCGCGCCGAGCAGGAAGAAGCGATCACCGTCGCGCTGATCGTGGGCGGCAGCATAGTGATTCCGCACATGCGGCGAGCCTATGAGTTGCTCGCGGAACTCTACGGATGAGCGGACTGCACGTTTGTCACTTCCGCTAGAACGCGTCAATTCCCGTCACGTTAGCCCCGATAATCAGCGTATGGATATCATGCGTCCCCTCATACGTCTTTACGCTTTCGAGGTTCATCAGGTGGCGCATGATGGGATAGTCATCGGCCACGCCGTTTGCACCCAGAATATCCCGCGACAGCCGGGCGCACTCGAGCGCCATCCAAACGTTATTTCTCTTCGCCATCGAGATGTGCTGGTGCTGCACTTTTCCGGCGTCCTTCAAGCGGCCGACTTGCAGCACGAGTAACTGCGCCTTCGTGATCTCGCTGATTATCCAGGCGAGTTTCTCCTGTATCAGTTGATGCGAGGCGATGGGCTGATCGCGGAATTGTTTCCGCAATAACGAATACTGCAGCGCGCAGTCGTAACACGCCATCGCTGCGCCGACCGCGCCCCACGCGATACCATAGCGTGCCTGGTTCAGGCACATCAGCGGAGACTTCAATCCGTCCGATCCCAACAACAGATTGGACTCTGGAATCCGCACATCCTGCAGCGACAAGCCTGACGTTACCGAAGCGCGCAGCGACCACTTTCCGTGTATGTCGTCGGCCTTGAATCCGGGACGGTCGGTCTCCACGAGAAATCCGCGTATCGTTTCGCTTTTGCCATCGCCTTCATCTTCATTTTGGGAACTAACCTTGGCCCAGATCACGGCCACGTCGGCGATGGAGCCCGAGGTGATCCACATCTTTTCGCCATTCAGCACATACTCTTTGCCAACTTTGCGAGCGCGCGTTCTCATGCCGCCCGGATTCGACCCGAAGTCCGGTTCGGTCAATCCAAAACAGCCGATCTTTTCGCCTTTCTGCAGCGCGGGCAGCCAGGTGTTTTTCTGGTCATCTGACCCAAACGTGTAAATCGGATACATCACCAGCGCCGATTGCACGCTGACGAACGAGCGCACGCCGGAATCTCCGCGCTCCAGTTCCTGCGTGACCAGGCCGTATTCAACATTCGACATGCCGGCGCAGCCGTAGCCCTTCAGCGAAGCCCCAAAGAATCCGAGGTCGGCCATCGGCTTCACCAGTTCGCGCGGAAAGCGGCCGGCGCGGTTGCATTCTTCGATGATGGGGACGAGATTGTCTTCGATGAACTGGCGCGCCGTGTCGCGCACCAGACGCTCGTCGTCATTCAGCAAGGTGTCGAAATCGATGAAGTCGACACCACGAAATTTGATGGCCGGCATTACGTCTCACCCCACAAAGTCAGCAGACAGAAATTGGCAAACTTTTTAAGTTAGCAGAGCGCAGCCCTGTGGCGCTAGCCTGCTTTGGATGATCCGCTCATCCGTGCAACTGCCGCCCTCATATATCCTGGTACAAAACCGGTTCGCGGAGCACTGCGCAATAAGGCCGGAAGAGCAATTGTGCCCTCAAGCAGGCCCCCATTGATGTTCCTCAGGGATGTGAGTAACTGGTCATTTTGGTCCAGAACTTTCGACAGGACGGTCCAATCGTGTCCCTTAAGGACCTGCCAGATGGTAGATTCGTATTCCTGCAGCCGCTCTATGACATCGGAAGGGAGAAGCCCATACGCTTTTTTTAGCAGCATCGTGCTTTCTACAATGGGTGCAGACTCCTTTTGGAAGAATACATTTACACTGTAGAGAATTTGCTCTTCGGTCATCCCTTCTTGTTGCCCGCGGGAAATTTCCGTCGCAATTTTAGCTGAGAGTTGGCAGGTTTGATGGGTGATCACGGCTGTCTGTTCGCATAGGTCCCAGGACTTTTGAACGTAGGATGCAATCAATCCCTGTTCATGGGCCGATCGTGTCTGCAATAGAGCTTTCAACTTTTCGGCATCTCTCGCGAAATGGGATTTGATTCCCTCTTCTATTGATGTCTTCGCAGCCCATGTGCCGAAAGCCTGGAGAACTTGCAAAACAACGATGACGACGAGGAAAGTGTCGATGCCAACCATTTCAGCCTCCCTAGATTGTGAGCCTCTTGCCGTCAGCGGTCTGAGGCCAGTAGCCGTCGCCCCGCATGGTTGAGGGTGGCAAGCATCAGTTGGATTATCCTCCTCCTGCCGCAACGGGGCCAATGGCCGTGCGGGGGCAGACAGTTTAGCTTTTGATCCTTGGAATCCAGCGCGGCACCGACGCGCGATAGCGATCGTATTCTTCCCCGAACTGCTTGTGTAATGTCGGCTCCTCATAGAAGACGACGAACAGGTGGACGGCCAACAAGAAGCAGGCAAGATAAATCGCGGTATGTAATGAGTGGAACAACCAGGCTTGTCCTCCGATGACGAGCCCAACGCCAACGTACATTGGGTTGCGCACGAAGCGGTGCAGCCCTTTGACGACGAGAGTTTTGGTCGGCGCAATTGGCGCGGGCGTCCCGCCGCCCATCAGAGCAAAGCCCCAGAACGCCGTATAGAGATAGATCGCAATCCCGATGGTGATGACGGCAATCGCCGCCCATTCTTCAGTGCCAGTCACGGGTGCTGCCGCGTTCTGCCTTAACCGCCACGGCACATAGCCAGCCACAGTCCCGGGCACGAACGCAGTGAAAACCAGCGTTTTGGCAACTGCGGGAATGGCGGCACGCACAACGACTATCTTTGTCCGACTTTATCCCGACGTCAAACCGATCGTCCGAGCATGTCGTCGGCGCGAGGTCTCCTAATCTGTTCTTATTAGAGACACCGCTTCCCGCCAACCGCTAATATGGCGCAACTCAGCGTTGCATGTTCTCACGTGCGCCGCTGGAATCTTTCATGTCGTCCACCGGAAATTCTGTGAATCGAGCGCTGGCGCTGCTGATCGGCTTTCTGGCCGTGTCCGCCGTCTATCTTTACGCGTTCCCGCAAGCGAATGTTTTGTATGCCGGGGTCGTGTTACTGCACGCCATTGCCGGCGTTGTGACTTCGGTCTGGCTGTTGGTGTGGCTAGTTGGCTGGTGGCGTCATAGTGAGCCGCTGCTTCGCGCCGGAATGGCTTTTCTCTTCCTCGGCGCAATCCCAGGACTGGCGCTGATTTACACTGGAGCGCTGCGTTCCGACTGGACGCTCGTCTACGTTCACCTCGCCTTGAGCTTCCTCGGGGCTGGCCTGATCGTTGCCGCGCGAATCGGATGGCCCTCTCGCTACGCCGCAGTCCGCGTGGCCGCCGTGCTAGTTGCGCTGGCAGTGATGGCGCCCGTCGCCCGCTATCTCCGCGAAGTTCGCTGGAACCAGCATGGACGCATTGAAAATCCGCCCATGCCGCCCCTCACTATGAACGGCGAAGGCGACGGCCCCACCGGCCCATTTTTTCCCAGTTCCGCGCAGGTGTATGGCGGAGAAAAAATTCCCAGCAAGTTCTTCATGGAATCGGATTCCTGCAAGCGCTGCCACGAGGATATCTACAACCAGTGGAACAGCTCGGCTCACCATTTTTCTTCGTTTAACAATCAGTGGTATCGCAAGTCGATCGAGTACATGCAGGACACGATTGGCACCAAGCCTTCCAAATGGTGCGGCGGATGCCATGATCCCGCGGTGCTCTATGCCGGCAAGATGGATACGCCGATCAAGCAGATCGTGCACACGCCCGAAGCTCAAGCCGGACTCGGCTGCATGATGTGCCACTCCATCGCCGATGTGAAGAGCACGATGGGGCAGGGCGATTTCTATCTCGAGTATCCCAAGCTGCATGAGCTTGCGGCCAGCAAGAATCCGCTGGTTCGCGGCCTGCACGACTTCATGATCAAGCTCAATCCGGAGCCGCATCGCCGCGTGTTCCTCAAGCCCTTCATGAAGCAGCAGACGGCGGAGTTCTGCTCCTCCTGCCACAAGGTGCACCTCGATGTGCCGGTCAATCACTACCGCTGGATTCGCGGATTTAACGAATATGACAACTGGCAGGCCAGTGGTGTCTCGGGTGAGGGGGCGCGCTCGTTCTACTATCCGGCGAAGCCGCAGCAGTGCGCCGACTGCCACATGCCGCTCGAACCTTCCAACGACATGGGCAACATTGCCGGCAAAGTACACTCCCACCGTTTTCCCGCCGCCAACACAGCGTTGCCCACCGCCAATGAAGATGCCGCGCAGTTGAAGGCCACCGAAGATTTCCTGACCAGCGGAGCGCTTACGGTGGATATTTTTGCGCTATCTCCAGCCAGCTCACCGCTGAAAGCAGGAGCGCCTTCCGAACACGAACTCGCAACCACCTTCGCTGTGGGTGAAGAAGCGGAAGCTAAGATCACTCCCACCACCGCTCAGGCTGCTCCGGTCGCTGCGCCACTCACCGCTCCACTCGATCGCGTGCAAGCCGCCGTCCGTCGCGGTGACACGGTGCGCGTCGATGTTGTGGTGCGCACCAAGCGGGTCGGGCATTTCTTCCCCGGCGGCACCGTGGATGCGTACGACACGTGGCTCGAACTCAAAGGCGTTGACGACCAAGGCCAGACGATTTTCTGGAGCGGCATGGTCGAGGATAACGGGAAGGGCCCGGTCGAAAAAGGAGCGCATTTCTACCGCTCGCTCCAGGTGGACGCGCACGGCAACCCGATCAACAAGCGTAATGCGTGGGCCACACGCGCCGTTGTGTACGTGCGTCTGATCCCGCCCGGCGCCGCCGACACGGTGCACTTCCGCATGAAGATTCCCGAGAAAACCGGCAGCAAAATCACCTTGACGGCGCGGCTCTGCTATCGCAAGTTCGCGTGGTGGAACACGCAGTTCGCATTCGCGGGAGAGCGCGAAAAAGCGCGCGATAGCAGTCCGTCGGAGCGCGGCGTCGCGCCGGCCTCCGTCACGCCTGACTATGACGATACGAAATTTGCGTTCACCGGCTCGCTCCAGGGAGTTTCCGCGAAGTCGGAGAAAATCCCCGACCTGCCGATCGTCGCGGTGGCGGAAAACGAAGTAGTCCTCGACGTCTTGCCAGCGAATGCCCCCGCGCCGCAACCCAAAATCCAGCTTGCTCAGGAAGACTGGCAGCGCTGGAACGACTACGGCATCGGTCTGTTGCTGCAAGGCGATCTGAAAGCCGCGCAAGCTGCCTTCGAAAAGGTCACCGAGGTCGACCCGCAGAATCCCGATGGCTGGCTGAACATCGGACGCGCCGCCTTGCAGGAAGGCGACGTCGCGCGCGCCCGCACTGTTCTTGAAAAAGCGTTGGCGCTTAACCCGAAGCTGGCGCGAACAAATTTCTTTTATGGATCGCTGTTGAAGACCGCGGGTGACTACGACCAAGCGGCAGAGCATCTCCAAATCGTGGTCGCTCAATATCCTCGCGACCGCGTGGCGCTGAACAATCTTGGGCGCGTTCTCTTTCTGCAGAGGAAGTATGCGGACGCGGTGAAAGTCCTGCAGCAGGCGCTAGCCGTCGATCCCGAGGACTTGCAGGCGCACTACAACCTTATGCTCTGCTACAGCGGACTCGGCGACGAGAAGATGTCCAAGGAACACCAGGCGCGCTATCTGCGCTTCAAAGCCGACGAAGCTGCGCAGGCCATCACCGGCCCCTATCGCCGACTAAATCCTGAAGACAACAATGAACGCCAGAGCATCCACGAGCACGTGTCAGTCCCGCTGCCCATCTTGAACAACACACCAGCCCAGCGTTTAGCCGCAAGCGCTCTTACGATCCACGCATCCACCACAACTCACGTAGGGACGGACACCCTCGTCCGTCCAGCCGGGCAAAGCCCGGCAGCAGCCCGCGCCACCTCGATTCAAGGGGCCCAAAGGTGATGCACTCTTTAGCTGAGAGCCAAGAGCCAAAAGCCAAGAGCGATTTCCTCTGTGCCCCTGTGTCTCTGTGGTGGGTGTTGCCTTTTCTACTAGCCGCGGCAATCGCGGTGCCGGCACAAACCGTCACCTTCCGCGACATCACCGCCCAGGCCGGCATCCACTTCACGCACAACAACGGAGCCTTCGGAAAGAAATGGCTGCCGGAAACCATGGGCTCCGGTTGCGCGTTCATTGACTACGACAATGACGGCTTTCCCGACATCCTTTTCGTCAACGGCCAGGACTGGCCCGGCCACGCGCCCGTCCATAACGCGCCCGTCCGTAAAACGACTGGTGCGACCACGTTGAAGCTCTACCACAACAATCATGACGGCACTTTTACCGATGTGACGCGGCAGTCTGGCCTCGGCATATCGCTTTTTGGGATGGGCGTCGCTGTCGGCGACTACGACAACGATGGCTTCGACGACATCTTCATCACTGCCGTCGGCCAGAGCCATCTCTTCCACAACAACGGCAATGGCACGTTCACCGACGTGACCAAGTCCGCGGGACTGTGGGGTCCGAACGAGTTCTCTACCGGCGCCGCCTGGGTCGATTACGATCGCGACGGCAAACTCGATCTGGTTGTCGCCAACTATGTGCAGTGGTCCGAGCAAACTGACCTCTACTGCACGATCGATGGCTCGCATAAGTCCTACTGCACGCCCGAATCGTATAAGGGAACGTCGGCCCGCCTTTGGCACAATCTTGGCAACGGCAAGTTCGAAGACGCCACTCGGAAGGCCGGCTTTTATGATCCAACCTCGAAGGGCCTCGGTGTCGCGATTCTCGATTACAACAACGATGGATGGCCCGACATCCTGATCGCCAACGACACCCAGCCCAACAAGCTCTACTTGAATAAGAAGAACGGGACTTTCGAAGAGCGCGCGGTTTCCGCCGGCATCGCGTTCAGCGAAGATGGCATTGCCCGTGCCGGCATGGGCGTTGATGCCGTCGATTACGACCGCTCGGGCAGCGCCAGCCTGGTCATTACAAATTTTTCCAACCAGATGCTTTCGCTCTACCACAACGAGGGCAACGGACTGTTCGTGGATGAAGCTCCGCGCTCGGAGGTCGGCCGCGCGAGCCTCCTCACGCTCGGCTTCGGCTGCTTCTTTTTCGACTACGATAACGACGGCTGGCAGGACATTTTCATCGCCGACGGCCACATCGAAGATCAGATCGAGACCGTGCAAAAACGTGTGAGCTACGCCGAGCCGCCGCACTTGTTCCGTAACCTCGGAAACGGCAAGTTTGAGGAAGTCACCAGCAAGGTTGGGAGCGCCTTTTTGGCTCCGAAAGTCGCGCGCGGCGCCGCTTACGCCGATATCAACAATGATGGAGCGCTCGACGTCCTCGTCGTGACCAACGGCGGCCCAGCGCATCTCTATCTCAATCAGGGCGGCACGAACCAGAGCTTGCGCGTAAAACTCATAGGGACAAAATCTAATCACGACGGTATCGGCGCCGTCGTCCGCGTCAGCGCGGGGAGCGACAAGCAGTGGCTGACCATGAAGACGGGCTCCAGCTATCTTTCGCAGAGCGAACTGGTGCTGACTTTTGGCATGGGATCGAGAACCAAAGCCGACACAATTGAAATCGATTGGCCCAGCGGGCAAGTGGACAAGCTGTCGAACATCGCGGCTGGGCAGACCATCACCGTTCAGGAAGCGAAGGGCCAGATCGCCGCGCGCGCGTACGGAAAGAAATAGTTTCTCTGAACCGAATCCCTAAGTCCCTCCGGTGGAAATCGCCTCCAGCAACGTCGAGCAGGAGTGGCCGGTATACAATTCCTTTCGACCTCGGACTTAAGGAATATTATGAGCTCAGGTTTCGGGATGTCAGGAGGAAGTGGAATGTCGCCTGAACTTGCTGAACCGCCTGCAAAGTGTGAAATCAAGGCACGTGTCCGCAACTTCGGAAGAGCGGCGGTGTTACTGGGGCTCATTGGATTTTCGATGGGCGCCCGGACCCAGGAAAAGCGCGGCGTGCCGATTGAGGACAGTCTGTTATCGATGATGAACCAGGCGCGAACGAACGCAAACTTGCCACCGCTCGTGGGCGACAAGCGACTGAATGACGCGGCTGTTATGCACCTGATCGAGTTCGTCCGGAATGAGCAGATCGCAGATCAATTCGAGGGCGAGCCGAGCCTGCCTGAACGGCTTCGACTGGCGCAGGCGCCTTTTGCTTCCGCAGGTGAGATCGTGTTGATGGTGCCGGACTTGGACCACGTGCCTGAGCAGTTGATGCGCAATGACATCAAGCAGTCGCTGTTGAATCCAAAATTTTCGATGGCGGGTTTCGCCGCAAAACAAAGCGAATCCCATCTCTTCGTTGTGGTTGATCTGGTGCGACCGCTCCAGGCACTCAATGTGGATGAGGTCGAGGCCTTGATCACAGACGCGGTGCAGCGTTCACGTACGGACAAGAAACTCGTGCCTTTCAATGTTGTTCCCATGGGGCGATTACGTGGACTGACGTGCGAAATGGCTAAGAAGGACTCGCTGAAAGTCGAGCCTGTAAATCCCTATGGGAATTACATCGGAGCCCCTTCCGCGAACGTCCGAAACTTCGTGTTTACGAGCGTTGATCCAGGGATATTGCCCGCCGGTGTGCGCACTGCGGGGGACGACCCCAAGATCAATACCATGTCGGTCGGTGCCTGTTTCGGCAGGAGCCCCACTTATCCTGCTGGAACCTATTGGATTTACCTGATGCTTTATCGGAAGCAAGAGCGGTGAGACTCGAAGCCTAGCGGGGGCGATTCAACCCGGTTGCTATGGTCTTCTGGCTGTCAAGCCGGATGCTAAAGAGTCATCTGGCTAGGCGCGCGTAACCGTAGCTTCAGGCTACCTGCAGAATTGCGGAAGGAGCAATTTGATCAGCTATACCAAGTTTAAAACGCTGCGCAAGTTTGCCATTACTCTAGCCCTCGTTCCCACTTTCTTGCTTTCCCTTATGGGCGCTGCGGATCCCGAGCGGAATCCCCAGGAAGCGGCCCGGCTCAACAACATCGGCGTCGCCTACATGAATCAGCAGCTCTTTGAAAAAGGTCTGAAGATGTTCGAAGCGGCGGCTGCCAACGATCCGGCGTTAGAGGCGGCCACCGTGAATCGCGGAGTGGCGCTGCTCAACCTGCAGCGCGGCGACGAAGCCAAGGCGCTGCTGGAGAACGAGGTCAAGAACAATCCCAAAGATGCCCACGCCTGGTACAACCTTGGCCTCTATTTCAAAAGCTCCTCCGATGTGAAAGCTGCCATCGACGCTTTCCGTCGCGTGACTGAAATCGATCCGAACGATGCCGACAGCTGGTATTTCCTCGGATCTACTTACGCGCAGATCAAGCAATATCCGGAGGCGATCGAGGCCTTCGAGCACGCCTTAAAGATTGACCCGCTGCACGCCTCTGCCCAGTTCGGACTGGCGCGCGCCTACCAGCAATCCGGGCAAGCCGATCCCGCCCACGACGCGATGAAGAAATTCCAGTACATCACGCAGAACAAGCTGGGCTCTCCTATCAGCCTGTCCTACGGCGAGCAGGGAAAGTATTCGCGCGCGGAAGACTCGCCGATGGCGGTGGAGAAGGTTCCGCCACAGATTCCGGTTAGGTTTGTGGATGTGACGGCGCAGGCGGGCATTATATCGAGGCCTAGAAGTGAAATCTTCCAAAACAACGAAGTTGCTTCGTTGTTCGGGCCCGGCGCGTGCTTTCTTGATTACGATGGGGACGGTCGGATCGATCTCCTCGTTACAGATAACGGCCCACAACGTGGCCTAGCGCTTTACCACAATCTCGGTGGCAAGTTTGAAGACATCACGGTGAGTGCGGGACTCGATCCGACCCTTCGAGCGGTGGCGTGTACCGCGGGAGATTATGACAATGACGGCTTCGAAGATATTGCGCTAAGCCTTTATCAGCACAGTGTTGCTCTTTTTCATAACGAGAAAAACGGAACGTTTAAGGATATGACTGAGGCCGCCGGGATCAAGCGAGCGGCAGAGATTAAGAGCGATGGGGAAAACGCTGGACTCACCTTCATCGACTACGACCATGATGGTGACCTTGATCTCTATGTTAGCCGTTATTACTCGGACATTAGACATTTCCCGGCGCCACCTGGCGCAAATCTAATGTTGAGGAATAATGGCAACGGAACGTTTACGGACGTGACTGGAATAGTTGGGCTGGCTTCTCCCGAAGGCAGCTTGAGCGCAATCGGAACCGACTTTAACAATGATCGTGCCGTGGATCTCGTCGTTAGTGGCGGACGCATACCAGATCTCTTCATCAACCCCAGAGAGGGTAAATTCCCCCAACAGCCTTGGGCAGCAATGTTCTCCGCGCCAACACATGGGGTCGCCGTGCTCGATTTCGATCACGACGGATGGATGGATGTGGCCTTTACGAAATCGGGCGCCCCAGGCCTTACCCTTTGGCGAAATAATCACGGCAAGACACTTGATCAGGTGAAACTGCCAGAAACCAACTGGGCCCGCGCCTACGGCGTCGCCGCCATCGACTACGACAACGACGGCTGGGTCGACCTCGTCGCGGTTGGCGAGACGAAAGAGGGCAAGGGCGAAGTTCGCCTCTTCCGCAATCTCGGCCCCGACGGCTGGAAAGACGTCACCGCCGACGTCGGACTCGACAAGATTCAGCTCAAAGAGCCGCGCGCCATCATCGTCGGAGACTACGACAATGATGGAGCCACCGATCTTCTGATCACGCAGAATCACGGACCTGCTGTGCTGCTCCACAACCAAGGCGGCAACAAGAACAACTCGCTGCGCCTCGCGCTCAAGGGCCTGAACGACAACAAGAGCGCCATCGGCACGAAAGTTGAGGTCTTTTCTGACGGCATTCGGCAGAAGTTTGAAGTGTACGGATCGTCCGGATACCTGGGCCAGAACTCGCCCTACCTGACCATCGGACTCGGACAAGCGAAAGAGGCCGATGTCGTCCGCATGACGTGGCCGACCGGCGTTCTGCAGGATGAAATCGAAGTCGCCGCCAACACGCCTCAGACCTTCACTGAAATGGATCGGCGCGGCAGTTCCTGTCCCACGCTCTTCGCCTGGGACGGCCACGAATATCAACTTGTCGGCGACATGCTCGGCGCGGGCGTGGTTGGACACTGGATGGCGGCGAATGAAGGCAAAGTCGAGCGCAACATCGCTCGTCCTACCGAATCGATCAAGCTCGACCGTGCCGCGCTCCGCGAAAAAGATGGCCAGCTAAGTTTTCGCTTCATGGAGCCGCTGGAAGAGTCGGTCTACCTCGATCAGGTGCAATTGCTCGCGGTCGATCATCCCGCCGAGGTTGACGTTTATCCCAACGAATATTTCGCGAGCAATCCTCCTTACCCGCCATTTAAGGTCGTGTTCAGCAATAATAACGATGCGCGTCCGCCCGCCGGTGCCTGGGACGAGCATGGCCACAACGTGTTGCCAGACTTGCTGGCGCATCGTTATTTCGGCGACTTCAAGGTGCTTTCATTCCAGGGATTCACCGAGCCGCACAGCCTGGAACTTGATCTCGGCGAGCCCTACCGCGGCGGTCCGCTGTGGCTGCTGCTGCATGGCGAGATCGAGTATTTTTCCGCGACCAGCATGTACGCTGCGGATCAAGCCGGCCTCCATCCCTTCGCCCCCTATGTCGAAGCGGAGGACGTCCGCTTTGGGGTGGCGCAGCGCTTCAGCGCTGCGATAAGCCCGGTTTCTAACTCTGCGGCTTTAGCCGCTGAGGGAAAGCCGGCCAATGGCAGATGGGTCCGCGTCGTCGATGACATGGGATTTCCCGCCGGCGGCGCGCGCACTATGACCGCCGATCTTACCGGCAAACTTCCGCCAGGCACGCGGCGTATTCGCATCACCACGAATCTACAGATCTACTGGGACAACATCCTGATCAGCCGGACCAGCCAGGACAATAGCCATGATCAAACTGCCCGCCTGACGCCCGTGCCGCTGGCTCGCGCCGAACTGAGTTTTCACGGATTCCCCCTGAAGATCGAAGACCAGCCGCCGGGCAACGTGAAATACATCTACGAAAAGGCCAGCGCCACCGGCCCTTACACGCGTCCTGCCGGCGCTTACACGCGCTATGGCGACGTGCGGCCGCTGCTCGAATCGATCGACGATAAGTTTGTCGTCTTCGGATCGGGCGATGAAGTTGCGCTCGATTTCGATCCGGCGAAGCTGCCCGCCTTGCCGCGCGGCTGGGTGCGCGACTATTTCTTTGTCGCCAACGGATACGAAAAAGACATGGATTTCTACGCCTACCACGGCGATACGGTTGACCCTCTGCCCTTCCGCGACATGCGCGCCTATCCGTATCCCGGCCAGTTTTTCCCGTCCGATGCCGAGCACATGAATTACTTGCTCGAATACAACACGCGGTTCATGTCGGGGAATGAGGCGAGCGGATATTCGTTCCAATACCCGAAGTGATAATTTGCCGAGTGATAACGTTGCCATTGAATGTCTGGCGAAGCAGCGCATGGTGGACATCGCTACCAATACTCTGCCTGCGGCTGGGCGGGAGACCCATTCTGTTTCTGCTGTTCAGCGGCCTGCTTTCGGCTCAGACCGACACCCAAGGGCCGATGGGACCTCCGGCAAAACTCCCGCCTGCTCGCGTTGAAAAGAAATCGACGGCAGCCAAACTCACCGCGCCCGTTCCCATCTTTCGCGACATCGCAGCCCAGGCTGGACTGACGGCCTCCCACATCTCCTCGCCCGATAAACACTACGTGATCGAATCCATGAGCGGCGGCATCGGCCTGTTCGATTGCGATAACGATGGCAAGCTTGACATCGTCATGGTGAACGGCTCCACCGTGGATCGCTACCGCCAGGGTGGCGACCTGCTGGTCACGCTCTGGCACCAGGATGCCGATCTCAAGTTCACCGACATCACCGAGAAGGCCGGACTTACGCGCAGAGGTTGGGGTATGGGCGTCGCCGTCGCCGACTACGACAACGATGGCAATCTCGATCTCTTCGTCACCAGCTACGGCGGCAACGTGCTCTATCGCAACAAGGGTAATTGCACTTTCGAAGATGTGACTGACAAGGCGGGAGTGCGCGGAGGCGGCTTCTCCACGGGCGCGGCCTGGGCAGACTACGACCGCGACGGCAACGTCGATTTGTTCGTGTCACGATACGTGCACGTGGACATGGACGACCTGCCCGCGTTCGGTTCGACCAAGTTTTGTCACTTCAAGGGCGTTCCCGTGCAGTGCGGACCATGGGGTATGGAAGGCGAGACCGATTTGCTCTTCCACAACCGCGGCGACGGCACGTTTGAAGAAGTTTCGAAAAAGGCAGGGGTTGACGATCCCGAAAAATACTACGGACTGACCGCGACTTGGGGCGACTACGACAACGACGGCTGGCCCGATCTATTTGTCGCCGATGACACCACACCCAATCATCTCTATCACAACAATCACAACGGCACGTTCAGCGACGAGGCCATGGCTGCAGGCGTGGCGATGAACGGCGAGGGGCAGGCTCTCGGATCCATGGGCGCGACCTGGGGCGACTACGATCACAGCGGACGCCTCTCCATCTTCGTCACCGAATTCGCCGACCAGCCCAACACGCTTTATCGCAACCAGGGGACGCGGGGGTTCGAAGATGTCGCCATGGCATCGCATCTCGGCCAGCCCAGCTTGCCGTTCCTCGGCTGGGGCACGACCTTCTTCGACATGGACAATAGCGGCTGGCTGGATCTGTTTGTAGCCTGCGGACATGTCTATCCGCAAATGGACACGGTGCAAGGAAGCGCTGGCTACGCCGAACCGATGCTGTTGCATCGCAATTTGCGCGATGGCACGTTCGAAGAAGTTTCAAAGGCGGCGGGGTTAGCCGACATGCCGCTGAAATCCCGGCGGGGCGCTGCTTTTGGCGACATCGCAAACAATGGCAACGTCGATATCGTCGTGCTCAACGTCGGTGAGCCGCCGGCGCTGCTGCTCAACACCAATAAAATCGCGAACCACCGTGCGCTCTTCCGTTTGCAAGGAACAAAAAGTAATCGCGCGGCGATCGGCGCCCGCGTCACCATTCATGCCGGAGGAATGACGCAGTTCGACGAAGTGCGCGGCGGGGGCAGTTACCTTTCGCAGAACGATCTGCGCCTTCATTTCGGCCTGGGATCGGCGATCAAGATCGATTCGGTGGAAGTGCGCTGGCCCACCGGCAAGACGGAAAGCTTCAAAGACGTGGCCGCGGACAAGATCTACGCCATCACCGAAGGGCAGGGAATCAAAGAGACGGCCGCTTTGCCTGCCCCGGAGTCGATTTCTTTCTAGCTGAATTCCGGCGCCTGTTTCAGTCCTGCCGCGCTTTTGCCAACTCTTTCCATGTCACCAATACGAATCCTTGCTCCTTAAGAAACTGCCGGAACTCCGCGCTCTTCACCGTATCCAAGTCGCGTTGACGCCAGGCTGCTCCCCAATCAGGATGGTCCCAGGTGGCGCCGCGCATTTCCTCGTCGTCGTAAGCCAGATGCACGATGAGCTGATATACGCCCGGCGGAAGTGGCGCAAGTTGCCTCTTGTACCAGTCGAGCCAGTCTTTTTCATTGACGCCCGGTTCCATGGTGACAATGCGCTGTACCGTGATCTCCTCCGCGGGCACAGAAATCCCCGCAGGCGTACCATGAGTTCCCGACGGCTCCAGCAGAATCGGAAGTTTGTAATCGTCCCGCAGGTTTCGGTACACGCCGAAGAGTTCCATTGACGACACCATGCCCGCCATGTGCATATCAAGGTGTGTGACCGGAATGCCCGCGTTTTTCGCGCGGTCGATCTGCGATCGCAATTCGTATTCCACGTCGGGAATCTTGGCGTTTTGGTCAACGTCGGGCGTGTCGAGCGGAAAGTATCCGTGAGCATCGACGAGGCTTGGGACTCTGCCCGCACCACTAATTGGACCCCAGCGCAGATCGGTCCACTCGCTGGTCAACGCCAGGTGGATGCCGAGATCGGCGTTCGGATGCTGCTTCGCCCAGCGTGCCACCTCGGGAAACCACGGGCACGGAACGAGGATGCTGGCAGAAGTGATCCATCCCTTATCGAGAGCCTCAAGCGTGGCGCGGTTGACGGAATGGCTCATGCCGAGATCGTCGGCGTGGATCACCAGCAGGCGTGCAGAGGCCGGATAGCCCAGCCGCTCCGCGACTGTTGTTGCCTGCGCGGTCTTCTCTTGGACGGTCTGGGCGAGGCTCTGCGCCACGGTGACAAGAAGGAACAGGAGTAGAAGACGCATTCTGCGTTCCATGACCATGACTCACACTCCTTCAAAATTCTGCCGAACTCCTGAGTTCACTAAACTCGGCAAGAATCGTTTTAATACAGGTGTTTTTTCATTGACAGAATATCCTTTCCGTATAGAATTCGAGAGGAATTTTGTGGAACTGCGGCAGGGTAGCTCTAGTTGCGAACCCGCGAGCCACGAGTGACCCTTCCCCGAGCCCCGTTATCTCCGCAGGATAATGGGGTTTTATTTTGAGAGCGTGAATGAGTTCTCCTGCCAACCCGCCCGCTGACGGCCCACGCCTGAGGCGATCGCTCACGCTGTGGGATCTGATTCTGTACGGTGTCATCGTGATTCAGCCGGTCGCGCCCATGTCGGTATTCGGCGTGCTCAGCGATCGCGGACATGGGCACGTGGTTACGACCATCCTGATCGCCATGGTGGCGATGCTATTCACGGCCATCAGCTATGGCCGTATGGCGCGCGCTTATCCGAGCGCCGGTTCGGCCTTCACCTACGTCGGCCAGGAGATCAATCCCGCTCTGGGTTATGTCACCGGATGGAGCATGGTGATGGACTACATGCTCAATCCTATTATCTGCACGATTTGGTGCAGCCAACAGGCGCACGTGTTTGCTCCCGGTGTTCCGTACTGGACTTGGGCTGTCTTCTTTGCAGGGGTGTTTACGCTCCTGAATATTCAGGGAGTCAAGACTTCGGCTCGGGTAAACTCGGCGCTGGCGGCGGGGATGGGCGTGGTGATTGCAATTTTCTTTGTGGTCGCGGCGCGCTACATCTTCGGGCATCCGCACGACGCCGCAGGCTTCTACACGCGCCCCTTCTACGACCCGAGCCTGTGGAACACAAGGGCCGTGCTCGGTGGAACATCGATCGCGGTGCTCACCTACATTGGTTTCGATGGCATCTCCACGCTCTCGGAAGAAGCGGAGAACCCGCGCCGCAATATTTTGCTGGCCACGGTGCTGACCTGCCTGGTGATCGGCATTCTGTCGGCGGTTGAGGTCTATGCCGCGCAGTTGATCTGGCCCGCATCGCAACCTTTTCCGGACGTCGACACGGCCTTCGTTCACGTCGCCGGCCGCGCCTGGCTGCCCATGTTTGGCATTATCGGATTCACCCTGCTGGTCGCCAACTTCGGATCGGGCATGGGCGCTCAAATCGGCGCTGCCCGCCTGCTCTACGGCATGGGACGAAGCAACGCGCTGCCAAAGTCGTTCTTCGGAGCGGTCGACGCGAAGCATCGTGTGCCGCGGAATAACGTGTTGTTTGTGGGTGGAATCGCGTTGATTGGCGCCTTCGTGATGAGTTACGGTCTGGGTGCCGAGATGCTCAATTTTGGCGCGCTCATCGCCTTCATGGGCGTGAACGCTGCCGCCTTCGTTCGCTATGTGATACGCGAACAGAAATGGACGCTGTCGTTTATCGCGCCCCCCGTCCTCGGCTTCGTGATCTGCTTATTGCTCTGGCTCAGCCTCAGCACTCCTGCCAAGATCGCCGGTACTATCTGGATGGCGGCGGGAATCGCATTCGGCGCCTGGAAGACGCGTGGCTTCCGCGGAGACCTGGTCAACTTCGATCTCCCCGCGGACGAATAAGACGGTTTTGTCATCCTGAGCGAAGCGAAGGATCGGCTTTCTTGTCGGTGCAAGAGACAGCAGGTCCTTCGCTTCGCTCAGGATGACAATTAATTAGAAATTCACTTCACGTTCCAACCGCTCACTTCGATCTCAGGCTTAGCCGCTCCCAGACTGCCGGCGCGATAGGTGGCTGTGATCTCCCGCTTCTCGCCGGGCAGGAGCGAGATGTAGTTGTCCTGCCAAACCACCGGCAGTATTTCCTCGCCGCCTTTGCCCTTGTCGAGCTTGAAGCGCACGAAAAACGCCAGGGTCTTGCTGGGATTTTCCACGGTGACATGAGTGACAGCATCGTCGTTACCGCCCTTGCGCTCGCTGCGACTCGATACGTTCAGCTTCACCTTCGGCAACTGAGCGAGTGCAGTGTAGTCCGCATACGACTTGGTCGGAGTCGCAAACCAGCTCCCGGCCGTCCAGTCGAGCGTTTCCGGTTTCGTGGAGAGCCAGTAGAAGTTCGATCCGGCCAGCTTGCCGCTGCCATCGGTGATGCGAATATCGAGGAAGTAAGCCGGCGACAGTCCCTCGATCTGTGGCAGCTCAAACACCTTTGCCGTACTATCGGCGGCCGCATCGAGCGAAACATCCTTGGAAAATTTCTGCGTTCCATCCAGATTGAAGACCCGCGCGGTCAGCTTCAGTCCCTTGGCATCCACATATTGGCTGCTCACCAGCCATACCGAGTGATCGTCGTATCCATAGATCGGGTCGAGCGCTTGCAACGCCTTCTTCGCGCCGAAATATCCGCCGCCCGGCCGCAGATAGTAATCATAGAGATGCCAGATCATCGAAGGCCATGCGTTATTCAGCATCCACTGGATGACGCCCGTCGCAGTGTATTTATTGCGGCTGTAGGCCTCAAACATGGCCCGCACGCCCTCATAGGTCATGAGCTGAGACTTTTGGGCGAAGTCTTCCGCGCTGCCAGCCTTGCCGTAGCGCGCATTCAATGCATCGGTGAATACACGCATGGTCTTGAACGAGCCGCCGCCGGCGTGGAAACTCCAATACTCATCCAGTGAACCGTTCGCCGTCCAAACATGATCTTTGGGAACCATGCGCTCCACGCTTTCGATGGGCGGAACCGCTGGTCCCATGCTGGTTTCGGTGTTGAAGCCGTAGGCGCCGCCACACCCGGCAGGACTGCAACTCTGCTGTTCTGCCGGACGATCCGCGTCCACCGACCAGTACGAAGGCGCCACGTATTCATAAGGGCCAGTCATCTTCACGCCGCTTCCGCCGCTCACCGAGGTCCTATTAGATGTCGCTGAAGAAACCACCGGATTCGGCCATAAGAGGTCGGCTTCCGTCTTCAGATACATCTCTTCCACGTCGGGTGGGGGAGGATTGTCGCTGCCATTCAGCCACATCACCAGGCTGGGATGGCTTCTCAGGCGGTAGATCTGGTCGCGCAAAGAGGATTTTGCGATCTCGAAGTCCTCATCTTTCCAATTTCCCCAGTGCTCCCAGAAGTCGCAGCAGCACCACCCGGCCATCACTAGGGTGCCCTGCTGGTCGGCGATATCGAAGAACTCTTCAGTTTCGAGTTTGCCTTCCAGGCGGACGGTGTTCAACCCCAGGTCGCGCACATAACGGAGTTCATCGGCGAGCCGCTCCGGGGTTTCGCGCAGCATCATGTCGGGTGTCCAGCCGCCGCCGCGAATCAGGATGTTCTTGCCATTGACCTTGAACACGCGCTTCACTCGATTCGGCGGCTGGTCGGTGACTTCCGATGTGATCTCGCGAATGCCGAACTTCGTGCGGGACTCATCGGAAAGTTTGCCGTTTACTTCAAACGCTAGTTTTAGGTCGTACAAGTTCGGCGTCCCCATCTGGGCTGGCCACCACAGCCGCGGATGGCCCAGGTTGAGCTGAGGATATTGGTCTGGGTTGAAGACCACGTCTTTCGACTCTCCCGCCGCCAGTTCGACCGGCTGCGCGAAGTCGATGTTTTCGATGCTGCCTTTCAGCGTCCCTTTGACCGGGTGATCGCTGGCATTTTTCAGCAGCGCGGTCACGGTCAAGTGGGCGGCGTCATTTGCCTGCGAATCGACCTTCGAAAGCACGGCCGGATACCGCAGCGCGACCGGCCCGCTGGTGGACAAATACACCTCGCGCCACAGGCCCATGTTCTTGTCGGGCGGCGCGGGATTCCAGTCGACGAACGTGATCGCCAAGCTGTACTCGGTCGGCGCCCAGACCTGCACCGCGAGCGCGTTCGCGCCGGGCTTGATGGCGGAAGTAACGTTGAACTCGTAGGTCCGCCATGCTCCAGCGACATCATTCGTGTTAGCGATCTGCTTTCCATTGAGGAAAATGTTGGCGCGATAGTTGATGCCGCGGAAGTTCAGCCACACGGTCTTTCCGGCGTACGCGGCGGGCAGCGTAAACTCCTTGCGGTACCACCACGAAACCGCGTAGGGGCTGTCGGGTGGCATCGGAACATTTGAAAAATTGTTGCCGATGGGATAGCTGACGCCCGGATACTGCCGCAGATTCATGGCGAAAAAAGGATCGGGCAGCAGACCTCTCTTTACTTGCGCGGCCACTACCGTCGTCGGGACGTCGACTTGGATCCAGTCCCTGGCTTCAAATGACGCGCCGGCGATGACTTCGCCCGTCGCCGTGACTTTTGCGGAAGATTGCAGCGCCCATCCTTCGCGCAAAGGGAGGGTCGAGGCAGAGGCCGGCTGGGAGCTGGGCTGGGCGGCTGCGATCGCAAGTGAAAAGAAAGGAATCAAGAGACGGAGCATCTTCATGAAAGTGTCCTTGAAGAAAAATGTTGAAAAATGGAAAGCTGGCGGCCGATTCTGCGGGAGCCGCCCCCACGTTCATAACACTTTTATTAATTCGTTTCAATGGCGTATTTACGCGTCGTTTACCGCAGAGGCCAAAGCCCCATCTTGACCGGTTCGGGGTCGACGCCCTTCGCCTTCGCTTCAGGGCACATCGTGAAGCCGCGCCCGGTCAACATTTATGGGAGACGACACTAGTTTATAATCATAAATTCCGGCTTCCAACGTGGAGCAATCCAATGGAGTTATCTAAATTATGATTCGACAGCTTCAAAATGCAGGGCCTACCGTGAAGATCATTCTCGGCGCGCTGCTCGTCCT
>Ga0326727_10008478_pt1 | contig 26042 bp, 21 predicted proteins | sample MB2enrmetagenome_FD_207643 | JGI IMG/M metagenome (GOLD analysis project Ga0326727, IMG submission 207643) | Lab enriched peat soil microbial communities from McLean, Ithaca, NY, United States - MB29MY | ecosystem: Environmental > Terrestrial > Soil > Wetlands > Peat | place: USA: New York...
CATCGCCGAGGGGAGGAGCGCCGCCGCCGCCATGGATCGCTGGCTGATGGGGGAGACGGTGCTGCGGGCGCCGGTGGCGGCGACCTCGGGTCGCTGACCGAGCTCTGGTCGGCGTCAGCGGGGGGTGGTCAGGAAGCGGTCGCAGGCGGCCGCGGCCTGGCGGGCCTCGGCGATCGCCCAGACGATGAGCGAGGCCCCGCGGGTGGCGTCGCCGCTCGCGAAGACGCCGGGCGCGGCCCGGAAGTCCGCATCGACGGCGATCGCCCCCTCCGCGGTGAGGCGACCCCCCAGCTCCCCGACCAGCGGCGCGCAGGCGACCCCGTCGAAGCCGATGGCGAGCAGGACCAGGTCGGCGGGCATCCGGCGCTCCGTCCCCCCCTGGGCGGCGAACTCCCGGCCGCCGCTGTCGCGCCGGACCTCGCACTCCACGGTCTCGATGGCCTCGACGCGCCCGCTCCCCTGGAAGCCGGTCACCATCACCCCGAAGTGGCGCCGGCCGCCCTCCTCGTGGGCCGGGTGGGTCTGGAGCACCAGCGGCCATTCCGGCCAGGGGTTGCCCCGGGGGCGCGTCGCCGGCGGCTCCGGGTACACCGAGAGCACCTCGACCGAGGCGCAGCCCTCCCGGTTGGCATTGCCCAGGCAGTCGGCGGCGGTGTCCCCGCCACCGATGATGACGACCCGCCGGCCGGCGGCGGAGATGGCGCGCGCCGCCGGGGTGGTCTCGCCCCCGACCCGCCGGTTCTGCTGCACCAGGTAGTCCATGGCCAGGTGGACCCCGCGCAGCTGGCGACCGGGGAGGTGGACGTCACGGGCGCGCTCGGCGCCGACGCAGAGCATCACGGCGTCGAAGCGGTGGCGCAGCTCCCCGGCCCCGAGGTCGCGGCCGACCTCGTAGCCGGTCTCGAAGACGATGCCCTCGGCCTCGAGCAGGGCCAGGCGCCGGTCCAGACGGTGCTTCTCCATCTTGAAGTCGGGGATCCCGTGGCGGAGCAGCCCGCCGAGGCGGTCGGCCTTCTCGTAGACGGTCACCCGGTGGCCGGCCCGGTTGAGCTGCTGGGCGGCGGCCAGCCCGGCCGGGCCGGATCCGACCACGGCCACCCTCTTGCCGGTGCGGAAGCCGGGGGGCTGGGGCCGGATCGTGCCGTCCTCGAAGCCCCGGTCGACGATGGCCAGCTCGATGTCCTTGATGGTCACCGGGTCGCTGTTGATGGCGAGCACGCAGGCCGGCTCGCAGGGCGCCGGGCAGAGCGTGCCGGTGAACTCCGGGAAGTTGTTGGTCGCGTGGAGCCGGGTGATCGCCTGGGCCCAGTCCCCCTCGTGGACCAGGTCGTTCCACTCCGGGATCAGGTTGCCCAGCGGGCAGCCCTGGTGGCAGAACGGGACGGCGCAGTCCATGCAGCGCGCCGCCTGGGTGCGCAGCGTCGCGACGGGGTGGGGGAGGTAGACCTCGCGGTAGTCGCCCACCCGGAGGGCGACCGGCCGCTTGTGCCGCGACTCGCGAGCGTGCTCCAGGAAGCCGGTGCGGGTCATGGGTGCGCTGCCGCCCCCCGGCGGGCCCGGGTGGCGCGGATGGCCCGGCTCACGCCGGGACGTCCAGACGTGCCTTGAGGCTGAGGACCCGGCGCAGCTCGTTGGGCATGACCTTGACGAAGCCGGCCAGGGTGGCCGGCCAGTCGTCCAGCATGCGGGCGGCGAGCAGGCTGCCGGTGTACGTCTGATGGCGCTGGATCAGGTCACGGACGAATTCGGCATCGCAGTCGTCGAGCTCCTCCAGCCCCACCATGGTGAGGTTGCAGCGCTCGTGGAGGCGGCCGTCCTGGTCGACGACGTAGGCGATGCCCCCGCTCATCCCGGCGGCCAGGTTGCGCCCGGTCTGGCCGAGGATGACCACCCGGCCGCCGGTCATGTATTCGCAGGCGTGGTCACCGACCCCCTCGACCACCGCCACGGCGCCGCTGTTGCGGACCGCGAAGCGCTCCCCGGCCATGCCGTTGACGAACATCTCGCCCGCGGTCGCCCCGTAGAGGGCGACGTTGCCGATGACCACGTTCTGCTCGGCGGCGCGGGGGACGCCCTGTGGGGAGGCGATCACCAGGCGGCCCCCGGAGAGGCCCTTGCCCACGTAGTCGTTGGCCTCGCCGCGCAGGCTGAGGGTGATGCCGGGAGCCAGCCAGGCGCCGAAGGAGCCGCCCGCGGAGCCGTGCAGGTCGATCCAGATGGTGTCGTCGGGGAGCCCGTGCTCACCGTGGCGGCGGGCCACCGCGCCGCTCAGCATCCCGCCCACGGTGCGGTCGACGTTGCGCACCCGGAGCTTGAGGCGCACCGGATCGCCGCGCTCCAGGGCGGGCGTGGCCAGCTCGATCAGCCGCTGGTCGAGGACGTCCTCGAGGTGGTGGTCCTGGCTTCTGGTGTGGCGGGTCTCGGTGGCGGGAGCCTCGTCGCGGTGGAGCAGCGCCGAGAGGTCGAGGCGGCGCGCCTTCCAGTGCTCGACATCCCGGCGGGCGGAGAGCAGGTCGCTGCGCCCGATCAGCTCCTCGAAGCGGCGGAACCCGAGCTTGGCCATCCGCTCGCGGACGTCCTCGGCCACGAAGAGCATGTAGCCGATCACGTGATCGGGGGTCCCGGTGAAGCGCCGGCGCAGCTCGGGGTCCTGGGTGGCGATCCCGACCGGGCAGGTGTTGAGATGGCAGACGCGCATCATCACGCAGCCCGAGGCGATGAGCGGCGCGGTGCTGAAGCCGAACTCGTCAGCGCCGAGCATGGCTCCGACCAGGACGTCCCGCCCGGTCTTGAGCTGGCCGTCGACCTGGAGCACGACCCGGCTGCGCAGCCCCTGGGCGACCAGCACCTGCTGGGCCTCGGAGAGACCGAGCTCCCAGGGGACGCCGGCGTGCTTGACCGAGGAGAGCGGCGAGGCGCCGGTGCCGCCCTCGTAGCCGGCGATGACGATGTGGTCGGCCCGGGCCTTGGCCACCCCGGCGGCGACCGTGCCCACCCCCACCTCGGAGACCAGCTTGACGCTGATCCGGGCCTCCGGGTTGGCCATCTTGAGATCGTGGATGAGCTGAGCCAGATCCTCGATCGAGTAGATGTCGTGATGGGGGGGCGGTGAGATCAGGCCCACGCCCGGGGTCGAGTAGCGGAGCCGGGCAATGACCTCGTCGACCTTGTTGCCGGGCAGCTGCCCGCCCTCGCCGGGCTTGGCCCCCTGGGCGATCTTGATCTGCAGCTCGTCGGCATTGACCAGGTAGTTGGCGTTGACCCCGAAGCGACCCGAGGCCACCTGCTTGATCGCGCTCCGCCTGTTGTCGCCATTGCTGTCGATAACATAACGGTCGGGATCCTCGCCGCCCTCCCCGGTGTTGGACTTGGCGCCCAGCCGGTTCATGGCGATGGCCAGGGTCTCGTGCATCTCCTTGGAGATGGCCCCGAAGGACATCGCCCCGGTGCAGAAGCGCTTGACGATCTCGGCGGCGGGCTCGACCTCGTCGAGGGGGACCGGCTCGCGGCCGCCCCGGATGTCGAAGAGGCCGCGCAGGGTCTTGAGGGTGCGCCGCTCGTCGGTGACCTCCTCGGCGAACGCCTGGTAGCGCTCGTAGCCGCCGTCGCGGACGGCGTGCTGGAGGAGGCTGATGGTGGTGGGGTTCCAGGCGTGGGCCTCGCCGTCGCGGCGCCACTGATAGTCGCCGCCCCCCACCAGGGCGGGGGCGTCGACGCTCCGCTCCGGGAACGCCGAGCGGTGGCGCATCAGGGTCTCCTCGGCGACGATGTCGAGGCCGATGCCGCCGATCCGCGTGGCGGTGCCCGGGAAGTAGCGGTTGACCAGCTCGGGGGCGAGCCCCACCGCCTCGAAGATCTGCGCCCCCGCGTAGGACTCGATGGTGGAGATGCCCATCTTGGAGATGACCTTGCGCACCCCCTTGTAGAGGGCGTGGATGTAGCGCTCCTTGGCCCGGGAGAGCTCGGTGCCGGCGGGCAGCAGGCCCCGGCGGTGCAGCTCGCCCACCGTCTCCAGGGCCAGGTAGGGGTTGACCGTCTCGGCGCCGAAGCCGAGCAGCAGGGCCACGTGCATCACCTCGCGGGCCTCGCCGGTCTCGATGATCATGCCCACCCCGCTGCGGGTGTGCTCCCGGACCAGGTGGTGGTGGACCGCGGCGGTGGCCAGCAGGGCCGGGATGGGGGCGTGATTGGCGTCGACGTGGCGGTCGGAGAGGACCAGCACCGTGAAGCCCTCGCGGATCTTCTCCGAGGCCAGCCGGCAGATCCGCTCCAGGCCCTCCTTCAGCCCCTCGACCCCGCCGTCGGAGTGGAAGGTGATGGAGATGGTGGCGGCCGGGAATTGGCGCTGGGTGACGTGGCGGATCGTCTCCAGATCGGCGTTGCTCAGGATCGGGGTGGGCGCCTCCAGCCGCTTCGCCTGGCCCGGGCCCTGCTCCAGGAGGTTGCCGCCCGCCCCCAGGCTGGTCGCCAGGGACATCACCAGCTCCTCGCGGATGGGGTCGATGGGCGGGTTGGTGACCTGGGCGAAGAGCTGCTTGAAGTAGGCGAAGAGGTTGACGGGACGCTCGCTGAGCACGGCCAGCGGCGCGTCGTTGCCCATCGAGCCGACCGGCTCCTCACCGTCGCGGGCCATCGGCGCCAGGATCAGCCGGAGCTCCTCATCGGTGTAGCCGAAGACGCGATGGCGCACCAGCAGGGTGCCGGGATCGGGATCGGGCGGCTCGGCGACCCGCTCCAGCTCATCGAGGCGGACCGCCCCCTGGCGGATCCACTGCCGGTACGGGTGGCGACGGCTGAGGACGCTCTTGACGTCGTCGTCGTCCAGGATCCGACCGGCCCGCGTGTCGACGAGGAGCAGGCGTCCCGGCTCGAGGCGCCACTTCTTGCTGATCCGCTCCTCGGCGATGGGCAGCACGCCCGCCTCCGAGGCCATCACCACCCAGCCGTCCTCGGTCACCAGCCAGCGGGCGGGGCGCAGACCGTTGCGGTCGAGGGTCGCGCCGACCAGGCGTCCGTCGGTGAAGGCGATCGCCGCCGGTCCGTCCCAGGGCTCGAGGAGCGAGGCGTGGAACTCGTAGAAGGCGTGCCGCTCCTCGTCCATCAGCGGGTTCCGGTCCCAGGCCTCGGGGATCATCATCATGATCGCGTGCTCGACCGAGCGACCGGCCATGGTCAGCAGCTCGAGCGCGTTGTCGAACTGGCTCGAGTCCGAGCCCAGCTCGTCGATGACCGGGCGGAGCTTGCTGATGTCGGCCCCGTAGTGGGGGCTGCGGAACTTCGACTGCCGGGCCCGCATCCAGTTGACGTTGCCGCGCAGGGTGTTGATCTCGCCGTTGTGGGCGCTCAGCCGGAACGGCTGGGCCAGGTCCCAGCGGGGCAGCACGTTGGTGGAGAAGCGGGCGTGGACCATGGCCAGCCGGGAGACGGCCAGCGGGTCGCGCAGGTCGGGGTAGAACTGGGGGAGCTGGTCGGCGGTGAGCATCCCCTTGTAGATGACGGTGCGGCTGCTGAGGCTGGCCAGGTGGAAGCGGTCGCGGGTCAGTCCCACCGCGTCGCTGCGCCGCTCGATCACCCGCCGCAGGACGTAGAGGCGGCGCTCCAGCTGGTCGCCCTCCAGGCCGAGGGCGCCCACGAAGAGCTGGCGGATGACCGGCATCCCGGCCAGAGCGGTCGGCCCGGTGCAGCCGGGCTCCACCGGGAGGTCGCGCCAGCCGAGGAGGTGTAGACCCTCGTCGTGGCAGGCGTTGGCGACGATCGCCTGGCAGTCGGTCCGGGGCCCGTGATCGCGGGGGAGGAAGGCCATGCCCACCCCGTAGGCGCCGGGTCCGGGGAGCGCGATCCCCGCCTCCCGGCGCAGCAGCGCGTCGGGGACCTGGAGCAGGATCCCGGCGCCGTCACCGCTCAGCGGATCGGACCCGGTGGCGCCCCGGTGACCGAGGTTGCGCAGCGCCTCGAGACCGGCGCTGACGATCTCGTGGGTCGGCTCCTGGCGGAGGGTGGCGACGAAGGCGACCCCGCAGCTGTCGTGGTGCAGCCGCGGATCGAAGAGACCGCGGACCCGGTGGGGATCGCGCAGGTGGTCGCCGAGGCCGGGCTGTGGAGGCATGGTGCGGGAGGTGGCTCCGGAGAGTGGGGCGAGCGGACCATCCGACTGACGCCGGCCGCGAGGCTCCCCGGACCGCGAGCCTGCGCGGGGCGATCGTCGGGTTTGGCGATCGAGAGTACCAGGAACCCGCGGATTCGTGCCAACCGTCGTCCTTTTCGACCCCCCTCCGCGGAGCCCCCGTGCCCCCACCGGCGGGGCCGGAGGTCCCGCCCCGTGCCAGCCGCATGTCCCGAATTCGCTAGGATCAGTCCCCGATGGCAGCGCAGGTCAGGCCGGTGGGCGGCATTGCCACGAGTGGCCGGAGCGTCGGGCTCTGGACCCGGCTTCGTCGCAACATCCCCTGGTGGGCTTACCCGCTCACCGTGGTGGTGGTGCTCAGCGCCTTCACCGGCTACTCGATCTGGACCTCGTTCTTCGGTCCCGGGCCCAACCACGTCAGCGAGCACGCCAAGTACCTCTCTCCCTTCTTCTCCCCGCTGATCTGGAGGACGGGGCCGGTGACCCCCGCCCTCTGGGTGCTCTGGGCCCCGCTCGGGTTCCGGGGCACCTGCTACTACTACCGGAAGTCCTACTACCGCTCCTTCTTCTGGGATCCGCCCGCCTGCGCGGTGGGCGAGCTGCGCCACCGCGGCTACCGGGGCGAGAGCAAGCTCCCCATGGTGCTCAACAACCTCCACCGCTACTTCTGGTATGCGGCGTTCATCGTGGTGATCTTCCTCTGGATCGATGCCTTCGCCTCCTTCGACGACGGCGGGCACCTCTACCTCGGGCTGGGCACCCTGATCCTGCTGGTCAACGCGGTCCTGCTCTCCGGCTACAGCTTCGGCTGTCATGCCCTCCGGCACGGGGTCGGCGGCGGCCTCGACTGCTTCTCCTGCTCGCAGAGCGGGCGGAGCCGTTTCCGGCTCTGGCGGATCGTCTCCTGGTTCAACGGCCACCACGCCGTCTGGGCCTGGGTCAGCATGTTCAGCGTGGTGGGCGCCGAGATCTACATCCGCCTCCTCCAGGCCGGCATGCCCGACCCCCACATCCTCTTCTGATGATTCCCTACACGATCCGCCAGTGCGACGTCCTGGTGGTGGGCGCCGGCGGGGCCGGGCTGCGCGCCGCCATCGCCAGTGCCGAGGCCGGCTGCTCGACCATCGTCATCACCAAGACCCTGCTCGGCAAGGCGCACACGGTGATGGCCGAGGGGGGCATCGCCGCCGCGCTCGGCAACCTCGACTCCCCGGACGGCTGGGAGACCCACTTCGCCGACACCATGCTGGGCGGCCAGCTGGTCAACAACTGGCGGATGGTCGACCTCTACTCCCGCGAGGTCATCGACCGGGTCTACGAGCTGGAGCGGTGGGGCGGGCTCTTCGACCGCACCGAGGACGGCCTGGTCATGCAGCGGGCCTTCGGCGCCCACAGCTTCCGGCGGCTCTGCCACGTGGGCGACCGCACCGGGCTCGAGCTGATCCGCACCTGCCAGGACCGGCTGGTGCACACGGCGGGGACCGACGTGCTGATGGAGTGCACCCTGACCCGCCTGCTCACCAGCGGTGACAGCGTCTGCGGAGCCTTCGGGTACGACCGCAACACCGGCGAGCTGATGGTGATCCGGGCGGGCGCGGTGGTGATGGCGTCGGGCGGCTGGGGGCGGATGTTCCGCTACACCTCCAACGCCTGGGAGGGCACCGGCGATGGCGCCGCCATGGCCTACCAGGTGGGCGCCGACCTCCAGGACATGGAGTTCGTCCAGTTCCACCCCACCGGGATGATCTGGCCCCCCGGGGCGCGCGGCATCCTGGTCACCGAGGGGGTGAGGGGCGAGGGCGGCATCCTGCGCAACTCCGAGGGCGAGCGCTTCATGGAGCGGTACGACCCGGTCAAGAAGGACCTCTCCAGCCGCGACGTGGTCGCCCGCTCCATCTACAGGGAGGTGGCGGCCGGTCGGGGCACTCCCCACGGCGGCGCCTACCTGGACATCGCCAGCCGGCGCAGCCCGGCCGAGATCCGCCGCAAGCTGCCCTCGATGGTCGAGCAGTTCGCGTCGCTGGCGGGCGTCGACATCACCAAGGAGCCGATGGAGGTGGGCCCGACCATCCACTACACGATGGGCGGCATCCGGGTCGATCCCGAGACCTCGGCGAGCAGCGTCCCCGGCCTCTACGCCGCCGGCGAGGTGGCGGCCGGGCTGCACGGGGCCAACCGGCTGGGGGGCAACTCGCTGGGGGACATCCTGGTCTTCGGCCGCCGTTCCGGCGAGGCGGCCGCCGAGCACGCCAAGACCCTGGGGTCGCGGCTGCCCGTCTCCGAGACGCAGATCGCCGACGAGCAGGCGGCGGTGCTCCGGCCGCTCGCCGGTGACGGCGGCGAGAAGGGCGAGAACCCGCTCCAGCTCCACCGCACGCTCCAGGAGGCGATGCAGGACGACGCCGGCATCGGCCGCAGCGAGGAGTCGTTGAACCGGGCGCTCGCCGCCATCGGCGAGCTGCGGGAGAAGAGCGCGCGGATGCGGGTGCCGGGCGGGCGGGTGCTCAACCCCGGCTGGCAGACCTGCCGCGACGTCGAGTTCATGCTCACCGTCTCCGAGGCGATCGTGCGCGCGGCTCTGGCCCGCCGCGAGTCGCGGGGCGCCCAGTGGCGCTTCGACTTCCCGGAGAGGGACGACCGGCTGAGCCGGGTCAACTTCGTGGTGCGCGAGAAGGCCGGCGCCATGGCGGTGGAGGAACGCGCCCTGGAGCCGATGCCCGACGACGTGGTCACCCGGCTCGCCCGGAGCCGCTTCTTCGATCCGGCGGTGCTGCCCTCCCACTACGCGGGCAAGGTCCAGGCGCTGCCCGCGGAGGCGCACGGATGACCGACGTGGCGTCCCTGCCCCGGGCCGGGCAGCCCGAGCCGGAGAGCGGTCTCACCGGCGCCACCCTGACGCTCCGCGTCTTCAAGGGCGTCCCCGGGAGGGAGCAGGGCTACACCACCTACGAGGTGCCCGAGGTGGCCGGGATGGTGGTGCTCGACGCGCTCCACTGGGTGCAGCGCAACGTGGACACCGAGCTGGCGGTGCGCTGGAACTGCAAGGCGGGGAAGTGCGGCTCGTGCAGCGCCGAGGTCAACGGGCGCCCCATCCTCATGTGCACCACCCGCATCGACACCCTGGCCCGGGGGCCGATCACCATCGCGCCGCTGAAGGCCTTCCCGCTCATCAAGGACCTGGTCACCGACGTCTCGCGCAACTACGAGACCAACAAGCTGATCCCGCCCTTCACCGCCGCCCCCGACGACGGCACGCCGTGGCGGATCCCTCAGATGGACATCGACCGCCTCTACGAGTTCCGGAAGTGCATCGAGTGCTTCCTCTGCCAGGACATCTGCCACGTCAACCGCGTCCATGAGCTGAGCGGCCGCTTCTTCGGGCCGCGCTTCTTTGTCCGGGTGGCCAGCCTGGAGATGCACCCCAAGGACGTCCTCGACCGCCGCGAGCTGCTCCGCGAACGGGGCGGGATCGCCCTCTGCAACATCACCAAGTGCTGCACCGAGGTGTGCCCGGAGCACATCCACATCACCGACAACGCGATCATCCCGCTCAAGGAGCGGGTCGCCGACGTGCACTGGGACCCGGTGCGCTGGCTGGGACGCAAGCTCTTCGGCGGCGGGGCCAGGGCGGGGGCCGGCCCGCCGCAGTGATCGCCGTCATCGTCCTGGCCGCGCTGCTCGCCGCCCTGCTGGCCGCCTTCCTCCTCTTCTACCGCCATTCGAAGACCCCGGAGTGGGGCGACTCCGAGGTGCGCAAGTCGGCGCTCCGGATGCTGGTCGCGATCGCCCCCCTCTGGGGGATGCGGTACCAGGAGCCGCACCACGAGCTGCCCACGCTGAGCACGCCCGGGGACGACCCGGAGCCGCTGCCGATCCGGGCCCAGGATGCGCCCGGGCCGCCGGCGCCGCGCCTTCGGTAGCGGCGGGAGGTCAGCCGGCGGGGTGGGGGAGGAGGCTCGGGAGGAGGGGGTCGATCTGGGGCCGGTTGGCCTCGATGATCCCGACCACCTCCAGCACGGCGGCCGCCGAGCGGCTCAGCGCGGTCAGGTCCGGGCCGCTCAGGTCGACCTCGATCACCTCGATCAGACCTCCGTACCCGAGGCGGGCCGGGACGCCGCTGAACACCCCGCTGACGCCGTACTCGCCCTCCAGGTGGACGCTGCAGGGGAGGATCTGGCGGGTGTCGAGGAGGATGGCGTCGATCATCTGGGCGACCGCCGCGCTGGGCGCGTAGTAGGCGCTGCCGGTCTTGAGCAGGCTGACGATCTCGGCCCCGCCGTCGCGGGTCCGCTGCACGATCTGCGCCAGCCTCTCGGCCGGGATGAGCCGGTCGACCGGCGTGCCCGCCACGGTGGTGAGCTCGGTGAGCGGGACCATGGTGTCGCCGTGGCCGCCGAGCACGTGGGCGGAGACGTCGCGCACCGAGGCCCCCAGCTCCTGGGCGACGAAGGTGCGCAAGCGGGCGGTGTCGAGGACGCCCGCCATCCCGATCACCCGCTCGCGCGGGAAGCCGCTCACCGCCAGGGCCACCTGGGCCATGGCGTCGAGCGGGTTGCTGACCACGATCAGGACCGCCCCGGGGGACGCCGCCGCCGCCTGCCGGACCACCCCGGCCACGATCCCGGCGTTGGTCATGACCAGGTCGTCGCGGGACATGCCCGGCTTGCGGGCGACGCCGCTGGTCACCACCACGACATCGCTGCCAGCGGTCTCCTCATAGCCGTTGGTGCCCGTGACCAGGCTGTCGTAGCCCACCACCGGGCCGGCCTGGAGGATGTCGAGCGCCTTGCCCTGGGGCAGCCCCTCCACGATGTCGACCAGGACGATGTCGGCGTAATCGCGCTCGGCGAGGCGCTGGGCCAGGGTGGCACCGACGTTGCCCGCTCCGATGACGGTGATCTTGTGGCGCACGCGCTGCCTCCGGTGGTGGGGTGGACGGCTCGATTGTAGGAAGGCCGGAAGCCGGGAGAGCTCCCGGTCCCGGGCCGGCGGGTGCCATCCTTCCCTCCATGGCAGCAAGGCGACGGCTTCCCCGCGGCGCCCGGGCCCGGGCGGCGACCGTCGTGGAGCGGCTGGCTGCCCAATACCCGAAGGCGGAGTGCGCCCTGACCCATGACGGTCCGCTCCAGCTTCTGGTGGCGACCATCCTCTCGGCCCAGTGCACCGACGAGCGGGTCAACATGGTGACCCCCGAGCTCTTTCGCCGCTACCCGGACGCGGCCGCCTTCGCCGCCGCCGACCCCGCCGAGCTGGAGGAGCTGATCCGCAGCACGGGCTTCTTCCACGCCAAGGCTCGCGCCATCATCGCCATGAGCGAGGAGGTGGTGACCCGCTTCGGCGGCCAGGTCCCCGACCGGATGGAGGACCTGGTCACCCTCCGCGGGGTGGGCCGCAAGACCGCCAACGTCGTCCTCGGTGTGGCCTTCGGGAAGCCGGGCTTCGCCGTGGACACCCATGTGACACGGCTCGCCGGCCGTCTCAAGCTCACCGCGTCCACCGACCCCGTGGAGATCGAAGCGGACGTCTGCTCGGTGGTTCCCGCCTCGGAGTGGACGGCGCTGGGGCTGCGGCTCATCCACCACGGCCGCCAGGTGTGCGTGGCCCGCGGCCCCCGGTGTCCCGTCTGCGTCCTCAACGACATCTGTCCATCGGCTCAGATCACCGGGCTGCGACCGTCCCGCGGCAACCGGGCGCGCGCGGGCGCGCCCGCGTCCCGAGGCGGGGCCGCCCGCCGCTGAGGGGCGGGCGCCAGCCCCCCGCGGCTCGCCGCGCCACGGTGGCGTTCGGGTAACGCGAACGCGGGACACCCGGCCGGTCAGGTACGATGCCGGCGTCCAACCAGTGATGGCCGCCGAGTGACAGTAACCCCCACGCCGCTGCCGCCCGCCCTGAGGTCGGCCGAGTCCGACGTCGACGGGGCGAGCCACTCGCGACCCAGTCGCACCGGTCACCGGCCCCCGGTGATCAGCAGCGGGCCGCGGCTTCCCGGCATCCATCGCCCCGAGGGTCTCGCCGCTCCCGCCCGGCCCGGCGACGTCCCCCAGCCGCAGCACCTCCACCTCCCCGGCTGGGTGCGCCGCGCTCACGGCCAGGCGCGCCCGATCCTCGCCGATCTCATCGGCAGCCTCTCGGGCGAGGCCCAGAAGCAGTTCGCCGCCCAGGTCGCGGAGCTGGTCGCGGGGATGAGCTCCGGCAAGTTCAGCCTGGCCTGGCAGTACCCCCGCCTCATCGACGAGGGCTGGGCGCTGGTGGAGCGCCAGCGCCGGGACGCCGAGGAGGAGGCCCGCCGCCGCCGGGGGCTGGAGACCGCCCGCCGCCGCGTCGCCGACCAGCTTCGCGATGCGGCAGGCCGGCTGACCCCGGAGGCCGCCAGCCGGCTCAACAAGACGCTGCGCTCGGCCGACGGGGTGGATGAGATCAAGGTTGTCGCCACCGAGCTGGACCACGCGGTGGCGGCGGTCCGCACCCTGGAGGAGCGGCGCCGGGACCGCGAGATCGACAAGACGCGCGAGCGGCTCCGCCGCTCCCTCCCCCGCGGCGCCGATGCCGAGGGGCCGGCCGAGTCCTGGCAGGACTCGCTGCGGCGCATCGCCGCCCAGTACACGGAGTAGCGGACGGCGCGGCCCCGGCGGCGCGATCCTGAGGGGGTGGACGGGGACGAGGCGCTGATGCACCGCGCACTGCTGCTGGCGGCGCGGGCAGGGCGGCGCGGCGAGGTCCCGGTCGCCGCCCTCGCGGTCGCCGGCGGGCAGGTGATCGCGGCCTCGGGCAACCGGATGGAGCGCTCCGGCGACGCCACCGCCCACGCCGAGATGCGGGTGCTGCGCGCTGCCGCCCGGCGGCTGGGCGGCTGGCGGCTCGGCGGCGTGACCCTGGTGGTCACCCTGGAGCCCTGCCCGATGTGCGCCGGGGCGCTGGTCCAGGCCCGGGTCGAGCGCTGCGTGTACGGTGCCCGCGACCCCAAGAAGGGTGCCGACGGCAGCGTCTACGCGGTGCTCCGCAACCCCGCCAACAACCACCGCGTGGAGGTCACCGAGGGGGTGCTGGCGGAGGAGTGCGGACGCCTGCTCCGCGACTTCTTCCGCCAGCTCCGCGCCGAGTGAGCCCAGGGGCGGGGCACCCCCTCACTGGTGGTTAAGGACTTTCCTGTCCTTAACCGGTTGACGGGGGGGTGGGGGAGCTGGGGATGAAGCGTCTGGTGCGTGTGGGCCCTGGATCAGCTGACCGGATCGATGAGCTGGGTGCAGAAGCTGCAGCGATGCGCCGCCTTGGGGATGGTGCTCAGGCACTGCGGGCACTCGCGGGTGGTGATCTCGGCCGGCTTGGCCCGCCGGGCGGCCAGCGCGTTCATCGGGGCCACCACGACGAAGTAGACGGCGGCGGCCACGGCGAGGAACGAGATGGCGGCGTTGAGGACGTCGCCGTAGTCGAACTGGCTGTTGTTGATGGTGAAGGTGAGGGCGGCGAAGTTGGGCTTGCCGGCGATGGCCGCGATCAGGGGGGTGAGGATGTCCTTGACCAGGGCGCTCACCACGGCGTTGAAGGCGAGGCCGATCACCACCCCGATGGCCAGGTCGATGACGTTGCCGCGCAGGATGAAGTCGCGGAACCCCTTGAGCATGCCTCCACCTCCAGAACCGGAACTCACCCCACCATCCCGGGGCGCAATGGTAGCGGCGCTCAGGCGCCGGCCGCGAGGGCTCCGTCCGGCTCCTCAGCGATCGCGTCGCCGGCGGGACGCGCCGGCCGCCGCCCCGGGCGCCGGGCCGGGCTGTCCTGGCTCGCGAACTGCTGCTCGTAGAGGGTGGCGTAGAGGCCGCCGAGCGCCAGCAGCTCCCGGTGGCTGCCCCGCTCCACCAGCCGGCCGCGGTCGATGACGAAGATCACGTCGGCGGCCAGGATGGTGGAGAGACGGTGGGCGATGGCGATGGTGGTGCGCTCCTTGATGAGCGGGCTGAGGGCGGCCTGGACCAGCCGCTCGCTGGTCGTGTCCAGCGAGGCCGTCGCCTCGTCGAGGATGAGGATGCGCGGTGCCTTGAGCACCACCCGGGCGATGGCGATGCGCTGCTTCTCGCCGCCCGAGAAGCGGTAGCCGCGCTCGCCCACGATGGTGTCGTAGCCGTCGGCCAGCTCGGCGATCCGATCGTGGATGAAGGCGGCCCGGCAGGCCGCCTCCAGCTCCTCCTGGGTGGCGTCGGGCTTGGCGTAGAGGAGGTTGCGGCGCACCGAGGCGTGGAAGAGGTAGGTCTCCTGGGTGACGATGCCGAGCTGATCGGCGATCGAGGCCAGGGTGAGGTGGCGCACGTCGAGGCCGTCGAGGCGCACCGCCCCCAGGGTGACGTCGTAGAGCCGCGGGATGAGGTAGGAAATGGTCGTCTTGCCGGCCCCGGTGGGGCCGACGATGGCGGCGAGCTGGCCCGGCATCACCCGCAGGTCGACGTCCTCGAGAGCCCAGGGCCGGGGTGCCTCCTGGTCGGCGTGCTCCGCGCCCCGCTGGGTGGTGAGCTGAGCCTGGTCGTAGCGGAAGTAGACGTGGTCCAGCTCGATCTCGGCGCCGATCCGCCGCGACGGCAGGGCCACGGCGTCGGGAGCGTCCACGATGTCCTGGGGGATCTCCAGGTAGTCGAAGATGCGCTCGAAGAGGGCCAGCGACGACTGCACCTCGACCGACACCTGGAGCATCTGGCCGATGGGGAAGAAGAGGCGGCTCTGCAGGGTGGTGATGGCGACGATGGTCCCGGCGGTGATCCCCGAGCTCAGGCCATTGCTGTGGTAGATGACGAAGGCGGACACCAGGTAGACCAGCGCCGGCGCGATCGAGAAGAAGACCTGGATCATGGCGAAGAGAACCCGGCCCACCATGGCGGCGCGGATGGAGAGATCGGCGACCTGGCGGTTCTCGGTCTGGAAGCGGTCCAGCTCCTCGCGCTGGCGGCCGAAGGTCTTGCCGAGCAGGATCCCGGAGATGGAGAGCGTCTCCTGGGTGATCGCGCTCATCTCCGCCTTCGACTCCTGAGCCAGCAGGGTGACCTTGCGGCGCGCGTTGCCGGCCCGGTAGGTGAGAAAGAGGAAGACCGGCATCATGAACAGGGAGAGCGCGGTGAGCTGCCAGCTCAGCACCAGCATCGCCACCAGGGTGCTGGCGATGACGACCACGTTGGAGACGATCGAGGAGGCGGTGTCGGTGACCACCGACTGGATGCCGCCGATGTCGTTGGTGAAGCGGGACTGGATCTCGCCGGTGCGGGTGGAGGTGAAGAAGCGCATGGAGAGCCCCTGGAGGTGCGCGTAGAGGGCGTTGCGCAGGTCCTCCATCAGGCGCTGGCCGATGGAGTTGATCTGGTAGGTCTGGGCGATCCCGACCATGCCGGTGATCACCGGGATGAGGATCATCAGCCCGGCGTAGATGCCGACCAGGTTCATCTCCGGCCCGCCGCCGCCGCGCGGGAAGAGGGCGTCGAAGACGTACTTGATGAGGATCGGGTTGACCACGCCCAGGCCGGAGGTGAAGACGATCAGCCCGACCGCGAGGACGACCTGGCGTCGGTGAGGACGGAAGAGGGCCATGACCCGGCGGGCCAGGTGGCGGTTGGAGACCCGCCCGGTCGGCTTCTCGGCGGGCATGCCGCGTGCCCAGCGGTGCATGGTCAGGAGGCGCCGGATGGGGTGGGGCTCACCTTTTCACTCTACCCGCGGGCCCGCCACCGGCGGCTCGGGACCCCGGAGCGTCCCCCTGGGAGCGGGCATCCTCGGGGAGCGGGCATCCGCTAGGAGCGGGCGCCCTCGGCTCGGACCCACTCCTTGCGGGCCTCGTGGTACACGGCCCGGAAGAAGGGGCCGCCCCAGAGCCCGATGGAGAGGACGGCACCGAACAGGATCACGGCGTCCACGCTCTCCCTGCCCTCGCGGGCCCAGTAGACGTCCTTGAGATTGAGCCAGAGGGCGAATTCGTCCAGGGTGATCGCCGACGACGCCCCATAGGCGACCGCCGTGATCCTGGCCGCGGGGTCCTCGACCTTCTCCCCGGTTCCCGTGCCCACCTGGATCAGCCACAGGTACCCGGTGCCCAGCAGGCCCGCGATCCCGAAGACCAGGTGATGGAGGTGGCGCCCGCCGACCCCGAGGTTGCGGAAGGGGCCGACCCCGGCGCGGATGGCGTGGGTGATCCCCCGGGTGGCGGCGAAGGCGGTGAAGAAGCCGATGGAGGAGAGGAAGAGCCGCTCCCGCCGCGTGTTGGCGAGATTCTCGCGGTAGAGGTGGGCGACCCGATGGGCCGGGATGGGGCGCATCGCGCGAGTCTGCCTCAGCGGGCCAAGCTCATGGGCGCCGGCGGCGTGCCTGCTCGAGCTCCTCGTGGACGTCGACCTCGGTGGGTCCCCGGTGGCGGCTGCGCGGGCGGGGCCGGGTCGGAGGGAGGTTGATGCCCCGCCAGACCAGGGCCACGAACCCGACGATGAGGATGGCGAGCACGATCAGGCCGGACACTGCCGGGCCAGTCTAGGTGGCCCGGGCTCAGACGCCGCTGATGGCGACGACGCCGGACGCGGTCGGCACCAGGGCCAGGTTGCCGATCAGCGCGGGCGAGGTGAAGTGCTCCACCGCGCCCACCGAGATCTGGGCCTGCACGGCGCCGGTGGTCGCGTTGAGCGCATACAGGGTGCCGCTGCTCGTGTCGACGCTGAACACGCTGCCGCCGCCCAGCACCGGCGGACCGTTGGCACCCGAGGGGGTCTGCCAGAGGACCGAGAAGGTGCCGCCCGAGGCGACCGAGATCGCCTCGATCCCATTGGAGCAGGGCTGGTAGAGGGTGTCACCGCTGAAGGAGGTGCCGCCGAAGGACATCGCCCCCCCGCACACGGGGGCACTGGAGACGTCCCCGCCCACCCCACCCAGCGAGGACTCCGAGAGCACGTAGCCGATCCCGCTCTTGCCGGCGATGAAGATGTAGCCGTCGGGGAGCAGGGTGGGCGCCACCGAGCCGAGGTCCAGGTCGCGGGCGTTGTCCTCGGCCCAGCGGCCGGGCGCGAAGTCGCTCACCAGATGGAGCGTGGGGCTGAGCTCCAGCACCGAGTCGCTCTCGTCCCAGGCGCCCCCGGTGGCGGCCCCGTTGCCGGTGGCGACGAAGATGTTGCCGTTCGGTCCGAGCACGGGACCCCCGGTGGCCCAGACGGCCCCCTCCCGGCTGGTGGGCACCATGAATTGGAGGCTCGCGCCCTGGCCGCTCGTCGGCACCGCCACCACCGCCCCCACGTACTGGTCGCAGTCACCGTCCAGGCCGCCGAAACCGACGTACACGTAGCCGTTGGCGACCGTCAGGGCGGGGCGCTGCTGAACCGCGGCGGGGTCCTCCAGGGGGCTGGAGATGTCCACCTGCCGCGACCAGAGGACCGCCCCGGTGGCCGCACTGAAGTCGTAGAGGACGTGCTTGGCGCCCAGCTCCTCGGCGACCACGAAGATCGACTGGGTGGCGGGGTCGTAGGCGGGGGTGCCGGTCATCCCCAACGGGAAGACGTCGCCGCAGCCGAGGAGGTCGGCGCGCGGCATTGGGGTGCCCACGTGGTCCCTCCACACCACCGCCCCGGTGGTTGGGTCGAGAGCGTAGAGGGTGTCGTTCTCGGTGGCCACGATGACGAGCCCCCCGACCACGAGCGGCTCCGCCCAGACAGGGCCGTCGAGGCCGGCGGTCCAGGCCGTGACCAGCGAGGAGACGGGGGGGGTGTCGGGCGACTGGCCGCTGCGCCCGGTGTCGTAGTGGTACACGGGCCAGGCGGCGCTCAGGGTGGCGGTCGGGGTCGGGGTGGGGACGGGGAGGGCGGTGGGGCTCACGCTGCCCGTGGTCACGGCGGACGTCGACGGGGAGGGCGGCGGCGTGGCTCCGCAGGCGGCCATCCACGTCGCCATGGCCAGCCCGGCGGCGACCACGACCGCGCTCCTGCCGCGTTCCGTCAGTGGCATTGGTGGCGGCTCTCCCCCTGTGCCAGGGACCGTCCGAGGGGGCCCCTCGATCCGAGTCTAGAGCCGGCGCCGCCCCGCTGCCATCCGGGCGCTTGGAACGCGCGGCCCGGGGACGACCGGCGTAAGGTGGGTGCCATGAGGAACGTGGCTCGTCATCCGCTCTCCGCTCTGCTGCTCGTCCTGGTGGTGCTCTTCTTCGTCTTCTTCCTCCTCTCGCCGCTCCTGCACCTCATCTTCGACGTGCTGGTCGTGCTCGCCATCATCTGGGTGGTGGTGGAGTTGATGCGCTTCTATCGGAGGCACCAGCGCAGCGGAGCGAGGCGCTGACCGCTCGCGGCCGGGCTCAGAGGGGATCCTTGCGAGACTGGCGGTGGGTGGCGTCCGGGCCGTCACCTCTGATCCGCACACCTGACGGGGATCAGGGCGCGGTGCCGGGATGCCGCGGGCGGGCATCCACCGAGGCGACCATGGCATCCGCCTCCGCCCGGAGCCCTCTCGCCCGGGTCCGGGTCATCTCGACGAAATCCCGGTCGGTCAGCGAGTTGAGGTTGATGTCGACGTTGGCGAGTGCGGCGACGACCGAGCTGTGGAGAATCCAGCCGGCCGACACGGCGTCGGAGACAGCGTTGGCCGCCCCGGTCTCGACCAGCTCCACGGCGACCGGCATGAGCGCGCAGGCGCGCTGGGCGACCTCCAGGGGGACCTCGGTGGCGGCGACCAGGGCCGCCTGCACCTCCGCGGCGCGAGCCGCCCTCTCCTCATCGGAGTGCCGAGGCAGCTTGTACGCCGCCATCACCGCGTCGAATGCCGCGGTGTCCCGCTCGGCCAGGCCGAGCAGGGCGGCGCGTTCCCGGTCGGCGAGCAGGATGACCTCACCCATGCGATCGCGCACCCCCTCGGAGTCCTTCCGCGCGCTGGTCAGCCTGGCCACCATTGCCAGCAAGGCCGCCCCGGCGCTGCCCGCGACCGCCGCCACCGCGCCGCCACCGGGGGCCGGCCGCGAGGACGCCAGGGCGTCCAGGAACTGACCCACCGCCAGGCCCGCGATCCCCGCGTCAGCCCTCGCCCTGGAGCCGCCCGCGCTGCCGGCGTCACCAGCCTGACGCGCCACCAGCGTCTCGATCACCTGCTCCGCGGGCTGGAAGCCGCGAAGCTGAAGGTAATGGATCGCGGACTCGGCGAGCGCCGCCAGGGGGGTGAGCCCGACGATCTCGGTGTCAAGGACGTGCATGCCGTAGCGGGCGGCCTCCAGGCGGACCAACTCGAGCGCCCGGTACGGTGGGGTGACCAGGGGGTCGAGCAGGTTGATGGAGACCTCGACGCAGCCCCGACCGGGAACCGCAAAGCCGATGGCGCGGACCGAGACCAGGCCGCCTGAGCGCTCGCGCACCCGTCTGGCCACCTCCTTGGCGGCGCGTTGATCGGTACCGCTGAGGTAGACGTTGAAAGCGACCAGCGGCGGCCGAGCACCGACCGCGGTCGCACCGGCGCGGCCGATCTCGTGGGGTCCCAGGTCGGGCAGGCGCAGGCCCTTGGCGACGTCGCGCTTCAGTCCCTCATACTCGCCCCGGCGGACATCGGCCAGGCTCACGCGGTCGGGTGCCGACGCGGCCCGCTCGTAGAGGTAGACGGGGAGCGACAGGGTTTGGGCGAGCTCGCGGCCCACCTCCCGAGCCAGTTGGACGCAGTCGTCCATGGTCGCCCCGCGAATGGGGATGAAGGGGATGACGTCCACGGCTCCCATCCGCGGATGGCTGCCGCTGTGCTGCTCCATGTCGATGAGCTGGACCGCCCGGGCCGCCCCGGCGAGCGCCGCCGCTCGGCAGGCGGCGGGAGAGCCGATCAGGGTGGTGTCGAGCCGGTTCTGGTCAGGGTCGGACTGCCGGTTGAGCAGGGTGATCCCGGGCACCGCGGTCATCGCCGCCACGATGGCGTCCATCACCTCGCTCCGGCGGCCCTCGCTGAAGTTGGGCACGATCAGGACCAGCGCCTCGGTCGCCGCCGGCGACTGGGTGATCGGCTCAGGGGAACCGGCTACCACGAACGCTCCTTCACCTGTTTGCTCACTCACCTCTCCTCATCACCTCCCGGATCACTCGCTCTCGTGCATGGGAATGCGTACGCCCTGCCGCCGGGCCGTCCTCAAGGCATCTGGGTAGCCGGCGTCCGCGTGGCGCGCAACCCCCGTCAGCGGGTCATTGGTGAGGACGCGCTGAAGCTTCTCGCCCGCGAGCGCGGTTCCGTCGGCAACCGCCACCTGGCCGGCATGGATCGATCGTCCCATCCCCACGCCGCCGCCGTGGTGTATCGACACCCAGGAGGCACCGGAGGCGACGTTGACCAGGGCGTTGAGGAGCGGCCAGTCCGCGATGGCGTCGGAGCCGTCGCGCATCTCCTCCGTCTCCCGGTACGGCGACGCAACCGATCCGGAGTCGAGGTGGTCGCGGCCGATCACGATGGGCGCGCTGAGCTGCCCGGAGGCGACCATGTCGTTGAAGCGAGCGCCGGCGCGGTCGCGCTCCCCGAGCCCGAGCCAGCAGACGCGAGCCGGCAGCCCCTGGAACTGGACCCGCTCGCCGGCCAGGCGGATCCAGCGGGTCACGGTCTCGTTGTCGGGGAACAGCTCGAGGATTGCCCGATCAGTCGCCGCGATGTCGGCGGGATCACCACTCAGAGCCACCCAGCGAAACGGTCCCTTGCCCTCACAGAAGAGGGGGCGAATGTAGGCGGCCACGAACCCGGGATAGGCAAAGGCATTGTCGAATCCACCCAGGCGGGCCTCCTCGCGCAACGAGTTCCCATAGTCGAAGACCTCGGCGCCTCGCGCCTGGAACCCGACCATCGCCTCCACGTGCCGGGCCATCGACTCCCGGGCACGGCGGATGAAGTCCTCGGGGAATTCCGCCGCCTGCTCGGCCATCTCGTCGATGCTCATGCCGGCGGGAAGATAGGTCAGCGGATCGTGGGCCGAGGTCTGGTCGGTGACGACGTCGATCGGCGCCTCGAGGGAGAGCAGCTCGGACACCACCTCGGCGGCGTTGCCCAGCAGCCCGATGCTGACCGCCTGGCGGCGATCGCGGGCGGCGACGGCACGCCGGAGCGCGTCCTCGAGGTTCTCAGCCTGGAGGTCCAGGAACCCGTGGCGGATGCGCCGCTCGATCCGCGCCGGGTCGCATTCGACACACAGGGCGACCCCGCCATTCATGGTCACGGCCAGGGGCTGGGCTCCTCCCATCCCGCCCAGGCCGGCGGTCAGGGTGATGGTCCCGGCCAGGCTGCCGCCGAAGCGCCGGCGGGCTATGGCGGCAAAGGTCTCGTAAGTTCCCTGGAGGATGCCCTGGGTTCCGATGTAGATCCAGGAGCCGGCGGTCATCTGGCCATATATGGTCAGTCCGGCGGCCTCCAATTCCCGAAAATGATGCCAATCCGCCCATTCCGGGACCAGGTTGCTGTTGGCGATCAGCACCCGCGGGGCCCACGGGTGGGTCTGGACCACACCCACCGGTTTGCCGGACTGGACCAGCAGGGTCTCGTCGGCCTCCAGGGTCCGCAGCGTCGTCACGACGGCGTCGAAGGCGGCCCAGCTGCGGACGGCCCGGCCACTGCCTCCGTACACCACCAGGTCGTCGGGACGCTCAGCGACCTCCGGGTCCAGATTGTTCATGAGCATGCGCATCGCCGCTTCCTGCGGCCACCCCCGGCAGGTCAGCTGGTCACCCCGCGGCGCGTGCACGGGGCGGGGTCCGTGAATGGCGGTCGCCATCACAGGATTCCGCCGGCGGGACGGGCAGCGGGTGCCGGCGGTACGCACTCGATCGAGTGGTGCTCGACCGGCAGGCCGCGGGTGCAGGTGTCGTCGGTCATCACAGAACTCCTCCAGCCCAGCTCAGGGTCCGGCCAGCCTGCCGGCGGTGATCACCCGAGCTACCGGATTGGCACCCAGGTGGTAGCCGACGTCGAGCCAGTTGGACGTCTCCAACACCAGCGCGTCGCAGCGCAGGCCGGGGAGGAGCCGGCCCCGGTCCATGAGGCCCAGGGCGGCCGCGCCGCCGGAGGTCGCGGCCAGCAGCGCCTCGGCCGGGGTGAGGCCGGCGGTCGCCACGGCCAGTGACACCATGAGCGGCATCGACTCGCACCAGCACGTGCCCGGGTTGCAGTCGGTGGCGAGGGCGACGGTGGCCCCGGCCTCCCGAAGGCGGCGCCCCGGCGGGGGGGGACCGTCCAGGACCATCGAGGCCCCGGGAAGCACCACCCCGACCACCCCGGCGGCGGCGAGGGCGCGGAGCTCCCCGTCGTCCGCGTAGTCCAGGTGGTCGGCCGAGACCGCCCCCACCCGCGCCGCCAGGGCGGCCCCGCCGCTGCGGCTCCGCTGCTCGGCGTGGACCTTGGGGCGCAGCCCGCCGGCCCGGCCGGCGCTGAGGAGCCGCTCGCACTCCTCGACGCTCCAGGCCCCGGTCTCGCAGAAGCAGTCCACGAAACGGGCCAGGTGGCTGGCGCCGGCCAGCCCCTCGTGCAGCACGCCCTCCAGGAACTCTTCGCGGTCGCCGTCCACCGGGCCGTGGAGGGGGAGGTAGGTGGTAACCACGTCGGGAACGTCCGGCTCCGTCCCCAGCATCCGGGCGGCCTGGAGCTGGCGCAGCTCCGCCTCGTGGCTCTGTCCGTAGCCGCTCTTGACCTCGACCGTGGTGGTCCCCAACCGCAGCATTCGACGGGCCCGCTCCCGGGCAGCCGCCACCAGCTCCTCCAGGCTGCCCGCAGTGGTGGCGGTGACGGTGCTCCGGATTCCTCCGCCGCGCGCCGCGACCTCCTCGTACGTGGCTCCTCCGGCGCGCAGGGCATACTCCTCCGACCTGTCGCCCAGCCACACAAGGTGGGTGTGGGCGTCGACGAATCCGGGGATCACGGCCGCCCCGCGAGCATCGACCTCGACGGTCTCCGGCCCGAGCCGGTGGTCGAACCCGGCCGCCGGGCCCGCGTAGACGATGAGGTCGCCGCTCGCCGCCAGCACCGCGTCCTCGATCACCCCCGGAGCCGGGTGCCGGGGGTCGCCGGTGACCAGCTGGCCGATGCCGGCCACCACCAGGCTGGCGGCCTCCGTCATCGCCGCAGCCGGTGCGCCCGCTGCGGGCGGGCGCCGTTCATGCCAGTCCCCCGGCCACGGATTCGACCGCTTGACGCCATTCCACGCCGCGCAGCCACTCTCCCGCCGCCTCCAGGTCGGGCGCGAGGAGGCGGTCGGAGTCGAGGTGCGCCACGCGCCGGCGCAGCGAGCCGAGCAGCGCGCCCGTGGCCGGGCCCGGCCGGAGTGGGGTCCGCAGCTCGAGTCCCTGGGCGGCGCAGACCATCTCCACCGCGACCACCTGCCGGAGCAGGTCGAGGCTGCGCCGGCTGCGGAGGGCGGCGGCGAAGCCCATCGAGACGTGGTCCTCCTGGCCGGCGCTGGTGTCGAGACTCTGAACCGCGTAGGGGCCCGCCATCTGGCGCAGCTGAGTCACGCAGCTCGCCGCCGTGTACTGGGTGATCATCAGGCCACTGTTCAAACCGGGTTCTCGGCTGAGGAACGCAGGAAGGCCGCGCGATCTCGCCGGGTCGAGCAGCCGGTTCACGCGGCGCTCGCTGATGGCGGCGGTGTCAGCGGCCAGCGAGGCGAGCAGGTCGGCGGCGTAGGCGAGCGCCTGTCCATGGAAGTTGCCGGCCGAGAAGAACTCGCCGCGGCCGGCGAGGACCACTGGGTTGTCGACCACGCTCGCCATCTCACGCTCCACGGTCTCCCGGCAGAAGCCGAGGACGTCACGGGCAGCTCCGTGGACCTGGGGGGCGCAGCGCAGCGAGTAGGCGTCCTGGACGGCGTGGTGAGAGCTCCGGTGGGAGGCGACGATGGGGGAGCCCTCGAGAAGCGCGCGGAGATTGGCGGCGCTCGCCTGCTGGCCGGGGGCGGGGCGCAGGGCGACCACCTCGGCGTCGAAGGCCCGGGGGGTTCCCAGCAGGGCCTCGACGGTCATCGCGCAGGCGCAGTCGAGTGCGACCAGCAGCGCCTCGGCGTCGTGGACCGCGAGCCCGAGGATGGCGCACATCCCCTCGGTGCCGTTGATCAGCGCCAATCCCTCCCTGGCGCCGAGGGCGATCGGCTCCATCCCGGCGGCGGCGAGGGCGTCGGCCCCCGTCCGACGGCCTCCCCGACCGTCGTCAGCCCAGCCCTCGCCGACCAGGACCGCGGCGGCGTGGGCCAGGGGCGCGAGGTCGCCGGAGGCCCCCACCGAGCCGTGCTCCGGGACCCACGGGGTGATCCCGGCGTTGAGCAGAGCGCAGATCGCCTCGGGGAGCTCCTCCCTGACCCCGGAGTGACCGGCCGTGAGGCTGCGGGCTCGGAGCAGGAGCATTCCCCGCACCACCTCGGCCGGGAGCGGTGGGCCCATCCCGGCGGCATGGCTGCGCAGGACCGCCCGCTGGAGCTGGTCGCGCTCCTCGGCGGGGACCACCGTCTCGGCCAGGGCTCCGAAGCCGGTGCTGACGCCGTAGACGGGTTCGGCCTGGGCGGCGAGCCTCTCGACCAGGGCTCGGGCCGGCGCCATCCGGTGCCGCGCCGCCTCACTGACCTCCACCCCCGCCCCGTGACGGGCGACCGCCACCAGGTCGTCGAGGCTGAGCGGGGAACCGTCGAGACTGATCACGCCGGGCCCAATGTAGCCGTTCCACTGGCTGAGGCTGGCGGGAATCGGCGCCATGCCGGTCCGCCACCGGCGGGTGACACATTCCCCCGGATGCGAAAGCCGCGGAGAGGGCGGGATTCGAACCCGCGGTGGCTATTGACCACACCGCTTTTCGAGAGCGACGGTCGCCGTTTTGGAGCCTCCCGACTGGTGCCATCGCGTTCGGAAATCCCAGCTCTGGTAAGGGGGTATCGTGCCGCCTCCTGATCGCCTGCCCCGGTGTGTGCCGACCAGTTGGTCGGCAAAATGTCGGGCACAGTTGCTCGTGGTCCGCTTGGGCTACCCAAGGTTCAGATTCCTGAGGACGTCCACAGCCGCGGTCCGGTCCTGGGCCTGTATCTGAGTTTCCGAGCTGACTGGGTCGACCACCGTGACGCTGAAGTAGACGTGGTCGTCGAGGCAGACAAACAAGGCTGTTGTCGTGGGATAATGACCTTGCCCGGTTGGCCCGACACTGGTCGCATAGAAAGTCTGGTCGCCCGTGTATGGGGCGGACTGGGCCGGGAGGATCGTGTCGCTCGGCACGGGAGTGATCGTGTAGCTAGCCGTGTCCGGTTGGTCGGTCTCCTGGGCTGCTGCGAACCCTGCACTGTCAAGGATGCTGACGTACGCAGAGGTTTCCGAGGTTTCCGTGTTGATGGCTGAGGCGACGGGGAAATAGATACACCAAGGCCCAGTAGAGCTGCTCAGATCGCTCCCCGAGCCCACTGCGATGCCGAGGATGTCCTGAGCATCGCTCTGCAGGAGCCACAGGCACGGGTCCGAAGGCAACGAAGCGGTCGAAGGCAACGCGGCGTTTGAAAGCAACGGCGATGACGCAGGCGTTGGTTCGTTCGAAGCGACGGCAGTGCTCGGGGAAGAACTCGGGGTGCTCGCCAACGCCGCTCCCCCGCCCGGCGCCTTCGAGATGAGCACACCGATGCCAATCCCAGCGCCGAGCAGGCCGATCGCGAGGCCACCGAAGGCGACGAGCAAGGCACCTTTGGTGTGTATGGCACCCTTCACTGCTCACCATCCTGGCTGGGAGGCGATTGAAGCTGTTGAATGTAGGATGCTCCATTCCGGTAGCGGAGTGCCCAGATTGGGCCGGGCTACGTGGACCGCTCACGACCCACGTAACGGCCCAGGACGCCCTGAAGGCGCCGCCACACTCAACCCCGTTGAGCCATCGCTGTTCTTCCCGTGTCCAACCGTGTCCACCGTTCGTCCCGTGCCGGGTTCCACCATGGTCCATTGTGAGTCGATGAATGAGT
>Ga0326727_10008479_pt1 | contig 26040 bp, 26 predicted proteins | sample MB2enrmetagenome_FD_207643 | JGI IMG/M metagenome (GOLD analysis project Ga0326727, IMG submission 207643) | Lab enriched peat soil microbial communities from McLean, Ithaca, NY, United States - MB29MY | ecosystem: Environmental > Terrestrial > Soil > Wetlands > Peat | place: USA: New York...
CAACTCCTTTGTTTTCTAAGCGGGTTGGAGTGGATATAGAACAATACATGGACCTTTTCTATTACCTTTTTGGTTCCGGCTTGTCCGGGTTAGGGATTTAGGAATTTAGGGATTTAGGAATTCAATCCCTAAATCCTCCAATTCATTTTTAATCCCTCAATTCCTCAATCCCTTAATTCCTCAATTCGTTTTCAATCCCTCAATTCCTCAATCCCTCAATTCCTCAATCCCTCAATCCCTCAATCCCTCAATTTTACTTACTCACAGGCCCGCCTGCACCAGGTCGTGCAACCGTATGATTCCGGACACTTTTTCGTCGCCGTCCAGGACTGGAAGGACCGCTATCTGTGAGGAGCGGTTTTCCATAAGGTTCAGGGCCTCGGCCGCCATCCGGCTGTCATGAACGACCACCGGATTTCTGGTCATCAGGCTATCGATTTCGAGGCTGAGCAGGTTTTCATGCTGCTGGACCGCTCGGCGCAAGTCCCCATCCGTGAAAATACCCAGAAGCTCGCCCATGGTAGAAACAACCAGGACCGCTCCCATTGCCTTCCCGGTCAAAGTTATGAGCGCATCGCGCATGGAAGTTCCGCTCATTACCACAGGCAGATCGTCTCCCGAATGCATAATGTCCCGTACCCTGAAGAGCAGCCGGCGGCCTAAAGCGCCAGAGGGGTGCAGCCTGCTGAAATCTTCACTGGAAAATCCTTTAAGAGTCATAAGACACCCGGCCAGCGCATCCCCCAGGACCATCGCGGCAGTGGTGCTGCTCATGGGAGCAAGATTGAGGGGACAGGCTTCCGACTCTACGCTGGCGTCCAGGCAGATATCACAATCCCTGGCAAGGCTGGAATTCGATCTTCCAACTATTGCCACAGTTTTGAGGCCCAGCCGCTTGAACACTTGAAGCAATTGAAGCACCTCGGCGGTTTCGCCGCTGTTGCTGAGAAACAGGCCCAAGTCTCCCCGCTGGATTATCCCCAGGTCCCCGTGCATTGCTTCGACCGGATGAATGAAAATAGATGGGGTGCCGGTACTCGAAAAGGTCGCCGAAATCTTGCCTGCTATAATTCCGGACTTTCCGAGCCCGGAAGTAATCACCTTCCCCCTGGTCTCGCTGAGACATGAGACCGCCCGCTCGAATTCCGGACCGATTCTGGCATGAAGGGATTCAAGGGCTGAAATCTCCTTGCTGATAAGTCCTTTTGCAAGGCTGATACATGAAACCATATTTTTTCCCACGGCTGTTAAGGGTGGATTTTGTCCTGCGGATCTTTCCGCCGGCGAAGGCAAACACGTTAACAGGCGGACCGTAGCGGGGTCAGGTCTTCGAGTTGAGGAAATTTCTCAAACTGTACTGCACGTTGTTTATCTTCAGCTTCTTGCGGATATTTTTCCTGTGAGTTCGCACAGTGCTCTCCGAGATGTGCAATTGCCTTGCTATGTCCTCGGTCGTTATACCATTTTTGATAAGGGACGCAACCCGCAGTTCGGTAAATGAAAGGACCGCTGCCACACGGGAGTCCATGGTGAACCCGGAAGTCAGGTCTTCGATCTGCATAGTCAGCATATCGAGTTGGCCTTCATACCTGGAAAGGGCCTTATCATTCCTCAGCTTCTGGACCATGGGTATTATGAGATTTCTTAATTTCACAGCGATTCTCTTCTCAACATCCTCTCTTTCGCGCTCGATGTTTTGAGCAAAAATCGACAGGGCCCTGTTGGTGTCGCGAAGTTGCGCATTCAGATTTTCGAGCCGTTTCTGTTGACCGAGCAATTCCGAGCGGCTTTGTTTCAGATCGTCTATGAGCGCTCTGAATCCCCTCTCGTTTTCCAGGGACTTCATGGCCCTCAAGATCGAATGGTACAGCAGCTCATTGTTAAAGGGCTTCTCCAACAAGTCGAAAGCGCCGAGTTGCAGCGCCCGGATAGCAGTATCCTTATCGGCGAATCCCGTTATGATAATTATTTTGAGATCATCCGAGGCTTCGCTGCTGATCTGCGGGATCAGATCCAGTCCGCTGACATCGGATATGAAAACATCCAGCAGGATGATATCGCACCCGTTGTCCCGGATATGTTTCAGGGCGCCCTCCGGCCTGGTAAAGAATTCCGCGCAGAGCCCCCAGTTTCTGATCAACTCTGTGAGAGTCTCGCAGATAAACTGGTCGTCATCCAGTACTGTTACCCTGAAATTCCTGAAAGCTTCAACGAAGTCCACTTTCAATCTCCCGCGGAGGGCTCAATGACTAACAGGGTTTAGCATCGTTTCACGCTGAATAACCTTGCCGGCATCCTCCAAATGAGCGTACAGTTCAGCTTACTTCACTGGGTATATTCTTTACCAAATACTGAGGCTAAACGCAATAAATTAGCTATTTAGTTCAAAATACGATATTATAAGGGTTAACTCCCCTCTTGGAGATTTTACGCGTAACGGTTAAGTATTATTTTTCGGAGAGCCGACTCTTTACGAGGCGCTGTCTTGCTAAAAAGCCGGTTCGATTTTTTTATGATTAATTACAAGGCGGTGCTTGACTGAAAATGGCCAGAGTGCTCCTAGTTGAATATGACCAGACCTGGCGGGAAATCGCATCTGAAGGTCTGAATGCGCATAAGCTCGAGTCCTGCTCCTCCCTGAACGAGGCCTACAAACGGCTGGAAAAAGAAGCATTCGATATAATCGTGGTGAGTATCGAATCCGATTACGAAGAAAATATACGGATACTGAAAGATAAACTCCCCCCTCATACACCTGTGCTCGTCGTCAGTGAGCAGATGAAGACCGAAACCGTCGTCCTGGCAATCAGGGCCGGCGCCTTCGACTTCATTGTCAAACCCTACTCTTCCAGCAGAATCAGAATTTCCGTTGAACAGGCCGTCGAGACTCGGGCTCTAAGGAATGAAATCGATTACCTGAGGCGCACTCAGGACATAACCTACGATTTTGACAGCATAATCTCTTCCAGCCCGGGGATGTGCAAGGTTATTTCTACATTGAGGAGAATTGCGGATTCGGAAGCGACGATCCTTATAACGGGAGAGACCGGGAGCGGAAAGAGTATTCTTTCCGGAACTGTGCATTTCAACAGTCGCAGACGCGCAAAACCTTTTATCAAGATCAACTGCGCCAATATTCCGGAAACCCTTCTGGAAAGCGAGTTGTTCGGACATGAGAGGGGGGCTTTCACGGGGGCCACGAAGACCAGGACCGGGCGCCTGGAACAGGCGAACGGCGGGACCGTTTTCCTCGATGAGATCGGGGAGCTTTCTCCCGCTCTGCAGGCAAAACTTTTGCGGGTACTGGAGGAAAAATGCTTTGAGCGGCTAGGGGGAAACCAGACCATTCGGTCTGACATCCGGATAATAGCCGCAACACACAGAAACCTGGAAGCCAGCGTTGAGGCCGGAACTTTCAGAGAGGACCTCTACTACCGGATCAATGTATTGAGAGTCCACCTGCCTCCCTTAAGAGAAAGGCCGGAGTGCATCGAACCACTCTCTAATTACCTGCTTGAAAAGACCTGCCGTGAACTCAAAAGAAGCTTCAACGGTTTTGCGCCGGGAGTCATCGAACTTTTCAAGCGCCATCACTGGCCCGGGAATGTCCGCGAACTTTCAAACGCCATTGAAAGGGCCGTCCTGCTGGAAGAAAGCAGCCGAATAACGGTGCATAGCATCTCTCTTTCAGGCTTCTCACAAAAATCCGACTCTTCCCCAAAGCCGCTGAAAGACCTCACAGCAAGCGAGAAAGACTTGCTCCTGGAAGCCCTCGCACTTAGCGACTGGGTCCAGAAAGACGCTGCAAGCCGGCTGGGAGTTACCGCGCGCAAACTTAACTATATGATTAAGAAGCACTGCATAACTCATGCACGGTGGCGCAAGAATAAATGAGGCGGGACGGCTGTGCGGCCAGCCAACTTCGTCACTCAAACCGGCGGAAACGGATTTCGTCATCCCACCTGCCCCGAGAGGCGGGCGCCTCAAGTACTTTTATATAAGGGCGGAACATCATTAAATCCCCCTGCCCCCTTATAATCCCTCCCCAAAGCCTGGCGCAGTGTTTTTGCACCCGTTTTCTGAATCTTTTAGCGGCATTTGCCGCCTCGATCTCATTTTCCTGAGCGCAGATCCAATATCGTACAGAACTCCGGTTTGAAAACGCATAATTCCAGTCAAGCCATTCTTTTCTGAATCGCGTAGAGGGCCGCCTGGGTCCTGTTTCGAAGGTCGAGCTTGCTGAGAATGTTGCTCACATGGGTTCGGACCGTTCTTTCACTGATTGTCAGCTTGTCGGCAATGGCTTGATTGGACAAGCCGGCTGCCACAAACTTCAGTATCTGGATCTCGCGCTCTGTAAGCTGGTCCTTCGGCGCAGACTCTTTGTCCTGAGTATTGAGATTCTGAATCAGTTTTTCAATCACCGAAGAATCCAGGGAAGATTTACCGCTGGAGACCGAGCGGATTGCGGCGAACAATTCCTCGTGAGACTGGTCTTTGACGATATAGCCCAGAACGCCGGTTCTCAGGATAGAGTAGATTTCTTCGTCATTCATAAAATGGCTTAGCACCAGAATCCGTGCAGAAGGATCTTCCTGCTTGATCCTGCTTATCGTCTTGATGCATTTTTCGATAAGCCCTCCGTTTGACATAACCAGCGTGATATCAGGGCGACAATCATGCAAAGCTTTAGCGGCTCCGGCTTCACCCGTCACTTCGCCTACGACCTCCATTTCCGGCTGGCTACGGATAAGACAGCGAAGGCCTTCCCTCATTATTTTATAGTCATTTACCAGTAAAATTCGAATCAGCTCTGCCATATTATCCCTCTCAGGCGGCTTATCGCGCCTGGAGCACTCAGCACGGGTTTAACCCGCCCTGCAATCGTCGGATGGTTCCAGGGACCCTGTCCAACAGGCGGAATGTGGTTCGGTCGAACCCGTCATTGCCCGGCCATCTCGGCCTCCAGCCTTTCCATGCCGGCCCTTGCGAACTCAATGTCCGGATCGAGTTCGAGGGCGATTTTGTAGAGACGGATGGCTTCCTCCTTATGGCCAAGTTCTCTCAGGTTAGACCCGATATTGGCATAATCTATCGCAGAGCCGGGATTCAGCTCTATAACCCGTTCAAAGCAGGCTATCGACTCGTTGTACTTCTTCAGTTTGAAATAGCAGAAGCCTCGCAGGTTGTATATTTCGCTGAGATCGGGGTTGGCCTTTTCAGCCAGATCGAGCGCATCCAAGGCTTCCTGGTATCGTTCCAACTCTTTGAGGCAGGATGCGATATGGACGTGAATGCTTCCAATTTCCCCGGGGTCGGGGAACTGATCGAGCGCACGCCGGTGAAGTGTGAGTGCAGCCTCCGGGTTCCCATCCAGCTCAAGGCTGTGGGCAAGAAAAAACGTAAGATCATAGCGCGGCCCGAAGGTGGAAAGGAGCCGCTCCATCTGCGGAACCATCTCGTCACTGGCAAGTCCTCTCACCATAGTTCGCGCCGCGTGCTGTGGAAAATCGGTGTTGCGGGTGTGGTCCAGGAAGTGGGCCCCCGGAATTATGGTGTAAACCACCGGAACATGCAGTTGTGGATGTGTAACGTTTACCACCAGGACTTGAAGTCCGATTTTTGCCAGAGCAGCCGTGCACCGTTCGATTTCGACCCGTATGTTGTCGTCGTCATGGTTCGGCAGGTCCCGGATGGATACTTTCCTGCTGCTTTTCATCATGAAGGCGGCTTCTTCCAGGCTGGCATACTTTGGAAGTGTGGGCCTGTAGGAAGTACGGTTTTCGAAGTCGCCCGCAAGCTGGGCTATTTCGGTCAGTGTCCGGCAAAGAGATTTCTCGGGATTGGAGGTAGTCCCTGCCGTAAAGACGATCTCGCTCCTTTCCGGGAAGGTGGATGGGTCGTAGGCAAGCGCACCGACGGTTGGTATCCCGGTATCCAGAGAGAAGTCGCGAAGGAAGAGCTTAATTCCTTTCGAGCGAAACTTTTCTACGAGTTCAATTGCCGCGGGGTCGCGAAGGGAATCGGCGTCAATCTCGGGGGTAACCAGCATATCGTTGCTGATGATAGATCCAACGTGCCTCTCGACAACCTCGCACAGGGCCTGAAGGATTGCTTCCTCCAGAGTGTTTCCGGCAGCAGGCCCGTTATACTCATTGATTGTGTAAAACCAGTCGATTGGGACCCACTGCTCCTTGCCGAGCGTAAGGTTCCATGCCCTGACCCACCGGAGCGGCAGTTCATCGAGAAACTCTTGGCACAACTCTGTCGGGGTCTGAGTATCATAAACCGATTTCTTCAGGTCCGCCGCCGAGACCGCGAAGCCATCCAGGTCCTTGTACCGCAGAGTAGGAAACTGAAACTGATGAATGAAGGAGAAGAAGCTGAAACGCTCCATGAGTTCCATGAGAGCGCTCGCTTCGGACTGAAGTGAAGTAGCGCCCTTGCCCATCTGTTTTTTGGTGCCGGTAAACCGGGTGGCGTCTTCGCCGCACAAGCTTATGTATACGGGTATGTCCAGTCTGCCGGTATCGATGCGCACAGTTCTGGCAAGAACGTCCATATCCAGCCCGGCAAGAGACTCCCGCACCCATGAGATCGTCTGCTCCGGGGTCCTTGTTTTATCCTGGTCATGGCTGTACTTTTTGAAACTGTCTTTAATTTCAATATTGGAAGTCATTAAATCTCCGCTTTACGATTATTGTCTGTTATTTGTTCGACGCGCCGGCCCAATTTTCCACCTTCCGGAAGTTTAACGTAAATCCACACGGGAAACTGCGTTTTTCCTGAAGTTTTGACAATGCTTAATGAACTCAGGTTACAACACCAGGGAATATTTGGAACGATGGGTGGTTGGCGACACTGTTGATCTGTCCACGGTTTACGGTTCACCGTTCACTAATTTACAACCGCGTCTTCTTCCTGCTCTTCGTTCTTGCGGATCAGTTCCAGGAGCGGCATGGCGGCCCGCGAGCTGGTGTAGGTACGGGGAATGCCCTTTATTTTAGTGAAATCATGTATGCTCTTGGGCCGCTGAAGAGCAAGCCTCAGAAGCGTCTCGTTTGTCAGTATCCTGAAAGGCGCGCGGTCCCGACGGCGCGCTTCTTTTTCCCGATAAAGATACAGCGCCTTTAGTACGCGCTTTCCGGTCGCGTCGAGCGACTGCGCCCCGTAGATATGCAAGAAATCGCCGGGGCGGAAATGTTTTTCGGATATTTCCTGCAAACAGAGCTTCTCAAAGGCTTCGCGCGCTGTATTGAGGAGTTCTTTTTCCTCGAGTTCGGCGACAAGCCTGTGCCTCAGCGGAATAAGAAAATGAGTGTCAAAGCGGGCATATTCGATCTGCTCATCTCTAAGAGGGCGTCTTCCCCAGTCGTAGCGCTGCCATTTTTTATCGAGGCTTATTCCGAAATGTTCAAGTAAAATGGGGGCAAGCCCCAACTGCTTGTATCCCAGCATCTTGGCGGCAATCGAGGTATCGAAAACATTGTTCACCTTGAATTTGAAATCGCGCTTGAGCCCGGCAATGTCATTGGGAGCGGCATGGAAAATTTTTTCTATGCCGGGATCGGAAAGGATATCCCCAAGAGCTTCGATATTGCCGACCGAAAACGGGTCGATGATATAGTCCCTTTCATCGGCTGATACCTGTATGAGGCAGATTCGGTTAAAGTAGGCGTAATAACTGTTTGACTCCGTGTCGACGGCAATGTGAGAGGTCTTGCCAAGGTTGCCTATTAATTTTGAGAAATCATGCTGGTTTTCAATCACAGCCACAGCGTTCAATTTCATTATATACGTTTTCCGCTCTTTTCTCAGATGTTAATCTTAGGCGAGAAAGTGAGGCAGAGATGAACAAGCGCAAGGACGAAAGCCTCAAACCAAAAAGCCGATCCTCACTGCATAAACTTCCCCGAGGTTTCTATACTCCGTTCGAGAAGTTAGATCAACTGTTTGCACGAGTTTTTTCCACCGATCCGAAACATTATCCGAGCCTTGAACCGTTTAGCGAAAAAAATGAAACCATTCCGCCGATAATTGACGCCGCAGCCGACGAAGATTCCCTTTTTCAATCGGCAATGGCGGATGTGAGTCCCCTGCCGGATGGACCCGGCAAGAAGGTACCGCTCCGCCCCCCGGAGAGGCAATATCCGCGTTTTCTTGCCAGGGAGGAAATCGAAGCGTATACGCAACTGGTGGATCTTGTGGCCGGTGAGGGACCCTTTGAGCTGTCGTGTTCCGATGAGTACATCGACGGCGCTGTTCTGGGGATCTCGCCGGAGGTCTTAAAGAAGCTTCGGCAGGGCTATTTCAGCTACCTGGACTACCTGGACCTGCACGGGCTGAACAGGCGCCAGGCACAGGACGAAGTCAGGGACTTCATCATGGAGTGCTTCGCCGCCGGGCGCAGGTGCGTATTGATAATTGCGGGAAGGGGGCTCAAATCCAAGGACAAGGAACCGGTGCTGAAGAACAACCTGCCCATCTGGCTCACGCGAGCGCCTCTAAAAAGGGTGGTCCTTGCGTTCGCCTCGGCACAATCCTATGACGGAGGCTGGGGCGCATTCTATGTTCTGCTGAGGAAAAATGAGGGCAAGGCCCCTCTGGTTACCCCGGCTCGATGATATTCTCGTTCATCAGCCATTCAATGGTCTGGCAAAGCGGAAGCCCGACCACGTTAGTATATGAGCCTTCCAGAGATCTTACCAGAAAAGCTCCGATTCCCTGAATGCCGTAGGCTCCGGCCTTGTCCATCGGCTCGGCGGTCCTCACGTATGCTTCCGTCTCTCTTATCGAAAGGTCTTTAAAGCGAACAAGCGTTGTGACCGAACCGCTCATGGATAGTTTCCCCCCGGGCCGGATAAGGCACATGCCGGTAATTACCTCGTGCAACCTGCCGCTCAGTGCCTGGAGCATCCTGACGGCATGGGCGCGCTCGGAAGGTTTACCGAAAATATGTCCATCGCATACAACTATAGTGTCAGCTCCAAGAATCCATGAATCACGGTGGAGAGTGGAAATCGTATTGGCCTTCAGGCAGGCGCATCTCTCGGCGATTTCGGCTGGACTTTTTCCCGGACTAATACGCGAATCCTCGCGCTGCACGGCCGGCTCGGTCCCCGCCTCTTCGCCCGATCCGTCGTGTTCGATGGGTTCGTCTATTCTGCTGGGTTCCACAAGGAACTGGACCCCTGCAGACTCGAGCAAACGTTTCCTGCGCGGGGACTCAGAGGCAAGGATGAGAGGTTGGAGCGTTTTGAACATAGCCTACACCAGAGAAAGCATCCGGTCCAGAGCCAGCCGGGCGCCCGCTCTTATCTCTTCGGGGACTCTGACCACGTTCATCTCGCCGAGATTTTCAAGGGTCTGCAGCAGGTTGGCCAAATTGATCTTGAACATATTGGGGCACAGTGAATTGTGCAGGTCGAGCACCTTCTTGTCCGGATATTCCAATGCCAGGCGATGGATCAAATTTATCTCCGTGCCGATAATGACCGTCGAACCAGCGGGCGCCTCCTTTACGTATTTCACTATATAGCTCGTCGACCCGCAAGCATCGGCAAGCATCACCACCTCTGGCGTGCATTCGGGGTGCACAACAATTTTGGCTTCCGGAAATTCGCTTCGCATTGTTTCCATCTGGTCAACCGTAAATCGGGTATGCACCAGGCAATAGCCATCCCAGAGGATCATCCTGGCACGCCGGACAGCATCCGGATCGTTTCCCCCCAGAGTCTTGCCAGGTGACCAGACTATTATCTGTTCAGGAGCTATCCGGAGGTCATTGGCAACGTTACGGCCAAGATACTGGTCAGGGAAAAAGAGCACCTTTTCCCTTTGTCCAAATGCCCACCTGACTGCTTTTGAAGCGTTAGATGAAGTGCAGACTGTTCCGCCGCGTTCGCCGCAAAACGATTTCAGCTCCGCATCCGAGTTCATGTAGACAACCGGAATCGTCGTACCCTGTCCTGCAGCCGATTCGATCTGCTCCCAGGCAGACTTCACCGCTTCGGCTTCGGCCATGCTCGCCATCCAGCATCCGGCTTCCACGTTGGGAATCTGAACGACCTGGTGAGCTTGGGCGAGAATCGCGGCGCTTTCCGCCATGAAGTGGACGCCGCAAAACACTATATAGCGGCAATCCCGGTCGGCTGCGGCGTTTTTGGACAGCTCGAATGAATCCCCGACGAAATCGCCGAGTTCAACGATTTCTTTTCGCTGGTAATGGTGGGTGAGAATCAAAAGTTGCTTCCCGAGTTCTTGTTTTCTGGCCCGGATCTTTTCGATAATCTCCGCATGGTTAGAATGAGCTTTATTCATCTGCATGACCTGCTTACCTCTGAGTTCACATCCGGCGATTAAAGCTATAAAAATACCCGCCCGCCGCATCCCATGCAAATGGAATTCGGCGGGCGTATTTTGATACCACTTGAATCTTCAGATTAAAGCCTCTGCAGGGTGGACAGAGTTTCAGCGTGCCCTCCATCCGGAGGGCAACGCTTCGCTCTTGCCCACCTACATCGATGCGAAGCCTCCATGTTACACGGTACTAGTCTGAGCCAACCGGTGCTATCTCATCACCGCAACGGATTGTTCCCCCTTGGATCACTCTGGCAAATACGCCTTCGCGCGGCATGATGCAGTCTCCGGCCTGATAATAGATTGCGCATTTTTTGTGGCATTCCTTGCCAATCTGGGTGATTTCCACCAGGGCCGATTCGCCCAGCCTGAACCGGCCGCCCACAGGAACATTGACCCAGTCGATTCCTTCGGTGGCAATGTTTTCCGCAAAATCTCCAAAACCTACTGAAAGGCCGGCGGCTTTCGCCTTTTCGATACTCTCGACTGCCAGAAAACTTACCTGCCGATGCCATGCCCCAGCATGTGCATCGCCCTGTATCCCGTGTTCCTTGACCAACAGCGCCTCTTCGACGCAGTCCTTTCGGGTACCCTTTCTCTTGCTTACTGCAATCGCCATGATCTTCATGTATAGCTGCCGCCCTCAATCGGAGCCATGATTCCAGCCCCGAGCCTTATGTTTCAAGTGGACATTCCTCAGAATTGGACCTGTTCATAAGCTCTCTCAAGGTGATAGCGTCAAGCCTTTCGCTAAGGGCCTCGGTCGCTTCCTTCCATATAAACCTCATAACGCAATGATCGGAGCGATCACAAACTGAGGGTTTCCGCACACAGCCCGTAAGCTTAAGACCGCCTTCCAGAAGCTCTACGATCTCTCCTACCGTAATCTCTTCGGGAGGCTTAGCCAGCAAGTGTCCGCCCTTAGGGCCGCGGACGCTCGAGACGTAATTGGCCTTTTTCAGAGGGATTATGATCTGTTCAAGGTATTTTACCGCTATGCACTGTCTTTCGGCAATATCCCCCAGCCGAACAGGCCCCTCGTCTGAGTGAAGAGCCAAATCGAGCATCATTCTGACCCCATATCGGCTCCTGGTCGACAGCTTCATATAGCCTCCCCGGGTGGCAAGAAAAGCACTAAATATGTTATGCTAAAATTATAATGGCAGTGGGGTCAAGATAATAAACGGAAAGCAGAAGTCGGATGGGCGGTATCTGATCCTGGAAGTACAAAAAATGTTTGGACTTCCGTGCGGGAATGTTATTTTTATCAGGCCCGAAAATAGGAAGGAGCAGCCATGCATTCAAGAACACTTGTACTGAGATTTTCGAAGGAAATCGTCGATCAACCCATCATAACCAATCTTGTGCGCGACTACGGCCTGACTTTCAATATCCTGAAGGCCCAGATTTTCCCCCGCAAAGAGGGTATGCTGGTAATGGAACTTCGGGGCAGCGCTGATGATTTCGACAAAGGGGTCCAATATCTCCAGCAGATGGGCGTCCAGGTGGAGCCTGTTAGCCAGGGGATTCGCCGAGACGAGGAAAGGTGCTACCAGTGCGGGTCCTGTACTGCCGTCTGTCCGACGGGGGCGCTCCACGTACACAGGCCGCAGATGGATGTCGAGTTTGAATCCGAGCGGTGCAGCGCCTGCGAGCTATGTGTGAAGACCTGCCCTGTCAGGGCCATGATCGTTACTTTCGATAAGGCTCTTGCCTGAGCGGCGACCGGTGATTTTTCCCGGAACCCTTCGCGAACCGGATTCAAAAAAGAAAAGACACGGAATTGAAAATCGCGGCAGCAATCAGCGGAGGCGTGGACAGCATCCGCGCGGCAATCCTTTTGCGCGAGGAGGGGCATGAGGTATTTGGGATTCATATGCGCTGCCTCCCCTGTCCCGGCGAGCCCGGCGAGATCCACCGGATCGTCGACGAACGCGAGCGTCCACTTCGGCAGCTTGCCGCCCGGTGCCAAATCCCGATCGTCATAATCGATTTGCGCGAACAGTTCGATACGCTGGTGGTCAGGCCTTTCGTGGAAGCCTATATGCATGGGCTTACGCCAAACCCGTGCATAGAGTGCAATCCGAGAGTCAAATTCGGGCTTCTCCTGGATGAAGCTATAAAACTAGGAGCCGAACGAATGGCAACCGGTCATTACGCGCGACTCAAACCTCCGGCCCGTACCAATCAAAACTTCCAGCTAAGGCGCGGAAAAGACCCCGCAAAAGATCAATCCTATTTCCTTATGGGGCTCAATCAGCAACAGCTTGCCCGCGTTCTTTTTCCTCTGGGCGAACACACTAAGCAGCAGACTCTTGCGTGGGCTGAACAAACCGGCATCAAACCGCTGCTTACAGAAGAAAGCCAGGAGATTTGCTTCATTGCTTCAGGCGACTACACGGATTTCGTACGCAAGCGCCATCGCGGGGAAGACACCGCTCAAAGCGGCCCCATACTGGATCTTAGCGGCAATCTTCTGGGCCGGCACAACGGCATTCATTCCTATACAGTGGGCCAGAGGCGGGGACTTGGGATACCTTCCACGGCTCCATACTACGTTATCCGGATCGAGCCCGAATCGAATGTGGTTCGAATCGGCCGTTCAAAAGACCTCTTCTGCGAGATGTTCGCCGTAAGCCGCGTAAACTGGATTTCTATCGATCGCCCTGATGGACCGATCACCTGCGAGGTGCGGATTCGAAACCTGCACAGGCCCGCACAGGCCGAGGTCACCCCGCTTGGCGCCGCAGCAGCCCTGGTCCGGTTTTTTGAACCCCAACGGGCCGTCACTCCCGGACAGGCGGCCGTATTCTACTCGGGCGATCTTCTGTTGGGCGGCGGAATCATCGACAGGCATTCCTGATCCACTAATTCTCCTCTTTCCAGCGAAACCAGCGGGAGTTTCTTTTCTCCGGCTCTAGCCTGCAACACTGTTAAGCCTTACCTTTGTAGGATATTTTATTCGATTTACGGCAATTGGCCCCGACCCGCGATGGAGAACAAAAAATGCCCGAAAGAAAGCATTCACACAAGGATCCAGAAGAAATGAGGCATGTTGCGCTGGGATTTGCAGCCCGCGGCGAGGGGAGGCCAACACTCGAAATAGTGCTCAAATGCGATACGATGGGAAGCGTTGAAGCCATTTCAGCCCTGCTTGCCAACCTCAAAGTATCCGAAGCGCAGATAAAGGTGATCCACTCCGGCGTTGGGAGCATATCAAAACAGGACTTGCTGATGGCATTGACCGGAAGCGGCCTTGCCATCGGATTCAACGTCGGGGTCGCCCCGAAGCTGGAGCAGTGGGTAAAGGATCACAGCGTGGAGGTGCGCATCTACGATATTATCTACAAACTCGCAGACGACATCAAAGCTATAGCCAAGAGCATGGCGCCGGTTGAGGCCGAAGAGAAGGTCACCGGAAAATGTGAGGTGATCGCCACCTTCAAATCGAAAAAAGGAGGGGTGATTTTAGGCTGTGAGGTCGTTGAAGGCACGGTTCAGGCTGGAAAGCATTTCCGGGTGGTAACCGCAATGGGACCGGTCCACAGCGGCAGGATCGAATCCCTCCAGGTTGACAAGCAGCCGGTGAAAGAAGCAAGGACCGGCCAGCAGGTTGGCGTGCAGGTCTCAGGCTCGACCCAGGGCAATGTCGGCGATTTCATTGAATGCTTCGATGTAACCACACCGAAGAGAACGGCCTGGACTGCCAGGGGCAAAATCATCCACATGGGGTCTTCATGACTCTTGGCGGCAGGTATGATTCTATGCTCCTAATCAAGCGACCTAATTTCACATCCTGGTAGGTAGATTTTTGATACGGAAGCCTGTGCGTCCAGATGAAAAGGCAGGCTGTCATCGACTGGATCGGTCACAGAGGTTTCGGAGTTACAAATCCTTTGGAATGAATAAATAGAAAACCGTTCCACCCTGGGTGCCACGCTCCACCCGGATTTCGCCCTTGTGCAGCTCGACTATTTCTTTTACGATTGCAAGCCCCAGGCCCGTCCCCTCGATCCCATCGGACGCGCTCTGCCGCTGAAAAGCCTTGAATATCTCTCCGCTGTCTTTAGCCCGGATGCCGACCCCATCGTCTTTTATCGTGAAATGATGGCAATTCTCTGATTCCTCATAACCGATTTCAATAGTAGTGAGCCCATCGCCTCCATATTTGACGGCGTTGTCGATCAGATTTCTAAAAACTCTGAGGACGGAAATCTTGTCTGCACGCACAAGCGGAACCCCTTTGGGCTCCAGCAGGGCTATCCGCCGCACTCTCAGTCTGGCCGAAAACTCGTCCCGCAACATGAGAAAGACTTCCTCCATATCTATCCCCTCTATTTTGAGAGGGGTTTCCTTTGTGGCGATAAACTGATTGATTGCATCAACCAGTGAGGCCACGTGCTCTGACGCTTTCGTTATCTGGTCACAAAAGCCCACTCCTTTTTCACCGAGGATTTTCGCGAAATTTTTCTGTAATAGTCTGGCAAGCCCGTAAATTCCAATTGAGGGACTTTTCAGATCATGTGCTACTGAGTAGGCAAATATCTTCAGCTTTTCGGAGCTCGTCCGGAGCTCTTCCGCAATTCTGCTTCGCTCAGCAACTTCTTTTTCCAGGTTGCGGTTCGCCTCCGCCAGAGCAGCGGTTCTCCTCTCCACACGCCCCTCAAGCTCGTCGTGAGCTTTTTGCAGCGCCTCTTCTGCTCTCTTGCGCTCCGTGATGTCCAATGCGACTCCAACCAACCCTGCAACATTGCCTTCGGAATCCGTAAAGGTTCCCTTTGTTATGATGACATCACGCTCTTGCCCATCCGGATATTTCAGCCGTGTTTCGTACATCGTTTCACCGGGACGCTCGAAAAGCTCGGTGTCGTGCTGCTCATATCGAGCGGCAAGCGCTTCAGGAAACAGGTCAGAGGTCGACTTTCCAATGATGCAGCTCCTGTCCAACCCGATGCGCCGCTCAAATGCCTTATTGCATCCAAGGTACTTTCCCCCTTTGTCCTTAAAAAAGATCGAGTTTGGTATAGTGTCGATCAAGATCTGCAGGAACTGAAGCTGATCCCGGAGAGTCTTCTCGATTTCACGGCGGCCTTTTGCCATCGCCTCCAGTTCTGCAACTCTGGCTTTAAGCCGCTTGAGTTCGACCTCTAATCCCGATTCTGCATTCTCGTCGCTCATCCGTGGTCTCCTCGTTCGGTCCGGCAGGTGACGTTCGGCATTGCAGGATCTCTGAAACGGTTTTGTATAAAGAAGATATGGATAGTGAGCCAAATTGTCTCTGCGCAATCTTTGAACAGTTCACGCCTGGCACTTAAGGTTGGTGGCCAGATTAGAGCCTGAATCGAAAAGATATGCCAGCAAGAAACAGCAGGACGTGATAATAAATCACTTTCTCGAAATTATCCTTTGAAAAGAGATGCCTTCGAAAGGCAAGAAATCGCGCCGGCCTTGCACAACCCTGGATGTTGGCACTGTGCTAACATGTGCGAGAAGAAGGAAGCTGCTCCGGGCAACTCATCTTGTGATTGACGGAGCAAGGCACTTCACTTATTCTGCTGCACCTGACTCATTAGAAAGCCATTAAAAATTACAGCCCCGTAAAGGGAGGAACCGGTTCCCGGCACCGCCGAATTCCGGACGCCTGCAGCACAAGCCGGAAGCTGGAGTTGCAGGCGAACGCACGATGGAGAAAAGAGATGAAAAGGAAGGCATTTATTATTTTCTTTCAGATTATTGTCTGTTCATTTATCCTTTCGCAGTCCAACCGAACCTTTTGCGCCAGCCCTGCGGAAGAATTCCCGGAAGCGAAGTTCACCCTTCCGGCCCCTGATTCTCCGGATGCGCAGAAATATCTTGGCCTGAAGGCAATGGAGCCGTTTAAAGTTTCTGATATAAAAGCAAAGCTGGTCGTTATCGAATTCATGAACGCGTTTTGCCCTTTCTGCCTCGCCAACGCTCCAATAATCAATAACATCCACAAGACAATCCAGGGAGACTCACGTCTGGCAGACGTAAAGGTGATAGCAATAGCGTCAGGCAATGAAAAAGCCGAGGTGGATGCTTATAAAAAGAAGTTCAAGACGCCTTTTCCGGTCCTGCTTGACCAGGATTTCGCAATTTCCGCCTCCATGGATGGTGTGCCAACACCAACGACCATGATCGTTTCAACCGAGAACGGGAAAGTGCTATTCAGCCATACCGGCGTCATAAAGGACCCTGACAGGTTTTTAAAGGAATTGAAGGCATTGCACAAAAGCAAATAGTCGCAGAAATGACCGATACCGAACTAGAAAACAGAAAAAATTTATTGAAAGCGTCTATCCTCAGGGATTTGCCGCCCGAGCAAATCGATGAGCTTGCCCGGTCTTTTCAGAGCAGACATGCGCGGCCGCACGAGATCATCTTCAGGGAGGGCGACCAGGCTGATGCCTTCTATCTTATCAGTTCCGGCCGTGTCAGGATTTTCGTGAGCCATGAGAACAGGATGGAGAGGGACATTTCTTTACTGGAGCCGGGCGAGCACTTCGGCGAGGTAGCTCTTCTGGCGGCCGAAGCGCGTACCGCCAACGCCGAGAGTCTGACCGAAACAGACCTGCTGGTGCTCCCCAAAGAGCGATTTGACCGCCTGTTGCGGGATTATCCGGATATTTCCAGGACCTTTGTCCGGGAGATGCGCGGCTGGCTAATCAAAGACCAGGAAATCATAGAAGAAGAAGCCGATGCGGTAATCAGGGCTTCCAGGGTGTCCTGGTTCGATTTTCTTCTTGTCATTGGAGTGAGCGTTCTTCTGGCGATATCCTTTAACATGTCAAATCCTTACGGAATTCCTTTTATCCCTGAGCGTCCGGACCCTGTCCCTTCGATCAGTGCAGTTGCTGCGATGGAAGACTACCGGCAGGGACAAACTCTCATTGTGGACGCCAGGCCCGACAATTTCTACCAGTTGCGGCACATAAAGGGCGCAGTCAACATGCCGATGGCCCTTTTCGATATCGTGTACCTTATGAACTTTTCCGAAGGAGACAAGAACGAGAAGATCGTGGTTTACGGAAATACTATAAGCAGGCCCTATGACCTGGAAATTGCGAACAAACTGCTGCTAAGGGGGTATACGGATGTGAAGGTTATGGAAGGTGGCCTCAGCGCATGGGAGGCTATGGGATATCCGGTTGAACAAAAGGTTTCCAAATGATCCTATCTCTTATTAAACGAGCGATAACGAGCGAGTATCTCTCCTTAGCGCTGAGGATTTACCTGGGTTATTTCTTCATCTACGCGAGCTTGAGCAAAATACCCTACCCCGCCCAGTTCGCGGAAGCTATAGCCAATTACAGGCTGATTCCCTACATGGTTCTCAACCTGGGAGCCATCATACTGCCGTGGATCGAGTTCGTCACAGGCCTTTTTTTAATCATCGGTTTCAGGTCCACGACATCCGTAATACTGATCGGACTGCTCCTGATAATGTTCGATGTAATGCTCCTCATCAACATGTACCAGGGCGCCCCAATCACCTGTGGGTGCTACGATACGGTTGGTGAGCCGATTGGGTGGAAAAAGGTCTTCGAAAATGCGCTAATGCTGGTTTTCTCAGTACAGGTTTATTATTGTGACAGACCGGTGCTCTTGCACAAACTTAAATCTATCATTGGCGCGGGGAACAGAACTACTCCCGCCGAATCGTGATCCAATTATGCGTGTAAAGATACAATTTATGGTTTGTTTCCGGTTACTTCTGTTTTGTCTGATCCTCGCTGTCATGATCGGTTGTGGACAAAAACCGGCATACGTTGGGACTTACATTGCCGACATCGAGGATTCCCCGAGTAACCATGAAACCTCTCTGGAATTGAAAGAAACTGGTGTAGGCGCGTGGAAGGTGGGTGACGACGAGGTAGCGTTTTCCTGGTACGCAAAAGGCGACGAACTCAGGATCAACACGAAAAACGGGGGAGTAATCGTTGCAGATATCGATAACGGAGTTATCCACTGCACCCTTCCAGGATCAAAAGACCTCCGGTTCAGGAAAGTCAAATAACACCATTGCTGCCCAAGGGCTTTCATGGCGAAGAAAAGTGCTTGATATTTTAAGGAGTCGCAATAGCATTGAGCGCTTTTCCGAGAAGGAGACCATCAACAAGGAATCGGATTATGACTGGCAAACGCGCCACGGGAACAGTTCCGGTGTTGCACTGGATTTCTATTTCGGTCCTTATCCTGGCCCTGACAGGCTGTTCCATCAACAAATTCGCGGTGGATCGCCTTGGCGACGCTCTGGCGGAAGGTTCATCTGTTTATGCTGCCGATGACGATCCGGACCTGGTGGGCGCAGCGCTGCCTTTTGGGCTAAAAACAATCGAAGGCCTTCTGGCGCAGTCACCACATCATAGAGTGCTGCTGTTGGCGGCCGTCAGCGGTTTTACCCAGTACGCCTATGCATTTGTGCAGACTGAGGCCGATTTCGTTGAAGATACCGACCTTATGCGGGCCATGTTTCTCAGGGAGCGCGCGCTGCGTCTTTACCGCCGGGCTCTGGGCTATGGAATCCGCGGCCTCGAGGAAGTTCAACCTGGTTTTGCCGGTCTGCTAAGGAGCGATCCCGCCAAGGCGTTGGCTCCAATGGGCAAAAAGGATGTGCCGCTTCTTTACTGGACCGCCGCCGCGTGGGGGGCCGCCATCTCACTGGATAAAACCAACCCTGCCCTTTCCGTGGACCTTCCCGCGGTAGAAGCCCTCATTCGGCGCGCCCTTGAACTTGACGATAAATTTGGCTCTGGAACGATTTATGATTTTATGATTGTGTACGAAGGCGGGAGGCCGGCCGCCGCCGGAGGCTCGATCGACCGTGCGCGCGAAAGCCTTGCCCGGGCGATCGAGTTGTCCGGGGGACGAAGGGCCGCCCCCATGGTTTCGTTTGCTGAAACGGTTGACGTCTCCACACAGGACAGGGCTGAGTTCAAGAAGCTGCTCGATCAGGCGCTTGCAATCAATATCGACGACGCCCCGGACCAGCGGCTTTCAAATATTATTGCACAGCGCCGGGCACGATGGCTCCTTGGCCGAATGGACAGGCTCTTTATTGACTGATTTTCAGGCAGAATTGGTGCGCACTATGAAACTTCTTAGATGGCTTCGCCTTGCGGCCATTTTCTTTTTAATTTCGGCATCCACTGCACAGGGCGCAGGCGAGATTGTCATAAAAGTAGCCACACTCGCACCCCAAGGGTCCGAATATCACAAGATCCTCCAGGAAATGGGCGCTGAATGGCAAAAAGCTGCCAACGGCCGGATTGTATTCAGGCTTTATCCGGGAGGAGTAGCCGGGGATGACCTGGACATCATCCGGAAGATGCGGCTGGGTACCCTGGATGCCGGGATTCTTACCATAGGGGGCCTCAGTCATATAGACCGCAGAATACTCGCGCTCGAAGTTCCCCTGGCATACGCCGATTACGGCGAGTTGGATTGCGTCCGCGATCAGATCGGTTCGCAGTTGGGACAGCAAATGGAGGAAAAGGGGTTCATTGTCCTCGGGTGGTCCGATGGAGGATGGACACACTTTTTTACCAAGACCCCTGTAAGGACGCCCGATGATCTGAGAAAGCTCAAGATGTTCGCATGGGCCGGCGATGACCAATATGTGGAACTCTGCAAAAAGGCTGGATTCAATCCTGTGCCGCTGCCTTCCACCGAGATTGCGACCGCGCTTCAGACCGGTCTGGTCAATGCCATCACCATGTCGGCTCAGGGGGTCCTTCTGATGCAATGGCAAAAACAACTCACCTATATGACTGATCTCAACTGGGCTGTGCTCATGGGGGGCATAGTGATTACGAAATCCGCCTGGGAGAAAATTCCCGTTGAACTTCGCCCTGCTATCAGACAAGCATCGCTCAAAGCTTGTCAGCGCATGCGCGAATTCTCGCGGCAAACGGAAAAAAGGGACCTTGAAGCCCTTAAAAAGAGCGGTGTCCAGGTAGTTTCAGTTGACGAGAAAGTCCTGGAAGAATGGCGGTCCATGATCGAAGGCGTACTTGCGCAGGTGCGCGGATCGTATGTGCCTGCCGAGGCTCTCGACACCGCTTTGAAGCTCAGGGATCAATGCCGCCGGCAGGCGGGTAAGGCTGGAAAGTGACACCTCGAGCTCTGGCCCGCGGGATTGGGGAAGGTCTGCTTGTCGCCGGCTTTTTGTTGCTCACCGCCATGCCGCTGGTGGACTTTCTGGGCCGCCCGCTTGCCGGCTTCCACATTCCGGGTTCTGCCACCTATACGCAGCAGTTGACCTTTTTTCTTACCTTCATCGGCGGACTTGCCGCCACCCTGACCGGCAAACATCTAACGCTGTCCACAGCCAGCCTTCTGCCGGGCGTAAGAACGCGCATGGAGGCTGAGTTCTTCTCCTCTTGTGTAGCCGCTTCTGTCACTGCAATTCTTACCTATGCCAGTGTCTGCGTAGTTATTGCCGAACGGATGCAGGGCCAGGACCTGACTTTCGGCCTGCCGGTCTGGATCAGCGAAAGTGTAATGCCCCTCGGCCTGGGGCTTATCTCGCTGACATTCGTTTTGAAATCCTCGAGCTGGCTGCCGGCTCGCATTGGGGCCGCAGCCGCTGTAGGCGCAACCTTTCTTCTGGGTATGATTCAGCCTGCTGACCCGATAATCTGGGTACTGGGCGCAATACTCATCTCTGCAACCCTTCTTGGCTCCCCAGTGTTCGCCGCAATGTCCGGACTGGCGTTGATCCTCTTCTGGAGAGACGGGACCCCGGTTTCGGCGGTCACGGCCGAGATTTACAGGCTTGTCGGCTCTCCGACCCTTCCGGCGATACCACTGCTTACTGCGACCGGCTTTGTTCTCGCAGAAACCAACGCACCACGACGGCTGGTTAATTTTTTTCGAGCGCTGCTGGGGTTCATGCCCGGGGGAGTCGCCGTGCTCGTTGGAGCGGTCTGCGCGCTTTTCACTGCCCTGACCGGCGGCTCGGGTGTCACGATCATAGCTCTCGGCGGGCTTGTCTATCCCATACTGCTGAGCGACGGTTATCCCGAAGGCTTCTCGCTAGGTCTCGTAACGGCCGCAGGCAGCCTGGGCCTCCTTTTTCCGCCATGCCTTGCCGTAGTCCTCTACAGCGTTGTCGCCAATACGCCGGCTGACCAGTTGTTCATTTCCGGAATCGTGCCTGGAATGCTGCTGCTCACCCTTGTGTCGATTTATGGAATAAGCGTCGGCGTGAAAGCCGGGATAAAACGGCAGCCCTTTAAATGGAGCGAACTTCTGGCTGCAGCGCGCATCGCAAAATGGGACCTCTCCATCCCTTTTGCAATGGCCCTTCTGTTCGGGACCGGTCTGGCATCAATGCTTGAGACTGCCGCTTTCGCCTGCGCCTACACAATTATCATCTCATGCTTCATTCACCGGGACCTGCACCCCCTGAAGCAGTTGCCTGCAACGCTCGTCAAGGCTGCCGCGCTCGTCGGTGCAATCCTGATCCTTCTTAGCTGCGCAATGGGCCTTACAGGCTACCTCGTTGACGCCCAAATTCCCGACCGCCTGTTGGAAATCGTAAAAGAGAATATTCACTCGCCGCTTCTTTTCCTTCTCACATTGAACGTCGTGCTGCTGGTACTTGGAAGCATACTCGAAATATTTTCGGCGATCATCGTCCTGACGCCGCTTGTCATTCCACTCGGGGTGGCTTTCGGAGTCCACCCGGTCCACCTCGGCATCATTTTTTTGGCCAACCTGGAACTTGGTTTTCTCTTTCCGCCGGTAGGTCTGAACCTGCTCTTATCTTCATCTCGTTTCGGAAAGCCAATGGCAGTGCTATACTGGAATGTTATCCCGTTCCTGCTGATACTTGGGCTGGGAGTACTGCTGATTACCTACGTTCCCGCCCTGTCCATAGGGGTGCTCAGACTGTTGGGACGGATCTGACGAAAGATATCGACTTCGGAGAATTGTTATGCTTTCCGTGGTTCTATTTATTTTCGGGGCAACGTTGACATACACGGGCTATCTCGCCTACGGCGGCGACCCGGCCGTTGGGCTTGCAGTCGCCTTTATCGGCTTCATTCTCATCATCAAACCCTTGCTGGACGCACGAAGCTATTACAGGATTCATTTCGGCCACCCCCCACCGCCGGATGCACGCAAGGGCGAGAAAAAAAGCCCGACGAGAAAAACTCACCTCAAGATCGTAAATTCCAAAGACGATAAACCGACGATTCATTAAATCGGCGAAACGGGGAGCCAGGAGCAAGAAGCGGGCAGGAATGAGGTTGTCCGGGGTGCATGCGGGATTTCTGTTTGCCTCGATGATTAGTCCATCTTGGAGATTGGCCGGCGGGGCTGGCTTGAATGGAAGAAGCCGGTTGGGATCTCCACCCGGCTTCCGGCGCCTTTATTTCGGCCTCTGGTCCCTTGGTTGTAAAGGTCAGCAGGCTCCGAACGTAGTGGCACGAGTACTCCACATCTACTGGCTTTCTATTCGTATAAGTACAATCGGCTTCCGGAGCTGAAAACTTTAGTAAAAACTTCAGCTAATATTTACTTGCGTAAATTAGCGTGGTTAACCCTGGATAATCAGCCTTAAACCGCTGACAGAAAGGAAGAATGTCGCAAGCTTATTTGGGAGTTGAGGAAATCCGTGGTTTTTTCAAGTGGGCTGCACGCAAAGGGTTGTATAGAGGATCACCTATCAGGACCATTCGCCAGGATAAAAAAGGACTGGACAACGCAAAACATTCAGCAAGCGTTGCCTTGCCCTCCAGGAGGAGCCCAAAAAAAACTTCCGGAACAGGAAAAGCCTCCACATAAGGTTCACCTACCGGACCGACAGTAGCTGCTATTCCTTTTTCCAGCATCATTTTGCACCAAACTGTGCTGCCTGGCTGCCTGAGAGTCTGGCATTCCTGGCTGGCTATATGAAAACCGACCGAGCCTGGCACCCATTTGAAGGCATCGATGTACTTGCCAAGGCTGTACCATCCGCAGTAAAGCGCTGCGTCGTCGCATTCGCCCGGCTGGAACAAACTCTCTTTCTCATCGAGGACGGTTTCCATAAGCTTGCTTGCTCTGACAATGGCGGCTGCCTTGTGCAGAGATACATCATAGAAGGCATACCCCTTTAAATCGCTTTTCCCCGGATCAGGCCACCTCGCATCAAAATAAGCTTTTCCTTTCAAACCCTTCTTTTCCGCCAGGAGGCTATCGTCTATCACTCTCTTTACTATTTTGACCGTTGGCCCATCGAGTCTGGAGACAAGCAGCGCACTTTCAGGCATGTTCTTAATTTTCTTACCCTGAAACCCCCAAAAAAAGGGACTCGGAATCCAACCGGCGAGAGGGTAATCGGTTTTTTGAACCAGTGCCAGCTCTGAGTCCACAGCCGCCATCTGATCTGCCTTCGATAAGGCTGAAATCGCCTTCTGGGTTTCATCATATTCTGATCTCAAATCATTGAGGAACTCCTCAAACTTATTTCCACCACCTTTCAATTGAAACTCCAGTTTGCGTGCAAGGTCCTTCAAGTTTTCAAGTTCCTTTACTTCTTCATCGCGCAATTGAGGTTCATAAACAGTAAGTGGAACACCATGAATAGTAAGCAGGCAGCGAATATGCGTACCTTTTGCATCCAGCTTTGCCAGATACGTGCGGATGGGAAGCGCTATTTCTCCATCGTACTCCTCCCGGCTGCAACGTTCATCTTTAGTAGTACTGACCAGAATCAGGTTCTGATCAGGGATTCCTCTCTTCTTCATATAATAGTGTGCAAGCTCGCCGCTCTGAGGAAAATTCCGATTGGCTATCACCAGGATCTCGCTTGAGACCAAAGCAACGCAGGTTTTGGGCAAGATCAAAAGAAAAGGAACCAGCAGGATCGAAAAAGTTATGGGAAGTAATATGCGAAGGATTCTAGATTCCGTTATAAACATTCTGCTTTAGTACTCTTTAGTTGCCGATTTGTATTTAGCTTATGCCCCTGCCCGCCCCCGAATATGTAACGCTATCCATTCTTGAGCTTAAGAATAAGCAGGGGCAAAGCCAGGGCCAACGACCCCGCATTTGCGATCACCAAGGCCGGATCGTCGATCATCAGCCCGTGAGCCAGCCAAAGTGACATCCCAACGGATATGCAAACAAGCATGGCGAGTGACACATCCTTGGTGCTCCTGCTTCGAAGTGAGTGCACCAACTGTGGGGCTAGAGCGGCTGTTGTTAGTGTTCCAGCAATGAATCCAAGCATGTAACCTCCCAAAAGCTTACGAAAATCAAATAACTATGAGGAGAGCCATACATCCCCTGGCGTCCTCGTTCATAAATTCCTCGCATCGACTTACAAAACTGGCTCTCACTTCAATAGGAGCAGGCCACACTCTATTGATCAGGAAGCGGAGCCAGGGGAACGCTGGTCCGAACGTTCGAACAGCTCTGCATTCCTTAGGTCGAAAGCTGGCGGTGCAACGCATCGTCCCATCCTTCCGTCAAGAACCGATAAAACCAACTCTGGCTCAGGCGCAGACGCTGGTATCCCTCCCGCAAGTTTAGCAGCATTGTGATCCGTCTAAGACTGGGGGGAGAGTGGAGAGGAGGGGACCCGCTCCATATACCCCTCTGATGAGCCAGAGCGATGCACCCAACAACGTGCGCAGGAGCATACGGTTTGATGGCCGTTGCGCCTGGTACGGCAACTCGGCACAAAAGATGGAAGGCAGATCCGGTTTTAGTGTTTCGCCATGCATCGCTGACCCCGGCACATAGTGCCGATTACAACAGCCGAAAGCATGACGTCTGAGTTAATTTTATGTTAAGTTCCGATTACTATAGCATTACATGCTCGACGAAGTCCAAGGCTGGCCAGAGGTTGAATCTGACCAAATGGGCCTGGCTTAAGAAGTATGATTCGGATGTGCTGAACTTTTGAGTCCTGAGGAATTCAGTTCAGGCGCCGGGAAAGTTACAAAGTCAGCAGCCTGCCGGATCATCGAGTAGCGGGAAGCGCGCCCCAAAAGCCCATAGGTTTGACACCCGTCAGGTAAAGACGTATAATTTAAACTGATTATACGTCATGGGAAATGGAGGTTGGCGATGCAAACCAAACTTACTTTGCGTCTAGCCGATGAGCTTATTCGGAAGGCAAAAAGATTTTCCAAAAAAACCGGTAAATCGGTCTCTATGATCGTGGCGGAATACTTCGAGAAACTCGATGCGCCTCCTCCGGAAGAGATCGAAGGTATCACTCCAAAGGTGGCAGCCCTCAGGGGCATTCTCAAGAGAACGGGCGCCGAGGAAGTAGAATACTACCGCCATCTCGAGGAGAAGCATCTTTGAGAGTACTCTTCGACACTAATGTAGTCTTGGACCTCCTGCTTGATCGCAAGCCTTTTTCGCTGGATGCGGCCAGATGCTTCTCAAGGGTTGAGGCAGGTGAGATCGAGGGTTGGCTGTGTGGGACAACTGTTACAACGCTCCATTATCTCATCAGAAAATCCGTCGGAGCTACGAGGGCACGTGAGGGTATCTCGCTTCTGCTTTCCCTTTTCGAAATCGCCCCGGTGAACAAAACCGCTCTGGAACGCGCCCTGAATCTGCCGTTCAAAGACTTCGAGGACGCTGTGCTGCATGAATCCGCTCGCCTCGTCAATGCCGACGTGATTGTCACGCGCAATACTGCGGATTTTA
>Ga0326727_10008480_pt1 | contig 26038 bp, 26 predicted proteins | sample MB2enrmetagenome_FD_207643 | JGI IMG/M metagenome (GOLD analysis project Ga0326727, IMG submission 207643) | Lab enriched peat soil microbial communities from McLean, Ithaca, NY, United States - MB29MY | ecosystem: Environmental > Terrestrial > Soil > Wetlands > Peat | place: USA: New York...
CGAATGGAGGAAATCAACTTTGATTGACACCACCGTCCGCATCGTGATGGATGGGGTCACCGCCTTTAACCTCCAGCTTCCAGGCCTGAAAGCTCTCTCCGGATTTTGTGCTGGCCTCCCGGCTCCCGAACACCAGATCGTTGCGCCCGCGAAGGGCCTGGTAGAGCAAGTTGTTGATGAGCACCTCTTCCGCCTTGGCGGCCGAGGCCATGCGGGAGGCCCAGACGATGGACTCGCTCACCGCGACCACATGGTAGTTCAGGCTCTGAAAGGAGACACGCCCCAGATCGGCGCCCATGGCCAAACCGATCGGCTCGCCCGGGATTTTTCGGACGAACTTCACCCATTCACGAAAATGAGCATTGCAAAAGGCGGTGAACTCGCGGAGAAAACCGGCAAAACTGTCAATGTAATTTGTTCCGTAGATTTGACAAATGGACTCATTGAAATAGCCGAGAAACCCATCCCCCGTGAACTTGTCAAAAAAACCCCCGTGCCGGTCCAGCACCGAGCGTGTTTTCAGGATGAATTCGACCATGCGCCTGGAGAAATCCTGCTCGTCCATGGCGTAAGTCATGAGGTCTTGCGAACGGCGGATGTCGCCGACGACGATGATCGAGGCGGAATGACACGCCTTTTCCATCACGTCCTGCGGATCCGCCCTGGTTTTAAGACGGGGAAAATGGCCCCGCCACTTGAGATAGCCTTCCAACCTTCGCGCCACGTCCGGATGCACCATTTGATCGGTGTTGGAAGAGGCGGAGATGAGCTGGCTCTCGATTTGACTGCGGTAAATCGTCAAGAGCAGAAGGACATTGGTGAGATTGAGGGAACCGTCCGGCGGAGGGCCTTTGGAGGAATCGTTGGCCCATTGGCGCAGCCGTTCCACAACCTTTTCCACCGGCTGGCCGGCCAAGGCCGCCAGGATCCTGTCATCGCGTTGGACCAGTTTGTCGAAGACATGAAGGAAGTCCAGGGCGGATCGGCGGCACTCCGGCTCGACCGATTGGCAGTCGAATTGCTGGTAGTAGGTCCACCACATGCTGAATTTGGACGCGGCCGTCAGATGGTCGCGCAGTTCCTCATGCCGGCGCAGTTGGTGGTTGGCTTCTTCGAATTCGCGGTTTCGTTGCTCCAGCGCAACCTGCAGGCGGCGGATCTTCAGATGCGTGGCGATCCGCGCTTCCACTTCGTCAAATTGAAATGGCTTGGCCACATAGTCCACCCCGCCCGAGGCGAAGGCGCGCACCTTGTCAACCGTTTCCTCGAGGGCGCTGAGAAAGATGATGGGAATCTCGGCGAGCCGCTGGTCTTGCTTGAGTTGCGCGGCGACCTGGTAACCGGAAAGGCCGGGCATGTTTATGTCCAGCAGAATCAGATCGGGCGGCGTCTGGCGCGCCGACTGCAAGGCCAGTTCGCCATCCAGGGCGCGGCGGACGGTGTAGCCCCGGTTCGTCAGCAAACGGGCAAGAATCTCGACGTTTTCCGGCATGTCGTCCACGACCAGAATACTGGCCGGAAACGAGCCGGACGGAGGCGCGGTCATGACGGGTTCCTTTGCGATTGAGAATGGATCACACTGGACGGTTGCACGCCGGGAATTTACACCTCCAGGGGTCCTGGCGCAAGATTTCCATTTGTGCCAATGACGGCAGGGCGTTCTTTCCGGCTGCCCAGCCAATAGGCGGGCAGGTGGTTCGATCCCCCGGTGTCTCTGCTGTGTCTTTCTTCAAAGTGATATTTATGTTGCAACCGTTCGTAGGTGGATTCGGCGATTTGAATTTCTCCCGCCTGGCCCGTTGTTTCCAGGCGGCAGGCCAGGTTGACGGTTTCACCCCAAAGGTCGTAGGCGAATCTGCCGCGTCCGATGACGCCCGCGACAATCCGGCCGGTGCAAATGCCAATCCGGATTCGAATGGAAGTATTGTACTGCCGGTTGAATTGCCCGATCTCGTCCCGCAAAGCGACCGCCAGCTCCGCGCTCGCTTCGGCATGGTCCGGGCAAGGAAGCAAAATGCCGCCGGCCGCCATGTAAGCGTCGCCCAGGGTCTTGATTTTTTCCAGGCCGTGTTTTTCTGTCAGGAGATCGAAGGCGGAAAAGATCTCGTTCAATAACTGGACGGTTTGCTCCGGCCCGATGTGGGCTGAGAGCGTGGCAAAGCCCACCAAATCCGCCACCAGCACCGTCACATCGGGATAACTGTCGGCGATGTTGGTTTCCCCTTGTTTCATCCGTTCGGCGATGGGTTGGGGGAGAATGTTCCGCAGCAACTGTTCGGACTTCTCCCGCTCGGCCTGAAGTTGATCGTGGAGGTGTTTGGCATAAACGGCGTTGCCCACCCGCAGGAGGACGTCTTGGATATCAATCGGTTTGTTCAGGAAATCGTTCGCGCCCGCTTCAATGCCCATCAGCCGTTCCTTGCGCTCCGAAAGGGCGGTGATCATCAAAATCGGGATGTGCGCCGTCTTGGCGTCCTTTCTCAAACGCCGGCACACTTCGAAGCCGTCCAGCTTCGGCATCATCAGGTCGAGCAGAATCACGTCCGGCGGACGCCTGGCAATTATCTGCAACGCCTGCATTCCGTTTTCGGCCTCCTCCACTTCGTAGCCGCGCGCTTCCAAGGGGTCCCGCAGCAGAGTGCGGTTTTGTTCTTCGTCATCCACCACCAGCGCCAAACCGGGGGAAGGCGTTGTCCCGGCGGACCTGGGTTCGATCTTTTGGATTTCACGTTTCATAATTTTTTCCCTCCAACGGGCTGTTTGTTGTTCCACGCCCGCCGGACGATGCGATGAAGCGCTTGATGGTTTCTGTGAATGTTCTGGTATGGATGGGCTTGGTCAGATAGCCATCGCAACCAGCCGTCAGGGCGGTTTCCTGGTCGCCCTTCATGGCGTGCGCGGAGAGGCCGACGACGGCGAGGTGGCGCGTGGCCGGATTGGCTTTGAGAGCCTTGGTGGCGCCCAGGCCATCCATGCCGGGCAAACCGAAATCCATCAGCACCAGATCGGGCAAAAGCTCGCGCGCCATCCGCAGCCCTTCTTCAGCCGTCCGGGCCGAATAAACCACAAAGCCGTTTGCCTCCAACAAGTCCGCGGCCAGCTCCAGGTTCAACAAGTTGTCCTCGATGATCAGTATTCTGTTTCGGGTCATGGATTGGTCCCTTTTGCCGCGGCCTCCGCGCTCGCCGCCTCCAACCGTTCCAATTCGGCGAGCAGGCTTCCCCGTTCCGTTTTGTAAGTGATGGCCTGCACATGACCGGCCAGGCGCCGGCGTTCCTCCTCATTGAGCACGGCGCCTGTTTGGATGAGAATAGGGATGTCTTTGGTTGGCGGATGCGCGCGCAGTTGTTCAATGACTTTGGCCCCGTCGAATTCAGGCATGACAAAATCCAGGATGATCACGTCCGGGTGATAACGCCTGGCCAATTCCACGCCCCTGCGGCCCTGGGCAGTCCGAAGAACCCGGAAGCCCTCTTGCAAGAGGGTCAGGGTCAGCAATTCCAGCAAGGCAGGCTCGTCGTCAATGATCAGGACTGTTTTGAGCTTCTTGCCGGCGGGTTGCTCCGGGCGGCGGATCGCATCCGCCAATCGCAAAGTCGTCCGCCCTGCAACAGATCCTTCAGAGCCTAATAAACTGAACGCCAGGCCGCCGTTTTCGTCCTCCCAAAAACTCACCTGGGGTATTCCGGAGGGGATGCGCGAGCGGAACTGGCGCCGCGGGAGAGTGTCCGAAAAAGAGGAGTCGGTTTGTTCCGGTGACAGGCCCGCGCCGCCCAGGCAGCCGTCCGCGCCGGCCATTTCCCGGTCAATCACCACGGCATAAGGCCGTCTGGCATTCACGGCTGCAATCATCGCCGCGGCATCGGATGCCGCCGCCACGTCGTAACCCGCCCCTCTCAAGTAATCGCCAACCCGTTGCTGGCGGGCGTCATTGTTCGTCATCACCAGAACCAATGGACGGATGATGTCATCGGGCGAGTCCGGCTTGTCTGCCGGCGGGACCGGCATGGCCCCGGCCTTTGCCATGGGAATCAAAAAAGTGAAGGTGCTGCCTTTGCCTTCGACGCCTTCGCTCTCCACCCAGATGCGCCCGCCATGCAACTCGACCAGCCTCCTGGTTAAGGCCAGCCCCAGGCCCGTGCCTTGTTGTTGCCGGCCGTAGGATGAGTCCACTTGCTCGAACTCTTTGAAGACGCGCTCCCGGTCGTTCGCTTTAATGCCGATGCCCGTGTCCGTCACGGCCACTCGCAAGGACTCGCCCGCTGAAATCGAATCGCCGGGGATTGCATTTTGGAGGGCGGCGGCCACCAGAACTTTTCCCCCGTCCGGTGTGAACTTGATGGCGTTGCTGAGCAGGTTATACATGATCTGCTTGAACTTCGCTTCGTCGGCGAACAGCGCTGGAAGGTCCGGGGCCGCCTGGAATTGGAGGCTGACATTTTTTTTGTTGGCCAGGGTTTTGACAATGGATTGCACCTCCGAGAAAGCCTTGGCGACGGGGAACGCATGGCACATCAATTCCACCCGGCCGGCTTCCACCTTGGCCAGATCGAGGATGTCATTGATAAGCTGGAGCAGGTGGCGTCCGCTGGTGAGGATGTTGTTGCTGTATTTGAGTTGTCGCGCGTTCAGGTCGCCAAAAGTTTTGTCGGACAGGATTTCCGAAAAGCCAATGATGGCATTGAGAGGGGTGCGCAACTCGTGGCTCATGTTGGCCAGGAATTGGCTCTTGGCCAGATTGGCCGATTCGGCGGCTTCTTTGGCATGCTGGATGACTTCGTCGGCCCGGCGGCGCTGGGTGATGTCCAGAAATACTCCGTCGGCGCATAAGATTCCCTCGCGCGGCTGCGGGGCCAGCGCCCGGTCATGCAACCAGATCCACTGGCCGTCTTTGCGGCGGATTTGGTATTCCACGTCGAACTTTTCGCCATTGGAGAAGAGCCTCTGGTAAGCCTGGCTGACCCGGGGCGCGTCTTTGGGATGGATTCGATCCATCCAAAGCTGCCTTCCGCTCTCCAGGAGTTCGGCGGAACTGTAACCCAGCACCTTGACGGCGTTGCCGCTGAGGTAAAGCAGATTCCGGTTGGAATCAGCCGTCCAGACCACGTCGGGAATATGATCAATCAGCGAACGATATTTTTCCTCGCTCGACCGCAAAGCCTGCTCGGATTGTTTGCGCTGTGTAATGTCCTGAATCACCGCCTGAAACTCCCGCCTGTCGTCCTGTTTCTCAAACAGGCGCCGGACCCGATATTGATGCCACACTTCGCGGCCGTCCGGCGAAGAAAGGCGGTGATCAAACGAAACCACCGGCTCCTCCGGCGGCAGGGCGTTGATGTAGCTCAACGGAATGGCCGCGTCCTCTTCGGAGAGGGTTTGAAAAAAGTTGGTTCCGATCAGCTCCCCGCGACTTTTGCCCTGGAAGCGGCAGAACGCATCGTTGACAAACGTGAGCAAACCTTCCGGATTAAACCGGCAGATCAAATCCGTCTGGTCTTCCACCACCGCCCGAAAACGTTTTTCACTTTCCGACACCGCGCACTCGGCCGCGCGCCGCTCCGCCGCCGCCGCCGCCAGCAGCATATTGGTGACCGCCAAAATCCCAATGTAACTGCCGACCAGCATCAGACTGTCCTTCTCCGTATTGGTCACGAACGGCCCTCTTCGTTGCAGCAGCGAATAAATGGCCAGCGCCGACACCAGCAGCGTTCCAGCCGTGGCGCCGCGCTGGCCAAAGCGCAAGGCGCCCCAAACGAGAAATGGAAAGGGCAGGTAGGCCAGCGGATAATTTTGAATCCCATAGACAAACCACGAATTGAAGGAAATCAGGGTGCCCCCCACCAAACCCGCGCCGCAGAGCAGGGCTTCGGCGGTCAACCGGGCATTCCAGCGCGTGGCCGAGGGCGTCGCCCAGGTGATAATAACGGGGGCGACCACCAGCGCGGCCAGCGCATTCGGCACCCACCACACCAGAATGGCGGGAAAAAGGTTGTCCCATGCCGCTGCCCCGCTGTAAGCCAGACTGACCACGTTGAACGCGGCATTGACCGTCGTGCCCAGAAAGCACGCCAGCCCAATGTAGCCGGTCACATCCCGCGTGCGTTCCATCGCATTGTCGAAGGCGGTTATTCCTTTGAGCAGAAAAGCGCAGCCGATGGCCCCCATGGTATTGCCAATGGCCGTTCCGAGCGTGAAGAATCCAAAAGGCACTCCGTCCACGAACGAGAAAAGCACCGCACCCAGGGCCACGCCCGGCCAGAACCGGTAACCAAAGAGCAGAATGGCGGCGAGCGCGATGCCCGCCGGCGGCCAGACCAGGGTCGCGCTGCCGGAAAGAAACGTGGTCGTTTTCCCAACCCATCCGCCGAGGAAATAAAGCGCGATGAGCATCACCACGCGCGTGAACGCCGTCAGCTTTTGACTGGGCAGCCATCTCACCATGATTGTTTCCCCGGTGCCGCCTCCCCGGCGGCGAGTTGCGGCGGATAAATTTTGAAGACAACGCCGCGGGCAGGCTCACTCCGGACGCTGCCGCGGCCGCCGCTTTGTTTGATGACGCCGCAACAGGCGGACACGATGCCGGGGTGTTTCATGAAGGCGTTGTTTTCAACTCGGAATCCAACATCTCGCGCACTTTGCAGATGAGCGCGGAGGCCGCATAAGGCTTGGGCAGGAACTCCACTCCTGACCCAATGATTCCGTACTGCGCGATGGCGTCATCGGTGTAACCCGAGGTGAAGAGGATTTTGAGATTGGGATTGGCTGTTTTGAGCCATTCCGCCATCACTTTGCCACCCATTTGAGGCATGATGACATCGGTGATCACCAGGCCCAGGGGCTGCCCTTTGAGTCCGCGCGCCACCCGCAGTCCTTCCTGGCCGTTGCCGGCCCGCAGCACATGGTAGCCTTGGGCTTCCAGAACATCGCAGGCCAGATGGCGCAAGGAGGGTTCATCTTCCACCAGCAGCAAGGTTTCCTGCCCGCGCGGCAACGGCCCGGTCCGGATGGCGCCGGCCGGGACATCCGCCGGCTGCCCGACTCGCGGAAAATAAATCTGGAAAGTCGTGCCGTGGCCAACCTCGCTGTCAACACAAATATGGCCGCCGGATAGTTGGACGATGGTCCGGCAGGTCGCCAGACCCAAGCCGGTGCCCTTGCCCTTGGGTTTGGTGGTAAAAAATGCCTCAAAGAGGTGCGCTTTGACTTCGTCGGTCATGCCGGATCCCGTATCACTGACGTTGAGCATCACGTACTGGCCGGGAATGGCGCCCGGGTGCAGGCGGGCGTAATGATCGTCCAGCGTGGCATTGCTGGTGGCGACGGTGATCTTGCCGCCGTTGGGCATGGCGTCGCGGGCATTGACCACCAGGTTCATGAGCACCTGCCCGACGTAGCCGGAGTCGGCTTTGACCCGTCCGCTATCCTTTCCTGGAACAATCTTCATTTCGATGTTTTCGTTAATGAGCCGCCGCAGCATCTTCTGCAGTTCTTGCACCACGGCATTGAGGTCCAGGACGCTGGGCTGGACCGTCTGTTTGCGGCTGAAGATCAGCAATTGCCGTGTCAGGCCGGCCGCGCGCTCGGCCGTGGACCGGATCGTTTCCAGATGGCTCCGGATCTCCTGGTTGTCGCCGGATTTCTGGATCGTCAAATCGCTGTAACCCATAATAATGGCCAGGAGGTTGTTAAAATCATGGGCCACGCCGCCGGCGAGCTGGCCGATCACTTCCATTTTTTGCGCTTCGATCAACTGCGCCTCCAGCCGCCGCCGTTCGGCCCGCTCCTCGACTTCCTGCATGGCGCGGCGCACCGCCGGCGCCAGCCGGGCCAGGCGTTCCTTCAGGACATAATCGGTCGCGCCGCTTTTGAGCGACTCAATGGCCCGCTCCTCACCCAGCGTCCCGGACACAAAGATTAGGGGTATTTCCGGCCAACGGGTCCGCGCGATTTTCAACGCAGACATTCCGTCGAAGGCGGGCAGCGCGCAGTCCGAGAGGATCAAGTCAATGCCGCCGCGCTCGAGCGCCGCCACAAAATCATCCCGTTTTTCCACGCGAGTGGCCGCGCACCGGATGCCCTCGGCTTCGAGGACGGATTGAACGAGCGCGGCATCGGCAGGCTCATCCTCCAGGTGCAGGATGCGGAGCGGGGATTTCATGGGCAGCCGCCTTCTTTTCCGGGCGAAATGCCTTCACCGCCTTGCCTCGAAGTTTCTTCCCTTTCGATCCGCGGTGGCGGTTCGTTGATGGCCGCCCAAAAAATGCCGAGGTGCTTGACCGCTTTCATGAACTCGACAAAGTTCACAGGCTTGACGACGTAGGCGTTGACCCCGTGTCTGTAACACTCAATCAAGTCCGGCGTTTCCCGCGAGGACGACAGCACGACCACGGGAATGATCTTCAGGCACTCGTCGGCCTTGAGGGTCTTCAACACTTCCAGTCCGTTGACCTTGGGCATCTTGAGGTCCAGCAGCACGACGACGGGATGGCCGATCGGGCGCGTTTTGAATTTGCCACGGCAGCAGAGATAATCCAGCGCCTCCGCGCCGTCGCGGACGATCACAACCTTGTTGGCCAGATTATGCTCCTCCAGGGCGGCCAGCGTCAGCTCCACATCCCGGGGATCGTCTTCGACCAGCAGGATGTTTTTGATGTTTCCATTTTCATTTTCCATATAGGCCCTCCTTCTGTTTTGGGATTGAAAAGTAAAATGTCGCTCCGCCCTCCACCACGCCTTCCGCCCAGGTCTGTCCGCCGTGCCTGCGGACGATGCGCCGGACATTGGCCAGGCCGATGCCCGTGCCCTCGAAGTCGGCGCTGTTGTGCAGGCGTTGAAACACCCCGAATAGCTTGGAGGCATATTGGGGATCGAAACCCGCGCCGTTGTCGCGGATGAAAATCACCGTTTCGCCGTTGGTGTCGGGGGCGCAACCGATTTCGATTTTCGCCTCCGCGCGGGCGCCGGTGAACTTCACGGCATTGGAGATCAGATTGACCAGCACCTGGCGCAACAGGGCGCGATCGGCCCGCACCGCCGGCAGCGGGTGGATTTCCCAGGCGATGTTTCGTTCCTTTGTGTCCGCCTGGAAACCGCCCATCGTCTCCCGCACCAACTCGTCGAGATTGACGCCCGTCTTTTGCAACGCCACACGCCCGGCGCGCGAGAAGGCCAGCAGGTCATCAATCAACTTCCCCATCCGTTCCGCCGCTTGGTGAATCGTCTTCAGATGAGAGAGGCTTTTTTCAGAAAGCGACGGCCCGGCTTCCTGGCGCAACAAATCCGCGAAGCCCATGACATGGCGCAGCGGCGCGCGCAAATCGTGGGAGACCGAATAGCTGAACGATTCCAGTTCCTCGTTGGCGGCTTGCAGTTGCGCGGTGCGTTCGGCGACACGCTGCTCCAGTTCGGCGTTGAGCTGGAGGATTTCCGCCGCCGCCTGCTTGCGCTTGGTGATGTCGCGGATGTTGCATTGAGTCACTCTTTCCTCACCGCATTGATAGACGTTGCTGACGAACTCCACCTCGATCCGCCGCCCGTCGCGGGTTTCCAACGGCTTGTCTTCGTAGCGGATGTATTCCTTCCGCTGCAGTTCCGCGAAGTTGGCATGGTTGGCCACGATGTCCTTGAAGAAACCCAGTTCCCAGACTTTCTTGCCCAGGAAGGCCTCGCGCGAGTAACCCAACAACTCGATCATGAACGGATTCACGTCCATTACCATCCCGGTCTCGGCGTTGAGGATCAAAATGCCATCCCGCTCCGTCTCAAAGAGCCGGCGATACCGGGCCTCCGAAACCAGAAAGGCCTTCGTGGTTTGCGCCTTTTCCTGGTAGAACCGGACGCGCTGCTGCCGCCGGACCAGACCCACGCAGGCCCCCGCGCCAAAGAGCAAAGCGCCGGTCATGAGGACCACTTGCCAGAGTTGCTTCCTCATCGGCCCATACGCTTCGGCCTCGTCCATGCGGGCGACCAGGGACCACGGCGAATCCGGAATGGCGCGCAAGGCCGCCACCACCCGCACACCCCGGTAGTCAACCCCTTCCATAAAGCCCTCCCGGCCCAAGGCCGCCTGAGCCGCAGGCAGTGTGATCTGGTCCAGAGGCTCGCGCAGGGTCAGCGCGCTGTTGGTCTGGAAGCGAAGTTCATTCAGGAAGACGGCCTCGTTGCCTTCCCGGCGGACGAGCAGCGTCTCGGCCGTCAGGCTGGCCGTGGGCCAGCGTTTGATGAAGGGGTCAAGATAGGTTGCCGGATCAATGCGCAGAAAAAAAACGCCCAACGGCCGGCCGGCATCCTGTTCATCAAGAATCGGGACCAACACGCCCAGATAAATCCGCTGGTCCAGTTCACTGCGATAAAAATCCTGAAACGCCACCCGGCCCGAGCGCAGGACGTTTGAAAAGTCCTTGGCCAGAGAGGTGTCAACGGCCGGCAGTCCGGCGGGCAATGACAGGCGAGTCGCGCCTTGCGCGTCCAGCAGGAGAAGCTGGCCATATCGCGCCTGGTATTTTCCGAGCCATATCTGGAGCTGGCGTTGGGCGTCCGCGTCCTCCGGCTTTTCCAGAAAGCGTCGCGCCAGCGCGGCAAAGGCGGAGTTCTGGAAGAATATCGAGCCATCCTCCATCCGCTCCTTGCGATACTGCGCCAAATCCCGCACCTTCAAGTCCGCAATGATGGAGAGCTGCCGCGCGATTCCGGCGCTGAATAGCTTCTGCTGGTTCCGGTAGTAGAGCCAGCCGGCCGCCACGATGCCCGCCGCCAGCAGGACGAACACCAGCAGAAGCGCAAACCCGGCGCGCCGCCCCGATCCTTCCATGGTTTCCAGGGGCAGGCCCGTTGCCGGACCGCTTTCCTGCCCGCTGCCGTCGAGATTGCCAGTCCTTTGCTCCATATCTGATCCATTGTTCATTTGCCCTTTGGCCTTGTTTCCTCTTCAGCTTGGCGGTGGTCAGCGCGAGGGAAAACGGTTTAACCCGAATCCACGGCGGTGGGCGTCCGTGTCTCGATCTTGGCCAGCCGCTCTTCGATCTTGAGGACGGAGTCCGAGAGGCGCTCTTGCTGGCAACGGCTGAAAGCAGGATGATTGACCCACCAATCCACGCCGATCTCCTTGGCCTTGTCCACAGAACAAACCAGCAGCCGGATCTGGATGGTCAGCAACTCGATGTCCACGATCTTGACCTTGATGTCGCCGGCGATGACAATGCCTTTATCCAATATCCGTTCGAGCAGGTCGGCCAGGGTGGCGCCGCTGGTGGAATGTTCGATGTGCCGTTGCGTGGTCATAGGGGTCAGAGCAGTTTGCCCAGCGGGCCGAGGTCGAGGTTGAGGTCTTCTTCCGGCAGGCCGAAATCTTTGCGCAGCCGCTCAATCTCCCGGGCCTGGTTCATGAGCGTCACGCCCAGCCGCTCAATCTGGGCCGGGGTGAGGGCGCCGCCTTGGACGCGCCGCAGGGCCTGGCGTTGCAGGAGTTCGTGCAGGAGCTTCATCAATGTCAAGACCAATTTCCCCAGCCCGTTTTTTTCCCGGTTTGAGTCCGCGCGGGCGGGGGCGCCGGCCAGGAGTTCGGTTTGTTCGCCGGGGGCGCCGCAAGGAAGCGAGCCGGTCCGGCCCGCCGGCGGCAGGGGCAAAGCGGCGCCGGGCGGCTGCTTTCCCGGCTGGCGGGCCGGCCTTTCCTCTCCGGCAATGAGCGGCGGGCCGCCGCGCGAATCGGGGCCGGGTTCAGGCTCGGCGCCTGCCGGAGCGAGTTCCCGTCCGCTTTCGATGGAAGTGACGACCAGTTGCAGCCCCAGGTAAATCAGGTCCACGTCGGCCACCGACAGGGTCACTTCGCCGAGCGCCACCACGCCGGTGTTCAGGACGCGATCCAGGGCTTCGCACAAGGAAATGTGCCGGGTTGGCTGGGGGAGGAACTCACGCATGATTCGCTCCCTTTGCGGCCGGGGCGGCGTAGAGAAGACGGCCGAGATCGCCCAAACGCGCCAAACCGCGAGGTTCCCCATGCCGATAGACCACCACTTGCGCCGCGGCGGGGAAGGCCTGCCGAAATTTTTGTTCGATGACGGTCTCCCGGCGCCGGAGCGCGGAGCACAAGCGGCAGGGGCCGGGTGGCGTGGCCAGGTTGAGGAAGAGCAAGGGCGCGTGGATCTGCATCCGCTGGCAGGCCGCCAACAGGTCTTTGGTTTCTTCAAAAGCCATGTCCGTGAGGATGGCCACGCCGTAAAGGGCGCACTGGGCCGGATCGGCCAGCAGCGCACGCAGGCGTTTGAGGGATTTGGACATTTCCACCAGCCGTTGCGAAACCTTCGGCAGGCGAAAAATCTGTTTGTATTTGAGGAACAGGCCAAAAAAGACCTTCAACCAGCAGTCCACCAACTCCGGCGTTTCCAAAAGCCGGATCAGATGCCCGGTCGGCGCGGAGTCCAGGACCAGGGTGCGGTAATGGTGTTGCTCGCACAGGTCCATCACCTGGGTGAGGGCCATGACTTCGTCCAGCCCCGGCGGCGAAAGGTCCACGATTCGTTCCATCGCTTCCCGGTCAAAGGCCAGGTCCATTTCGCCCAAAAGCGAGCGGAGGAAAGACTGCAACTCCTCGTTGTAAAGTTGCTTCAGCGCGCGAAATTCGGATTCGGCGTCAATCTCCAGCGCCGTCAGGCCGGGGCAGATCCGTCTTGGGGCGGGTCCCACCGGCGCTTCCAGGCAGTCGGCCAGTGAGTGAGCGGGGTCGGTGGAAAAAAGCAGCACCTCGCGGGCGGGCGAGTCCAGGGCCAACCGCACACTGGTGGCGCAGGCCAGCGTGGTCTTGCCCACGCCGCCTTTGCCGGCAAAGAGCAACAACGAGGTTTCGCCGGGCGGGCGGGCCGCCGTTTCCACTCGCGGGCGGGTCGGGCAAACCGGCGCTGGAGGACCAGCCGGCCTCCGGGTCAGGCGCGTCAATCCTCTCCAAAACGCAAGAAGGCCCTCGGCTCCGCAAACTTCCTTCGGATAGAGGGGCACGCCCCACCAGGCGTAGGGCGACAAATTGTGGCTGCTGAATATTTCACCCAGGATGCGGCTTTGCTGGAAGCGTTCGTCCGCGCAAACCGGACATTCATTTTCCGGCAACAGCCGGTTGACGACAATGTCGTTCACCGGCACCCGCGCGCGTTTCAGTTCGGCCAGCAGGGAGCGGGTTTCGCTCAGACTCATCTCTTCGGCCAGCATCACGGGCACAAACCGGCTGTGCGTGGAATCCTGGAGCAAGGCTTCCATCTGTTGGACGGAGTCGGCCAGTTCCTCCAGGAAAACGTCAACTTCGTCGCGGCTCGCCGCGCCGGTGAATAGCTGTCTCATGTAGCGGTGTTTGGCCAGCAAGGCCTCCAAAGCTCCGAGCCAATTGTGGAGCAGCGCAGGCATGGCCAGCAATCGGAGCGCGTGGCCGGTGGGCGCGGTATCCACCACGATGGTTTGGTAACGCCGGGCGGCGACCCAGCCGGCGATTTCCAGGGAAGCCATCAGTTCGTCCAACCCCGGAAGGGAAAGGTCCAAAAAGCGGCTGATGTCGTAAGAATCGAGGAAGGTCCCCCGCGAGGCAATGGCGTAGAGCTTGGGACCGTGCCGGCCTTTGAAGGCGGCCAGGCAGGCCTGGGCCTCCAGTTCGGTGACCTGTAAATTGGGCGGCGGCATGGCCCCGGCCAGGCTGTCCATCACCGAATGGGCCGGATCCGTGGATACCAGAAGAAAGTCGGCGCCGGGAGAATCTCTGGCCAGTTGCAGCGCGGTCGCCGTGGCGCAAGAGGTTTTTCCCACTCCGCCCTTGCCGCCGAAGAGCAGGAGTCTGATGCCCTGGTCCGCCAGGAAGGATGGGGTCGGCGCGCTCATCTGGATTGAATCCGGTCCAACCGGTCGAGCAACTCCTTCTCGCGGGCGCTGAATTGCGCCTCGGTGAGCCGGCCTGTTTCCAGCATCATGTAAAGCTCGCTCAAATCCGCGGTAATGCGCTCGGGTTCCGCCGCTTGTTCCTGTTGGATGGCGTGATGGACCTGGCGGGCCGCCCAGACGGTGGCGTAGATGGGAGAGAACAGGAGGTTGTCAAGGAGCAGCATGGGGAATCCGCTTCATGTTCGGCCGTTGAGTTTGAGGTCCATCTCCACGAAATTGTGGGGCGCCCACGGCCCGTTGAGATCAAAGGCGTAGTTGTTGTCAAACAGTCTGGCGGCCTGGAAAACCGCCTCTTCCAGTTCCGTTTGCCCGCGGCGCCCGACCAGACAATTGAGATTGGCCGCCTCGTTGACATTGCGCAGCGGCGAGCGCTTGATTTCGGCGCAGCAGGGCGCGAGCGCCTCCTCCAGCTTTTCCGCATGGGCTTCGCGGTCCTCGTTGAGGATGCGGTCGAACAGTTGTCCCAGTTCGATCCTGTCCTCCTGGCGGGGTTCGCGCTGGTTCCCCAGCAAACGGTCGCGCGCGGCCCGCAATTCGGGGTGAATATCAATGAAATACTCGAAGATGTTGGGCACGTCCCACTTCACGCGCAAGCCCATCTCGACCTTGTCGGCCACGCGCTCCAGTTGTTCCAAAAAGACTTCCTGGTTGAGCGCGAGCAGCCGCCGAACCGCTTTCAGATCGTCCGCAATGGTGCCGAAGGCCATCGGCAGGACCGTGCTGTCCAGCATCAGACGCTGGAGGACTTCTTTGTGCGCCGCCAGGTGGGCGCGCTCCGGACGGAGTTTTTGGCGGACGCAATCACTCACCACCGCCGCCACGCGGCCATTGCGGACACTGTAAACGGCGCCGCCGTGAATGCCCGAGACATCGTAGGTGCGCTCCTTCGGGAGGGCCGCGATGGCATACAGGTATTCTCCACCCTCGAGCGGGCCGGATTGGGAAGTCGTGTTCATAGCTCTGACTCCGGGTCAATACTGGAATTTGAATCCGCCGGCATGGCCCGCCGCGGGGCAATCCCGGATGGGCCGGGAGGATGTGATCGGCCGCCGGCTGGGCCGGCCGGCGGCCTCCTTGCCCAGGCGCTGCAACAGGGCCTCTTTTTCCGATTCCACCGTCTGGAGACGGGCGTTGACGCTGTTCAACCGGAGCGTCAGGTTTTCGCGTTCGGTTTCGCGCCGGAATTTTTCCATCTCCAAGGCGGTGATGGCCATGTAGGCCTTGTACGGGACGACCACTTGGTCCGGCGTGCCGGAACGGGTGCGGATGTCTTTGACGCCGCGAATTATTCGTTTTGGAGGAGGCATTCTCCGTTTCCTTTCTTGTTGGCATTGCGCGGGCGCGGGCCCAGGGAAATGGGCGGGATGGAACCCGTCGTGGCGCGCAGCCCTCCGAGCAAGGCTTCCTCCACCTTCTGGGGCATGATGGAGCGGCCGTCCCGAGTGACCTTGGCCGTTTCCGTGCTCAGGACATCGCGGCAGACCCATTGGAAGATGGAATCCTCCGGTTGGGCATGCACGCCGCGCAATTTGAGCACGCGGGCGATGGCGATGCAGGCGCGGATGGTCGGCCGGCTGTTGTTCACGCCCACCCGCCGGAGCTTGCGCACCAGGTCCACGATGATTTGGGCATCAGCCGGGCCGATGCCGGAGCGGGCGATGGTGATCTCAATCTCCGTCTCCCGGTCGTAGTGTTCGAGCTGGATGGTAATCAACCGGTCCATCAAAGCATCCTGGGTTTTATGGACGCCCGCGTATTCTTCCGGATTGGAGGTGAAAATGGCGCGGAATTCCGGATGCACCTGCAAGTAACCGCCGCCGGAGCGGCGCAGCTTTGGCAGGTTGAGGATGCGTTCGGAAAAGATGCTCAGAAAGGGATTGTTGGCTTCAGGGCGCGAGCGGTTGAATTCGTCGTAGATGAGCGTGTCCCCGTTTTGGCAGGCGATGGTGAGCCGGTTTTCCAGCCAGAGGGACTTCATCTCCTCCTCGGATTTCACAACCGAATGGATGTAGTTGTCTATGACCTTGTGCTTGCGGTAGCCGCTGTCCTGGCCGACGAGGTCCGAACTGCCGAAGTCATCGTCCCCGTGAATCAGCGACACGGGCCGCCCCAGTTGGGCGGCCACATGAAACGCCACCGTGGTCTTGCCCGTGCCGGCGGCGCCGGCGAAATGGATCGGATAGCCCGCCTGCAAATAGGTCAGCGCCCGCCGGGCGATCTGCTCCACAAACGGCGTCGTCACAAACCCATTGCTGGGTTCGGGCAAAAAGGTGTCGGGGGCGGTTTCCACCCTTTCTCTTCCCGTTGTTTGGGAGTTATGAATATTCATGCGGAAACGTCAGTGTTTTCATCGTTGTCCCAGGCCAGGTCATGCTGCTCAGAACGGCCTCAATGATCGGTTGTCCCCCCGCCCGCTCTCGCGCGGCGCCAACCCATGCAACCCATGCAACCCATGCAGCCCATTCATCCCAGCAACCCGATCATTGAGGCCAAACTGTTCTGATAAACGGTGGCAGCGCGCTGGTCCTACCGTTTCTTCTTTCTCGCCTTGGGCGCCGACTCGTCGGACGGCTCCTCAACCCGAAAAGACGGCTTTGCGGCCGTTGGGGCCGGCCGAAGCCCGGCGCTGGCACCATGCCACGCCTGGTGGGCGCCCGCGAGGTCATCCCGGAATTCATCCTGCAACCTGGCGACGTTTTGCCGCAGTTCAGTCACCGCATCTTTGACGCGGGCGACAAATCCGCCCAGTTCCGCTTTGGTTTCTTTGGCCATCTCCAACCGGGCCTCTCCGAAACCGTCCAGCATCCGGCTAACCGCCGCCTGCGTTTCCACGCGGGTTTGCGCGAGGTTGCTCATCAAATCCCCGCGGCTGCCCCGCAACGCGGCAATCTCGCCGCACAACCGCGCCATGTCATTGGTTAAATTATATGTCATAGAAAACCTTTCCTGCTTCGAGGATTCCTGCTTGCCCTGTTGGGTCAGGCGGAGAATGGAATCAACTCCCCGCCCGACGCTTGCCGCCACCGCTCTCTTTAGGCAGGGGCCGCCGCGGTCGCCGTCAGACCGATCGCCTCGGCGTACTTCAGGTATGTCTCCACCGACGCGATGACCACGCGGGCTTCAATGGAAACCAGTTCGATTCCGACCAGCGAGACCTTGGCCCAGACATCAATGACGATGCCCTTGTCAAGAATTCGATCCACGACTTCCGCCAGACTCGACGAGTCTGTTGATTTTGTAACTTTTGCCATATTAGTTTTTCCTTTTAATGTTTCAGTCTCTCATGAACCTTTCAGAACATCTGGAAGCGTTCCCGCCGGCCACTGACGCATAGGCCATGCCAAGTCCGGGCAGGGGAGCCGCCGCCGCGCGCGCGCCGCCCTCTGCGCCGGGATTTCCCCCGGTTCTTGGATGGAGCAACGGCCCGCCGGCGGCTTTTAGGGAATTTGTTCCCTGGCCCGCCCTCCCTGCCGGCGGGGAGATCCCTCCTCACCCCGCCCCGTCCGCCGCCGCCAAATCCTCGAGGACGCTGAGGATTTCCTCGTGCAGGAAAGGTTTGTTGATACAGGCGCAAATCAGTCCTTCGGCCTGGGCCTGGGCCATCGCCGCCGCTTCCTTGGAAAGGAAGCCGGAGACGATGACGAAGCGCAGGCCAGGGTCCAACTTGCGCAAACGCCTGGCCAATTCCAGTCCGTTCATGTCCGGCAGCGTCACATCCAGGAACGCCAGTCGGAACTGGTGGGCCTTCATCAAGTCCAGGGCCGCTTGGGCGGTCTGCGCTTTTTGACAGGGCAGCCCTTGGGAGGCCAGGAGATTCTCCAAGGCCCAGCACAGGTCCGGCTCGTCATCCACAATGAGGTATTCACGGTTCATCGCTCCGCTTGCGCGATCAGTCCGGACTCAGGTCCAATCGCACCGTGAAAACGCTGCCTTGTCCCGGCACGCTGTCCACCTCAATGGTGCCGGCGTGCTGTTTGACAATGGCATAGCAAAGCGGCAGGCCCAGGCCGGTGCCTCTTCTGCCGTTGGACTTGGAGTAGAACGGATCGAAGATGTTGCCCAGGTCCGCTGGAGCGATGCCGTGCCCGGTGTCGGCCACCTGGACGCTGACCTGGAGGGGGGCGGTCTCGACGACCACGCTGAGTTGGCCCTCGGTGGGCATGGCGTGGATGGCGTTCAAGAACAGGTTCATGAACACCTGTTGGAGCATGTGGGCGTCCCCATGCACGAAGGCGGGCGTATCGGGCAGTTGCGCCCTTATGTTGATATTCTGGATCTTGGCCTGATCGGCCACCAACGCCAGCGTTTCTTTCAGAACGGCCAGCAGATCCAACCTGACCAGATCGCCCCGCTCGGAAGGCCGGGTGAATTTCAAGAGGTGCTCGATGATGCCGGAGGCCCGTTGCATTCCCTGTTGCATTTTCTGGGCGCACTGGCGGCGAAACTCCGGCGTGATTTCCTCCTCCATCAAAAACTGGGCGGCGGAGGAGCAGATCGCCAGAGGATTGCGCAACTCATGGGCAATGCCGCCGGCCATCACCCCCAGGGCCGCCAGCTTTTGAGCCTGCAGCAATTGCGCTTCCAGCTTGAAGCTTTCGCTCAGGTTGCGCCCGACCGCCACAATGCCGATGGTGTCGCCCTGGTCGTCCATCATGGGCGAACAAATCCAGGAAACGGGAATCTCTTTGGCGCCTTTGGTCACCAAATTCCATTCCAGCCGTTGCGGAGTTTTCGCCGCTTTTGGTTCGGAAAACGACCGGCGCACGCCGGCCTGGTGCTCCGGGGCGCAAAACCCCCAGAAGTACTTTCCTTCCACTTCCTGCGGGGTGTAGCCCGAAATCAGCTCGGCGGATTGGTTCCAACTGAGAATCCGGCCCTCGGTGTCGGTCGAAAGAATTATTTCGCTGGTGCTCTCCACCACGATCCTCAGATGGCGCTCCATCCGCCGGATGTCCTCGCTCAAACGCTCCCGTTCCGTCACGTCCTCCATCACCAGGATGGCGAACTCCACGTTGTCCCGGTCCGGCAAGGGCAGCACCCGGTAATAGTAAATCCGCATCAATCCGCCCGGGGCGCGGTAGGTGATTCTTTCGCCGGTGGTTGGCGTGTTGGTTTCAAACACGCTTTGAATGCGCCGCACAATCTCCGTGTGATCCAAAATCGCCGGCGGGAAGACTTCCGGCAATCGCCGATCCAGCGTCTCTTCCCGGGTGCGCCGGCTCCTTTCCAGAAAATTGCGGTTGGCCAGCGTGATCCGCAAATCCCGCCCGACCAGCAACACCGACGAAGGGATCGCATTCAACAGCATCTCGTAAAGGCTCGCATCCCCCTTGGGGCTCGCATGGTCTCCGCTCATGATTCTACTCCCCCGCCATGGTCCCTGGCGGCGGCGCCTCCGCTTCCAGGACCGGACAGAAACTGTAAGGGGGCCAGGGACCGGACACTTCGAAGGCCAGGCCGCCCATCGGCTTATCCGCGCTGACGCGGTCAATCCGGCCGCGAAAATCCGCCGCCGCCGCCGCCGGCAACAACAACGCCCAATTCAGCACCAACTCCCGCGCCCTCTCCGGGGTTTGGCGCGCCGAAATCCGGCGCGCGACAATTTCAGAGGCCAGGGGATTCAACTGGTTGAAGAGGTCGTCACACGCCTCCGCGAGCCGGGCGTCCAACGCCTGCCCGGCCTCGATGCGCAGGCGTTGTTCCCGCAAGTAGGCCGCGCCGGGCGGGCCATCCGATGGGCATGGCTCCTCGGAGCGCCGGCGAGCCAGCCACTCCGCCTCCGCCTGCCCCCGGTCCAGGAAGCCCTTCAACGCCCATTCTTCCCGGCCATCCGCGCGCTCCAGAAACCGGGCCATGGCGGCTTCATGTTTGCCCATAAAGCTTTCCAGGCTTGCCGTCGAGGAAAAGAGCGTCCCGAACCGCGCCGGCAACACCGGTCCCAAGCGCATCACCTGCTCCAGCACGGCCTGGTGCCGGCACGCCCGCGGGGCCAGCCAAGCCAGGTCTTGCAGATTCTTTTCGCCTGCTGGTCCGCAGAATTCAGACCGCCAAACCCGGCTCAAGACCGCTGCCACTCTCCCCCTCCGCCGGAAAAAGGGAGGATGCGGTTCATCAATCCCTCCACTCAGAAGGCTGGCGGAACCCCCGGCTTCAGTCGTCGCCGCGCCCGCGCCTTCCGGCGCCAGGCCGGGCTGCGTGAACCCGTAAACGTAAAACACGCTGTTGGAATCTTCGTTCATGAGTTGGGAGAAACTTCCGCCAGCGCGGCCGTCAGGTCCTCCGGCTCGATCAGCGCCTTCGCCTCGGTTGCCGGCGGCGGTTTGCCGGCGTCCGAACCGCCGGCCAGCGCCACCGCCCGGCGCACCGCCCGCAGCGCGGCCAGATTGCAGACCAACGCGATTTGCGCCCCGCTCAAGCCCTGGCTCTGGGCCGCCAATTCGCTGATTTTCACCTTCCCCGCCACCGGCTTGCCGCGCAGATGGACTTCAAATATCTCGCGGCGCTCCGGTTCCTCCGGCGGCGGGATTTCCACCACTTCGTCAAAACGGCCGGGCCGAAGCACCGCCGGATCCAGCCGGTCCAGCCGGTTGGTGGCCCCCAGCACCAAAACGCCTTTGAGTTCTTCGATGCCGTCCAACTCCCCCAGAAACTGGCTCAACACCCGGTCGGTCACGGGCGAGTCTGACACCGCGCCGCCTCGCGTTGGCATCAAGGCGTCCAGTTCGTCAAAGAAGATAATGCACGGCGCCGCCTGCCGGGCCTTGCGAAAGACATCGCGCACCTGCCGCTCCGATTCCCCGACATATTTTGAGAGCAGCGCCGGGCCTTTGACCGAAATGAAATTGACCTGGCTTTCGGTGGCGATGGCTTTGGCCAAAAGCGTCTTCCCGCAGCCGGGCGGGCCGCACAGCAGGATGCCTTTGGGCGGGCGGACTCCCGCTTGTTCAAAGAGCGCCGCGTAACGCAACGGCCACTCCACAGCTTCCATCAGCCGTTGTTTCAACCGGGCCAGCCCGCCCACGTCGCTCCACCGCACATTGGGCACTTCGACAAACACCTCCCGGATGGCTGACGGTTCGACTTCCCGCAGGGCGGTCGTGAAATGGTTCATGCTGACTTCCAGCTTGGCCAGTCGCTCGTAAGGGATTTTCGCCAGCGAAAAATCCAGGTCCGCCAGAATGTCCCGCAGGCAGATCATCGCAGCCTCCCGGCAGAGCGCCTCCAGGTCCGCGCCCACAAAACCATGTGTGATCTCGGCCAGCCGGTTCATGTCCACGTCCGGCTTCAAAGGCATGCCCCGGCTGTGGATCTCCAGGATGTCCTGCCGCCCATGGCGATCCGGAATCGGTATCGCAATTTCCCGGTCAAACCGGCCGGGACGCCGCAACGCCGGATCCAGCGCATTGGGAATGTTGGTGGCGCCGATGACAATGACATTCTGCCGCTTGTTCAGCCCGTCCATGAGGGCCAGGAGCTGGGCGACCACCCGTTTTTCCACCTCCCCGACCACCTGCTCGCGCCGCGGCGCAATGGCGTCTATCTCGTCCAGGAAAATGATGCTCGGCCCCTGGCGCGTCGCCTCGTCAAAGACCTTGCGCAAATGCGCCTCGCTCTCGCCGTAGAATTTGTGGATGATCTCCGGCCCGCTCACGGCAAAGAATTGGGCCTCGGTTTCATGGGCGATGGCCCGCGCGATGAGCGTCTTGCCGCAGCCGGGCGGGCCGTGCAAGAGCACCCCTTTGGGCGCGTCTATGCCCAGCCGCTCGAAGACTTCCGGATACCGCAGCGGCAGTTCAATCATTTCGCGGATGCGGTGCAATTGGGGCTTGAGGCCGCCGATGTCCTCGTAGGGCACAGCTATGCGGGCGCGCTCCTTGACCTCTGCTTTGCCGATGACCAATTCGGTGGTCGGACCAATCAGCACCGGCCCGCGCGGCAGGGTGTTTTCCACCCGGAAATCAGCGGATCGGCTGCCAAACAACGCCGCCCGAATCCGGTCCCCTGCCTGCACCGGCAAGCCGTCCAACAGGCTGCCGATGTATTGCAGGTCGCGGCCGTCTGGCGCAATCGTCAGCGGCGACAGCCCGATGCGCTGGGCCGGGCGCACGGCTGTTTTCCGCACCTGGACAAACTCGTCCAGCGCGGCCCCGGCGTTCTCGCGCGTCAGGCCGTCCAGTTGCACGCGCGATTGGCCCCGCAGATCCTTGTAGGCCGGCATGACTTTGCAGACTGTGGCGCGTTTGCCGGCGACTTCCACCGTGTCCCCGATGGCGACTTGGAGGCGCTCCAGGTCTTCCGGCCCGATGCGCGCCAGAGCGCGGCCCACGTCTTTGCCGATGGCCTCGGTCACTTTGAGTTTGAGCGGAGCGGTTTGCGCTTTGTCCATAGGCCGGATTCCCTTCATTTGACGCACTTGATTTCCAGCACCCCGTTGTTGCAGGAGAGGGCCATTTTTTCCTTGGGATAACTGCCGGGCAACAGCACTTCTTTGCGATATTTCTTGTCGCCTTTGGCCGCCGTGATCGTCAGCACGTCGTCCTTGACCTCCAGCCGCACGTCCCCGGCCCCGATCCCCGGCATTTCCGCCACAATCAGGAGGTGGTCTTTCTCCTCGAACAGGTCCACCACCGGTTCCCGGATTTCCTCCACCACCGCCTGGCCGGTGGTTTTGTCGGTGCGGATGTTCCCGAACGGCTCGACGCGCGCCCCCTGGTCGCCCAAGCCGACCTTGACCGTGAATCCGTAGATGCCTTTCAGCTCCTTGCCGGCGCCGTGAATCTCCCCGGCGCGCCGCAGTTCCCCGCCCGTTTCCGCCAGCTCGTTGAGCTTTTCCACCAAGCCGGTCAGTCCCGACAGGATGCCTCCAACGCTGCCGCCGGCTTCGCCTCGGGGTTCATTTTTATCTGGGGTCTTTTTCTTCATATGTGTTCTCTTTAAGGTTAATTCCGTACTGTTTGATCTTCGTCCGAATCGTTTTGTAGTCCACCTGGAGCAGGCGGGCGGCCCTGGCTTTGTTGCCGCCGGTTTGACGCAACGTCTGTGACAAGACCTCGCGCTCCACCACCGTCCTGCTTCGCGCCACGATTTCCTTGAGCGAAAGCTCGCCGACGGGGGCGGCGGGCGCGTTGGCGGCGGAGGCGGCGCACCGCCAAGCCTCATTGTTCTGCTGGAGAATATCCAGATGCTCCTGGCTCACCACTTCCCCGGCCAGGAGCACCGCCCGCCGGATGGTCGAACGCAGTTGCCGGACATTGCCCGGCCACGGGTAATTGAGCAGCAAGCGGACGGCCGGCTCGGAGAATCCGAGCACCGATTTTTTCAATTCCTGGTTGGTCAAATCCAGGAACCGTTTCGCCAGGTAGAGCAAGTCCTCTTTGCGCCGGCGCAGTGGCGGAATCCGCAGCGTGAACTCGTTCAACCGATAGAACAAGTCCGCCCGCAACCGCCCCGCCGCCACCGCCGCATCCAAGTCCTGGTTGCCCGCCGCCAGCACCCGCACGTCAATCTGGATCGGCTGTGTGCCCCCGACCCGGCAAAAGGACTTCTCTTGCAGCGCCCGCAGCACTTTGGCCTGCGCCGTCAGCGGCATGTTCAAAATCTCGTCCAGGAAGAGCGTGCCCCCGTTGGCCTGTTCAAAACGGCCCGCCCGGCGGCCGGCCGCGCCGGTGAACGCCCCCTTTTCGTGCCCGAACAATTCCGCCTCAAAAAGCGTCTCTGGAATGGCGCCGGCATCCACCGGCACAAACGGGCCTTTGGCTCGCGGGCCGCTCCCATGAATCGCCTGCGCCACCACTTCTTTGCCGGAGCCGGTTTCCCCAATGATGACGACGTTGAAGTTGGATTTGGCGACGCGGTTCAGGTCCTCGATCAGCCGCCCGATGGCCTCGCTGGGACCCATGATCTCCGTCAGATCATGACTGGCGCTGGTCTGGCGGTCGCGTCCTTTGATCTTCAGGCTCAGTTGCCGTTGGGCCAAGGCGCGGCGGACTACCCGCACCAGTTCCTCATGCTCGTAAGGTTTGGCCAGATAATCGAAAGCCGCCGCCCGCATCGCTTCCACGGCCCCGTGGACTTTCGCATGGGCCGTCAAAATCACCACCGGCAAATCCTCATCCATCGCTTTCGCCTGCCGCAGGATTTCCAGCCCGTCCAAATCCGGCAAATGCAGGTCCACGATCATCGTGTCCGGCGACGCGGTGCGAAGTTGTTGCAGGGCCGTCTTTCCGTCCAGCGCCACCAGTGGGACAAAGCCCTCCTGCTCCAACAAGTGGGAGATCAACTTGCAGATCGCCTCCTCGTCGTCCACAATCAGGACCCGGCTTTTTCCGTTGCTCACGGGCATGGGTGTCCTCCCGGAGAGGGTGGGTGAATCGGATGGGTGACCTGGATATCCCGGGCCAGCCAGCGCTCCAACGAGTGTAACATTCCCAAAAACAACAGGCCGATTTCACCCCGGCACAACGTCCGGTTGATGCGTTCGGCGATGGCTTGGTCGCGGCGTTGGAGCAAGGAACGGCTGCTCTCCTGGTGGCGGGCCTCCCAGCGCGCCGCCTTCGCCGCATCATTGGCCGCCAGCATTTGTTTGCTCAGATTATACTCCTGCACCAGCAGGCCGGCCGATTCGGTCCCCATCAGGGTGGCGCCGCGTTCCTTCAAGCGCAGCAGCAGTTGGTGGTTGCGGCTGCCGGCCTTGGCCAGTTCCGAGACAATCTCCAGTTCCCGCCCGCACACCGGCAACCCATCCTGGTAAAGCCGCACTTTCTCGTAGGCCAGCGACCAGCGGTCAATCGTTTGCTCAATTTGCGTCCAGATGCCATCAATCAAGCTCACGTTGCGCTCCCACCCTTTGGTCCCCAGCTTCCGCACGGTCATCGCCCGGATGGTTGGACTCAGGCTGCCCATCTCCGCCTGGCTGTGCAGAATGGGGATGTGCAGCAAACGGCGCCCGGCCGCGTTCGAATCTGCCGCCCCGGTCGAACGCGCTGAAGTCGAACCCGCCACGATGCGGTCGCTTGTTCTCATATGGATTCCCCGGTTCAACATTACCTAAATGCAAAGTCATCTCACTCCGTGGCTAATGCAGGGGGAATCGGAAAATGTGCGCGAAAATTCGTGTTCATAATTCTCATTCCTGATTCCAATGGCGGAACCAGCCTCAGTCTTCCACAAGGCGAGGCAGAGAGATATAGCCTCAAAGGGTGAGATCCGGCAAATTTTGAGGCTAATCCGGCGCAGGCCGGCCTGGCCGGCTAGAGTTTGGCAATGCCTGCCTTGATGGCGTAGCGCACCAGGTCGGCCTGCTTGTGGATGCGCAATTTGGCCATCACATGGTTCCGGTGGGCGTGGATGGTATTGACGGACAGGTCCAGCAGGGCGGCGATTTCCTTGGTAATCCTCCCTTCGGCTATGAGTTGCAGCACTTTCCTTTCCTGCCCGCTGAGCGCAACCGCCGCGGCTCCGCGCTTCTCCAAGCCCTTTTTTCTCCGAAACCCCGCCTCCACGACGAAATGGGCGATGACCGGACAGAGATAGAAGCGTCCCGCATGGACCTCGGTCACGGCATCCACCACGTTTCGTGTCACCGACTCCTTTGTCAGGAATCCGCGCGCCCCGGCCGACAACGCCTCCTCCACCATGGCTCTGGTGTCGTGCAAGCTCAATATGAGGATCTTCGCGCCCGGAGACCTCTTCAGCAGTTCCCGGGTGGTTTCGATCCCATTGAGTTTGGGCATGTAATATCGAGAATGAAGACATCCGTTGGTTTGGTCCTCGCCATCTCCAGGACTTCCATGCCGTCGGAAGCCTCGCCGGCGATGACGATGTCCTTTCCGCTCCGTTCCAAGGCCAGTCGCAACCCGTCCCGGACCACCGGATGATCATCGGCGATGACGACGCGAATGCTCATGGAAGGCTGCCTTTCTGCCGCCGCGAGCTTCCGGAGGCGGAACGGATGGTCTTGCCGCGCCGTCTTGTCCGCCCTGGCCGTGGCGGCGGCGCAAGCGGAGCAGAGGCGGGTGCGGTTTCCATTGGCAGGCTCAAGCGCACCGTCGTCCCCTTGCCGCGCCGGGACTCCACGGCAAAAGCGCCTCCGGCGGAAGCGGCCATTTCCCGCATGACGCGAAGG
>Ga0326727_10008482_pt1 | contig 26034 bp, 18 predicted proteins | sample MB2enrmetagenome_FD_207643 | JGI IMG/M metagenome (GOLD analysis project Ga0326727, IMG submission 207643) | Lab enriched peat soil microbial communities from McLean, Ithaca, NY, United States - MB29MY | ecosystem: Environmental > Terrestrial > Soil > Wetlands > Peat | place: USA: New York...
CTACCCGTCTCAACTCTTTCCTGCTCAATCCCGTTCTCCCCAATCTGAGTTCCTCCTCGCCACAGGAACTCTAAAAGGGGACATTTCTATTGTGGTTTCATGGGGACACTTTCAATGTGGTTCAACAAGGTTTTCCAACGGTGTTGACAGGGCCGGTGGGAGCGGCTACTCTCGGGAGTTGAGGCGGGAGCCGACTACCCCCAGGCGGCAGATCATACCCGAAACATTGGTTGCTTTGTGCGGGCCAGATGCCTGCACTGGATCCTCATCAAATACTCTCCGAGGTTGATCAAAATGAGCATTCGCAGACACTCGTTCTTCTGTAGCCGTGCGCTGTGGCTAGTGGTTTTGGCTGCCAGCGTCATGTTCACGGCTTTTGCCCAGGCCCAGGTTAGCCTTACCCAGTTGAGTGAGGACACCTTTACCGATAGTCCGAGCCAGCACGACACCGAGGTCGAGCCCGGTACATTCTCGTATGGCTCGACGATTGTAAGCGCATTTCAAGTGGCACGGATTTACGGTGGAGGCGGCGCCGATATCGGGTTCGCGACTTCGACCGATGGCGGTGCGACGTGGACCAATGGGTACCTGCCGGGAATTACGATTTACGAGGGCAACGGAACCAACTCGGCGGCCAGCGACGCGATGGTGGCATATGACGCCTTGCACAACGTTTGGCTAATCCAGACGCTGCCGATCGGCAACAATACGTCGGTGGCGGTGAGCCGCTCAACCGACGGCATCAACTGGGGCGACCCGATCACGGTCACCGGGTCGGCTGCCGCCGACAAGAACTGGATTGTCTGCGACAACACGCCCACCAGCCCTTATTACGGCCACTGCTATTCGGAGTGGGACAACACCAACGATGGCGATCTGATCCAGATGAGTACTTCGACCGATGGGGGGCAAACCTGGGGGCCGGCGCTGGGAACGGCCGGCAATGACTACGGCATCGGCGGCGTGCCGGTGGTGCAGCCGAAAGGAAAGGTGATTGTGCCCATCCTGGGATTCAATGGATACGTGATCGCATACAGCTCGAGTAATGGAGGCAAGAGCTGGACGAGGGCGGTGAACGTCGCCAGCTTTATCAATCACGGTGAGGATGGGGGCTTGCGGAGCGCCGGCCTGCCCTCGTCTGCCGTGGATGCGAACGGCAAGGTGTATGTGCTGTGGTCGGATTGCCGCTACCGCACGAACTGCTCGTCGAATGACATCGTCTACAGCACGTCAACCACCGGGACAAATTGGTCGGCGGTCAAGCGGGTGCCGATCGATGCGGTTACAAGCACGGTGGATCACTTCATCACCGGCGCGGCGATTGCGCCGGGCACGAAGGGAGCGAAGGCCCACATCGCGCTCGTTTATTACTTTTACCCGGTGTCGAACTGCGGGAACAACTGCTCGCTGAATGTCGGGTTCATTCAGTCGTCCACGGCCGGCTCCAAGTGGACCGCGGCAGAAACGCTGGCCGGTCCAATGGAGTTGACATGGCTGCCGGAAACGTTCTCCGGGACGATGGTGGCGGATTACATCTCAATGGGATTTGCGGGTGGGAAGGCATTTCCGGTTTTTGCCTCGGCGCAGGCGAACACCGGATCTCTTTTCCACGAGGCGATCTACACGACGGCATCGGGACAGGACGCGTCCACGCCGGAGACGGAGCTGATGAGCGCGGAGGGGGATGTTCCGGTTCCGGATGCACACTCCGATCACGGGCCGATGGAATACCTGGATCAGGATCACGAGATCCCCATTTCGGGGCAGCGCCCGCCGGAACGCGATTAGGGTGAGAATGGAATTTGCAGGCCGCTGGCGTCAAGCTGGCGGCCTTTTTCGTGTGCCGAGCATGTTCGACAGCTTGGAGGTGAAAGTCCTCTTCGCATCCTGATGGAGGAGAAGTGATAGCGAAGCGCAAGGGCGTCGTCTGGCCGAAAGCCGGGACTTCAGGCATACCTCAGCGTCCGCCAAATCAACGAAATGCCTGACGTGGAAAGGCAACGCTTTTGCCGTATTTCTGCAAAGATTTTCGCCCAGTATCCATGCGGTAATTTCGTTGCGTCCAAGGCGGGAGAAGTGTACTATACCCACGCTAGACGTTCACCCCCCCTGTGAATGGTCGACCCAAAAACTGAAAACGAGATTCCGGCCAAAGGAGAAATCATGAGTCAAAGATTAGGCGTATACCTGCTCATCGTCGTCGCGATGGTGTCGGCGGTGAGTATCGTTTGCCAGGCAGAACCGCAGCCCCTGTTGACGCGTCATGTGCGCGAAGTGGTTGTCAATGGGGACGCGCAATCCGTCGGGCGGCTCCCCGCAACACAATCCATGCGCTTCGACATCGTTCTGGCGCTGCGTCATCCGGTAGAGTTAGAAAATTTCCTCCAAGAACTCTACGATCCTTCCAGCCCCTCCTACAAGCAGTACGTCACGCCGCAAGAGTTCACCGCGCGGTTTGGTCCCAGCCAGGAGGATTATGACGCGCTGATCCAGTTCGCGAAGGCGAGCGGCTTTACCGTGATTGGCGGCTCGCGCGATTCCAGGGACGTGCAGCTCAAGGGCACGGTGGGCTCGGTCGAGAAGGCCTTCCACGTGACCATGGGCGTTTATCAGCACCCGACAGAACACCGCACCTTCTTCTCTCCGGACCGGGAGCCCATGGTGGACCTGCCGTTCCAGCTCTGGCACATCTCGGGTCTGGACAATTATTCGATCCCGCATCCGCAGTTCGTGCACAAGAACGTCCGCATGGAGCCCGCCGCCGTCAAGGGTTCCTGTCCTGGGGGCTATTATTGCGGCAGCGACATGAGGGCGGCTTACTACGAGGGAACGGCTCTCACCGGCGCCGGCCAGAACATCGCCCTGCTCGAGTTGGCAGGCACCGATTTGGCCGACCTGACCACATACTATAAGAACGCTAAGCAAACAGAACCTTACACTCCCACTCTCGTTTCCACGGGCGGGTACAGCACGTCCTGCCTCAATTCGAACGGCTGCCAAGATGCGGAGCAGACGCTGGACATGACTCAGGCGATGGGCATGGCTCCAGGCTCCAGTATGCTCTATATGTACGTGTGCGGCGACGCCTACGGTAGTGGAAGTTTCAGCGAAACTGCCTGTCTCAGTGCGATGGTTACGACTGAGGCCGCTCCATTGAGTTTGCAGATTAGCTCTTCGTGGTCCTGGAAACCGGCGGATCCCAGCACCGACGACCCGTATTACCAGCAGATGGCGGCACAGGGCCAGAGCTTCTTTGATGCTGCCGGCGACGACGCAGAGTGGAACCAGAGCAACTTCGCTTACCCGGCGGAGGATGCGAATGTCATTGCGGTCGGCGGCACGGAATTGCAGGTGACTGGAGCGGGCGGCCCCTGGAGCTCGGAAACCGCTTGGCCGGATAGCGGCGGCGGAATTTCCCCGGACGGCATCCCAATTCCCTCCTGGCAGCAACTCTCGGGCGTGATCACTTCGAAGAACAAAGGCTCCACGACATTGCGGAACGGCCCAGACGTCGCGGCAGAAGCCAATCAGGACTTTTACGTTTGCGCTGACCAAAGCGGCTGCCAGGGCGGATGGGGCGGGACCAGTTTTGCCGCACCCATGTGGGCCGGCTATCTGGCTCTGGCCAATCAACAGGCGGCTGCCAACGGCGCTCCGGCGCCCGGCTTCATTAATCCAACCATTTATCCGCTGGGTCTGGGGTCAAACTATGACACCGATTTCCACGACATCACCAGCGGCAGTAACGGCTTTCCGGCGGTGACCGGGTACGATTTGGTGACCGGCTGGGGCAGTCCGAACGGCGCCAACTTGATCAACGCCCTGACTGGACCTGCGGGGCCGAATTTCACCCTTTCAGCCAATCCGAGCAGCGTGAGCGTCGCGCAGGGCGGCAGCGTTACGAGCACCATCACCATCACTCCGGAGGACGGCTTCAGTGGCAGCGTCACTCTTTCCGCCTCGGGCCTGCCCAACGGCGTGACGGCGCAGTTCAATCCGAATCCCGCCACCACGACGAGTACACTGACCTTAACGGCTAGCGCCACGGCAGCCACGGGAACAGTCACCGTGACGATCACGGGCGTGTCGGGCACATTGACAAATACCACGACGCTTAGCCTCACGGTGAGCGCGAGTGGTCCAGTCGTCAGCCTGTCGCCAACCTCGCTGACGTTTGCCAAGGTACTCGTGGGCAAGACCAGTGGCGCGAAGAAAGTCACCTTGACCAACACGGGCGGTTCCACGCTGGACATCACCAGCATCGCCACCACGGGCGACTTCGCCCGCCTGGCCGGCCCCAAGAAGACCGACTGCGGCAGCACCTTGGCGGCGGGAAAGAGTTGCACGGTGAGAGTGACCTTCACGCCGACGCAGAAAGGATTGCGCACCGGCGATCTCAACTTCACCGACAACGCCCCCGGCAGTCCGCAGAGCGTCGCTCTGAGCGGAACTGGCAAGTAACCCTAACCGGGAAACTGAACCAGCGGGCGGGACTTCGGTCCCGCCCCTTTTTTGGGCCTCAAGGGCTTTACCCCGTGCCCGCGCCAGATCGGCAATGAGACTTTTCACCGGATGGCGCTGGCCGCGTGGAAGCCATCACCGTTCGCCGGGCCGCGGCTCCAGCGTATCGTTATCTGTCGCCTGCCAGCTTGTCCAGCTTGTCCATGGTTCGCGCTAAGATCTCGCCGGGAGATCCCTGGGCAACAATCGGCAGCAGCAGGCCGAGATCTTTGTAAAACTGGATGAGGGGCGCTGTGCTTCGTTGGTATGCTTCCAAACGCACGGCGACGGACTCGGGCCGGTCATCTTCGCGCTGATAGAGCCGGACAATCTCGTCCAGCGGCACTTCGTAGTTGACCACGGCGCTGAGCGAAGGCTTCTCCTTCTCCATCGAGGCGGGTTTGCCTGACGCGGAAAGGCTACGTTCTTGCCGTATGTCTGCAAAGATTTTCGCCCAGTATCCATGCGGTAATTCGTTGCGTCCAGGGCAGAAGAAGAGTACTATACCCACGCTACACGTTCACCCCCCCTGTGAACGTTCGACCCAAAACTGAAAACGAAATCCCAAAGGAGAAATCATGATTCAAAGATTGAGCGTATTCCTGCTCACCGTCGCCGCGATGGTGTCGGTCGTGAATGTGGTTTGCCAGGCAGAACCGCAGCCCCTGTTGACGCGTCACGTGCGCGAAATGGTTGTCAATGGGGACGCACAATCCGTCGGCCGGCTCCCGGCAGGGCAAACCATGAAACTCGACATCGTTCTGGCTCTTCGTCATGAGTCGGAGTTAAAGAATTTCCTGCAAGACCTTTACGATCCTACCAGCGCGTCTTACCGCCGCTTCCTCACCGTGGAAGAATTCACCGCGAGGTTTGGTCCCAGCCAGGAGGATTATGACGCTGTGGTTCGTTTCGCGAAAGCGAACGGCTTCGAGGTCGCCGGCGCTGCCCGCAATCGCATGAACGTGCAGGTTACAGGAACAGTAGCAAGCATCGAGAGAGCCTTCCACGTCACCATGGGTGTCTACCAGCACCCCGCGGAGAACCGCACCTTCTATGCGCCGGATCGGGAGCCCACGGTGGACCTGCCGTTCCAGTTGTGGCACATCTCGGGCCTGGAGAACTATTCCATCCCGCGTCCAGCTCTCGTTTACAACCGGCAGAAGGTTCACTCCAACGCCAGTATTGGTTCCGGCCCTGGTCAGTCTTTTCTCGGCAGCGACATGCGCGCGGCCTACTACGGAACAGGCCCCCTCAACGGCGCCGGCCAGTCGCTCGGACTGTTTGAGTACGTCGGTACCGATCTGGCCGACCTGAACACTTACTACAAGAACGTCGGCCAAACACTCAATGTCCCGATCACTCTCTTGTCCGTGGATGGGACCCCCACGACCTGCTACGCATCGCAAAACTGTGATGACACCGAACAGACGATCGACATGACGCAGGCTCTCGGCATGGCCCCGTACCTGTCCAGCCTGGTGATGTACATCGGATCGACCGATTCCGCCATTTTCAACGCCATGGCAACGGCCAATCCGCTGAACGCGCAATTAAGCTCCTCGTGGTACTGGAACCCGGCAGATCCCCAGACGGACGACCCATACTTTATGGAGTTCGCGGCACAGGGCCAGAACTTGTTTGACGCCGCCGGCGACGGTGGCGATTGGCAAATAAGCGGTTCCATCTGGCCGGCCGATGACGCATATCTCGTATCGGTTGGCGGAACTGAGCTATTCACACAAAGCGCGGGCGGTCCGTGGTCTTCGGAAACCACTTGGGTGGACGGCGGCGGCGGCATTTCGCCGAACGATATTCCGATTCCTTCCTGGCAGGTGCCCACAGCCGCAGGCTGCTCCAATTGTTCCCAGACCCTTCGCAACGGCCCGGACGTTTCGGCCAACTCGTATTGGAGTTTTTACGTTTGTGCCGACCAAACTGCCTGCACTGAGAACGATTACGGTGGAACCAGCTTTGCTGCGCCCATGTGGGCCGGCTACCTGGCTCTCGCCAATCAACAGGGAGAGGCCAACGGCAATCCGCCGCTCGGCTTCATCAACCCGGCCCTTTATGCGATTGGCTTGGGATCGAACTATGACACTGATTTCCACGACATCACCACTGGCAGCAACGGCTATCCAGCAACCACCGGCTACGATTTGGCGACGGGCTGGGGCACTCCGAATGGTGCCAACCTGATCAATGCACTGGCCGGACCAGCCGGACCCAGCTTCACCCTCACCCCGAACCCGTACTCGCTCACCATTGTGCAGGGCGCCAGCGCCACCAGCACCATCACCGTCACTGACTATGACGGCTTTAGTGGCAGTGTTACGTTGTCGGCGTCGGGTCTGCCCAGCGGCGTCACTGCCGGCTTCAACCCGAATCCCACAACCTCAACCAGCACTCTGACCCTTACCGTCGGTAGCGGCACTACGCCTGGCCGCTATACTGTGACCGTTGCCGGCGCGTCGGGCAGCTTGACAAATCAAACAGGCATCGCGCTCACCGTTGCTGCCGCTCCACTCGTTACTCTCTCGCCGACGTCTTTGGCATTTGGTAAGGAAGTCGTGGGCGCTACATCCAAAGCGAAGTCCGTTTTGCTTAAGAACACCGGAGCCGCGACGCTGAAGATCACCAGCATCGTGGCCAGCGGCGATTTCGCCATCCAGAACAACTACTGCGGTGCCCAGCTTGTAGTGGGTCAGGAGTGCCTCCTGACAGTGACCTTCACGCCGACGCAGGTTGGGTCGCGCACCGGCGCTCTGACGTTCACTGACAATGCCCCCAACAGTCCACAGACGCTGCCGCTGTCGGGCACTGGCACCGTGCAGGCCACGTTAACCCCTGCCAGCGCGAAGTTCCCGGCAGAGAAGGTGGGGACGAGCAGTCCGGCAAAGGTGTTTACGCTTGCCAACAAGCAGAGCGTAGCGCTCACCAGCATCGTGATCTCGACGACCGGAGACTTCAGTGTCTCATCGACAACCTGCACGGCAAGTCTGGCGGCCAAATCCAACTGCACCATCAGCGTGGTGTTCACGCCAACCCAGACAGGCACGAGGACGGGGACGTTGCAGGTGGCCGATAGCGCCGTCAACAGCCCGCAGACTTCGAGTCTAACAGGCACCGGCAAGTAACCCTAACCAGGAAACTGAAGCAGCGCGGGCGGGACTTCGGTCCCGCCCTTTTTTCCTGCCAGGAGCGGGCCGCCCGGTTCATCGTGGAGAAAGTTCTTCTGGATATACTTTCTTGGCTGAAAGCCGGGGCATCAGGCATACCTCAGCGTCCGCCAAATCAACGAAATGCTTGGCGTGAAAAGGCTGCGCTCTTGCCGTATTTCTGCAAAGATTTTCGCCCAGTATCCATGCGGTAATTTCGTTGCGTCCAGGGCAGGAGAGGAGTACTATACGCACGCTGGACGTTCACCCCCCCTGTGAACGGTCGACCCAAACTGAAAGCGAAATCCTAAAGGAGAAATCATGATTCAAAGATTGAGCATATTCCTGCTCACCGTCGCCGCGATGGTGTCGGTAGTGAATGTGGTTTGCCAGGCAGAACCGCAACCCCTGTTAACGCCTCATGTGAAAGAAGTGGTTGTCAATGGGGAGGCACAGTCCGTCGGGCGGCTCCCGGCAACACAGTCCATGCGCTTCGACATTGTTCTGGCGCTGCGCCATCGGCCAGAGTTGGAAAATTTCCTGCAAGAACTCTACGATCCTTCCAGCCCCTTCTACAAGCAGTACGTCACGCCGCAAGAGTTCACCGCGCGGTTTGGTCCCAGCCAGGAAGATTATGACGCCTTGATCGCTTTCGCGAAAGCGAGCGGCTTTACAGTCGTTCGCGGTTCCCGCGATGCTTTTGACGTGCAACTCAAGGGCTCGGTGGCGAACATCGAGAAAGCCTTCCACGTGACCATGGGTGTCTACCAGCACCCCACGGAGAACCGCACATTCTATTCGCCGGACCGCGAGCCCACGGTCGACCTGCCGTTCCAGCTCTGGCACATCACAGGGTTGGACAACTGTTTCATCCCGCGTCGCGCGCTCGTGCATAGAGGTATCAAGCCGAAGCCCGCCACTACGGGCTCCGGCCCTGGTGGTTCTTTTCTCGGCAGCGACATGAGGGCGGCCTACTACGAGGGAACGGCTCTCACCGGCGCTGGCCAGAACATCGGGTTGCTGGAGTACGTCGGATTTGATATTGCCGACGTGAACACCTACTACCAGAACGTTGGGCAAACCAGAACCGCCGCTGTCGTTGGCATTTCCACGGATGGAACCCCCTTAAACTGCTTCTATACGCAGGCAGGAGGCTACTGTGACGATACGGAACAGACCATTGACATCACTCAGGCGCTCGGCATGGCCCCGGGCGTAACCACAGTGTATATGTACGTAGGTTCCAGTGATACCGCCCTGTTGGGTGCCATGTCTACGGATACTCCGTTGCCTTTGAACTTGAGCGCTTCGTGGCTCTGGGGTACGGATTCCGGCACTGACGATCCCTACTTCGAGAAGATGGCGGCGCAGGGTCAGAGCTATTTTAATGCGTCGGGCGACGATGCCGAGTTCAACTCTAGCTATCCGACTTGGCCGGCGGACTCTGCGTATGTCATCAGTGTCGGCGGCACGGACTTAGCGACCAAGGGCGGGGGTGGCCCCTGGGCTTCGGAAACCGCTTGGGAGGACAGTGGCGGCGGCTTTTGGACGCCGGACGATATTCCGATTCCCACCTGGCAGCAGCTTACGGGCGTGATCACCAAGGCCAACGAGGGGTCCACGAAGTATCGGAATGCCCCAGACGTCGCGGCAAACGCGAATTGGAGCTTCTACGTCTGCGCCGACCAAAGCGGGTGCTCTGCAAACGAAATCGGCGGGACCAGTTTTGCCTCGCCCATGTGGGCCGGCTATCTGGCTCTGGCCAATCAACAGGCGGCTGCCAACGGCGCTCCGGCGCCCGGCTTCATTAATCCAACCATTTATCCGCTGGGTCTGGGGTCAAACTATGACACCGATTTCCACGACATCACCAGCGGTAGTAACGGCTTTCCGGCGGTGACCGGGTACGATTTGGTGACCGGCTGGGGCAGTCCGAACGGCGCCAACCTGATCAACGCCCTGGCTGGACCTGCGGGGCCGAATTTCACCCTTTCAGCCAATCCGAGCAGCGTGAGCGTCGCGCAGGGCGGCAGCGTTACGAGCACCATCACCATCACTCCGGAGGACGGCTTCAGTGGCAGCGTCACGCTTTCTGCCTCGGGCCTGCCCAACGGCGTGACGGCGCAGTTCAATCCCAATCCCGCCGCCACGACGAGTACGCTGACCTTGACGGCTAGCGCCACGGCAGCTACGGGAACGGTCACGGTGACGATCACGGGCGTGTCGGGTAGCTTGACGAATACCACAACGCTTGGCCTCACGGTGACGGCGAGCGGCCCGGTCGTGAGTCTCAATCCAACCTCGCTGACGTGGAGCAAGGTACTCGTGGGCAAGACCAGTGGCGCGAAGAAAGTCACCTTGACGAACACGGGCGGTTCCACGCTGGACTTCACCAGCATCGCCACCACGGGCGACTTCGCCCGCCTGGCCGGCCCCAAGAAGACCGACTGCGGCAGCACCTTGGCGGCGGGAAAGAGTTGCACGGTGAGAGTGACCTTCACGCCGACGCAGAAAGGATTGCGCACCGGCGATCTCAACTTCACCGACAACGCCCCCGGCAGTCCGCAGAGCGTCGCTCTGAGCGGAACTGGCAAGTAACCCTAACCGGGAAACTGAACCAGCGGGCGGGACTTCGGTCCCGCCCTTTTTTCTTGCCTCGAGGGCTTTACCCTGTGCCTGCGCCAGATCGGCAATGAGACTTTGCCGTTCTCGAAGTGGAAAACCGCAGGCGCGAGCCGCGTGCAGTGACCGTTGTCACACATGAAGCGACAGACACGCGGCCGGGGCGGGAACGAGCTGGCGGCGGGACGTTGACGCCAGTGCAGACCAAACCATCGCGCTGCGCTTGAATTTCACTTCTGCCATCGCACGATCCGCCTGCCGGCGATCTCAAATTTCCCTTCCAGCACAATCTTGATCGCTTCGCTGTAGGCGACGTGTTCCTGCTCAAGAATTCGCGCGGCCAGCGTGTGCTCGTCGTCGGAGTCCAGCACGGGTACGGTCTTCTGCACAATGATGGCGCCGTGATCGAGTTCCTCATCCACCAGGTGCACAGTGCAGCCTGACACTCTCACGCCATAGGCGAAGGCCTGCTGCTGCGCTTCCAGCCCGGGAAACGCGGGCAGCAAGGACGGATGGATGTTGAGAATCTTCGCCGGAAACTGCCGCACAAACCAGGGCGAGAGCAAGCGCATATAACCGGCGAGACAGACCAGATCGACTTTGCTGTCGCGAAGTGCAGCCACAACTTCGCGGTCGTGCTCCTCGCGTGGCTTGCCTTTCGATGGAATGACGAGGGCGTTGAGGCCGCGCTGGCGGGCGGTTTCAACGCCAGGAGCATCGGCGCGGTTCGAAATCACGACCGCAATACGGGCATCGGGAATCCGGCCAGCCGCAATGCTGTCGGCGATGGCCACAAAATTGGAACCGCGTCCGGAAAGTAGAATGCCGAGGTTTTTCATACGACATCATTATTCACCACGGAGGCACAGAGACACGGGGAAAAATCAGAAGGAAATTAATGTTTGTCATCCCGAGCGACCGGGGTGGGGGAGCGAGGGATCTGCGTTTCGCGGCTGACTGCAGATCCCTCGCTTCGCTCGGGATGACAACTCATAAAAGAGGTCGCTAAGAGCCAAGAGCTAAAAGCCAAGGGCTGTCCTAGCTGAACACCACCTTGCGATCGCCCTTGACGATGCGGCCGACGCTGTAAAACTTTTCTCCGGCGCGCTCCAGCAGCGTCTGCGCTTTCTTGAATTTCTTGGCGGGAACCACGATCAGCATTCCGAGGCCCATGTTGAAGGTGCGGAGCATTTCCTCTTCCGCGACGTTGCCGAGTTTCTGCAGATGTTCAAAGATGGGCAGAACCGGCCAGGTGCCGAGTTCGATCACGGCCGACGTGCCTTTGGGCAGCACTCGGGGCAGGTTCTCGGTGATGCCGCCGCCGGTGATATGCGCCAACGCCGCGACGCACTCGCCCGCGATCATTTTCCGAATGACCGGCCAGTAGCTGCGATGGGTCCGCATGAGTTCGTTGCCGACCTTGTTCTTGATCTCGCTGACAAAAGTTTCGGGGGAATAGCCCGCGATTTCGAAGAGCAGTTTGCGAGCCAGCGAGTATCCGTTGGTGTGCAGGCCGTTGGAGGGCAAGCCAAGGACGCAATCCCCCACTTGCACGTCTTTGCCGCTGATGATGCGGTCGCGCTCGACCACTCCGACAATGAAACCGGCGAGATCGTATTCACCTTCGGGATAAAATCCAGGCATTTCGGCGGTCTCGCCGCCGATCAGGGCGCAGCCATTGTGCTTGCAGGCTTCGGCGAGGCCGCCAACAACTTTTTCCGCGACTTCCGGGTCCAGCGTGCCAGTGGCCAGATAGTCCATAAAAAACAACGGCGCCGCGCCTTGCACCGCGATGTCGTTTACGCAGTGATTCACCAGGTCGGCGCCGACGGTGTGGTGCATTTTCATTTCGAAGGCCACTTTTAATTTGGTGCCCACGCCATCCACGCTCGAAACCAGCACCGGGTCCAAATATTTCTTATCGACCGAGAACAACCCTCCGAATCCGCCGATCTCGCTCAGCACTCCCTTGGTGAAAGTTTTGTGGGCTAAATACTTGATGCGCTGCTTGGTGCGCTTGCCACGATCAATGCTGACACCGGCGTCGGCGTAGGTGATGGAGTCGCTTTGGGCGTTGGGGTTCTGGGCCACGTTGTCAGTCCGTCATTTGCCAGGGTGGAGAGATCTGGTGCGCCACCGAGCCGGGAGAAGCGTTCCAGACGCAACAAATTCTAGCACGTCTGGAGTTGCCTCCGGCATGACTGGGTGGATGTGATTGTCCCGGGTCGGCGAAATTGTTGACCCGGTCGAGGCTTTTCCAAGCGGATCAGCGAAGGCGTTATAATGCTGGTCCAATTCTTTTCTTTGGGAGATAAGTATGAGACTTCTGGCAGTTCTTCTTTTCGCCATGCTGACGATTCCGTATGCAGCGGCGCAGCAAAACGAATCACAGGACACGACGTCTGAGAACGCTAAGCAGGCCGCGTCCAAAAAGGATAAGAAGCAAACAGCGCCGGCGAATGCCGCAACTCCGGATAAGTCCGCGGAAAGCGGCAAGCCCGCGGAGCCGCCCAAAGCCGACGCCAGCGAAGCTATCGATAAGGAAGAACATTACGATGTGGCGGAAGTCCCGCCCGTAATCACGCATCACCAGATTACGCTGAATGGCAAGACTCTCAGTTACACGGCGACGGCCGGAAGGCTTCCCATCAAGCGCGGCGATGGCAAGACGGAAGCCGAAATGTTTTTCGTCGCCTATACGCTCGACGGACAGGATGCGGCAAAACGTCCGCTGACGTTCGCGTTCAACGGCGGTCCCGGCTCCGCCTCGGTGTGGCTGCACATGGGCGCGCTGGGGCCCAAACGCGTGGTCCTGCAGGCGAACGGCTTCATGCCGGCAGCGCCCTATCGTCTGGAAGACAATCCCGACACGCTGCTCGATCGCAGTGACATCGTCATGGTGGATGCCATGTCCACCGGCTACTCTCGGGCCGCGACCGCCGAACTTACCAAGAAGTTTCTAGGCGTAAAAGGCGACGTAGAAGCTTTTGGGGAATTTATCCGCCTCTACATCTCCCGTTACGATCGCTGGAGCTCTCCGCTCTTTTTGCTCGGGGAAAGTTACGGCACGACGCGCGCCGCCGGCATCGCCGGGTATTTGGCCGATCATGGCATCGCTTTCAATGGCGTGACATTGCTTTCGATGGCCGTGGATTTCCAGACGCTCGAATGGAACAAGTCGAACGACCTGCCTTATTTTCTGCTCGTTCCTACCTTCAACATGATCGCCGGCTACCATCACAGGCTGTCTGCCGATCTCACCCAGGATGTGGCGAAGACGCGCGAAGAAGTCGTGCGCTGGTCGTCCAATGATTACGCGCTCGCTCTGGGCAAAGGCGACGCGCTGACGCCGGAAGAACACCGCAAGATTGTCGAGCAACTGTCGCGCTACATTGGGCTGCGTCCGGAAGTGATTGAGGCGCACAACCTGCGCATTGACGTTCCCACCTTCACTCACGAACTGCTGCTTGACCAGAAACTGGTCACCGGACGCCTCGATGGCCGGTTCAGCAGCCCCAATCCAGACGAAGATCGTTCCTTCTACGATCCGACGAGCGCCGCCATTCTGCCGCCTTACACATCGGCGTTCAACAACTACCTGCGCACCGAACTGAACTACAAGTCCGACATGCCCTACAGGGTTTTCGCCTACGACCAGCCTGGCTTCCGCAACTGGGATTGGGGCAACGCCGAGCAAGGCTTTCCCAGCACGGCGGGCGGGTTGCGGTCGGCCATGATCAAGAATCCGTACATGAAGATCCTGGTGATGGAAGGCTACTACGATCTCGCCACACCCTTCACCGCTGCCAACTGGACCATGGATCATCTGGACCTCGGGCCGCAGTTCCGCCAGAATGTTTCGTACGCCACCTACAACTCGGGGCACATGGTGTACATCGATCGCGCCGAACACAACAAGATGAAAAAAGACCTGGTTGACTTCATGGAGAAGTGTCTGCCGAAATAGTTCCGCGCTTGACGATTCGTTTCGCGGCGGCGCATGTGTTCTAATGCTGGACATTTAGTGCTTAGCCCATGCGCGCCGCTGCAATCTTCGGGTTGGGAACTTCACCGGCTGACTTGAAGCCGTTTCAAGCCGCCACTCCAACACGGTGGCTGCAGGGATTGCCCGCCTCCTCCGGCGACGCCGACGCCATCCTCGTCTTTGGCGGGGACGGCACCATTCATCGTCATCTGCCGGCGCTGGTGCGGCTCCAACTTCCCGTGCTGATCGTCCCGGCAGGCAGTGGAAACGATTTTGCCCGCGCGCTGAAACTGCGCTCGATGCGAGACTCCTTGCGCCTCTGGCGCGATTTCGAATCGGGGAAAATTCAAGCGCAGGCCATCGATCTCGGGGTCATCGTTCCATCCGCTTCGCCGGAGCGCACGCACTATTTCTGCTGCATCGCCGGGTGCGGTCTGGACTCTGCGGCCGCTCGGCGCGCCAATCGGATGCCGCGCTGGCTGCGCGGACACGGCGGCTATGCCCTGGCGTTAATGCCGCTGCTGCTCAAACTTCCGGCTTATTCCATGCGGCTGACGCAGATCAGTGGTGAGGATCGCACCGAAGCCGAAAAGCTCAGCTTGCTCGCCGCATTCGCCAACACGCCGTTCTATGGCGACGGCATGCGCATCGCGCCGGAAGCGGATCTCGCCGATGGCAAGCTCGACGTTTGCCGGATCAACAGGCTGAATCCCTTTAAGCTGTTTTGCATGTTTCCGACGGTGTACTTTGGGCGACATCTCCTCCTGCCCGAAGTGGAGTACTCGCGGGCCGAGCGAATCCACGTGCAGACCGAGACTCCGCTTGAGATCTACGCTGACGGAGAGTTTGTGTGCGAGACTCCCGCTGAGATTTCAGTTGCCGCAGGAGCACTGCGAGTGATTCATGCGCCGCGTTAGAGTAGTGTCCCGTAAATTCGCGGCACAGGCTTGGGTTGTCATCTTGAGCGAAGCGAAAGACCTATGCATTAGCGCGGGCTCAAATCCATAGGTCCTTCGCTTCGCTCAGGATGACAGTGCAAGATTTACGATCTCCTAGCGCACTCGCCCGTAGCGCGCATCGAGCGCAATATTCAGTTCGAGTACGTGAACGCGCGGCTCGCCCAGGAATCCCCATTGCCGGTTCTCGGAGTTCTCACTAACCAGGCGTGCGACTTCCGCTTCCGGGATCTTGCGTTCCGACGCCACGCGGTGAATCTGGAACTCGGCCGCCGCCGGCGAAATATCAGGATCGAGTCCTGAAGCCGATGTCGTCACCAGATCGACTGGAATGGGAAGGCCGGGATTCTCGGCTTGCAGCTTGGCAACGTCTCCACTGACGCGAGCAATCAACTGCGCGTTGGTCGGGCCCAGGTTCGAGCCCCCGGAAGCGCTGGCATCGTAGCCCGCGGCGCCCGCGGCGGACGGCCGCGAATGAAAGTAACCCGGCCCAGAAAATGGCTGCCCGATCAGACGCGAACCAACTACCACTTCGTCTTTTCCGCGGATTAGCTGGCCGTTGGCCTGCTTGGGGAAGATAAGTTGCGCGAGTCCGGTCACCGCGAGGGGATACAGAATTCCCAAGAGCACCGTGGTCGCGATCGTCATGAGTATTGCCGTAATGAAATTCTTTTTCATTGTATTTCTCTGTTACTGAGCGAATTTCATTTGTAATTTGCGATTTGTAATTTGCAATTTAAGAACCCGATGGGGTGGCTCTCTAAGCTCAACCTATCGGCAACGGCGCTTCTAAATTGCAAATTACAAATCACAAATTACAAATTCCTAAGTCAGCTTGATGCCGGTGATGAACATGTCAATCAGCTTGATACCGATGAACGGGACCACCAGTCCGCCGAATCCATACACCAGCAGGTTTTGCCGGAGCAGGGATTCGGCGCTCATCGCCTTGTACTTGACCCCTCGCAGCGCCAGCGGAATCAGGGCAACGATGATGAGCGCGTTGAAAATTACGGCAGAAAGCACTGCCGAGTGCGGCGACTGAAGGTGCATGACGTTCAGCGCATTCAGCACGGGAAAGGTTCCGGCAAACATGGCCGGAATGATCGCGAAATACTTGGCCACGTCGTTCGCAATCGAGAAGGTGGTGAGCGCTCCGCGCGTCATCAGCAACTGTTTGCCGATGGCCACCACCTCGATGAGCTTGGTGGGATTCGAATCCAGGTCCACCATGTTGCCGGCCTCTTTTGCCGCTTGCGTGCCGGTATTCATGGCCACGCCGACATCGGCCTGAGCCAGCGCGGGCGCATCGTTGGTGCCGTCGCCGGTCATGGCCACGAGCTTGCCGTCGGCCTGCTCGCGGCGAATCAGATCCATCTTGTCTTTCGGCGTCGCCTCCGCCAGGAAATCGTCCACGCCCGCCTCGCGCGCGATTGCCGCCGCCGTCAGGGGATTGTCGCCGGTGATCATGACGGTCTTGATCCCCATGGCGCGCAGTTGATTGAAGCGCTCGCGCATGCCGCCTTTAACGATGTCCTTCAGGTAGATCACGCCCAGCGCGCGCTGATTCTCCGCGACCACCAGCGGAGTTCCTCCCGAGCGCGAGATCTGTTCCACGCTCGCCTGAATCTCGCGCGGCAGCGAGGTACCGAAGTGCTGCAGGTATTTGGTGATGGCGTCGACCGCTCCTTTGCGAATTTCGCGGCCGTCCAGGTTCACGCCCGACATACGGGTTTGCGCGGTGAAGGGGACGAACACGGCTTCGTGCGAAGCCAGTTCACGTCCGCGCAGGCCGTACTTCTCTTTCGCCAGCACAACAATCGAGCGGCCTTCGGGCGTTTCGTCGGCGAGCGAAGCAAGTTGCGCGGCATCGGCCATTTCGGCCGTGGTAATCCCCGGCGCCGGAATGAATTCCGCCGCCTGGCGGTTGCCGAGCGTGATCGTTCCCGTCTTATCGAGCAGCAACGTGTTCACGTCTCCGGCCGCTTCCACGGCGCGCCCGGACATCGCGAGCACGTTGTGCTGCACCAGGCGGTCCATGCCGGCAATGCCGATCGCGGAAAGCAGGCCGCCAATGGTGGTCGGAATCAGGCAGACCAGCAGGGAGACGAGCACGAATACGGTCTGCGGCGATCCCGAGTAAATCGCGAAAGGTTGGAGCGTAACCACTGCCAGCAGGAAAATGATAGTCAGGCCAGCCAGCAAAATATTGAGCGCGATCTCGTTCGGAGTCTTCTGCCGCTCCGCGCCCTCGACCAAAGCGATCATTCTGTCGAGGAAGGTCTCGCCTGGATTCGAAGTAATGCGGACTTTAATCACATCGGAAAGGACGCGCGTGCCGCCGGTGACCGCCGACCGGTCTCCTCCAGCTTCGCGGATCACGGGCGCGGATTCGCCCGTAATCGCGGACTCGTCCACCGAGGCGACGCCTTCGATGACCTCGCCATCGCCCGGGACGAGTTCGTTCGCGGTCACCATCACGACATCGCCCGAACGCAGCTTTGCACTGGCCACCGTTTCTATCTTCCCGTCCGCCAGCAAGCGCCGGGCCTCGGTTTCAGACCGGGCTTTGCGCAGCGTGTCGGCTTGCGCTTTGCCGCGGCCCTCGGCCATGGCTTCCGCGAAATTCGCAAACAGCACCGTGAACCAAAGCCAGAGCGTGATCTGAAGATTGAATGCGAAGCTCTGCTTCCCGCGGAATAACAGGATGGTCGTCACCACGGCGCCAACCTCGACCACGAACATGACCGGATTCTTCATCATGGTGCGGGGATCGAGTTTGACCACGGCGTCGCCCAGCGCCCGCCGGATGATTTTTGCGTCCCACAAACTCTTGTTCTTTTTTTCTGCCATGTCTTACCTCGAAAAGGCCTGCCTCAGAAAGTTTTCCCTGCCATCATCAGCAGGTGTTCAAGTACGGGCCCCAGACTAAGAGCCGGGAAAAATGTAAGCGCTCCCACGATCACAATCACCGACACCAGGAGAACCGTAAACAGGGGCGTAGTTACCGGGAACGTACCCGCTGAAGCGGGCACGGTTTTCTTTTTCGCCAAGTTGCCGGCAATCGCCAGCATGGGAATGATCATGAAGAATCGTCCCACCAGCATGGTCATCGCACCCGCAGTGTTGTACCAGAGGGTGTTGCCGTTTATGCCGCCGAACGCGGAACCATTATTCCCTGCCGACGACGTAAACAAGTAGAGGATTTGGGTCAGGCCGTGTGGACCCGCATTGCTGATGCTCGAGGTGCCAAATCCCTCGACCGATGAAATGCCCGTGAGCACAAGTATGATCAGCGGGAAGACCAGCGTGACCAGCATCGCCATCTTCACGTCATAGGCTTCAATTTTCTTGCCCAGATACTCGGGCGTTCGCCCGACCATAAGACCGGCAATGAACACCGACAGCACCACGTAAATCAGGATGCCGTAGAGGCCGGCGCCCACTCCTCCAAAAACGGTCTCGCTGAGCATAATGTTGACCAGCGGCACCATTCCGCCCAGCGGAGTAAAGGAATCGTGTTGGCCGTTGATGGCGCCGCAACTCGCGTCGGTGGTGACGGTGGCGAACAGCGCGGAATTGGCGATGCCAAAGCGCACGTCCTTGCCTTCCATGTTGCCGCCCGGCTGCATCGCGGTGGCGCGCTGGTCGACTCCGTGCAGCAGAGGATTGCCGCTGGCCTCGGCCCAGTAAGCCGTCGTAACCCCGCACAGGAAAAGAATCGCCATCGCCGCCCAGACCGCCCAGCCGTGACGCGGCGACCCAGTCATTCGTCCCAGCGTGTAAGTGAGCCCTGCGGGGATCGCGAAGATGGAAAGCATCTGCAGCAAGTTACTAAGTGGAGTGGGATTCTCAAAAGGATGGGCGCTGTTGGCGTTGAAAAATCCGCCGCCGTTTGTGCCCAGCATTTTGATCGCTTCTTGAGAAGCAACCGGACCTTGCGCGATGGTCTGGTCGGTCACGGTGTCCATCACCGGCTTGCCATCTTGGCCGACCATCGGCTTGCCGTCCGTTCCAGTCTTTTGGACCTGTTGTGGTTCGACCAGCTTCGCAGTGTCATAGGGCCTGAGGTTTTGCACGGCTCCCTGCGAAACCAGGAGGAGGGCATAGACGATGCAGGCGGGCAGCAGCACCCATAGGGCAGATCGCGTCATGTCGACCCAGAAATTTCCGATGGTCTCTTTTTCCTTGCGCGCGATGCCGCGAACGAATGCGATAGCCAGGGCGATCCCCACCGCCGCCGACGCGAAGTTATGGTAGGCCAGGCCAGCCATTTGCGTGAGATAGCTCATGGTGGACTCGCCCGAATAGTTCTGCCAATTGGTGTTAGTGTCGAAGGACGCGGCGGTGTTAAAGGCCAGTGCCTGAGCGACTGCTCCGAACTTCTGCGGATTCCACGGAAGGAACTGCTGGACCCGCTCGATCAGGTAGAGCAGCAGCATGGAGACGCCGCTGAACAACAGCATGGCGAAAGCGTATTCGGTCCAGCGCATCTCGTGCTCTTCATCGACGCCGGTCACGCGATAAAGCAACCGCTCGATCGGCCGAACCAGGGGATCGAGAAACGTGCGTTCACGGCTGAACACTTTTGCCATGTACACGCCGAGCGGCTTGGTGATCGCCAGAATCAGAGCCAGAAATACGAAGATCTGTATCCAGCCATTGGTTGTCATTTCAGAATTTCTCCGGTCTCAGCAAGGCATAAAGCAGGTAGACCATCAAACCTGCGCTCACAATCAGCATGACGATCGATTCAGCGTTCATAATTGATTTGCCTCAGGCGATTTGTCTTCAGCGAATTTGATCGCAGAATTTCACATAAGCAAGCGATAGCAGGAAGAACGCTATCGTGACCACGACAAAGATCAGGTCTTGCACGGGACCTCCACGAAACCACGGACCAGCTTTCCGCCGGAATCAATTGTCGATTAGACAGGCTTCCCCATAAGAATGAGGTAAGCAGTTCGTAAAAAAGTCATAAAGAAGAAGGGCGCTTCCGGTCGTTTAATGGGTGGAATGGAAGGAACGCGCGCTCCACTTCCAGTGGAGGCGGGACATGGCGGTCTCCGGTTTTCTTTGTACGCGCGGGTCTGACCCACTACACTTGAACCGATAGAGCCATGAGAAGGAGCCTGAGGTTGATGCTTCGCCACGCTATGTATAACCTGCGTGGCGGCTTTTTGATTCGCCCGCTCACCATCGCGGTGGCGCTGGGTGGCGCGGGCGCATTCCTGTCGTGGTTGGAAGAGGAGTTTCCGGCCACCAGCGCCTGGGTGCCCACTGCCATATTTCCCTCGCGCGCCGACCCGCAAATCGCCCAGGTCATTCTGGCGGGCATCGCCGCCTCCATCATGACGGTGGTGTCGATCGTGTTCGCCATCCTGCTGATGACGCTCACGCTGGCATCGATGCAGTTCTCCCCGCGCATCATCGTCAGCTTTTCCCGGGACCGCGTGACGCAATGGACGCTCGGTATCTTCCTCGGCACTTTCTTGTACTGCATGGCGGCGCTTCCGGCGGCGCGCGCGGTGCCTCACGCCTTCGCGCCAGTAGCCACCGTCCTGGGAGCGATGGCGCTGGCGCTGGTTTGCGTCGGTTTGCTGCTATTTTTCATCCACCACATCTCGCAGGCCATCAGTGTCAATCACATCGTCGACAGAATCGCGGCAGAAACGGAAGCCGTGATCGATGAGGTTATGCCCTGGCCGCATCGGCTAAACTACCTGGAGGATGCTGAACCGCTCCGGCCCAACGCGAGCGAGGTGGCCGTCTTGAGCCATGATTCCGGCTACATCCGCTTCGTCGATACGCGGCGCCTGGTCGCGCTTGCGAAGCACTATCACGTCACGATCCGCGTTCTGCGCCGGGTCGGCCACTTCGTTCCGGCGGGAATCCCGCTGATGATGGTCTCAAAGGGGAAGCGTCTGCCCCCCGAAGGAAGCGCCGAACTGCTGGCCGCGTTCGACTTCGGCCCGACCAGAACGTTGCAGCAGGACGTGGAGTTCGGCGTCCTGCAGATTGTCGATGTTGCGTTGAAGGCAATCTCGCCCGCCGTCAACGACCCCACCACGGCCATCAACTGCATCGATCAGTTGAGCCGCATTCTGATCCGCTTCGCGTCCCGAGAGCCGCCGGAGGAGCTGCTCTACGATCCGCCGGGCATTGTTCGCGCCAGCATTGGATGGATCCACTTCGAGCGCCTGCTGGAGGCAGCCCTGGAGCAGATCCGCATGTATTCGAAGACGGACGTGGCCGTCAGCTTGCGGTCGTTGCGAGCGCTTGGTGACATCGCCGCCTCGACGCCCGATCGGGAGTTCCGCCGCATCCTCGTCGAGCAAGGAATGCGGACCGTGGCAGGCTGCGCCGAAAAGCTCGGCGAAGAAGAGCTGAGAGAGTTGCGCGCTCGCCAGGCCGCGCTGGAAAGCCTCGCGACGATTCCGCAGACGTAGATTGGAACAGGGACCCCGGCGAGTGCAGCCCGCCGGGTTTGCTCAACAACCCCACTCGGCTTCGCCTGGCTTCGCGAAATATCGCCGGGACTGGCGCTCGCTCGGAATGAGTTCGACTTCAAGGAGAGCGAGACGTGCGGCAGCAATCAATTTACTCTTTTCCGCCGGTGGCACACTCTCCCATGCATCCTTCGTGCGAAGGGCGGAGGGGTTCCCAGAATCATTGGCCAGCGCCTGACGATAATGGTGAAAGAGTTGCGCAAAGCGTTCGGCGGATACTTCCTGAATGGACATGAGATTGTTCCTTTCCAACGGCCGGCTTTCCCCGGCTTCCAGTACATTGGATTCGACAGGACATAAAATCTGCATAAATTGAAAATAGGAAAGTCGTAAAGAGTGGCGGAGTAGCAAGGGGCCAGAACCGGAGGGCTCGCGACTTTTTCGCAGCCTGCTTAATCGCCGGGCTGGAAGCGATAACCGACCCAGGGATCGGTCACAATGTAGCGCGGGGAATTTGGCGAGGGCTCAAGCTTCTTCCGGAGTTGCGCTACGAAAACGCGCAGATATTCTACCTGTTCCGTGCTCTCACCGCCCCACACCGCGCCCAGCAAGGCGCGATGCGTTACCACCTTGCCGGCGTGGCGGGCCAGATAGGCGAGCAAGTCGAATTCTTTCGGCGTGAGGTGGACGGCGCGGTCTTTTACAAAGACGGTGCGGGCTTCGGGATCGATCTTGAAGTCGCCCGCTTCTATCGGTGCCATTTCGGACGCCTCCGTCCGGGCGCGGCGAAGATTGGCGCGGACGCGCGCCAGGAGCTCCTCCATGCCAAACGGCTTGGTCACGTAGTCATCCGCGCCCGCATCCAGCGCCTTGACCTTGGTCCGCTCCTCACCCCGCACCGAGAGCACGATGATGGGAATTTGCGTCTTCGTTCGCAGCCGCCGGCACAACTCCAGTCCATCCATGTTGGGCATTGCCAGGTCGGTGATGACCAAGTCCGGCGACCAGTCTTTCATGATCTCGAGCGCGGTCTCGCCGTCGTTGGCTACGCGAATGTCGTAGCCGTGGCTGGAAAGAGAAGTCCGCAGCACCCGCGTGATCTGGGATTCGTCGTCCACCACCAGGATGTGTTTATGCTCCAAGGTTTATGCTCCAACATGCCCAATCAGCCACGTTCCTGCGTCACGATGTGCACGTCCACCGCGGGGGCGTCGCGCAAAAACTGATGGATCGCCGAAAGATAGAAATATCGTTTCCAGCCTCGCGTCGCGGAGCGTCCAAAAACAACCTGCGTGATGTGTTTCTCGTTGACGAATTCCGCGACCGCATGAGCCACGCTCTTCCCTTTCAGCCGGACGATCGTTGCCCCAACGTTTTCCCCAAAGCGCAAGTTCGCAGCCAAGGTGCGTTGATTGGCATCGCTCGAGTCCAGCCCCATGTCGGTATAGATCACAAAAAGCTCGGCATTCAAGGCGTGAGCCATGCGGGCGCCACGGGCAATCAGATACTGCGCCGCCGGATTCGAGCTGACGCAAACCCCAATGCTTTCCCGGATGGCGACCGGCGCTCGGTCCTCCTCTTGTTCTCCGCGATGCTGTTCCAGGCTTTGATCCACCTGTTGCGCCACTTGGCGCAATGCCAGTTCGCGCAACGCGATCAAGTTCGTCTCGCGGAAAAAGTTTTCCAGCGCCCGCCCCACGCGTTCCTGCGGATACACATCGCCGCGCCGCATGCGGTTTTGTAACGCCTCCGGAGTCAGATCGATCATCACCACTTCACTGACTCTTTGCAGCACCCAGTCCGGAACCGTTTCCCGCACATGGATCCCGGTGACTCCCTGCACCGTCGGGGTCACACTCTCCAGGTGCTGGATGTTCATGGTGGAGATCACGTCGATCCCTGCATCCAGCAGCTCCAGCACGTCTTCATAACGCTTGCGATGCTTGCTGCCCTCGATGTTGGTGTGCGCCAGTTCGTCCACCAGCGCGACGCGAGGCTTGCGCGCGAGAATGGCGTCCACGTCCATCTCTTCGAAGAGCGCGCCCTTGTACTCGATCGTTTTGCGCGGCACGACTTCCAGATTCGCGACTAGGTCCGCCACCGCTTTCCGCCCGTGGGTTTCTACAACTCCGATCACCACATCTTCGCCGCGGGTATGCCGCCGGATCGCCTCGGTCAGCATGGTGTAGGTCTTGCCCACACCGGGAGCGTAGCCAAGAAAGAGCTTGAACACGCCTCCCTTCTTCGTCGGCGAAACGTCCTCCAGCCACTGCTCGGGGGTCTTGGGCATCGCGTTTATTGTCGTTGAGATTTCCGGCTTTGTCGATGTGCGAAAGGCAGGTTTCAAGGAAAGGTCAGAGGTTAGAGGTCAGATTGCAGAGGTCAAACCCATCACACGCACAGCGTAGGCGATCCTGAGATTTCACCTCTGCAATCTGACCTCTAACCTCTGACCTCGTCTTTGTCATACAATCGGCTCGTGAGAGCTGCGACCAGATCCGGATCCGGATACCTGATCGCGGTGCTGTCGGTAGCCGGAATCACTCTTGTCGGCGCCAGGTGGCTCCATCTAAACCCGACCACGATCGCGCTCGTTTTTTTGCTGGGCATCCTCGCGGTCTCCATTTCCTGGGGCTTCCGGCAAGCCATTTTCATGTCGGTGGCCGCCACCCTCGCTTTCGATTACTTTTTTCTGCCTCCGACCGGCGCCTTTGCCATAGCCGACCCGCAGAACTGGATCGCGCTCTTCGCCTTCCTGGTCACCGCGGTAGCGGTCAGCGAACTGTCGGAGCGCGCCCGGCGCGAGGCCCGTTCTGCCGTCGAGCGCCGGCAGGAACTGGAACGCCTTTACGCCTTCAGCCAGTCGCTGCTTTCGAGCGACAACCCGGCCGAGTTGTTGAATCTGATTCCCCGCTACATCGTGGAGTCATTCGACACCCGGTCAGCGGCGATTTCGTTGTCCAGCCGAGCCGACGTTTATCGCTCTGGCCCCACCATCGACGGATTGGAATCGCGCGATCTCCAATTGATCTGCTTGCGCGGTGAACCGCGGTTCGATGCTGTCCATCAACTGGCCTTCATGCCGCTCCGCATGGGCATGCGCGTGGTCGGCTGCATGGGCGTCTCCGGTTCGCATCTTTCGCGGCAAACCCTGGAGGCCATCGGCAGCCTGGTGGCCATCGCCATCGAGCGCGCGGGGGCCGTCGAAAAACTCAGCCGCGCCGAGGCCGCCCGCGAAAGCGAGCAATTGCGCTCCGTCCTGCTCGATTCGGTCACGCATGAGTTTCGCACTCCGCTCACCGCCATCAAGGCGTCGGTGACCTCGTTGCTCGGCAGCTCAAGTCATTCGCCGGAGAATCACTCGCCGGAGGAGAGACAGGAACTGCTGACCATCATCAACGAGGAAAGCGACCGGCTGAACCGGCTGATCGGAGAAGCCGCCGAGATGGCTCAGTTGGACGCCAGCAAAGTGGAATTTCGCCTCGAATCCGCGCCCATCGGCCCCGTGGTCGAGGAAGCGCTTGATGAACTGAAGCAACTCCTGGTGCAGCATCCCGTGGACGTCAGAATTCCCGCCTGCCTTCCCAACGCGCGCATGGATCCGGCGCACGTCAAGGAAGTCCTGGTGCACCTGATCGAGAACGCCGCCAAATATTCACCCGCCGGAACTCCGATCCGCATCACCGCCGAAGCCAGGGACCAGATACTCAACGTCAGCATTGCCGATCGCGGGCCCGGCATCGACGATTTCGAGCAGTCGCTTGTCTTCGAGAAATTTTATCGCGGACGAAACCAGCGAGTGCAGGTCCACGGCACCGGCATGGGACTGGCGATCTGCAAAGCCATCGTAGAAGCCCACGGCGGGCATCTTGGCGTTACCAGCCAGTTGGGGCACGGGTCGGTGTTTTACTTTAGTTTGCCGGTGGGGTGATGGTGACGTTTGGTGGGCCCGCCTGGATTCGAACCAGGAACCAACAGATTATGAGTCGCCCGCCGGGTGCTGATTCTAAGGAGTTTCAATCAGATAGCTCGGCAAATTCCGGCAAAGGCTTGCAAAATCCGCAACCCCCGCGCAACCAAGAATCGCCAGTTCCTCCAAGAAAGTCGGCACAAGCCGCGAGCGGCGGTCGCCCAGACGGCGGAGGGTAGCTACTCGGACGCTTGGACGAAGGCTGGAGGGGTATCCCCCCTGCCAAGGTAGGGTCCAGAGGAGCCGATGGCAAAGAAGTGCGAGTTCAAAAAGAAGAATGGCGAGCGGTGCGGCGCCGACGCGCAAACCGGCCAAGGTCTCTGTGTCTTCCACGACCCAGACAAAGCCTCTGAGGGTTCCAGGGCCCGGAGAGCCGGAGGCCTTACCCGAAGCCGCC
>Ga0326727_10008483_pt1 | contig 26032 bp, 22 predicted proteins | sample MB2enrmetagenome_FD_207643 | JGI IMG/M metagenome (GOLD analysis project Ga0326727, IMG submission 207643) | Lab enriched peat soil microbial communities from McLean, Ithaca, NY, United States - MB29MY | ecosystem: Environmental > Terrestrial > Soil > Wetlands > Peat | place: USA: New York...
GTTCCAGTAGGATGCGCTCCGCTATATTTGTGGCGAAAAAGCGGGGAGATCGTTGGAACCCCGCAGGGCTTGGAGAAACTACGGATGCTTCATCGGACGAACTGCGCGCAGCATATCCCTCTGCCATTTTTTGACCAACCTGAAATACCAGCCCATTACCACTACCAGAACGACCATACCAAGGCATGGAGTAAGACGATTAACGGCTTCGACGGATTTGCAATCGTATTTCCGCAGTATAATTGGGCTATCCGGCCGTTCATTGACATTTCGCAATGAATTCCATAAAATGACAGAATTATTGCCCTAATGAACGGAGGGCGGATGAATATGAACGAAAAATTTCCGGAAATGCTGCGCGACCCTCTCACGAAAGAAACCTTGACTCGCCGGGATTCCTCGCTCATCCATGAAGCGAGCGGACGGCGATACCGGATCGCGGACGATATTCCCCGGTTTTTGGAAACGGAGGAAATCGGGGAATCCAACCGGAAAAGCGCCGACTTTTATAATATCTGGGCGCCGTTTTACGAAATCGCCCAGAAAATCTGGTACGCTTTCTGGGGAGGCGAACGAAAGGCCCGAAACGCCTACCTGAAGTATCTCGACGTAAAAGCGGGCGACCGGGTTCTGGAAGTGTCCGTAGGAACCGGCGCCAATATCCGTTTTCTTCCTGCCGGGACGATCTGCACCGGGTTGGACATTTCCATCGGTCAACTGATGCAGTGCAGGAAAAACATCCGGCGGCGGCACCTGAATCTGAATCTCGTCCATGGCAACGCGGAGCAGTTGCCGTTCCCGGACGAAGCCTTCGACGTCGTTTACCATGTCGGAGGAATCAACCTGTTCAACGACAAGAAAGCGGCTATCCGCGAGATGGTGCGGGTCGCAAAAAAGGGAAGCACTCTGCTGATCGCCGACGAAACCGAGAAGGTGGCGAAATTCTACGAGCATATCCCCTTTTTCTGCGATCCGTTCAAAAACCGGAATGAGGCGATCCGGCCGCCTGTGGACCTGCTGCCCGCCGGCACTACCGTACTCGCATGCGACGAGATCCGGAACGGAAGCCTGTACTGCCTGGTTTTCCGGAAGGACTGACCCTTTTCCGGCCTGCGCCCATAACCGGCTTCGCCGGAAATGAACTTTTTGACGGCAAATGCTGATACACGCCGTTTCCATCAGTCCTCAGCGAATCGATAATGAGAATCGTTTCGACAACTGATCTGAACAACTGAAAATACCGCAACGGATTGACAAACGGGGGGCTCCACTTGAAAAGAACGGTCGCAATGGTTCTTTTTTCCCTCATGCTCCCGCTTTCTCTGTTCGGAATTATTTATGAACCCTCCGATATCTTGAATCTCGGGAAACGAAGCGGATCGCTTTCGGATGAATTCGACCTCTGGTACCAGCAAAACGGCGGCTTCCAGTACAATATGGACGGCCGGTTCGACTGGTTCCGGGCGGCCGAATGCGAAATGACCTACATTCCGGGCTTCAGCACCTGGTCGCAGTCGGGCGTAAAATCGACCGATTTCTGGCAAAGCTTTTTCGCCTGGTCGTCGGGAAAGGCGACGATACTCCGGGAACGGGTGCAGTTTCCGTTCCTGAACGCCTTCGATTTTTCGTGGGCGATGAATATCTCGATGAACAGCCGAAAGTTTGATGCCCCCGAAGCGGAATTCGGACCCTCTCTTTTTGATTTTTCCGACGCTTCCGTTTATCATGAAACACGGAAGGTAAACACCGGATGGAATTGTTCAACCCCGTTGATAACACCCGCTCCCCGCTCGCGCCGCTTTCGAAGCGGATGATGCCTCGCACGCTCGATGAATTTGCTGGCCAGGCGCACCTCGTCGGGCCGGGGAAGCCTGTGCGCACGATGGTGGAACGCGGCGTGCTCCACTCGATGATCTTCTACGGACCTCCCGCGACGGGCAAGACCAGCCTCGCCAACATCATCGCGAAGTCCCTGGACTGCCGGTTCGTGACGGAAAACGCGCTGACGCTCGACGCCGAGGGCATCCGGAAACTTCTGCACGATTCCCGGGACGCCGCGGATGCCGGTAAACGCACGATCGTTTTCATCGACGAGATCCACCGGCTCACGCGTCCCAAACAGGACGCCTTCCTGCCCGCGCTCGAGAACGGCGAGGTCACCGTCATCGGCGCGACCACCGAGAATCCCTACTTCATCGTCGTGCCGGCCTTCCGGTCGCGCGTTTTCATTTACGAGTTCAAGCCGCACGGTCAGGCCGACCTCGCGCGTCTCCTCGACCGAGCGCTTGCGGCGGACCCGGTGCTTTCCCGTCTCCCGCTCGCGGTGGACGAAGGCGCGCGCGAAACTCTCCTCACGATGACCGGCGACCCACGCCGGATGCTGAACGCGCTGGAAATGGCCGTCCTCTCGAAGCCCGCCGGCGAAACCATCTCCGTTTCCCGCGAAGACGTGCTGGAAATCCTCCAGAACGCCGACACGCGCTACGACCGAGAAAGCGCCCACTACGACGCCATCAGCGCCTTCATCAAGAGCGTCCGCGGCAGCGACGTCGATGCGGCGATTTACTGGCTGGCCGTGATGATCGCTGGCGGCGAGGATCCGCTGTTTATCGCGCGCCGTCTCGTGATTCTCGCGGCGGAAGACATCGGCCTGGCCTATCCCGAAGGGTTGGCCGCCGCCGTTGCCGCCTACCACGCCGTGGAGAATATCGGCATGCCCGAGGGGCGCATCGTTCTCGCGGAGGCGACGGCGCTTCTCGCGGGAGTACCCAAGTCCAACTCGGCGTACCGCGCCGTGGACACGGCCCTTGCGGATGTCCGCGCGAACGGAGTTCAGGAGGTGCCGCCATACCTTCGAAGCGCGAGCTATTCCGGTGCGGAGGAACTCGGACGCGGCATCGGTTACGTCTACCCGCACGAAAATCCGAACCACTGGGCGAAACAGGCCTACACGCTGAAGCCGGTGAAGTTCTACGAACCGGGAAATCTCGGCTTCGAGAAGAAGATCTCGGACTGGATGAAAACGCTGAAAGGAGAAAAACCGGAATGAGCACGCTGCGCTTCCTCGGCACCGGCACGTCGAGCGGCGTTCCCGTTCTCGGCTGTTCCTGCGAGGTCTGTACCTCCGCAGACCCGCGCGACCGGCGCCTTCGCACGAGTGCCTACGCGACCCTCGACACCGGGGAAAGGCTCCTCATCGACTGCGGCACCGATTTCCGGGAGCAGTCGCTCGCGGCGCGCGTCTTTCACGCCGACGCCGTCCTCGTTACCCACCCGCACGCGGACCACATCGGAGGACTGGACGATCTCCGGCAGGTCAATTTCCTCATGAAGCGCGACATCGACGTCTTCGGCAACGCGTTCGCCGTCAGCGAAATCCGCGAACGTTACGGATACATCTTCCGCAGGACACAGGAGGGCGGCGGTAAACCGAGGCTCGTCCTGCACGATGTTTCGGCTCCGTTTCGCGTCGGAAATGCAGATATCGTCCCGCTTCCCGTGATGCACGGCGAAGTTCCCATTCTCGGCTTCCGCATCGGCGCGTTATCGTATATCACCGACGCGAGCTTCATCCCGGAAGAAACCTACCGCCTTCTCGAAGGGACGGAAGTGCTGGTGCTCAACGCCCTCCGTCCGGACCGTCATCCCACGCACTTCAGCCTTCCCGAAGCGCTCGAAGCCGCCGCCCGCGTTAGCGCACGCGAAACCTGGCTCATCCACCTCACGCACCACTTTATGCACGCGCGGGACGACGAGAAGTTGCCGAAGGGCGTGCATTTCGCGTTCGACGGGTTGAAAGCGGAGTTTTGAGTCACCAGTTCGTCATTCGCCTCATCAAATTCTCGCAATCCTCCCGGAGCACGAGGGAGGTTCCGAGGTAGGGCTTGCTCTTGAAGTCCTGGCCGGTCTGCTTTTCGAGCCAGGCGAGCTGCTTGAGCATCTCCTGATAATCGGCATCCAGAAAGGCTCGCTGGTCGTCGCCGTAAACGGAATTGGCGCCATTGACCGCGAGGGATCGGATATAATCCTTCAACTGGGCGGCGAGCGTCCTCACAGCAGAATTTCTGTCCTTGTCCGACGCGAACTTCGGATCGGAGCGGATATCGAGGTATTTGCGGACATTTTCCATCCTCTGCCGGTAGGCTTCGCAAAGCGTCCATTCTCCGGTCAGCGATTGTCTGAACCCGTCTATCACCGGAAGCTGAAGCATGAATGACTCCGAAGTCGGCAGCATACTGTCCGGGAAATTTTCCATGCTTTTCAACAGATGGAAGCGATTGAAGCGGAAGGTTTCTGTCGGGTCGTTTTCGGAAAGCGTCAGATGGACCAGGACGGGATTATCCCCATCGCTTTTGAAGACCGGGAGATCGTTGAACTGCGCCTGGGCAAGGATTTTCCTGGTTTCGTCGGCCATGTTCCGGATTTGGCGAATCAGTGCCTGCCGGATTTCGTTCGTGCCGCTTTCATAAGCTCCGAGTACCGTCAGGTCCCGCATTTTCAAGAGATTGGAACGGCAACCGCCGAGGCAGGACTCTGCGGTATCGAGCAATTCGACGAAGGTTCCGATGTTTTTGTCCAGAGCGGCAATCGTCTGCGAATTCAGCGTTTTTCCCGCAGTATCCGGAACCGCTCCGTACAAGTGGACGGAAAGAAAAACGACGGCAAGTACCATCAGGTATTTCATCCGGATTCCCCCAATCATGCTTGCCATAAGTATCGGATTTTTCATCCGCCGGTTAAATGGATGGAATTCAATTCAGTCCGGAAGCGTTCAAAAGGTAGTTCCACTTGATTGATTGTTGATGAGATCGGTCGGAATGGGGTGTCCCGGGGCGACACATTTTCGTTGGGACGGAAAACAATAACGCAATCTCCTTGGACGGTGTGCGTATCTTACCGACATTTTTTGACCCCTTCGGGAACGACAAACCTGACTCCCCGGACAGGCAAATCATCAGTGGTTCAGCATACCGGCCATGCGGTCACGCGCTTTCCACAACGCGCATCCGCCGGCGGTCTCGTGCAGTCCCTCCTCGGCCCTGACCTTGGCCAGGAACTTCGATCCCAGTGCCTCGGCCAGGCTCTTTTCCCGCAGGTTCACGTCGGAAAACGGCGCGAAGGGACATGGTTCCAGCGATCCGTCCGAAGCGATATGAACGAATCCCTTCCCGGCAGCGAGACAACCTCCGAATTCTTCTTCATCCCCGGGAAACGCGATCATCGTCGCACCGACGGTTTTCTTGAGATCCCCGAGCCGGGAAAGCAGATCCGCGCGTTCCGCATCGTTCAGAACCAGGTTTTCGGAACCTTCCTTCACGGGAACATATTCCACAAAAAAGAACAGCCCGCAGCCTTCCCGCACCAGCTCTTTCAGGAAAACGGAATCCGTCAGTTCGTTCCTGTTTTTCGACGTGACCGTCAACGATACTGCATAAAACAGTCCCGCTTTTTTCATGTCGCGACGCATCGCGCGCCCGCGCTCGTACACGCCGTTTCCGCGCCGGTCATCCGTCAGATACCGTCCGCCTTCCATGCTGAGAACGGGAATGATATTCTTCCAGCTCTTCGCCTGTCGGATGAAGTCCGCATCGGCCAGAAGCCCGTTGGTAAAAACGGGAAAGATGATTTCGGGACATTGACGGGCCGCGTCCAGAAGAACCGCTTTCCGCACCAGAGGTTCCCCTCCGGCGAGAAGGATGAAGGAAACACCCATATCCGAGGCTTCCCGACACACCTCCAGAAGACGTTCATCCGGCAGATCCGGCAGGTTCGGCTTGTCCTGCGCATGGGAATAGCAACCCGCACAGTTCAGATTGCAGTTTTTGGTAACGCTGTAGATCAGGAAAGCCGGAACTTCCACTCCGCGGGCCGCCATTTCGCGTCGCCTGCGCACCCTGTCCCTCTGGCTCAGGAAAACACCCGCGGCATACGCGAGCCACAACGGCCTTTTCCAGGCTTGCCCGATGATTCCCGTCAGCATGGAGCGAATGCCCCCGTTCAGTAATTCCCTGTACCCGTTATCCACGATGGAACACCCCTGATTACAGTTATTCCGGCGGATGATTATACAACGAAAATCGGGATGAAACAAGTTCGCCGATCCAAACAAAAAGGACAAAAAAGAGGGCGGTTTTACGATCGCCCTCCTGTTCGACGTTTCAAAAACGGATTATTTAACTTTTTCCTGGAGGGCTTTCAACTTCTTCAAGTCGCTTCCGTCGCTGACGGAATTCGCTTCATCCAGGGGAATGGCGATACCCCTGGCGATCATGTCGCGCGCCTTGTCTTTTTGTCCGTTGTCGATGAGCAGTTCCGAGTAGAACAGACAGGCCGTGCGGTTGCTCGGGTTGAGTTCCAGGGCCTTCTTGTAGTCGGCCTCCGCCTTGTTTTTGTCGCCTACGCTGATAACGGCGGGCGCGAGATGGTAAACCCGTCCGCGAAGGACATACACCGAGCCATGATCAAATTCGGGATCGAGCTGGATCGCTTTCCTGCAGGCTTCAGTCAGCGGTCCCGCGGAACCCAGGCTGTCCAGAATGCCGTTAGCCGAAGCCCAGTTGCCCAAGCAAACGCCGTACCAGTACCAGCCTTCCGGCTTCGTGGGATCCAGTGTTCTGGCCTTTTCAGCGGCTTTTTTCCCTTCGGTGTACACAGCCTTTTTGGTATCGTTGTCGGAAATGAAGTTGCCCGCATACAAGTCCACCGCGCGGGCAAGTTTCCAGGCGGATTCGAAGTCGCCCTTCGTCGCCAGCGCCTGTTTGTAGAATTCGTAAGCCGCTTTGGCGCCTTCCGCGCTGTTGCGGTTTTTCCAGACATCGTCTTCGGAGAAGGACCAGGAAACGGCAAAAAGTAGGACCAGGACGGCGGAAAGGACTATCTTGGACATACAGATACCTCCTTGGAATTCATTCCCTTCATTTTAACCAGTTCTTCCGGATTGTCAATTCGGAAGCTTCATTTCCAAGGATTCCCCAAGTTGAAAAAACGGTAATTGTCTTTCCTGATTCATGCAATGCTGAAACATTCCAGAACCGATCAATTCCGCGGGGCATGCCCGCCCGCCGGATGGAGGCAGCCCTGGATGTAGTTCTTCGCACGCATGGCTTTCAGCAGACGGTTTTCCGACGCGTTCCGGTCCAGCGTCCAAAGTGGCGCGAGGAGACGCTCCGGGTCCGAGGTGCCGAAGAGCCGGTGGATGACGGCATCCGGACTGATGAGCGCGAGGGCTTCGGAAAGGACGTCGCAATAGTTTTCCAGCCCGATCGCAGCGATAGTTCCGTTCTGCAAGTCCGCTTCCATGGCGGTGCCGCGTTCCACCATCAATTGGTGAAACTTCCAGGCGCGGATACCGAGAGAATCGAGAACACGGACGCTTTCCAGCATCATTTCCCCGGTTTCGCCGGGAAGTCCCAGGATCACATGGGCGAGCACATCCGCACCGCTTGCGCGAAGGGCTTGTACGGCGTGCGTTGTGTCGGCGGCCGAGTGGCCGCGGTTGACGCGCGCGAGGGCGGCGTCATGCATGGACTGGGCGCCCAGTTCCACGGTAAACCAGGTCTTTCGGGCGTATTCTCCGATCACGTTCAGGACGCTCCCGGGCAGGCAGTCCGGGCGCGTTCCGGCCATGATGCCGACGACGCCGTTGAAGGAAAGCGCGGTGTCGTATAATTCGCGCAGTTGTTCCGCCGTACCGTAAGTGTTGGAGTAGGCCTGGAAGTAAACGAGATACTTTTCCGCTCCGTAACGCACGTTGGCCCGGCGGATTCCCGCTGCGATCTGCTCTTTTACCGGGAGTCCCAGGTTCACGAAGGCTGCGCGGGCTCCTTCCTCGCCGCAGAAGGTGCAGCCTCCCGTTCCCAGCGTTCCGTCGCGGTTGGGGCAGGTGAAACCGGCGTCCACGGGAATCCGGCTCACTCGTCCGCCGAACCGGTTTCTCAGATAAGAAGAAAGAGGGTTCCAGGGCAGAATTTCCGGTGCAGGGGAATGACTCATTTACGGAAACCTGCGTCCCAGTTGCTTTCGATGGGCGCATCCTGCTGAAGGTTTTCGTACATCAGGAAATCCGTTTTCGCCGAAAGGATCATCTCCGAATAAAAAGTTTCCACGAGGTTCTGCACGTTCGACAGGACGCTCTGGAGATGGGAAGTATCTCCGGAAACGGCTACGATGGCTACACGCGCACGATTGGTAATCTCCGTGCCCTCGGTGACGTCGGCTATGGAAACGTTGAACTTTTTGCGAACCATATCCTTGATGGAACGGATGACGTTTCGACGCTCTTTGATCGTCTCCTCGATGGGGATGGAAAGCTCCAGGGTCAATACGCCTATTGCCATGGGCATGGAAGGCCTCCGATGGGAGTATCATCACGACGAATATTATTATCGCGTAAAATCGGCATTTTTGCAAATCCTGCGAGGATGCGACACGATCGTTTGAATGCATTCAGAGGCGATCAAAACTTCCGAGCGAAAAGAAAAGTCGGGTCATCGAAGAGAGTTTTTACGATTGGTTTTTAAACCAAGTAACTGTTGCATAATTGATCCGTTTGCTTTAAAATTTTGCGTCCCCTATTCAATTAGGAGTAATTGGTGATTAAAAAATTGTTATCCGAAAAAACAGATAATACGTTCATCCAGTTTTTCCGGTACCTGATCGTCGGCGGCCTTGCCTTTCTGGTCGATTTCGGGATTCTTACCTTTTTGACGACTTTTTTCGATTTTTTCAAGGGTTATTATCTGCTGGCCAACGCGATTTCCTTCGTGTTCGGACTCATTACCAACTATATCCTGAGTATTTTCTGGGTCTTCAGCCGGCGGGTATTCCAGAAAAAGCGTATGGAATTCCTGCTATTCGCCGGGATCGGGGTGATCGGCTTGGCGATCAACAGTTTCGTGATCTGGCTTTTCAAGGAAATTGTTTTCGCGGGTGTCGGATGGATTCCCGATCAATTGCGTATCGCGGGCAAGTGGCTGGAACTGAAGATCGTTCTTTCCAAGTTCATCGCCACGGTAGTCGTTTACATCTGGAATTTTTCCGCCCGGAAAATCCTGCTGTTCAAGGGAGACCGTCAGAAAAGCGGGGACGCCGCCCGGGATGAAAACGGATATCAGTGAAAAGAGGTGGAGCATGTCTGGTAAAGCGATTATCATCGGAGCCGGTCCCGCGGGTCTCACCGCCGCTTACGAACTTTTGAACCGTTCGGATATCCGTCCGGTGATATATGAACTGACCGACGAGATCGGCGGAATAGCCAAGACCGTTAATCATAACGGCAACCGGATGGACATGGGCGGGCACCGCTTTTTCTCCAAATCCGACCGTGTGATGAACTGGTGGATGGACATCCTTCCCCTTCAGGGCGCTCCTTCCAGCGATGATCTGATTCTCCACCGGAAAATTCCGCTTTCCGACAAGCCCGGCGCTCCCGATCCCCAGAAATCGGATCGGGTGATGCTCTACCGGCAGCGGCTTTCGCGCATCTATTACCTCCGCAAGTTCTTCGATTATCCCGTCGCGCTGAATGGGAACACCATCGTCAATCTCGGGCCGTGGCGGATTTTCAAGATCGGCGTTTCTTACCTCGTTTCCCGTTTTACCCAGATCAGGCCGGAGAAGTCGCTGGAAGACTACATCGTCAACCGTTTCGGACGCGAACTCTTCAATACCTTTTTTCGCGACTACAACGAGAAGTTATGGGGTGTTCCTGCCTCCGGTATCAAGCCGGATTGGGGCGCCCAGCGCATCAAGGGGCTCTCCGTCTCGAAAGTGCTGCTCCATGCGCTCAAGAGTTTCCTTCCGAAAAAGAAAAGCGGCGACATCGCCCAGAAGGGTACCGAAACCAGCCTGATCGGGCAGTTCATCTATCCGAAGTTCGGTCCCGGACATCTCTGGGAAGAAGTGGCGCGAAAGATTCGGGAAAAGGGCGGTGAGATTTGCATGCACCAGCAAGTGGTCGGCTTGGAAATAGACGGTACCTTGATTAAGTCCATCCGAGTACGCGATGCAAAAACCGGTCAGGAGGAAACCGTCACCGGCGACCTCATCATTTCGACGATGCCCGTGAAGGATCTGGTGAACGCCATGGGGACGGCCGTTCCCGACGAAGTTTCCCGGGTTGCCAACGGGCTTGTCTACCGCGATTATATGACGGCCGGCCTTCTGGTAAAGAAACTCCTTCTGAAGAACAAGACCGGGATCCCGACGGTGAACGACATCATTCCCGACAACTGGATCTACATCCAGCAGCGCGATGTGAAGGTCGGACGGCTCCAGATCTTCAATAACTGGAGTCCCTATATGGTGAAAAACCCCGATTACATCTGGATCGGGATGGAATACTTCGTCAACGAAGGCGACGAGCTCTGGAATACCGGGGACAAAGCCTTTCTTGATTTCGCCGCGAAGGAACTGGAGTCCATCGGGTTGATCGACGCTACGGACGTGATGGATGCGAAGCTCGTCCGCGTGCCGAAAGCCTATCCCGCCTACTTCGGAACTTATGATGAATTCAGGGTCGTACGCGAGTTTACCGACAAGATCGACAACCTCTTCCTGATCGGCCGCAACGGGATGCACCGGTACAACAACATGGACCACTCGATGCTCGCCGCGATGACCGCCGTGGACAACATCCTCGCCGGCGTCCGGAGCCGCGACAACCTGTGGGAAGTGAACACGGAAGAGGATTATCATGAGGAGAAACAGACGAAGTAAGGAGAAATGAGATGACTCCTTGTTTAGCGATAATCCAGGATTTCGTCGATTTTATGATTCCGCGGGCTGTTTCGTGCGCTGAGAAAGCGTCGTTCCGGTCTTTCAACCACCCCTTCCCATTCATCAGCGGGAAGTATCTCGATGTTCGCGTTTGTCCGGTTCACAGCGCGGAGTATATCAATACTCTTCCCGTTGCCCTGACTTGCCGGAAATAAAGATGGAAGGTTTATCGGCTATGGAAAAGAAGAGGCTTCCGGTTCAGCATCTGATCAACGCGCTTCTCTTCATTTTGTCGATGATGATGATCGTCTGGATGAATATGACCGCCATCCGCTACGAAAACGTGAGGGTGATGGATGATCAGGGAGCCTATGTCACGAACGTTACCTCCTTCCGGGTCGATACGGGCAGAGAATTTACGCTGACTTTGACGGCGGATGTCGATTACCGGTTCTACAACCACCGGATAATTCACATCACGCCGGACGACAATCTGGTGTCCATCCGCCTCAACGGTGCGGATCTTCCCCTCACCATGATCAATCCCGACCGCCTGTCCGACTGGAACCAGGGTTTTGATTACCCGCTCGGAGACTACCTCCGGAAGGGTTGGAATAAGCTCGAAATCCGCATTCACAACAAGTTTGGTCCCGGCGGATTGAAGCTCGGAATCAGCAAGTTCAACCTGCTGTACATCGTGCCTTTCATTCTGATGGCGTTTCTGCTGATCGGTCTCTTCTTCCGGCTGACCGCCTTCACCGGCGCGGACATCCGTCTGCGGGTGATCCTGAGTCTTGCGATGTTCATCCGGCTGGTCTATCTGGGGTATACCGACTTCAACGTTCGTACTTACGACGTTCTCGAGGGCGGCGGACACCTGGATTACATCCACTTCGTCGCGAATCACTTCGCCCTTCCGAAACCGAACGACGGCTGGGAATATCACCAGCCTCCCCTGTACTACATCACGGCGGCTCCGGTTTACCGTTTCTTTGATCTGATTGCCCCCGAGTCGGCCGATTTCGCCCTGCAGCTTCTCAGCCTGTCGTTTTTTGCGGGCTTTCTTCTCGTCGGCTACGCGATCTTCCGGATGATGTTCAAAGACAAAAAGCTGCTGTATCTTGCGGTGGCGCTCCTCGCTTTTTGGCCTTCGGGGATCATCCATTCCGTCCGGATAGGCAACGACGTGCTTTTCTATTTTCTCTACGCCGCCGGTTTCTACTACCTGCTTCGCTGGAGCCGGCTGGACGACATGAAAAACCTTTTTCTGTCCGTCCTGTTCGGCACCTTGGCGTTCATGACCAAGGCTAACGGGATCGTTCTTGTCGGTCTGATAGGTATTGAATTCTTCGTGAAGTGGATCGGCCGCAAGGATAAGCTCCGCTACGCGCTCCGGCGTTCCTGGCTGATCCTGTTCGTTATTGCGGGGCTTGCAGTCAATTTCGGGGCAAAGATTTGGTATGCGATGCAGGATCGGTCCAGCGACTGGCTCGTTGGCAATGTTGTCAACACCATCAACCGCGATCTCTTCGTGACGAACCAACTGCCCAACTATCTGATCTTCGATGTCAAGACCTTCCTGGTTCAGCCCTTTACCAGCACCTGGCAGGACTGGGGCGGAAGGCAGTACTTCTGGAATTTCCTTCTGAAATCGAGCCTTTTTGCGGAATTTTCTTTTCCCTACGTTTACCACGAGGTGATCGCGAGTTTCATCAGCGTGGCGTTCCTGTTGATGACGGCGATGTTCCTCTATCTTCTGCTGACTTACAAGCGAAGTGACGCCGGGCCGTTTGTCCGCCCGCTTCTCCTGAATCTGCTGCTTTTCATCGTTGTGCTGATCCTTTACCGGGCGAAGATTCCCGCGTCTTGCAACGGAGATTTTCGCTATATCCTTCCGTCCCTGTTGTCCTTTGTGCCGCTGGTCGTGTATTCCTCGGCGAAGCTGGACCGGACGGCTCCTCAAGCGATCCGCATCGGCGCAAAAGCGGTGCTCATCGCGTTTATTGTATTGTCATTCCTGTTCTTCTGACGAAGCACAATCCAGTTCAATCAGGAGATTATCATGCCGGACTTAAGGAAAAACAAGCTCTTTGCTGTGATTCTTGTTTCCGTCCTGTTCCTTTTCGTGATTCTGGAGGGGCTGTTGCTCCGGTATTCGATGCTGACGATGGAGCATGTCACATTGGCTGTGGTCGGTACGAACCAGACTGCGGAAGAGGTCAGCCTTCCGTATCGCGGGGATTCCTCGGGGCTCAAGAGATATCTGTTCGCCGGGAAAATGTACAAGGGGTTCTTGAAGCAGGACATCGTCCACATTACTCCCGACGATTGTCTGGTGTCGATGCGCGTGGGCGGACAGGAACTGCCGCTGGACGATCTCCTGTCGGGCAGACTCGACGACTGGAACGGCGGTTTTGATTATCGTCTGGGAAGCTACCTGGCCGAAGGCTGGAACGACATCGAGATTACCATTGAAGACAGCGCAGGCAAATACGGTGTTTCCGTCGACCCTTCCAATCGGGATGTCCTCGGCTGGATCATCAAGACCTTCCTGGTGCTCACCTTCCTGGCGGCGATTTTTCTGCTGCTCCGCCTTCTCGGAATGCGGACTTCCATGACGATTCTCATTCTCGTCGGCATTGCTTTGCGTCTTTCCTACATGAACGTGACGCCGCCGCACATGCGTTCACACGATTCCCAGGCGCACATGGAATACATCCATTACATCGCGGACTACCACCGTCTGCCGAAAGCTTCGGAAGGCTGGGCGTTCTATCATCCTCCTGTTTACTACATCACCGGCGCGGTGATCCTGGATGCCATGCGCATGCTTGGCATCCAGGATCAGGTTTCCACCGATTCAGCGATGGAATTTTATTCCTTCCTGCTGTCCATCGTCTTTCTGCTGACCGGCATTCGGATCATCGAACTCACCTTCGGGCAGCTTCTGTCGGGTTATTATCTGCGGAAGTATCGTGAGATCAAAAACTTCGGTTTCTGGAAGAAAACCATTCCCATGATTGCCTGTACGCTTTTCGTTCTGTGGCCGTCCAACATCGTGCATTCGGTGCGGATCGGCAACGATTCGCTGCTGTATGTCCTGTATGCCCTCTCGTTTTACTTTATCCTTCGCTGGGTGTTCCTGTCGTGTTTCCGCGACCTTGTCATCGCGAGCGTTTTCACGGCATTGGCCCTGCTGACCAAGACCTCCGCGCTGATTCTCTTCGGCATCATCGGCGTGTACGTGCTTGCGGATATAGCCCGTCGGAAGTTCCAATGGAAGGCTTGGTTGAATTACTGGCCGGTCGCGCTGATCCTCGGGGCGGCTTTTCTCCTCGCCTTCGGCGGCGGGATTACCGCCAGGCTCTCCGGATCGAATGTCAATCTGATCGTCGGGAATGCCGGCAATCTGAATTCAGGGCTCTTCGTGGGAAACCACGCGGGAAATTACCTTTACTTCGACACGAAGATTTTCCTGACAGAACCGTTTACCGAAGCTTGGGACGACGCCCAGGGGCGGCAGTACTTCTGGAATTACCTCTTCAAGACCGGTCTGTTCGGGCAGTTCCTATATCCGGGCGACGTCATCCGGAACATTGCGATCCTGATCAGTTTTCTCTTTCTGTTTGTCCTTGGCATCGTGGCTTACGGGGCACTGCTGACAGAAAAGTTCCATTGGAAGACGAATGCCATTCATTTCCTGAACGTCCTTATCCTGCTGATCTCGGCGGTATTGTTCCGGATCCAGATTCCCGCCTCTTGCAGCAATGATTTCCGCTACATCTTGCCGCTGCTGATCTCCTTTACCTATCTGGCGGGATTTTCGCTTCTGGAATTTCTCAGGCGGAACCGGATGAAGCTCTTCTACTTTTCCTGCGGAGTGTTCGGCTTATTCACGGTGTTTTCCGGCGTATTTATCTTACTGGTGAGAAATCAGTAATAACAACAGCGGATCCTTGAACCGGGTGTAACGGTTTGTCCGGTAAGAAACGATGGGTTCAGACGGAGTCCGGGGGCGAGGACGAGGATGGGGTTGTCCATGGAAACCGATGACCCCGTTACTTTCCGTATAGCTGTTTCTCGCAGTCGGGGCAGACGGTGTGGCTGAATTCCAGCGCTCCGGGATTCTGCAGCACTTCCTCCAGCGTATGCCAGTTACCGTGCCTGTCCCGAACCTTGTTGCAGGAGGAACAGATCGGTATTACCCCGTCCTGCTTGATTTCCGCGAGCAGTCGCTCGAACACGCGCTCCCGCTGGATATGACCGTTGATGTCCATGCAGGTGCCGATGAAACCCGCGAAAGAGCCGATCGAGTCTTCCACCGGAGCGCCGCTGCAGTAAACCCAGCGATAGGTACCGTCGCGGTCCAGAAGACGGAACTCGCTTTCGAAGCATTCTCTCCGCTCAAAGGCGTCGAGGAACATATCGATGAATAACTTACGGTCCTCCGCGTAGATAGCGGAGAGCCAGACCTTACCGTTGTCGTCTCCCGGTCCGTTACCTCGAAAATCCCGCCATTTCCGGTTGAAGTAGTCGAACTTCTGCTCCGTATTGGCCATCCAGATCATCATCGGCGACGATTCAAGCAGTAACTTGTAATCATCGATCGAACGGCATTCGTTGGGCATTGAGCCTCCCGTCAGACCTTTTTCGCCAGGGATTCCACGGTCTTCGCCGCCGAAAGCAGTCCCTCGTCATCGAGAATTTTCCCGATGAGCTGGGTGCCGATGGGCAGTCCCGCCGAATTGACGCCCGTAGGCACCGAAAGGGCGGGAACTCCGGCGAGGTTGGCGGAGATCGTGTAGATATCGGACAGATACATCGCGATCGGATCGTCGGTTTTCTCGCCGAGCTTGAAGGCCGGCGTGGGCGAGGTGGGACCGAGGATATAATCGCACTTCATGAAGGCGGCCTCGAAGTCGCGCTTGATGAGCGTGCGGACTTTGAGCGCCTTGAGGTAATAGGCGTCGTAGTACCCGGCGGATAGCACGTAGGTTCCGAGCATGATGCGCCGCTTGACCTCCGCGCCGAATCCCCGGGTTCGCGAAAGCTGGTACATTTCGGAAAGCGATTTTGCCTCGCTTGCGCGATAGCCGTATTTCACTCCGTCGAAACGTTCCAGATTGGAACTCGCCTCGGCGGTGGCGACGATGTAGTAGGTGGGGACGGCATATTCGCTGTGCGGAAGACTGATATCCACGATCTGTGCACCGGCCGTTTTCAGCTTTTCGATGACGCCGCGGATATTTTTCTCCACCTCGGCGTCCATGCCTTCCACGAAGTATTCCTTCGGTACGCCGATGCGCTTGCCCTTCAGGTCGTCCTTCGGGGCGAACCGCTTCGCGGGAAGTTCGAGACTGGTCGCATCGCGCGGGTCGTTGCCGGTAAGAGCGGAGAGGATGAGGGCGCAATCTTCGACAGTGCGGGCGATAGGGCCGATCTGGTCGAGCGAACTCGCGAAGGCGACCAGGCCGTAACGGGAAACAAGCCCGTAGGTAGGCTTCATGCCGACAACGCCGCAGACGGCGGCCGGCTGGCGGATGGAACCGCCCGTATCGCTGCCCAGGGCGACGGGGGCGAGGAATCCCGCCACTGCTGCGGCGCTTCCGCCCGAACTGCCGCCGGGGATGCGGTCCCGGTCGACGGGGTTGCGGGTGATGCCGAAGGCCGATGTTTCCGTCGAACTGCCCATGGCGAACTCGTCCATATTGGTCTTGCCGAGGCAAACCATTCCATGCTCGCCGAGGAGTTTTTCGGCGACGAAGGAATCGTAGCTGGCCCGGTAGGGCGCCAGGATCTTCGATGAGCAGGTAGTGGCGACGCCCCGGATATTCATATTATCCTTGATCGCGATGGGGATGCCCGTCAGCGGAGTTGCGGTCCCTTGCGCGATTCGCTCGTCGGAGGCTTCGGCCGCGGCGAGGGCTGCTTCTTCCGTGACGCAGACGTAGGCGTTCAGCGGCTTCGGGTGCTCCCGGTCCTTGCGGATGGCTTCGAGATAGGCCTTCGTGATTTCCACGGAACTGAGCTTCCTTTCCCGCAGGGCGGCGGAGAGCTCGACGACGGTCAGTTTCAGGATATCCATAGCTCGCCCCTTATTCTTTCTTTGCTTCCTCTTTCTTCTTGCCGAACTCGAAGGGTTTTTCTTCGCCCTTCAGGAGCTTTTTGATGTTGGACTTGTGCAGATAAATCAGGAGGACGGCGACGAGGATCGACAGCACGAAGATCGAGACCCGTCCCTTCTCCAGAAAATAGACGATGAAGGGAAGACAGAACGCCGCCGTGATGGAAGAAAGCGAAACGATGCGGGAAACCAGGAAAACGACCAGAAATATGCCGAGCGCCGCCGCGCACGAAATGGGAGCGAGGGCGAGGAAAACGCCCGCCGTTGTGGCGACGCCCTTACCGCCCTTGAAACCGATGTAAACGGGGAAGGTGTGGCCGAGGATGGCGAGGATGCCTGCGATGAGCATTGCGATGTCGGCGCCGAGAACGCCGGAAGCGAAAACGTGGACGTTCAGGAGCCGGATGGCGAGAACGGGAAGGGCGCCTTTCAGCATATCCAGCAGAAAGACGGGAAGAAATCCGCCGACGAACCCGAACTGCCGGGCAACGTTGGTCGCTCCGATATTGCCGCTGCCGACTTTGCGGATATCCACACCGCGGGCGGAGGCATAAAGCATTCCGAAGGGAATTGCGCCGACGAAGTAAGCGATGACGGCGATGATAACGAAGAGGATCGTTTGGTTCATTCTGAAGCTCCTGGGAGAAAAATCCCGGATTTTATTATACCATATTCCGGAAAAAACGGAAAGTCGGATATATCAAATTTCCGATCCCGCGGTCGCATCCTCCGGCTGAATGAGAGGGACCACCACCCGGAAGCAGGCGCCTTCCCCGATATTGTCGATTTCCAGACGCCCATGAAAGTGATTTTCCAGAATCGTCCGGCACATGTGGAGTCCGATTCCGGTTCCGTTCGCTTTGGTGGTGAAGTAGAGCGTTCCGATTTTCTCGATCACTTCTTCCGAAATGCCGCCGCCGTTATCCGTTACGGAAACCTCCGAATTTCCTTCCTGTACGACCGATAACACCGTTACGCGGGGCGTTTCGATTTTTCGCTCCAGGAGGATGTCCCGGGCGTTGTTCAGCAGATTCAGGACAATCTGTCCGTATTCGTTCGGGTAGCCTGTAAGAGCGGGATCCCGGGCGATTTCGAGATCCAGACGGATGCCGCTGCTCTTGAAGCTTCCTTCGACAATTTCTGTCGCGATATGGATGGGGCGGCTGACCGGGAAGACGGACTTTTCGCGGTCCGGTTTGAAGAAATTCCGGAAATCGTCGATGGTCTGAGACATTTGGGAAACCAGATCCCTGCCTCTTGTCTCGATCCTGGCAAGTTTCTCCTTCCGCTGAACATCGTCGTCCGGAAGGTATTCCAGGTTCTGGAAAAGGATGGAGAAGGCGGATAAAGGTTGTTTCCACTGGTGGGCGATATTACCGAGCATTTCCCCCATTGCCGCCTGCCGGGACTGGATGCCCAGCAGTTGGTCCTTCTCGCGGATTACCCGTATCTTGTCCTCGATGACGTTCGTCAGATCGGAATTGATCCGCGTCAGTTCCGCGTTAGCGGATTCCCATTTCTCCAGGGTAAACCGTAATTCCTCTTCCATATGTTTCCGAGGGGAAATGTCGGAGAGGGTGCCGATGAAGCGGACCGGTTTGCCTTCCTGGTCTCTGGAAACCACCTTTCCGCGGGCGAGGACCCACTTGGCGTCGAGGCTCCGGGTAATCACGCGGAACTCGCTATAGTATATTTCGGTTCGTCCGGCGAGGCAATCGATCATTTCGCGGCGGTTTTGGGCTTTGTCCTCGGGATGGATCCGCTTTTCCCATTCGGAGATGGAGGCCAGCGGGGCTTCGCTGTCCCATTCCATGATCGATTTCCACTGCGGGGAGAATAGAACGTCTCCTTCCGGTATGTTCCAGTCCCAGACGCCCTGCTCGCTGCCGTTCAGCGCGAAGAGCCATCTCTGCTCGCTGTTCCGGAGAGCGATCTCCATCCTCTTTTTTTCGGTGATATCCTGAACGATCGAAAAGTGGATGGTCTTTTCTCCCTGCCGGACGGGAGAGGCGTGAACTGCCACGTCCCGGATTTCGCCGCTTTTCAGGCGGTGTCGGGCTTCGAAGTAACTGGTTTCAAGTCGGGAGATGTGTTCTATCTGGTTCAAGATCTTCTTCGGTAGCAAGACTTCGATCCGGTGTATATCCATTCGAAGGAATTCTTCGAGGGTGTAGCCGTAGAAACGGCTTGCCGCCTGGTTTGCGTTGACGATGGCGCCGTTTTGACTGTCGATCATCATCATCACCGCGTGGTGCTGGTCGAACATTTCCCGAAAGACGGATTCGTTTTCGATGAGAACTTTCTTTTTCCGCTGATAGTCCTCAAGGGCATCGACGATCAGGCTGAATTCTTCCGGCATCCTCTTCCGGGTTTCAGGAAGCGCTTCAGCTCTCTCCGTCTGAAGGAAACGGATAATGTCGTCCACCGGTTTGCGGATCCACCGGCGGTTGAAGAAATAGCCCACAATGAAGATCAAAACGGCAATCAATATGCAGAGGCACAATGAAAGCAGGAAATCCCGGTCCAGGGTGTTCCGGAAGGGATACTCGTAAGTAAATTCCAGATAAGCCGCGGGAACGGCGCCGTCGCCGGGAAGAGGGCGGTAGAGAACACTGGTGGCTGTGGAGCCGGCTTGAAATTTTCGGATGCCGTCACGGACCCGGATGTGAGACAGTGTCAGCCTCTCGAGCATGGATAGGAAATCCCGGTCGACGGCACGGGCGAAAAAAAGGTAGCCGAGCGGCGGTCCCTTCCTTTCGATGTCCGAGGAAGGATGAATGGTGGATCCGCCCACCATGTAAAGTACGCCTCCTTGTTTGTGGAAGAAAAGAATTTGGCGGTTGGTTCTTGTCGTTTCCAGGACTTTCGGGGATATAGGCGGCATGCTGCCCAATTCCGGGCTTTCAGGGTCGGAAACGCCGTGGATGAGGTGTCCGTCGGAAGTAAAGACCCAGACCGCCGCGTAGCGGAAATTCGGGAGAAGGGTGTCGATATTCCCCTTTGCCCAGGACGGATCCCGTTCACGGACATAACGCGAGAGTTCGTTCCGGCAGGCTTCATTGTGCAGGGGGGCTTCTATGGAAACGTACTGAACGGAAAGGGAGTTGTCGATCGACTGATTTTGCTTCGCGATTTCCATCTTCATAAATTGGTTGGTATGAGAGAGTATCAAATAATGCGAAAATACAATATAAAGCGCGAAAATCAGAAGGTTGATTCCCAGAATTCCGGTTATTCTTCCAGAAAGCCGCATCCATTCCTCCGGGGATCGATAAAAACGCATTTTTCTAGTCCTGGTAATGGTTACGCATTTCGATGACGGTATCGATATTACGGAAAAAGACGTCCACGAGTTCCGGGTCGAAATGGCCGCCGCGCTCCGAGTGAAAGTAAGCCAGAACGTCTTCGATAGGCCAGGCGCTCTTGTAGACGCGTTCGCTGCAGAGTGAGTCGAACACGTCCGCGACCGCCGTAATGCGTCCGAAGACGTGGATTCCGGAGCCGGAAAGTGCATTCGGATAGCCTTTTCCGTTCCAGCGTTCGTGATGCTGATAAGCCACCGTGGCGGCGGCGGAGAAAATTTCCCGGCGGGAACGCGAGAGCATCTCGTAACCGATGACCGTGTGGGTCTTCATTTTCTCGAATTCTTCGGCAGTGAGCTTGCCTGGCTTGTTGAGGATGGCGTCCGGAATACCGAGCTTCCCGATATCGTGCATCGGGGCGGCGAGCCGGAGGATTTCGAGTTCCTTTCCGGGCAGGCTGTAGCTTTGGCCGATGATGGCGCAATAGGCCGCTACGCGTCGGACATGGTTTCCGGTTTCGCGGGACCGCGCCTCCGCCACTTCCGAGAGGCGGAATATCACTTCCTTCTGCGTCTCCTCGATTTCGTCGTAAAGCTTCTCCAGATCGGTTCTTGCTTCGCTGACGGCGAGGTTCTTGCTTTCGAGTTCCGCGGAATACTTCTGCAGATTGCTGTAGAGATGGAAAATGCGCCTGCCGAAGAGAACCCCGAGCGAGAGGAGAAACAGGAAGGAGCCCCAGTGCGAGAGGAAGGGCAGTCCCGACAAATGATAAAAAGAATTGACGACATCCAGTACGGCGAATGCAACCAGGGCAAGAATGCCCGACGAATAGATTCTGGCCTCTACGTCTCCGCGCGCGGCCCGTGCAAAAAAGAAAACGGTGAGGATAATGATCGAAACCAGCATTGCTATTTGAAAAACGGGAAGCGCGTCCATGAGGAGATTTTTCCCGGCGAAGGCGGCGGCGATCGCGAAGACAGACCAGGCGATGTAAAACCATTCGAGAAGGCGGAGCGGATGGTACACGCGCCGGATGACGAAAAGACTCCGCGTGAAGCCGAAAACTCCGATAGGCATGGCGTAAAGCGAAAGCAGTTCGAGATACCCCCAGAGCGTCGGATGGTCTCCGAAAAGAATCGATTTGATCGAGGTCCGTCCGAAGGTGTATATGCCCATACAGAAGGTGAAAAAGACAAGCGGCAGATAGTCGCGCCAGGGAACGCGCCGGAAGAAAAGGAGGATCCCCGAAAGGGAAAGCAGGATAAACGCGAGTCCGAGCACGAGCTTGTCGATGTCGGAACGGATCAGTTCCAGTATCAGTTCCGAAGGCGGGCCGGAAAGGACGCCGTTATAGATACCGATGTTGCGGATGTCCGAGTAAAACCGGAAGACGATCCGTTTTCCCGCGGAGGAGTCGGGGAGGAAGATCTGTGAAAGGGAAAAGCCGGAGAATCGGTTGTTCGTGGTGCCGTTTACGTAGATCAGCCGACCGTCGAGGTAAACCTGGAAGCACTGATCCATATCCGGAATGATGAGCACGGAAAGGGGCGGCAGGTTTGCCGGAAGGACCGTACGGAAGAGCACCCATGCTCCCTTTTCCCGGCCCGGCGGATTCCTGGGCTCCGCGAGGGTTTTCCACTCCGGTCCAGCACTGGCGAACATGGCCGGATTCGGCGCGGCACCCGGTTTTTCCCATCGGTATTCCCAGCCTCCGCCGAGTCTGGCGGCATTCCACACGGGATGCGAAGCGCACCCGGCGGTAAAGGCGAGAAGAACCATGCAGATGAGGAACGGCCGGTTTCGGCGCACCTGGTCCACCTTCCGGTTTTACTCGGTGACGATCTTCTCGAAGTCGATGAAGTCGGCAAAAAGCCGGTCGATTCCGTCGAGAAGGGCGATGCGGTTTCCCTTCACTTTTTCGTCCTTGTCCATGACGAGCACGTCTTCGAAGAAGCGGTCCACGGGGGCGCGGAAATTGGTCAGGATGGACACGCACTGGGCGTAATCGCGTTCTCCGAGCGCTTTGCCGAAGACGGGGGCGCTGTCCTTCCAAGCTTGATGAAGCGCTTTTTCCGCGTTCTCCGAGAAGAGCTTCTCGGAGAGATCGCCGGGCTTCTGTCCCTTAAGGATGTTCTTGATGCGTTTGAAAGCCACGGAGAGATTCTTGAAGCCTTCGGTTTGCCGGGCGGCATGGATCGACTGGATGCGGAGGTAGGCGTCGTAGATGTCGGAAACCTCGCCGGTGATACCCGCGTCGATCTCGTCGTGAGCGAAGCCGAACTCCTTGAGCACGGTGCGCACGCGCGTGGTGATGAACTCGGAGAGCTTCGAGCGGTACTCCTTCTCGTTCACCGAGAGGTTAGCCCGGTAAAGCGGCAGAGCCTGTTCCACCAGAGCCCCAAGATCGAGGTGGAGCTTCTTTTCGATCTGGATTCGGATCACGCCGAGCGTCTGGCGGCGCAGGGCGTAGGGATCCTTCGAGCCGGTGACCCAGTTTCCGCGCGAGTACATCGCGAGGAGGTTGTCCAGCCGGTCGGCAAGGGACACAAGTATCCCTTCGGACAGGGAGGGAAGGGCGTCGCCCGAGAACTTGGGCCAGTAGTGCTCTTTCACCGTAACGGCCACGTTGACGTTCTCCATCGAGGCCAGCGCGTAGTAGTAGCCGATCACGCCCTGAAGCTCGGGGAACTCGCCCACCATGCCGGTGACGAGGTCGCACTTGCAGAGTTTCGCCGCGCGGAAAGCGTTCGGCAGGGCCGCTTCCATCCCGAGAGGCTTCGCGAGAAGGGCGACGAGTTTTTCGATCCTCGCGACCTTGTCGGCCACCGAGCCGAGTCCCTTCGCAAAGAGCACGTTGCCCAGTTCCGGCAGACGGTCTTCCAGGCTGCGCCTGCGGTCTTCGTCGAAAAAGAACTTGCCGTCGCGGAATCGGGCCCGGACAACGCGCTCGTTGCCGTCCACGATCATCGGCGTGGGCGGGACGTTGGTGATCACGAGGAAGCGGGAGAGGAGATCGCCTTCTTTATCGACGAGCGGGATATACTTCTGGTGTTCGATCATTTCGGAAATCAGCACTTCCTTGGGAATGGAAAGGAAGTCCTCTTCAAACGAGGCCACAGCCACCCAAGGGTCTTCGGTCAGGTTGACGAGCGTGTCCAGAAGGGAATCGTCCAGTACCGCCCCGGCTTTCAGACCGGCGGCCTTCTCGTCTACCAGCCGCCGGATCTTTGTCTTGCGGGCTTCCGGATCGGCAAGGACGTGCTGTTTTTCCAGCGAAGCGAGGTAATCCGAGGGTTCGGCGAGCGGGATAGAAGAACTTCCGGTTTGACGATGACCCCGGGTAACGTTCCCGGCGGTCAGGCCGGCGATTTCCACGGGAAGCACTTTCGCGCCCAGCATCGACACCACCCACTGGATGGGCCGCACGAAGCGGAATTCGCCCGTGGACCATTTCATGGTTTTCGGGAAGCTGAGAGAGGCGACGACGTTCTGGAAGATGCCGGGAAGCACCGAATCCACGGACTTTCCGCCCTCTTTCAAACTGACGAAGACGTATTCCGCGCCCTGGAGCGTGCGCTTTTCGGTCTGTTCCGGCTGGAGGTGGTTGGACTGCAGAAATCCGAGGAGAGCACGCGTGGGATTGCCCTCGGCGTCGTAGGCGGCCTTGACGGCGGGCCCCTTTTTTTCGACGACCTTTTCCTTCGTGGAGGTTTCCACCTGATCGAGGCGGACGGCGATGCGGCGGGGTGTCCCCCAGACCGTGAGCGCGGCGTAAGCGACGCCGGCGTCTTCGAGCTTCTGCCTGGAAAGCTCCCGGAACTGGGCGAGGGTGTCGCTCAGAACCTCATGGGGAATTTCCTCGGTGCCGATTTCCAAAAGGTAATTTTCGCTCATCGGAAGCCTCTCCGCAATGGGTTTTAACCGGGTAAAATTATAGCGCAGGGACGACAAAAGCGCAAGAGGAGGCTTTGGCCTGATTTGTTTTCCGGGAAGCGATGATGTTTGAATACATTTTCCACTCGGCGGCAGACTGGCAGGCGGCGACACTGCCGGCCGGCGCGAGTATCGTAGATATGCCGGCATAGCCGAAAATACCCTCCCCGGAAACCGGAGGAATGTCCGTGCTGACAGGGACGCTGGTCAGCCGGCCGCATCCGAAGATCGCTTCTCTGGAAAATCATCGGAGAGTTTCACGGATACAGGCGTCGTTTGGATAAAAGATTTATTTTTAACGGATACTTGACAGTTCGGAAGCGGAGAGTTATAATGTTATAGTAAGCTAACTCTGATAGAAAAATGTAATCCGGAGGACGCCATGACTCCCAGCCTGGAGGATTATCTCGAATCCGTGTACCTGCTGGTGGAAGAGAAGAAGGTAGCCCGCGTGAAGGATGTGGCCGAAAAACTCGGCGTCAAGAAGCCTTCGGTTATCAACGCCGTTCGCGAGCTGGAGAGCCGCGGTTTCCTGAACCATGAGAAGTACGGCTACATCGATCTCACCGATACCGGCGGCGTCAAGGCCCGCGAGATCCTGAAAAAGCATGTCATGCTCAAGCGTTTTCTTCTTGAACTCATCGGCGTTTCGGAGGAGAACGCGGAAAAGGACGCCTGTCGGATCGAGCACTATCTTTCCGACGAAACCCTGGAAAAGCTCGAAAAATTCATGGTGGACGCGATCGGCGGCACCGGGAAAGTATTGGCGGGAGGCGCGATATGACGGGAAAATTTTCCCCGCGGGACGGATCGTTTTTCCGGATGAAAGATCCGGATCTCGTTCCCCTGAGCGAACTGAAACCCGGAACCGAGGCCTATTTCCGCTCGGTGGAGAAGGGGTCGAAAGTGGAAAAGCGCCTCAAGGATCTCGGGCTGTCGGAAGGGGAACCCATCGAAATCCTCAAGAACGATCGGTCCGGGCCGCTTCTGATCTGCGTCCGTAAGTCATGCCTCGCGATGGGGCGCGAACTTTGCGCGAAGATACTCATGGAGGTTAAAGTTGGCGGAAACGGTTAAACCGGCCCGGGAAATCCGGGTCGCCGTAGTCGGTCAGCCGAACTGCGGAAAAACGTCGCTCTTCAACCGGCTGACCGGTTCGGCTCAGACGGTCGGAAACTGGCCGGGCGTCACGGTGGAGAAAAAAGAAGGAAGTGCAGTTTACGGCAACGCGAAATACCTGTTCGTCGATCTTCCCGGCATTTACAGCATGTCCACCTACACACTGGAAGAACGCATCACCCGCGAATACCTCCTGGAGCAGAAGCCCGACATCGTCCTGAACATCGTCGATTCCACCAACCTGGAACGACAGCTTTTCCTGACCGTTCAACTCCGCCTCCTCGACATTCCGACGGTGCTCGTGCTGAACATGGTGGACGAACTCGCCGGCCAGGGGCTGGGGGTAGACACGACCCGGCTGTCGGAACTTCTCGGCGTGCCCGTCGTGAGCACGGTCGCGAGGAACGGAACGGGCGTCGAGGAAACTTTCACCGCCATCGCTCTGGTGGTCGACGGGAGTACGGCGGTCACCCGCATGCGCCTTCCCGAGGACTCCATCCATAACGGAATCCGCAAGATCGCCGCCGCCCTCATCACGGCCGGCCGGCCGGACCATCCCCGATGGATGGCGCTCAAGTTTCTGGAACAGGACGGCTCCGTCGCAGCGGAGGTCGCGGAATTTCCGCCCGCCGAAACGGCGGCTCTGGCCGCGATCCGGGACGACGTGGCCCGGGACCTGGGCGGCAAGTCGGAACTCCTGGTTCCGGACTGGATTTACGGCATCACCCGGGGTATCGAGCGCGAGACGATGATCCGCGTGTCCAGTCCGAAACACTTCCGCGAGAAATTCACGGCGACACTGGACCGCATCGCTCTGGATCGTTTCCTGGGAATCCCC
>Ga0326727_10008484_pt1 | contig 26031 bp, 20 predicted proteins | sample MB2enrmetagenome_FD_207643 | JGI IMG/M metagenome (GOLD analysis project Ga0326727, IMG submission 207643) | Lab enriched peat soil microbial communities from McLean, Ithaca, NY, United States - MB29MY | ecosystem: Environmental > Terrestrial > Soil > Wetlands > Peat | place: USA: New York...
GATCCCATTCCGAACTCGGAAGTTAAGCCCTCCATCGCCGATGATACTGCGTATTTATGCGTGGGAAAGTAGGTCGCCGCCAGGGATTTTTCCTCAAACAAAACCCCCGTCTGGAAACAGACGGGGGCTTTGTGCGTTGATACAGCCTGAGGCTCCTTGAGAAGGGGATCAGAGGGAAGCCCGTTGATCGGTGGTCCTTTTATTTCCAAAGGAATGTGCCGATTTCACGCCAATTCCGCAATACGGGCCATCGTCTGTTGCCTGCGGGCGCGCGATATGTCAATGAGTTCGTACCGATTACAAATCGACCACGCCGGTATGGTTTACCGCGCAGGTCATGCGTTGCGGTCAAGGCCGGCAGCGTTTGGGGAGAACGGGCATGGCGAAATGGGGCGTTCGTTTCGGCCTTTGGGGCGTTGCTGTTGTTATCGCCTTGTTTTCGCTTGTGTTCTCTGCGGGTTCCGGTTTTTGCGCCGAAGCGCCGGAGGCCTTGTCCGGTCTGGTGGTCATCGAGGGGACCGGCGATTGTCAGACGCTTGTGCGCGCCCTGGCCAGCGCCTTTGAGCGGGAAAATCCGGGCGTGCGCATCGAAGTCCCGGATACGACCGGTTCCAAAGGCGGCTTGCGCGCCCTGGCGAACGGGAAATGCGACTTGGCCCGCATCGCGCGCCCGCTTTCAGATGAGGACAAGGCCCAGGGGATAACGGACGAACCGTTCGCCCTGACCCCGCTGGTTTTCATAATCAACGCCGGGGTCACGGGCATTGCCGATGTCAGCGCCGCCCAGGTCGCGGACATCTATGCGGGCCGCATCGTTTCCTGCAACCAGCTCGGCGGCGGCGACCTCAAGATCTATCCGCTCACCCGTGAGGCCGGCGACATCCTGCACACCACGCTCAAAACCGCCGTGCCCAGCCTGGGCGACCTCGATCCCGCCAAGGTGAAAGTCTATTATTCTTCCCAGAAACTGATCGACGATGTCGCTGCGCATCCCGGGGCGGTCGGATTTACTCCGCTGACCGAGACGCATGGCCGGGGCGATGTCAGGGCGATCCGCTTCGAAGGCGTTTCCCCTACGACGGGCAACGTCGCAAGCGGCGCCTACTGCTTGCGGCTGGTATGCGCGTTGGCGTGGCGCCCCGCGACGCTCACCAGGCAGGCCAAGGCTTTTGTTGCGTTCATGCACACGGAGCGCGCAAAAAACATCATCGCCGACATGGGCGGCGCGCCGTGCGGCGAAACAAGCCCTGACGGGCGCTGAGGCGACTCGCGTTTATGGTCTTGCAACTCAAACACAAGATTTTGTTTCTCGCTCTGGGAGGCATCGCGGCCACGCTCGTCTTGATCCTTCTCCCGGCGGCTTATTTACTGCGCTTGAGCCTCCACGATATCCAACGCCAGCGTCTTGAGGGCGAGGCCTTTTCATTGGCCGAAGCCTTGAATGGTTACCTGGGCCGCCATCGGCACCTCGTGCTCGAAATGGCCAAGGACCCGGCGATTGAAATTTACCTGCGCAAGAGCAACGAGGAGCCGCTGGCAGCCCTGTTTGCGTCCTCGCGCACGCAATTTTCAGTCATGGCCTTCGTGGATCCCAGCGGTATGGAGTTGTTCAAATTCAGGGACGGCGAGCAAGATCCTGTTTTGTCCCAGGTAGGCGGCGAGAAGCTCTTTCAGGAGGCGATCGCTTCGCCCGGGGAAGTGGTCTTTTCGGATGTCGAACGCGCCCGGGGCGGCGAGGTGGTCGTCCGCTTCGCATACGCCCTGCGGAGTTTCTTCGATGAAATCCAAGGCGTGATCATGGCCGATGCGCCGCTGACCAGGTTTCAGCCATCGAACCGGACCGTCCGGTTGGGCGAGGGCGGCTATGTGATGATCGTGAACAAACAGGGACGCGTGCTTGTGTCGCCCTGGCCTCAAACCGCCCTCACGCCCTCGGTCTTCGACAACGAAGAGGGTCGGACCATACTCGCCGCGGCCGAGTCCGGCCAAAGCGGCAACGCCTGGGTCGAACTCCACGGCCAGAGGTCTTTCGTCGTCTATGCCCCGACCAGGGAAATGGGCTGGACGGCCATGGCGGTCATGCCCTTTGCGGATTACAGGCAGCCGCTCCTGCAAGCCAGGTTTGTGATTTTTCCCGTCATTTTCATCACCCTGGTCACGGCGGGCTGGGTGGCAGTGCGCGTCAGCCGGACCCTGACCGACCCTCTGGGGCGTTTGACCCGCATGGCCGGAGCCATGGCCAAAGGCGATTTCACGGTCACGGCGCCGGTCGAGTCGCAAGACGAAGTCGGCGATCTGGCCGTGTCGTTCAACCGGATGCGCGAGGAACTGCTGCGTTCGCACGCCGTCCTCGAGGAGGAGCGCGACAAACTCGAACGCATTGCGCTCGGCGGCGGCATCGGCATGGCCGTGATTTCCCCGGATTGCCGGGTGATCTGGAGCAACCGGGTCTTCAGCGAATTTTTCGGAGAGAGCGCGGACGCGGTCTGCCTCCAAGCCTTTGCGGGCCAACCCGACCGAGGGCCGAAACGGATTTTCGAGCAGAAAAGCGGACAGGAAGTCTTCGAACTGAGCCAGCAGGACGCGGCCGGCGTGATTCACTGGTTCCAGGTCACGGCCACGCCGCTCTTGAACGAGCAGGGCGAGACAGCCTCGGCGGCGCTGGTTTTCGCGCCGATCACCGAACGCAAGCGGGCGGAAATGGAAGTAATGGACGCCCGCAAGGCGGCCGAGGAGGGCGACCGGGCCAAGCGCATCTTCATGGATACCATGGGCCACGAATTGCGCACTCCCCTCACCGCGGTGCTCGGTTTTTCGGACATTATGACCTACATGGGCCTTTCCGACGAGCAGCGCGAATGCGTGGAGGGCATCAGGGACTCGGGCCGGGCATTGCTCGCGATCATCGATGACATCTTGGATCTGGTGCGCATCGAATCCGGCGGAGACGCCCAGGTTGAGAGGGAATTTCCGCTGCTCTCCATTTTGGCTTCTGCGGCGGCGACGTTTCGGGGGCAGGCCCAAGCTCAGGGCCTGGCGCTTCGCTTGGAAGCGGCGGACGACATCCCGGCGCGCCTGATCGGCGATCCGGTCAGATTGCGTCAGATTTTGCTCAAGCTGCTCGACAACGCGGTCAAATTCACCTCCGCCGGGCAGGTGACGCTGCGTTGCGAGCTGGTTTCCGGCGAGGGCGCGGGTCCGGGGACGGTCAGCCTGCGTTTCGCGGTTTCCGACACCGGCCCGGGCATTCCGCGCGAGAAGCTGGCGGCGATATTCGAGCGCTTCACCCAGGCCGATGGGTCGTTCAGCCGCCAATTCGGCGGCATCGGCGTCGGCCTGTCCATCGTGCACAAGCTGGTTGAGCGCATGGGCGGGAGCATGGAAGTGGACAGCCTGGTGGATAAGGGTTCGACCTTTGCCTTCACGGTCGCATTCAAGCAGCCGGCCAGGCATTTGGACTACCGGCCGCCCGGGCCGCCCAGGCCGACCGTGCGGGTCCTGGTCGTGGACGAATCCCCCCTGTACCGCATGCATTTGCGCTTGATCCTGGAAAAAAGCGGCCGCATGGCACTTTTGGCGGAATCGCTGGACCAGGCCCTGGCGGCGTTTTCCAGACAGGCCTGCGACGCGGTTTTGCTTGACGTCGCCTCGGCGGGCATTGGCCTTCGTGAGGCCGTGGAGCGGTTGCGCGCCGGCGCGGCCGGGCAGACGGCGACCGGGCTGCCGGTATTGGCCCTGGTCCAGGAACCGGACGAGCAGGCAGTGAGGGAACTTCTCGCGGCGGGCTTCGACGGAGTGGTCAAGAAACCGGCGACCCTGGCCAAGCTGCTCGCGGCCATCGAGGCGGCTTTCCGGGCCAAGGGAAGGCTGGCCGCATGACTTCGTGGCGGTTCGCGCTTTGTTGTCGGAAAGCCAGCTCGCGCTGCCACCACGGACCCTGGTTTGGCGAGATTTAAAACCAGAACCAGTGCTATTTTTCCGGGGGGCTGCCCCCCGGCCTCGCTTCAAGTCGAGCAGGATACTCCTTAACCCATGGGAAAGATGGCTTAAAGGCGGCCTTAGAGTCCGTGAAACGGACAGCCTCTTCTTTATTTCAAATAATTTTTGTATGGCAATTCAAAATGATAAAGCTTTTTAGAGAAAAGGGGGGTTCCCCCCGATTCCCATCCCCCCAACTCCCGGACCGGCCATGAGTTTTTCCGCCAACCTGTCGGTGGTCACGTACACCTTCAACGACGCCGCCTTGGCCCGGGGGCTGCTCGAATCCGTCGCGGGCTGGACCGTCAGGCCGCGCGAGATCATCGCGGTGGACGACGGCTCAAGCGAAGCGTTTCACCCGCCGGCGACGGCGCCGGAAGTGAAGCTCCTGCGCTTGGACCCCAACCGGGGGGCCACCCAGGCCAAGCAGGCCGGGCTCGACGCCGCCACCTCCAAATTCATCCTGTCCGTGGACGCCGATGTCCGCCTGAGTCCGGACTGGGCGGAGAAGGCCCTGCCGCATGCCGCCGCGTCCGGGACGGGCATGGTTTCCTCGTCCATGCGCTACGACAGCGGCCGGGACGCGCTGTCGCGCTATATGGCCCTGGTCTACGGCTATCGTCCGGCCCCGGGAGCAACCGGGTACATTCCCGGTCCGGTGTGGCTGATGCGCCAGGAAGTCTGGCGGGAGCTGGGCGGTTTTTCGGGACACCGCGAACCGATCGGCGAGGATTCCTATTTGTGCGCCAGGCTGCGCCAGGCCGGGCGCGCGCTCGTGATCGCCGGGGGGGTCGAGGCCAGGCAGATCCGCAGATTGTCGCGCCCGGCCATGGTCAAGCGGGCTTTCACCTGGTATGGCAGCCATTTGCGCGAGCAGTTGGCCAAGGGCGTATTTCTGGGCGAGGTGATGGGGGTTTTCCTGTTCGCGCTGTCCAAGCGCGTACCTGCCCGGATAGCGGTCGAGCCGGTCTTCGCCTATTTCGACCTGCTCTACGCCGCCCACGGCCTGCTCAGCCTGGCCGCCCACGGCGAGCCGTCCCTGGCCGGCGACCTGCGCGCCGCTCTCGGCGATTATCTGGGCGGCTATCCCAAGCTGGCCGAGCTCCTGTCGGCCGACCTGGAAAGCCTGGGGCACGCCCCGATTGTGGCCGGTGACCGGGCCGGGACCTGCGCCAACCTGATCGCCACGCTGGCGAACATCTTCACCCCGCCCTTACTGCGCGGCCTGGAGGACGGAGGGCTGGCTGAGATCGCGGACGAGGACGCGAACGCGGATTTTTCGTTCTATATGGAGTAAATAGGATTCCACAGGGGCCTTGCCCTTGTGGCCGCCGAAGGCGTCTCAACGACGGCCCAGCCGGAGCTCGCCCGGCGTTAGCCCGGCGAGGGCTCGGTGGAGAAGGCGGAGAGCGGGGTGCGCAGGCGCTCGAGCTGGAAGTCCGCTCGCAGGGCGCAATACGCCCCGAACGGTGGATAAAACACCAGGCCGTTGACATGGTTAAAGGGAAACTGGAATTTCCAGGTGCCCGGCGGTCCGGCCAAAACCGAGCGCATGGCCAGCTCGCACGGGCCGAGAACGCGGCGCATCAGGGCGCGCATCTCCCAGGGCGAAAACCAGCGGGCGGCCGACAGCCGGCCGGCGGGTTTGCCCGGATGGGCCCTGCCTGCACGGTAGTAATAGAGTGAATAGCGGTTGAGAAAGCCGACCAAGAGTCCCTTGCGCGACACCCGCTCCGCCTCCCGGATCAACGCCGCCGGATCGTCGCAGAATTCCAACACCGACAAAAGCACCGAGAAATCGAATTCCTTGTCGTCAAACGGCAGATGCGCCGCGTCGGCCAAATGCAAATCGACCGTATCGCCCAAGCGCTTGCGGGCCGACTCGATCATCACCGGCGAGGCGTCCACGGCCGTGACGTCGAAACCGTCCCGGTGCAGCACATTGGCGAAAATGCCCGGCCCGCAGCCGATGTCCAAAAGCCGCTGGCCGCGCCTGGGCCAACTCGACATCATCGACTCGATCAGCCGCACCTCCTGGGCAAAGGCGAAACAACCCATGGCGGTCTCAAACCACTCCTCATACCGCCGTACGTCCGTCGCATCCCAGGCCATGGTCACTCCGTGGAAGAGGGGAGGGGAGGAATCGGGGGGGAGAACCCCTTTTGTGAACACAAGGGGTTCTCCCCCCGAGCCCCCCTTTCCCCAAAAAACTTTCATCAGGGGTTGGGCAAGTGAGGGAGTAGCCCAACACAAGATGGACCAAATGAAGTTTCCGACAAATTGGGGGAAAAGACAAGACGGGAATAAAACCGGGGTCCGGCGGGGCGGCGCGGAATCCGCCGCGCCGTCGTTTCGGCCCTGGTTTTGTGAGATGAAAACCGGAACCACGGTTTTTTTCCCAGGGGGCTTCCGCCCCCGGCCCCTGCTTTACTCCAGCCCCAAATACGCAGCGCGGACTTGGGGGTTTTCCAGCAGTTCCGAGGCGTTGCCTTCAAGGACGATCCGGCCGGTTTCCAGGACGTAGCCCCGGTCGGCGATTTGCAAGGCCATTTGGGCGTTTTGCTCCACGAGCAGGATGGTCGCTCCGTCCCGGTTGAGCCGCTTGATGATGGAAAAAATGTGTTCCACGAAGAGTGGCGCCAGGCCCAGCGACGGTTCGTCCAGCAAGAGCAGCTTGGGACGGGCCATGAGCGCCCGGCCGATGGCCAGCATTTGTTGTTCGCCGCCGGAAAGCGTGCCGCCGAGTTGGTAGCGCCGTTCCAGGAGCACCGGAAAGAGCTCGTAGACATGTTCGATGTCGCCGGCCACTCCCTTCTTGTCGCGGCGTGGGTAGGCTCCCATCATGAGGTTTTCGAGCACGGTCAGCCTGGGGAAAATCATCCTGCCCTCGGGGACCTGGGTCACGCCCAGGGTCACGATTTTCTCGACCGGCAGCCGGGTGATGTCCGCGCCGGCGAAGCGGACGGTCCCCGAACGCGGCGGCGTCACGCCGCTTATGCTCATCAGGGTCGTGGTCTTGCCCGCGCCGTTGGAGCCGATCAGGCTGACGATCTCGCCCTCGGCGACGCAGAGACTTACTCCGCGCAAGGCCTGGATGTTGCCGTGGAAGGTGTCGATGCCGGCAACCTCAAGCATGGGCCATCCCCCGGCCCAGATAGGCCTCGATCACCCTCGGATTGTCCCGGATTTCCCGGGGCGTGCCCTGGGCGATGAGTTCCCCGTGGTCGAGCACCGTCAGGCTCCGGCAGATGTTCATGACCAGTTTCATGTCGTGCTCGATGAGGATCACGGTCACCCCGCTGTCCACGATGGCTTGGATCAGATCCATGAGCGAACGGGTCTCCTGCGGATTCATCCCGGCCGCCGGTTCGTCGAGCAGCAGGAGTTTGGGTTCGGCGGCCAGGGCCCGGGCGATCTCCAGGCGGCGCTGGTCGCCGTAGCACAGGCTCGATGCGGGCTGGTCCGCGGCCGTATCCAGGCCCACGAAGGCCAGGCGGGCCATGGAATCCTCCGTGATCGCGCGCTCTTCCGCGCGCTGCCGGGACGTGCGCAGCACCGCCCCGAAAAATCCGGCTTTGGTGCGGCAATGCCGGCCGATGCGCACGTTGTCCAAAACCGACAGCGAGGAGAAAAGCCGGATGTTCTGGAAGGTGCGCGACACGCCGAGGGTGGTCATGCGCTCGGGCCGAAAGCCGCCCACGCTCACCTCGCGTTCCCCGGCGCGAAAGAGGATCTCCCCGCCGGTCGGCTTGTACAGCCCGGCAATGCAGTTGAACATCGTGGTCTTGCCCGCGCCGTTGGGGCCGATCAGCCCCATCACGCTGCCGCGCGGGGCCGTGAAACTCACCTCGGTCAGGGCCATAAGCCCTCCGAAGCGCATGCTGACGCCGCTCACGCGAAGAAGAGGTTCCATGTCCACGCTGTATCCCTTGTGAGCATTCGGGGGGAAAACCCCTTTCCCCCAAAAAATTTTAAAGTTTTTAGGAAGTGGGGGTTCGGGGGAGAAACCCTTTGTTCACAAAGGGTTTCTCCCCCGATTGTCCATGCTTCGAAAATCAGCTCCATCCTGGCATGGGCCGGGCTTGGCGATCCCGGCGAAGAGGCCGTTTGGCCGAAAGCGCATGATTAGGATCATGATCAGCCCGTAGGCCAAGAACCGGGCCTCGACCGGGATGCCGAGGCCGGGCAGCACGCTGCGCAGCACTTCGCCGAGCCCGATCAGCGCCGCCGCGCCGACGCAGGCGCCCTCTATGCTGCCAAGGCCGCCCAAGACCACCATGCACAAAATCAGAAACGATTCCCAGAATTTGAACATGTCCGGCGAGAGAAATTGCGACCAGCGCGCCAAAAACGCCCCGGCCAGGGCTCCGGTCCCGGCCGAGACGGCAAAGGCCAGGGTCTTGCAGCGCCCGGCGTCGACTCCGGCCGAAGCGGCCGCGAGTTCGTCCTCGCGTATGGCCAGCCAGGCCCGGCCCAGCCGCGAAGCCTTGGCGCGGTGCATCATGAGATAAACAAGCGCGGCCATGGCCAGCGCCAGGTAAAAATAGGGCGCCTCGCCGGAGAATTCGTAGGACAGGGCGGTCCCTGGCGGGAAAAAACCGGATACGAATCCGAAATCCACGCCGACCGGGGCGATTCCGGTCAGGCCGAGCGGGCCGCGCGTCAGCCAGATTTCGTTGGTCAAAACCATGACCACCAGCTCGGAAAAGCCGAAGGTCACGATGGCGAAATAATCCCCGGTCAGCCGCAGGGTCGGCGCGCCGCGCAGCACGCCAAAAAGCGCGCCGCAGGCGCAGGCCAGGGGCACGACGACCCAGAAGGAAAGATCGAACGCCAGAGTCATAAGCCCGGCGGTGTATGCCCCGATGCCGTAAAACCCGACAAAGCCCAGATCGAGCAGGCCGCAGAATCCGGGCAGAACGCTCAGTCCCATGGCCAGGACCATGTAGACCAGGATCAGCACCAGCACGTGCAAAACATACTGGCTCGCCCACGGCCCAACCGGATACACCAGGGCGGCGGCGAGGAAAACCCAAAATGCGGGGGCCAGGCGTTTCATGGGTCAGGCCTTGTCCCGGCCGGATATGCCGGAGAGGCCGAGCAGGCCGGAGGGGCGCAGCAAAATGACCGCGATGAGCACCGCGTAAGCCACCCCGTCGCGATAGGGCGAGGAGACATAGCCGGCCCCAAGGGTTTCAGCCACGCCCAGGATCACGCCGCCGAGCATGGCCCCGGGAACCGAGCCGATGCCGCCCAGGACCGCGGCGGCGAAGGCCTTGACCCCGGCGTTGTAGCCCATGGTCGGGTACATCGAATTGTAATGGATGGCGGTCAAAATGCCGGCCACGGCACCCAGTCCCGAGCCCAGAGCGAAGGTTAGGGAAATCACCCGGTTTACGTTCACGCCCATCAACCTGGCGCAGGCCCGGTTCTGCGCCAGGGCACGCATGGCCGCGCCCGCGCGCGTGCGGGCGATGAACAGGTGCAGGCCGGCCATCAGCACAAGCGAGACCAGGCAGATAACAAACTGCAGCCAGCTTACCCTGACCCCGCCCAGGTCGATGGCGGCTCGGCTGAAAAACTCGGGCACGGCCTCGCGCACAAAGGGCCTGGGCCGGCTGCCCCAGATCACCAGGGCCAGGTTCTGCAGGAAAATCGACATGCCGATGGCCGTGATCAAGGCCGCGAGCCTGGGCGCGCCGCGCAGCGGCCGGTAGGCGACGGCGTCGATGGCCACCCCGGCCGCTGCGCACAGGCCCACGCTGAGGGCGCAGGCGAGGTACAGGGGCAGGCCAAGGTGCAGGGCGCTGACGCACAAAAACGCGCCCAGCATGAACACCTCGCCGTGGGCGAAATTGATCAGCTCGATCACGCCGTAGACCATGGTGTAGCCCACCGCGGTCAGGGCGTATAACAGACCCAGGGTCAGGCCGTTGACCAGTTGCTGGGTGAGCATGGTTGGCGGGAGAACCGGGGGGGAACCCTTTTAAAAAAGGGTTTCCTCCCGGACCTCCCTTCGGAAAATTCTATTCATGGTCGCGGCCGGTCTCCCGCGTGAGACGTTTTGGACGAAATAGAAAGGAATTTGGTAATGCACTCAACCTAGTTGACCAGGTAAACATGGCCGACGTAGCCTTCCTTTATCTCCAATTTGCTGTTATCTATGAATACTTCAACTCCAAAGACCGAAGGCTTGCTTTTGTCTTCGGCGTTCGCAGAGGCCCATTGCGTGCTTGAAACAACGCCCTGATAGACTTTGTTGTCGATTGCGTCGAACTTTACATTGACTTTCTCGCCCTCCTTGACGTTTTTGACGGCAGCTTCATAAGCTTCGCAGACGAGTTTGACGTGCGATATATCCCCAATGATGAACGACTTGACGTCATGCTTCATCTCCGCGCCGACTTGAAAGTCTGGATTCATCCACAAAATGTGCCCCTGGATAGGTGAATGAATACGAAGCAGACGTTTGACGTCTTTGCTCGTGGCATTGTGTATGCCCAGGGCGTACCATGCCTCCAGTTGTTCGGCGCGTACATCGTCTTTGGCGTTGGAGAGGTCTTCATTGACGGCATCAAGCTGCATCTCGAGAGAATAAATCGACATATTGATGTCGTTTATCTGTGATGTCGTGGCCATATTTTCGCGTGCTTGCGTTCCATAGAGATTGACTTCTCGTAAATCACCATTCAATGTCCGGAGAATGTCTTGCCTCTTCCATTCCAGTTCGTATACTTTGGCCATGGATAATTTTGTCTTGAATTCTTCCAGGCGTTCACTGTCACCTTCAAAAGAAAGCAGGGTGGCATTTGCCTTTACGAACTGTCCGATGGAGACATTGACTTCCGTGATTTTTCCGATCCCGAAGGTGCGCAGTTCTACCCGGTTGAGGGCATACGCCTTTCCGGAAAAGACCGGTTCGTTGTTTTCCGCGAACGCGGGGGCCTGACTCAATGCCAGTACGCAACAACTGAGGCCGATCGTCTTGGAAAGGAGATGGATATATTTTTTCATGTGCATCGTCCGAATGGATAAAGTTTTTTGGGAAAGGAGGTTGGGAGGAAAACCATTTTTGTAGACAACCGGGGTTTTCTTCCGATTTCCCTCTTACTCCAGGAATTTTTCACTCTGCCATCTGCCGAGCGGCGCCGACGAATTTTTGCTTGGTCACGGTTTTGACGAAAGCCGGTTTTTGGCAATCGCCGTTCGGGTCGAAATAGTTCAGCCCGGTGACGCCTTTGTAAGCGGTATCCTTTGAATTCATGGCCGCCAGGGCGTCGCGGACTTTGCTTCTGTCGGGCCCGGTCTTGGCCAGTATTCCGGCGATCAGGCCGGTGGCGTCGTAGGCGTTGGCGCTCATGTAGTCCGGGTCGCGTCCAAAGCGGGTTTTGAAGGTTTCGATGAAGGCGGCCGCCTCGGGACCTGCGGCCTCGGCCAGGAAGGGGGCGGTCAGGAACGTGCCCTCGGCTGCCGGTCCGGCGATCTTGATGTAGTCCTCGTTATCCAAGCCGTCGGCGCCGAATTTGGGGACGGCAAGGCCGACCTTGGCTGCCTGGTCGGCGACGAGCGCGCCTTCGGCGGAGTAGCCGGCGATGAACAGGGCGTCGGGGCCTGCGGCCTTGATTTTGGTCAGTTGGGGGGTGAAGTCCTGGGCGCCTTTGAGATAGGCTTCCTCGCCGACCACGGTCAGCCCCAGGGCGTCGGCCTCGGCGCGGAAGGCGTCGGCCAGGCCGATGCCGTAGTCGTTCATGTCGTGGAACACGGCGACCTTTTTCAGGCCCATGACCCGGGCGATGTAGCGCGCCAGGAACTTACCTTGGAAGTCGTCGCGGTAGATATTGCGGAAGGACCAGGTTTTGCCTTGTTTGTCCTTGCTTTTTTCGCTGATGGTGATGTTGGTGGCGGTGGGGGTGAGAGCGGCCAAGCCGGCCTTGAGGTAGGCCGGCAGAGCGGCGAGGTGGGCCGAGGAGCACAGGTGCCCGACGACGGCGACTATGCCTGCGTCCTGGGCGATTTTGGCGGCGACGGTGGCCGCTTCGCGGGGTTCGCACTGGTCGTCGAGGAAGAGCGCTTCGAGTTTGACTCCGCCTATGCCGCCCGCGACGTTGATTTCTTCGACCTTGAGGGTCACGCCGGCCTTGATGTTGTCGCCGTAGGCGGCGACGTTGCCGGTATAGGCGGCGGGCACGGCGATCTTGATTGTATCGCCGGCCAGAGCCGGGCGGGCGAGGCCGACGAGGACGGCCAGTATGAGGCAAAGACGGTTCAGAATCATCGTATCATTTTTTCAAGTTAAAATTTGGGGCCGTCCGGGCCCAAGCCACTGCTTGGCGGTAAGATGACGCCGCCGCTTCCGGCCTACGTTGTGTGAGACCCGAAACCAGAACCACCGTTATATTTCCAGGGGGGCTGCCGCCCCCGGCCCGCTTACTCGAACACCGCGCCCTTGGCCGCCGAGGAGACCAGTTTGGCGTAGCGGCGCAGGAGCGGCGAGTTGATGGTTTTTTCCAGGGGTTTGAAGCCTTGGCGCCGCTTGGCCAGCTCCTCCTCGGACACGAGAAGGTTAAGTTTGCGTTCGGCAATGTCAATTTCGATGGTGTCGCCCTCGCGGGCCAGGGCGATGGGGCCCGCTTCGGCGGCTTCGGGCGAGACGTGGCCGATGGCCGCGCCGCGCGTGCCGCCCGAGAAGCGGCCGTCGGTGATCAATGCCACGTCCGCGCCCAGGCCCATGCCCATGATGGTGGCCGTGGGCGAGAGCATTTCGCGCATGCCGGGACCGCCCTTGGGCCCTTCGTAGCGGATGACGATCACGTCGCCTTTGTTGATTTTGCCGCCGAGGATGGCTTCGCTCGCGGTCTCCTCGGAATCAAACACCCTGGCCGGGCCGGTATGGCGCATCATTTCCTTGGCCACGGCCGATTGTTTGACCACGGCCCCGTCCGGGGCGAGCGAGCCGCGCAGGATCGCGATACCGCCTTGGGGGGCGTAGGGAGAGTGCGCCCGGATGACGTCCGGATCGAGGATCTTGGCTTTCAAGTCGGCGAGGTTTTCGGCCAGGGTCTGGCCGGTGACGGTGAGCACGGAGGTGTCGATCAGGCCCCTGTCGGCCAGGGACTTCATGACCGCCGGGATGCCTCCGGCGCGGCCCAAGTCCGCAAGGTGGTGGTGGCCGGCCGGGGAGAGTTTGCACAGGTTGGGGGTGACGCGGCTGACTTCGTCGAAGAACTCGAGCGGCAGCTTCAGTCCGGCTTCAGCGAACACGGCCGGCAAGTGCAGGACGGTGTTGGTCGAACATCCCAGCGCCATGTCCATGGTCACGGCGTTGCGCAGGCTTTTGGTGGTGACGATGTCGCGGGGACGGATGTTCTTGACCAAAAGCTCCATGATTTTCATGCCGGCGGTCTTGGCCAGGCGCACGCGCGCGGCGGTGACGGCCGGGATGGTGCCGTTGCCGGGCAGGGCCAGGCCCACGGATTCGGACAGGCAGTTCATGGAGTTGGCGGTGAACATGCCGGCGCAGGAGCCGCAGCCCGGGCAGGCCGAGGTTTCGAGTTCGGCCAACTCGTCCGCGTCCATGGTCCCGGTCTTGACCTTTCCCACGGCCTCGAAGACCGAGATCAGATCGCAGGATTCTCCCCGGTGTTCGCCTGCGAGCATCGGCCCGCCGCTGACGAGCATGGCCGGGACGTTCAGGCGCAGGGCGGCCATGAGCATGGCCGGGACGACCTTGTCGCAGTTAGGGATGAGCACGAGGGCGTCGAAGGGGTGGGCGGTGGCCATGATTTCGATGGAATCGGCGATGATTTCGCGGCTGGGCAGGGAAAAATTCATGCCCTCGTGGTGCATGGCCAGGCCGTCGCACACGCCGATGACCGGAAATTCGATGGGCACGCCCCCGGCCAGGCGCACGCCGTCCTTGACCGCGCGGGCGATGATGTCGAGGTGGAGATGGCCGGGCACGATTTCATTGGCGGAATTGACCACCCCGATCAGGGGGCGGTCCATTTCCTCCCGGGTGAGTCCCAGAGCGTACAAAAGCGAGCGGTGCGGGGCCTTTTCAAGTCCGTGGGTCATTTTTTTGCTTCGCATAACGATCCTTTGAGCGAGGTGGCCCGGCCGGATAAACGCTTTCCGGTCGGAAAAAAATTAGTTTAATATGGCGCGGCCGATCCTTCAAGGAGTTTGTCCGGTCCGGCCCGGAGCGGGCCCGCGGCCGGCGGCGATATTTCGGCCGCCCGTTATTATGTCTTGAAAAAGAACCGGGGCTATGCCAATTTCGGCATATAGCCTTCGCGCTGTTCTTTGTTTCCGGAGCGCCAGGCGGTCGCGCAAGGCGACGTTATTGGCGCCATTTCGGAGAATTATCGGATGGTTCCGGCTCAAGCGGGGAGCGTTTTTTTCGCTGGGGCCCGGTTTCATCCAAGGGAAGCGACGACGCGGTCGCTTTTTGTTACTATGTCGCCGTGCGCTAGGCCGGCTGGGTGCGCCATACATCAAGGGGGCGAGAATATGAAGAATTTGAAGCTGGGCGTGAAGATTGGGGGCGGCTTCGGCGTTTTGATCGCCATCTCGCTTTTTCTGGGCGGCTTGGCCATGTACAACATGGGCAACGTCGGCACGCAAGCCAACCGGCTCAATCTGGAAGTCGCGCCCATGGTGGTCGTGGCCAACGATATCGAGCGCTACGCCAGCCTGACGATTTTGGATATGAAGACCTATTTCCTCTCCTACGAAGAGGCGTTGTGGGACCAGGGGAGTAAGTCTCTGGCCCAGGTCGAGAAAAAACTGCAGGAGGCCGCCGAACTGGCCCGCAAGTATCCGGACCTGACCAAGCTTAAGGAGAACGCGGACAAGGCTTCGGCCAAGCTGGCCGAATACCGGGGAACGTTGGAGCAGTCCCGCGCCCTGTTGAAGGCCATGGACGAGAACCGCAAGGCCATGGTCGGGGCGTCCGCCACATTCACCAAGGAAGCCGATGACTTTTTTGCCACGCAGCGCGAGGCGGCGTTTCAAGATTTGGATAAAGGCGCCAGCCCGGCGGCCATGAAAGAGCGGTTCGAGAAAGTGGATCTGATGGAAAAGATCGCCGTCCTGGGGGGAACCATCCGGGGGGATAACTGGAAGGCCCAGGCCATGCGCGATCCCAAGGCCATGCAGGACGCAATAAAGGCTTTTGACGAGATATCGAGCATTTTGGCCAAGCTGAAGCCGCTGGTCAAAGTCGAGGCCAATGTCAGGCAGATTGCTACCATCACGGGTTCCCTGGGCACCTACCGCGAGGCGATGACCTCGTTTTTTAAGAATTTCCAGACTCTGGAGGGACTGGCCGCAAAACGCCTGGAACTCGCCAACGCGGTGACTGCGACCGCTGAGGAAACCGCGAAATACGGCGTCGCGCAGACCCAGGAACAAACCGCCCTGGCTTCCAAAAGCCTGGCCGCCTCCTCGACGACCATGCTGATCGGGCTGCTCATCGCTTTGGCCTTGGGCGTGGCCATCGCCGTCGTCATCACCCGGGGCATCACCGCTCCGATATTCATGGGCGTGGCCTTTGCCAAGAAGATGAGCGAGGGCGATCTCACCCAGACCCTCGACGTGCATCAAAAAGACGAGATCGGAATGCTGGCCGACGCCCTGCGCGACATGGTGGCCAAGCTCTCCGAGATCATCGGCGAGGTGACCGGCGGGGCCGACAACGTGGCCTCGGGCAGCACCGAATTGTCTTCGGCGGCCCAGTCGTTGTCTCAGGGCGCCACCGAACAGGCCGCCTCCGTAGAGGAAGTCTCCTCGTCGATGGAGCAGATGACCTCCAACATCCAGCAAAACGCGGACAACGCCAAACAAACCGAACAACTGTCTCTGAAGTCCGCGCGCGACGCCGAGGAGAGCGGCAAGGCCGTAACCCAGACCGTGGACGCCATGAAGCAGATCGCGAACAAGATTTCCATTGTCGAGGAAATCGCCCGGCAGACCAACTTGCTGGCGCTCAACGCGGCCATCGAGGCGGCCAGGGCCGGCGAGCACGGCAAGGGCTTCGCCGTGGTCGCGGCCGAGGTGCGCAAATTGGCCGAACGCAGCGGCCACGCCGCGGCCGAGATCAGCGCCCTGTCTTCATCGAGCGTTCAGATCGCCGAGCAGGCGGGCAAGATGCTGGTCGCACTCGTGCCGGACATCAAAAAAACCGCCGATCTGGTCCAGGAGATCGCCGCCGGCAGCCGCGAACAAAGTTCCGGTGCGGAACAGATCAACAAGGCCATCCAGCAGCTCGACCAGGTGATCCAGAAAAACGCGGCCGCTTCCGAGGAAATGTCTTCCACGGCCGAAGAGCTCTCGGCCCAGGCCGAGCAACTGCAAGCGACCATCGGCTTTTTCCACGTCGGCTCGGGCAGGGCGAAATCCAAGCCAGCCGCGCGCATGCTGCCTCCTGGAAGACCGGCCGCCCCGACCAAGTCGGCCGCGCATGCGGCCCGTGTGACCAAATCGGGCCAGGGGGTCAACTTGGCCATGGATAGCGACGACGAGGATTTCGAGCGTTTTTAAGACGCCTGTCGCCGCAAGCAAGCAGCCGTCGCGGGCCGGGAGCGATCCCGGCCCGTTTTTTTTGCTTCGAGACTTTTACCGGGCTTGAGCAAACCTGGTGGATGGTGTATGATGATGGAGATCACCCAGGACCGTGGAGGTCACTGAAAGAGCGGCATGAATACCAAGCAGCAAGCCCCCTGTTTTCTCTCCTTGAGACCGGTTTTCAACCGCGACCGGGACATTTACGCTCATGTGGCCGCCTATGCCTGCTTCGGCGAGCTCGGGGGGCCGGACGCGGGAATGGTCGGATTTTCCTGGCTCGTCAGCGATGGCATGAAGGAACTGGAGAAGCTGTCCGGCAAAGGGGCCAAGCTTTTCATCCCTTTGCCCCAGGAGGCCGTCAACCTTCCGGAAGTCGGCCGTCTGCCCTGGGAGAACACCGTCTTGATGGTGACGCTGGGAGCGGCGCACGGCGAGGATTTCATCGAAGACTGTAGGGCAATCAAAACCAGCGGCTACGGGCTGGGGCTCAGGTTCGCCGGGCCTCCGGAGGATGAGCCCGCGCTTTGGGACTTGGCCGACGTCATCGCCTTGGATTTCTCCTCCATGACCACGGCGGAACTGGTCTTGCTGCGAAAGCGCCTACGAGAGTATCCGGGTCTGCTCATGGCCGCGAACCTCAAGACTTGGGAAGCCTTTTCCGGGGCCATGGACCTGGGCGCGGATCTCTTCCAGGGACCTTTCTTCGGCCGGCCCGAGATCGTTGCGGGCCAGGAACTTCAGGCCGGCCTTTGGTCCAGGATGGAGCTCATGCGCGTCCTGCAAACCGACGACTACACTTTCAAGGATGTCGCCGCCGTTTTGGCCAAAGACGCCTTTTTGACCTACCGGCTCCTGCGCTACGTCAATTCCCCGAGCCTGGGCCTGGGGCGTGGGGTGAAATCCATCGAGCACGCCGTGGCCCTGCTCGGCTTCGAATCGTTCAAGCTTTGGGCTACGACGGCCCTGGTGGCCAGCCTCGACGCCAGTCCCAAAGGCGAGGCACTGGCGTATTTTTCACTCTTGCGGGGGCAATTCCTGCAAACGCTGGCCGGGCAAGTCCAGGGGTGTCCGTTTGAGCCCAAAGGCATGTTTTTGCTCGGCCTGTTTTCGCATTTGGACGCCCTGATGGGACGGCCCATGCGGACGCTTCTGACCGGCATTCCCATGGACCGCTCGATGCAAGAGGCCTTGTGCGGCAAGAAAAATCCCGCCCAGCCCTGGCTAGAACTCCTTGACGCGGTGGACGAAAACAACTGGGACCAGGTGGGGGGCTTTTTCACCGCGCGCGGCGTGAGCCTCGCCCTGGCCGCCAGGGCGTATCTCGACGCCTCCCGGTGGGCCAGAGTCTGCTTCGACGCCGGCCGGGAAGATCCAATGTGAATTCGGGGGGAAAATCCCTTTCCCCAAAAAACGTTAAGGGGCTGTCCTAGCTCAGTCCGCTGCCCGGCGATGGGGCGGCATCGCCGCTTCCGGTCCTTGTCTTGTGAAATCCAAAACCAGAACCACTGTTTTTTTCCAGGGGGCTGCCGCCCCCGGCCCCCGCTTCAAGCCGAGCCGGTAAAAGTTTTTAGGAGAAGGGGGTCGGGGGAGGAACCCTTTTTTCAAAAAGGGTTTTTCCCCCGATTTTCCCCGCTCACGGCGCCGCCTGCGGCTGGCCCCCGAGGACCAGCGTGCGGGCCTGCCCGGCGAAAGCCTGCGCCGTGTCGCCGTCCTTGGGCGAGCCGGCATAGGCCATGGTCAGCTCGCGGTAGAAGCTGGTCACCACGGCATTAAACGTCAGGCGCTGGCCTGGCTCGAGGCGGGCCATTCCCAAGAGCGCTGCCGGGATGAAGCCCTGCACGGCCACGTGCGGCAAGGGCTTGTCCAGGGCGTGGATCAGGTTGTCCGGCAGACGCTCGGGCTCGCCCGCGCCCTTGTCCGTACCGGTCGCGTCGAAGAATCCGGCCTTGATCTGGAAGCGCTCGGGATATTTCTCATGCGGCTCGGGGAACAGAAGCGCCTCGAAATGGTGCTTTTGTCCGCCCGTCTCGATGAACAGATGGATCTGGTAGGTCTCGCCCGCGGGAAATTCGCCGGAATAGTCGAGCAGGCGCAGGTCGGCGTAGTCCGAGGCCAGGTTCATGAAATACAGCCCCTCGGGCCGCCAGCACAGATGCAGGTCGCCGAAGGGGACGTAAGGGGCCGGGGCGCGAAACCCGGTCAGCCTGGTGGCGCGCTTGTCCCAGTCCGCGAGCGTATCGCCCGAGACCTCTATGGGACCGGCGGCCTCGGGCACCCGGACCTCGGCCGCCTGGTCGGGCGCTTCGAAGGCGGCCTGGGCGTGGACGTCCTCCAGGGTGGGATTGATCCGGGCGAAGGTTGCCGTGAGCTCCTCATACGCCCGGTCACCTATGTCCACCAAGCCCATATCGAAGTCCTCGCCGTCGCCCCGGCCGCCGGTCGGTTCGTCGGCGAACTGGAACCAGTGCGCCCCGACCACGTTCGGGAACCCGGCGAAATTCTGGACCGCCGCCGCCGCTCCGAGCGCGCGTTCATGCTGCGTGGCGACGTGCATGAGGTGGCCGTTGTTGGCGTTGCCGCTGCGGTTTTCGCCCGCCGCGAAAAAGAATTCCGAGATCAGGACAGGCAAACCCGTGAGCTTCTCCAGACCCTCGAAATAATAGGGCGCCACCCAGCCGTCCACGTCGTCCACGTTGTAGTTGGTCGAGATCACGTCCACCAGTCCGCGCATGGCCAGGACCGCATCCTGGTGGTAGTACAGGGGCAGCCGGTCGCCAAGGATGAGCGCTCCGGGGTGAGCGGCGCGCAGGGCGTCGTGGACCAGTTGGTAATAGCGCTTGGCGCAGGCGGCCAAAAAGGCGTCGATGACCTTGATGCCGTGGCCGCCGGGGCGCAGTTTGAGGCTCGCGCCGGACCGGCGCAGGTCGGTGAAGGAGGCGATTCCGGGGCCGGGCGTGAAATCCAGGCATAATTTGTCGAAGCGGCCGCCGTACCAGCCGGACAGGAGGTCCAGGAGCGCCTTTTTGGTGTAGCCCGGCCACGAGTCGGCGAGATAGTAACTAAACAGCGGCCCGTTCCACCAGCCGACTTCGTTGTCCGTGAAATAGCCCAAAACGTTCGGATCGTTTTTATAAGGAGCGGTGAGCGAGACGGCCACGGATTTGGTCTCGATGCCCCGGATCGGGGCGAAGAGGTCGAACCAGTGCAGTTTGGCGTTGCGGCCGAGATCCAGTTCCGGGGTGATGGGCAGGGCAAGGCCGCGGTCCGGGTCGGACCAGCCGCCCAAGGTGTTGAACCCCCAGGCGGCCAGACGCGAGAGCGTGGCCGCGCGCCAGGCGGTAAGACTGGGGTAGAAACGCTCCCAGTAGTAGGCGTGGCCGTCTTTGGCCTTGGCGGTGTCCTGGCCGCCGTTCACCGTGTCCACCCCGCGAGAGTAAAAGCGCACGCCGCTATCGGTGGTCAGCCACCAGACGCCTGCCTCTTGGCGCGTGGCAAAGCCGTCAGCCCGGGCGATCCGGGTCGAAGTCAGCAGACACAGGCAGACAAGCGCCGCCAGGGCAAGCGGTCCGGGCGTGGCGCTGGCCCGCAAGAAAAGGCCTTTGGAGGCGGTCACGGGCGGGGCCTAGGCGAGCGCGTCCGCGAGGAGTTTGTTTAAGACCGCGTTCGCGTCGAAAATTTCCTTGGCCAGACGCCCCGCCGCCTTGGCGTGGCGCCCCCAATCCGCGCGCACGGCTTCGATGGCGGATAAGGCCTCGTCCTCGTCGGTAAAGGCCAAGATGCCCTCGCCGGTCGGCAAAAAGTCGGTAAAGCCGGTGTCCTGGACCACCACCGGCCGCCCCGAGGCCAGGTAACAGGCGCTGCGGCAGGAAAACCAGCCGCTGCGGCTGGCCACGTAAGCGTTTTTGGCCGGGGAAAACTCGGCCAGGCTCTCCCAGATGTAGTCGCGGTACTTCCAGGGCGTCTGCGACATGGCGAAGCCGTCCTGCAGCTTCCAGCCTTTTTCCTCCAGGAGTTCGCGCGGCGGCCGCCCGCCGCCCAGGGCCAGCTCCAGGACCGCCTTGGTCTTGCGCGGCAGGTCGAGGAATTTTTCGAACTCCAGGTTCTTGCCGCCGTATTGTATCCCGTTCACCACCGGGCCCTTTTCCTTGGGCTGCCAGGAGAGCACGGTGGTGAAAGCCTCCCGCGTGGGGGCCGGGGCGCCCTCCCAGCAGGAGAGCACCACCGGCTGGCGGGTCGGTTGCCAGTCGAAGAGGCCACGGGGCACCAGGCAGCCGGGCTTGCCGAAATTTTCGCCGAAACTGAAAAAACGGTCGTGCAGGCGCATGTTGTCGATGTTTTTGACTGCATTCGCGTCGGCTTCCCCGGCCAGGTAGCGCGGGATGTCCGACTGGGTGTAGAGCGGGTCGGAATCGATCAGGATCTTTACCGGAATCTTCAAATATTCCTCGCGCATCTGGCAGGTGGTGGAGACGTTGATGAACACGTCGGCGCGCGCGACCACGCTGGCCAGCTCCTCGCGGCTCAGCCCGAAATGGTTGTCCGCGGCGTCGCGCACGCAAAAGCGTTTTTCCAGGCCGGGCTTGAGCCTGGCGAGGAAGTTCGTGAGATATCCTATATGATAGGTCATATCCTCGACAAAGGTGACGTTGAACGGGTCGTATGCCCAGCCGCCGGTATCCTCCAGATAATAGACGTCGTGGCCCAGGTTATGAAAGCCGTGCAGGTACTGGACGTAATCCCAGGCCACCCCGCCCAGCGGATAGGTGGCGGCCAGGCCGGAGACGATCACGGTCTTGGGGGAGATTTTCTTCATGCGCTCGGGGTCCTTTGGATGCCAAAAGGGCCGACGGGGGGAGAAGCCTCCGGCGGCCAAAGGGCCGACGGGCAGGGAAAGGCCTCCGGCGGCCACAGGGCTTCGCCCTTTGGAATCCCATTTAAGTTGGCGCGGGCGGTTCCGCCCGCGTCACGCCGCCTCATATACCGGCCGGGGCGGCTTGTGAAGTGTTCAAAATCGGTGTATCATTTAAAGTTCGAGGTAAGCCGCTCATCCCAAATCCGGAGGTTCCGTCATGGTGCTCGAATACGTCGTCTACCGTTTGCCCCGGGAACTTCGGAGCGCATACGAAGAAGCCAGCCTCAAAGCGTCCGGGGCGCTATCGGCCGCGCCCGAATGTAAGAACTTTGAGCTGGCCCACTGCGTCGAGGAGCCGGAGCTCTACATCTGGCGCATCACCTGGGAGTCCATCGACGCCCACCTCAAGGGGTTTCGCCAAAGCGGCCATTTCGAGGAATATTTCGGGGCGCTCAAGGACTATTTCCCGTACGTGGACCAGATGCATCATTATCAGGCCGTGGATTTGGCCAAGGGCTGAGCCGTGGACGCCGCGAGCCTGAAAAATGCGGCCCGGAGTTTCGGGGCGGCCCAAGTCGGCGTGGCGGATCTCGCGCTCTTGCGGGGCATCGCCACCGAACCGGCGGATCTGTTGGACGGTTTTTCCCGGGCGGTCAGCCTGGCCGTGCCCTTGTCGGGTCCCATCATGGACGCGCTTGGGGACAAGCCCACGCCGCTGTATGCGCGGCATTACCTGATGGTCAACGGCCTGCTCGACGACATCGCCCTGCGCGTGGGGCTTATGCTGCAAGAGTCCGGGGCGAGGAGCCTGCCCTTGCCGGCCTCCCAGGTGCTCGATCCGGTCGCCTGGACCTCATATCTGTCGCACAAGGCCGTGGCCGTGGCCGCCGGGGTGGGCTGGCAGGGCAAGAGCCTGCTGACGGTCAGCCCGCTTTTCGGGCCGCGCATCCGGTTGGCGACGGTCTTGACCGATGCGCCGCTTGCGCCCGACAAGCCGCTGAAAAACCGCTGCGGTTCCTGCGACAAATGCGCCCAGGCCTGCCCGGCCGGGGCGATCAAGAACGTGAACACCGGCTGGCACTACGCGAGCCGCGATGAGGCCCTGCATTTCGAGCGCTGCGCGGTCAAGGTGACCACGGAATTCGCTGCCCTGCCCGGGGTGGGCCATCCCATCTGCGGGGTGTGCGTCAGGGTCTGCCCTTTTGGAGCCAGGAAAAAAAAGATCGCCCCGGGAAACTGAATTTTTTCTTTGCGCGCATCCCGGACAATGGTATGGCGTATCAATGCTCGGCAGTCCGGAAAGAGTTCCGGCGGGAGATATTTTTTTCGCCGGGAGACGGGCCGGTTGGGATTTTGTTGCAACCTCCGGGCGAAGGGGCTTGACAAGGTCTTTGGAATTATCTAAAAGCCCACCTCTTTGCCTGAATAACCAAGTTATGGAGTTTATGCATGCCTACGATTAACCAATTGATCCGCAAGAGCCGCTCCGCCGTGGCCAAGCGCCGCAAGACTCCGGCTTTGCAGGCCTGCCCGCAGCGCCGCGGGGTGTGCACGCGTGTCTACACGACTACGCCCAAGAAACCGAACTCGGCCTTGCGCAAGGTTGCCCGCGTGCGCCTCACCAACGGAATCGAGGTTACCTCCTACATTCCTGGCGAGGGCCACAATCTGCAGGAACACTCCGTGGTCATGATCCGCGGCGGCCGCGTCAAGGATTTGCCCGGCGTGCGCTATCATATCATCCGCGGCACCCTGGATACCTCCGGAGTTGCCGACCGTCGTCAAAGCCGTTCGAAGTACGGCGCCAAGCGACCGAAATAACGAGGAGTTGATCCCATGCCCCGCAAAGGTCCGATATCCAAGCGCTCGATCCTGCCCGATCCCAAGTTCGGCAGCACCCTGGCCATGAGGTTCATCAACCGCCTGATGGAGGGTGGTAAGAAGAGCGTGGCCGAGAAGATATTTTACAACGCCGTGGACGTCCTGGCCGAGAAGAGCCAGGAAGATCCGCTCAAGGCCTTCGAGAAGGTTGTGGCCAACGTCAAGCCGCACATGGAAGTCAAGGCGCGGCGCGTCGGCGGCGCGACCTACCAGGTGCCCATGGAAGTGCGCCCCGAGCGGCAGGTGTCCCTGGCCATCCGTTGGTTGATCAACATGTCCCGCTCCCGCGGGGAAAAGGGCATGACCGCCCGGTTGTCCGGCGAGTTTCTCGACGCCTACAACGGCCGGGGCGGCGCGGTGAAGAAGAAGGAAGACACGCACCGCATGGCCGAGGCCAACAAGGCCTTTGCCCATTACCGCTGGTAAATGGCCGGCGCGGAATTCCCGCGCCGCTTCCGCAGCGTAAGCGAGCAGACAAGCCTGAAACGGCGCCGCGCCGTTTTTTGCTTTTACGCCGGGTTGCGGATGGTTGATATCGTTAAGTTTTCTTCGGAGTGATTGTGTCTAAAGCGGTTTCATCGGAAAAACAGCGCAACATCGGGATCATGGCCCACATCGATGCGGGCAAGACCACGACCACCGAGCGCATCCTGTATTACACCGGCGTATCGCATAAGATAGGCGAGGTGCATGACGGCCAGGCGACCATGGACTGGATGGTCCAGGAGCAGGAGCGCGGCATCACCATTACCTCGGCGGCCACGACCTGCTATTGGCGCGATTATCGCGTCAATATCATCGACACTCCGGGCCACGTGGACTTCACCATGGAAGTCGAGCGCTCGCTTCGCGTGCTCGACGGCGCCGTGGCCGTGTTCGACGCCGTGGCCGGCGTCGAGCCGCAGACCGAGACCGTCTGGCGCCAGGCCGACCGCTACAAGGTTCCCCGCCTGGCCTTCGTCAACAAGATGGACCGCGTCGGCGCGGACTTTTTCCGCTGCGTCCAGATGATGAAGGACCGCCTCAAGTCCAAGGCCGTGCCGCTGCAGATTCCCATCGGCAGCGAAGAGAATTTCAAGGGCGTTGTCGATCTGATTTCCGGCAAGGCGTTTATCTTCGACGACTCCACCATGGGCCGCGAATACACAATCGAAGAGGTTCCGGCGGAGCTCAAGGACCAGTTCGACCAATTGCGCATGGAGATGCTCGAAGCCATCGCCGAGGAGGACGAAACCCTCCTGGAAAAATATATGGGCGGTGAAGAACTCACCCAGGAAGAGCTCATCGGCGGCGTCCGCAAGGCCACCATCAACCTGGCCATCTGCCCGGTTTTGTGCGGCTCGGCCTTCAAGAACAAGGGCGTGCAGCCCCTGCTCGACGCGGTGGTCGACTTTTTGCCCTCGCCGCTCGACATCCCGGCCATGGTCGGCATGAGCGTCGACAAGCCGGGTACGGAAGTCACCTGCCCGTGCGACGAAAAGGCCCCCTTGGCCGCTCTCGCCTTCAAGCTCATGAGCGACCCCTACATCGGGCATCTGACCTTTCTGCGCCTGTATTCCGGGCGCATCGAAACCGGCATGACCGTGGTCAACGCCAGCTCTTCCAAGAAAGAGCGCATCGGCCGGCTGCTGAAAATGCACGCCAACAAGCGCGAAGAGATCAAGGAAGCCCTTGCCGGCGACATCGTCGCCGCCGTGGGCCTCAAGCTTGCCGCCACCGGCGACACCCTGTGCGATCCGAATCAGGTCGTGGCCCTGGAGTCCCTGGACGTGCCCGAACCGGTCATCCAGGTGGCCATCGAGCCCAAGACCCAGGCCGACCGCGACAATTTGTCCGCTTCCCTGAACAAGCTCACCAAGGAAGACCCGTCCTTCCGCGTTGTCACCAACGAGGAGACCGGCCAGACCCTGATCGCCGGCATGGGCGAATTGCACCTGGAAATCATCGTCGACCGCCTGATCCGCGAGTTCGGCGTGGCCGCCAACGTCGGCGCGCCCCAGGTCGCCTACCGCGAGACCATCACCAAGAAGGTCAAGCAGGACACCAAGTACGCCAAGCAGTCCGGCGGCCGCGGCCAGTACGGCCACGTGGTTATCGAGGTCGAACCGAGAGCCGAGGGCGGCTACGAATTCGTCAACGCCATTTCCGGCGGCGTCATTCCCAAGGAATACATCCCGGCTATCGATAAAGGCATCCAGAACGCCCTGAAAAACGGCATCATGGCCGGCTATCCGATCGTGGACGTGACCGTGACCCTGACCTTCGGCTCCTACCACGAGGTCGATTCCTCGGAGCAGGCCTTTTTCGTGGCCGGCTCCATGGCCTTCAAGGAGGCCTGCAAAAAGGCCGGCGCGGTGTTGCTGGAACCGATCATGGACGTCGAGGTGGTCACGCCCGACGAATACATGGGCGACGTCATGGGTGACTTAAACGGCCGGCGCGGCCGGATCATGAACCTGGAGGCCCGGGCCGGCGCCCAGGTCATCCGCTCCAACGTGCCCCTGTCGCAGATGTTCGGCTACGCCACCGACCTGCGCTCCAAGACCCAGGGCCGGGCGACCTTCACCATGCAGTTCGACCATTACGAAAAAGTCCCGGCGAGCCTCGCCGAGGAAATCATAAGCAAGAAGAAGTAGAGCAGGGGGAAATATCATGGGCAAGGCCAAATTTCAGCGCAACAAGCCGCACGTCAACATCGGCACCATCGGTCACATCGATCACGGCAAGACCACGCTGACCGCCGCCATCACCAAGAT
>Ga0326727_10008487_pt1 | contig 26023 bp, 18 predicted proteins | sample MB2enrmetagenome_FD_207643 | JGI IMG/M metagenome (GOLD analysis project Ga0326727, IMG submission 207643) | Lab enriched peat soil microbial communities from McLean, Ithaca, NY, United States - MB29MY | ecosystem: Environmental > Terrestrial > Soil > Wetlands > Peat | place: USA: New York...
TTAGTGCTGATCGCGGGTGGATTCTACTGGTTTCACCTGTCGATGCAGACCGTCACATTCGTGATAGCAGGAGCCCTGATGGCGCTGACCGGCTTCATCGGCTACTGCCCGATGTGCTCGATTGCCAACCGCATCAGCCCGCCCAAGTAAGCGCGGCAGCAAGGTTCCGTCGCGGCCCCGAGAGCTGAGATTCCACCGGAATTCCGCGTGGTAATCTGAAAATTGCTCGAGGTCCCTACCCCTTGAAAATCCACGAATATCAAGCAAAAGCAATCCTGGCGAAATATGGCGTTCCCGTGCCCAAAGGCGAGATGGCGAACACGCTGGAAGAAGCCAACGACGTGGCCCGCACGCGGTTTGCCGAAGGCGCATCGGGCGTGGTGGTGAAGGCGCAGATCCACGCCGGAGGCCGCGGCAAGGGCGGCGGTGTGAAGGTGGCGAAGACGCGCGAACACGCCGAGATGCACGCGAAAAACATCCTGGGGATGACGCTGGTAACGCACCAGACCGGTCCGCAGGGACAAAAGGTGCAGCGGCTGCTCATCGAGGAGACCGCAGCCATCGAGCGCGAATTGTACCTGGGCATTGTGCTCGACCGCGCTACGGGCAAGCTGGTGTTCATGGCTTCACAGGCCGGCGGCATGGAGATTGAAGAGGTCGCTGCGAAGGATCCCACGGCCATTTACAAAGAGACGATCGATCCGGCGGTAGGATTTGGCGCGTGGCAGGCGCGCAAACTGGCCTTTGCGCTGGGACTCAAAGCCACGCAGATCAACCAGGCAGTGACGTTCTTCCAAAGCCTGTACAAGGCCTTCATCGAGACCGATGCTTCGCTGATCGAGATCAATCCCTTCATCACGACCACCGATGACAAGCTCTACGCGCTCGATGCCAAGATCACCTTCGACGACAACGCGCTCTTCCGGCACGCCGACATCAAGGCGCTGCGCGACATTGCCGAGGAGGATCCGCTGGAAGTGGAAGCGAGCAAGTACGCGCTCAACTACATCAAGCTGGACGGATCGATTGCGTGCATGGTGAACGGCGCGGGCCTGGCCATGGCGACGATGGACATCATTCAGTACGCCGGCGGCAGCCCCGCGAATTTTCTCGACGTGGGCGGCGGCGCGACCCAGGAGCAGATCGAACATGCGTTCGAGATTCTGCTTTCGGACGCGCATGTGAAGGCGATCTTCATCAACATCTTCGGCGGCATTCTGCGCGTGGATCGGCTGGCGACGGGCGTGGTGGCGGCGGCGCGCAAGCTTAATGTGAAAGTGCCGATTGTGCTGCGGCTCGAAGGCACGAACGTTGAGGAGGGCCGCAAGATTCTGCGGGAATCCGGCCTCAACTTTCAGGTCGGCGCAACGATGAAAGAAGCCGCGGAAATGGTTGTGGCTGCGGCGGCGAGGGAGTAAACCTGAGAGCTATTAGCTCTTAGCTTTTAGCTCGTCGTGCTGGGCGATCTGCAACAATTTGCGAGAAAGGAGCAATTCGCAAATGCCTCAAGACTTTCACGATTTAACGGTTTGGCAGCGGGCGATTGACCTTACGGTTCGCATTTACAAGCTGACTCAGCGGTTCCCGAAAGAGGAGATGTACGGGTTGGTTTCCCAATTGCGGCGCGCAAGTGTTTCTGTTGCTAGCAACATCGCGGAGGGACGAGGACGCTTGAATCCAGCCGAATTCCGGCAGTTCCTCGGCATTGCTTTGGGATCGACATTTGAAGTTCAAACGCAGCTGATAGTTGCCCGAAGATTGAATTTGGGAAACGAGAAAGCGATCGACGAGGCGGCGGCGCTGGGCAATGAGGTATCGAAGATGCTCACGTCGTTTATTCAAAAACTCGGCTCGAGGTCCAGGAGCCAGGAGCTAATAGCTAAAAGCTAAGAGCTAAAAGCTATTACCCAGGAGCTGTTTTACATGGCAGTTTTAGTCGACAAAAACACACGCCTCATCGTGCAGGGCATCACGGGCAAGGAAGGCACCTTCCACGCCATGGGTTGCGCGGAGTACGGCACCAAGGTGGTGGGTGGGGTGACGCCGGGCAAGGGTGGAACCATGCACGAAGGCTGGCCGGTGTTCAATACCGTGGCCGAAGCCGTGGCCAAAACGGGCGCCAACGCGACCATGATCTTTGTGCCGCCGCCGTTTGCCGCCGACGCCATTCTCGAGGCCGAGGACGCGGGTTTGCCGCTGATCGTCTGCATTACGGAAGGCATTCCCACACTCGACATGGTGAAGGTGTGGGCCAAGCTGAAGAATTCGCAGTCGCGGCTGGTGGGGCCGAATTGTCCAGGGGTGATTTCGCCGGGGAAGGCGAAGATCGGCATTATGCCGGGCCGCATTCACAAGGAGGGCTCGATCGGAATAGTGTCTCGTTCTGGGACACTCACCTACGAGGCCGTGCACCAACTCACGCAGCGCGGCATCGGGCAATCGACCGCGATCGGCATCGGCGGCGATCCGATTATCGGAACCACGCACATCGATGCGCTGCGCCTGCTCAATGACGATCCTGAGACGGAAGCCATCATCATGATTGGCGAAATTGGCGGTTCGGCCGAGGAAGCCGCGGCGGAGTTTGTGAAGAAGCACGTGAAAAAGCCGGTAGTTGGCTTTATCGCAGGGCAGACCGCGCCGCCGGGACGCCGCATGGGCCATGCCGGCGCCATCATCAGCGGAGGCCAGGGAACGGCCGCCGACAAAATGAAGGCCATGGAAGCGGCGGGTATTCACGTGGTGGTGTCGCCTGCCGAGATTGGCGCGACGCTGGCCAGGGTGATTGGCAAAGCGTAGGAGCAGATTTCAGGTGTCAGTCCGTTGGGAGCCGGCGAAAGAACTGCGGGCAGGCCAAGCGGCGCTGCTGGCCCCGGCGAAGGCCAGATCGGTGTATCAAAACGCTACACTTCTCCAGTAACCTACCTGGGATTACTTCGGGCTCGGATTGTCTCGCAGAAGTTTTTCTCCACAACAAGAGACATAGAGACAATCGGCAAGAGTCAGAGAGATAATCGACCTATCGATCACGTCATCGGGCTCTTAGATGGTTACTTCAATCGCTAAGCGTGCGTCCGGAAGCAACATAGTCGCAGACCGTATCCGCTTGCAGAAGCAGACGACCGCGCAAACGCAATATAAAAGCCATCGAAAGCCCGGGGATTGCGGTGATTCTCCGCGTGGGAGGGTGATTCCGTAGAAGGTGAACGGGGTTTTTTGCGTTCGTACCGTTACTTGGCCGCGGCTTCGCTCATCCCCGTCGGAAAATCTTATTTGCTGTTGTGAAGGCTCTGCCTTGACCTGGATGGAAGTGTTGTGAATCCTTGCCGGCCCAGCTGCGGATAAACCGCCATCTGGCGAGCACTGCTGTGAGCCGTGCGGTAGACGAGGATTTGCGGAACTGCGTTGGATCTTATGGATCGATCTTTGCCGCCGCCGGCAGGAATCAGGCCGGCGGGTTATCGGTTTGCGGAATTCCGGCTGGACGCCGACGGGAAGTTGCTGCGTGGAGAAACAGGGCTCGAGCTTTCTGCGGAAGAGCTGGCCTTGCTGCGCGCGCTGCTGGCGCGGTCGGGCGAAGTAGTATCTGCTGGTGAGCTGAGGCGCGCTGTGTGGGGCGAAGCGGATGCCCCCAGTCATCAGCTTGCGGCGTGCCTGGAGTCCCTCAAGGCGCGCCTGCAGCCTTCGGATTGCATTGAGAGCGTGAACCGGCGCGGCTATCGCATTTTAGCAATCGCGAAGCCCAACGGACAATTGCGGTCCAGCGCGCTCCCGCTGCTGGCGATTCTGCCTTTCTCCACCGGGTATGACGTTCCCGAGTATCTCGGTCTGGCTGTCGCAGAACAAACCATGGAACAGTTGAGCCGCGCCCGCCCCGCGGTGGCGTCGATCGCCGCCCGGGACTCGGCGTGCGCCCTGGCGCGGCGTGGTCTGGCCGCGCAGGATATTGGCAAGATGCTGCACGCGGAACTGATCCTCACCGGGCAGGTTTTTGCCACGCCGGGACGGTACCGGCTGCGTGCGGAGATGATTCGCGTCGAGGATGGCGCCTCCCTGTGGGTGGAAGACGTGATCGCGGAGCGCGAACGGACCAAGGAGCTGGCCGTTGAGCTGGCAAACCGTGTGACATCGCGGTTGCGCGCCGGGCGGAGTCCTATCCAAGTCGAAGCCGCGGCCATGCCCGCCGTGGAGCGCGCAAGGTCAGCGGCGCCGCGCGAGGCGCATGACCTCTATCTGCGCGCCCGCTACGAATGGCAGAACATGGAGCGGCACCACATGCAGGATGCCATGGGCCGGCTGCTGCGCGCGATCGAGCTGGATCCTGCATTGATGGCAGCACGCGTGGAGCTTGCACATCTGGCCATCATGCAGTGCGTCTACGGCTACATTTCTCCAAGAATCGCAGCCGCTACGGTGCGCCGCGCGGCGGATGGAATTCCGGAACTGAACGAGGAGGCCGAAGCCCTGTTTCCGGCACTGGGTTGGATGGAATTCCATTTCGATCGCGATGCGCGTTCGGCTCTCCGGATGATGGCCCGCTCTGTGGAGCAGCCTTACGACGCGAGGAATACGCGGGCGCGCAGCTGGCTTCTGCTCAGCCGGCACAGGTTTGGCGAAGCCATTGAGCTGCTGCGCGCAACTGCCAGGCTCGATCCCTACTCACCGTGGATGCCGGCGGCGCTGGCATGGGCGCTGCACCTGGCCGGTGAGCGGGAGGCGAGCCTGGCGCAGATCCAGAAAGCCATCGACCTGTCTTCGGGGTACGACAACTCGCTTTTCTTTGGCGCGATGATTTTGGGATATAACGGAGAAACCAAGCGTGCCGTCGAAGTGGCGGAGACACTCGCGGGACGCCCCTCGCACTATGACGTTGCCCTCTCAGCGCAGGCCTATGCACTGGCCTGCGCTGGCCGCGCAGAGGAGTCCCAGGAATTGCTGGAACAGCTGCAATGGCTGAGCCGCGAGCGCTTTGTGCTGAGTACGCTGAATACGGCCACACATGTTGTGCTGGGCGACGCCGAGGCGGCGCTCGAGGAGCTGCGCGCGGCCAATGAAACGCGTTGTCCGTGGTTCTTCCAAATGCTGGCCGATCCGCGGCTGAAGCCTCTCAAGGAGCGGCCTGAGTTTGCGGCGCTCGAGTCCACGCTGGCGGCGATGGAGGCCGATGCAAAGAAAGACGGCGAGCGCAGCGAACCGGCGGTCTGATTACTTCGCAAACAGCGTGAGGTCGATGCCCTCGCCCATGGCTTTGTATCCCTCGTCGCTGGGATGCAGGTGATCGCCCGAGTCGTAGGGCGGATTGAAGGCCTTGGGATTCTGCGGATCGCGCGTGATCTTATCAAAATCGACAACGCCGTCGAAGACCCCGCTGGTGCGGATCCAGTCGTTGACCGCTTCGCGCACCTGCTCGCCCGCGTCGCAGTAGTAGCCGGCGCCGCCGTAGGGCGTAAGCGTGGCGCCGATGATCTTGAGGCCGTGCTGGTGCGCCTGGTCTGCAATCTGCTTGAGTCCCCATTCCAACTGCGGCGCGGTAATGGCATCCCACGGAACCTGCACGTGAGCCAGACGTCCGATGTCGTTGATGCTTTCAAGCACGATGACGTAGCGAACGCCGCTCTGGGCGAGCACGTCGCGGTCGACACGCGAGATCGCACTCGGGCCGGCGCCTTCGTTCAAAACGCGATTGCCGCCAATGCCTTCATTCAGCACGGCGACGTGGGCAAGATTGGGGTCCTGGCTCATGCGCGTGGCGAGCACGTCGGGCCAGCGGCGGTTGGCGTTGTGCGTGGAGTGCGCGCCATCGGTGATGGAGTCGCCCAGCGTGACGACGGCGCGGGAGCCTGGCGCAGCGGCGACATCGATGCCGTCAAAAAAGTACCACGAGGAGAGCGTCGCGGGTTGAGGCAGCTCCGGCGCGGCGGGCGAGTGGCCGTCGGCGAGGTAGTTGTCCTGATCGGCGAAGGAGTGGAAGGTTTCCGCGCGCATGATCTGCGGGGGCAGATAGAAGCTGACGGCGAGATCGGAGAGCGGCGCAACGGCGAGCGCCACGGGATCGGAGAAGATAGCGGCGCCGGGAGGAATGTTGACGGATGCGGCTCCGCCAAAGGTGACGGCGCGATCGCTACCAGGCTGGATGGAGCTGCCGCCGGCGCTGAGCGCGACGTGGGCGTCGGCAACGGTGAGGGGATCGAGGCCGAATTCGTTGGTAAAGCGCAGGCGAATCTGCTCGCCGCCGGCAGAGATGTGCACGATCTCGCGCATGGTGACGCTGGAGAAGAGACGGATGTTAATGCCGTCGGCCTGCATGGGCGACGCAGCCCAGGTTCCCACCCATTGCGGATGCGGCATGGATTGCGCGCGGGAAGATGCAGCGGCGAAGACGAATGCCGCGAGCGCCAGCGTGAAAACGGAGCGTTTGAACATGGTCGATTCCTCTCGGGTCATGCGATATCGTGTGCCAACCATCGGTTAGTGCAGATCGATGTCGGCGCTTAGCGGCGTGTTTTCGCTGGAGTCGCCGACGCGCAGAACGAATTTGCCGGGATCGATGATCCATTTGTGGGCCGGCGCGTCCCAATAGCTGAAGGCGCGTGCGTCGAGCGCGAGCGTTACGTGCCGGGTTTCGCCGGGAGCGAGACCGACTTTGGCAAAGCCCTTCAACTCGCGCTCGGGCCGGTCGACCTGCGCGGAGGGGTCGGAGACGTAGAGCTGCGCGACCTCGGCTCCGGCCACCGTGCCGGTGTTGGTGACGTCGAAGCTCACCGAAACCGTGGAACCGGAGGCAGCGGTGGCGGGCGCTTCAAGCGCGGAGAACTTGAAGGTGGTGTAGCTGAGGCCGTAGCCGAAGGGGAAGAGCGGATGGCGGCCGGTGGTGGTCCAGTAACGGTAGCCGACCATAAGCTTGTCGCCGTACTGGATGTGCTCGATGGTGTAGTCTTTGGGCTTGCCGTCCTCGCCTTTGGTGTGCAGCGTGGTGTTGTTCTTGGGATCGCCGTAGTACCACTTGGCCGAGGGACTTTCATCCCAACTGCGGTCGAAGGAGACGGGAAGTTTGCCCTCCGGGTTGTGCTCGCCGAAGAGAATTTGCGCGACCGCCGTGCCGCCCTCCTGGCCGGGATAGTAGAGGTGCAGCAACGCGGGGACTTTGTCGAGCCAGCGGCTCAGGTCCATACCGCCGCCGCCAGTAAGCAAAACGATGGTGCGCGGATTGGCCGCGACCACCTGCTCGACGAGCGCGTCCTGGCCGGCGGGCAGCGTGAAGGTGCGGTCGTGCCCCTCGCCTTCGGTCTTGGGATTGAAGCCGACGGCGACGATGACGACGTCAGCTTGCGCGACGGCCTTCTTTTCGTCGTCGCTCGCGGGCATCGCTGCGCTATAGAAGACATGCACATCGGGTCCGAGAAGGCTGGCGATGCCAGTGAGAATGCTGATCGGCTCAAAGGCGTGCGCTTCAGACGAGCCGCCGCCGCCCGTAACGGCTGGATATGCGTCGGGGCCGATGATGGCGATGTTCTTGATCTTTGCCGGATCGAGCGGCAGTAGATTTCCCTGGTTTTTCAGCAGCGTGATGCTCTCAACAGCCTCCTCGAGCGCAAGCGGGCGGTCGGCGATCGAGTAAGTGGAGTCCGCCGGATCGAATTGAGGGCGCGTAGTGAATCCGTAGCGCAGCTCTGCGCGCAGCAGGCGCAGCACGTGCTCGTCGATGGTGGACTCCTTGACCTGGCCTTTCCGAACGGCGGGGACGAGGTTCTTCGCGTTCATGAATTTGGGGCTGGGCATCTCGAGATCGAGACCGTTATTGCAGGCGCCGACGCCGTCGTAGGTCGCGTCCCAGTCGGACATGAGAACGCCCTGGAATCCCCACTCGCCTTTGAGCACCTGAAGATTGAGGAAGTCGTTTTGCGTAGCGTGGACGCCGTTGACCAGGTTGTAGGAGTTCATGACGGCGTCGACGTGGGCCTTGGTAACCGCGGCTTCAAAGGCGGGCAGATAGATTTCGCGCATGGTGCGCTCGTCCACGTCGGCGCTCGCGTTGTGGCGATTGAACTCCTGATCGTTGAGGGCGTAGTGCTTGACGGTGGCGATAACGCCCTCCGACTGCACGCCTTCAATGAACGGAACCACGAGTGCGGAGTTCAGGTACGGATCCTCAGAAAGGTACTCGAAGTTGCGGCCGGCCAGCGGCGAGCGCGCGATGTTGACGCCGGGACCAAGCAGGAAGTTGACGCCGCGGGCGCGGGCGTCGCGGCCGAGGCCTTCGCCGAGCTTGCGCGCAAGATCGATGTCCCAACTGGCGGCAAGCGAAGCACCGGAAGCATACGCCGTGGTGGGTCCCCACGTGCGCACGCCGACCGAGGCATCGGACATCTTGAAGCGCGGCAGATCGATGGCAGGCATGGGACGGGTGTACATGCTGTCAACGCCGCCGAGCAGCTCAATTTTCTGCTCCAGCGTGAGTTTGGAGAGCATGGCGTGGGCCTGGGCCTCAATGGCAGGCGAGTCGGGCACGGGTGCCTGAGCTGCAACCTGCAAGGAAAGCATCGAAATCGATGCGAAAACCAGGACAGAAAGGAGAGAAAGGGGGCACAGAATGCGATTTTTCATATCCCGCCCACGGTAGCGCATTGGGCCTTTTCATGTACAGAGCGTCGCCGGCCGGCCGGGCCGACAAAGGGGCCGTCTGATGGACCTGGGCCGCATCGCACCGTAGAAAGAAGGGCGGCGTTCGCCCTGAATCCCCGAGGAGGGAGACTCCAGGTGCGCCTGTCTCCGACAGTCCGGGAGATTGCGCCGATGACGGGGCGGGGTGGTTCTCTTGCGAAATCAATATTTTGGCGAATGTGACTCGAATCACAGGGGGGGGTGAATGGGGTCACTGCCCCCGGCGCTTTGGAGGCGCACACTCAAACTCCTATAGGCGTGGAACGGCGGCTGCGGCCGGGAGACAGTCATGGGCTTTGAAAACGGCTTGAAAACCATTGTGGTCGCGACAGATCTGGGGGGTCAGGCGGAGGCGGCCCTCGAGTACGCGCGCAAGCTGGCGACCCACTACGGGGCGCGGATTGTGCTGGCCCACGGCCTGGACCCGATGGAATATGCCGCGGTGGATGAAATTCCGGAAAGCGTGTTGAGACCCATGACGGCAGCGGCGCGCAAGGTGCTGGACCGGTTGTCTGGCGACCTGCTGCGCGAGGGCATCCACAGCCATTCCGAGGTGCGGCAAGGCACAGTGGCGGAGATGCTGGTGGATGTGGCCCGACAGTACAAGGCTGGGCTGATCGTGATTGGCACCAAGGGGATGGAAGGCGCCGGCCCTGTCGTGGTGGGGGCCATCGCCGAGCGTCTGGTGCGTCGGGCGCCGTGCCCGGTGCTGGCGGTAGCCGCTGACTGGAACGCGGGTCCGCACCGCCCGACTCCGGGCGGACCGGTGCTGCTGGCCGTGGAACGGGACGATGCGGCTGTTGCCGCAGCGGCAACTGCTGCTTCATTGGCACAAACGTTTGATCGGCCCCTTCTGGCACTGCATGTGCGAACGGCCGCGGAAAAGGCTGCCGGCCTGAATCCTTGCACGGTCATGGAGGATCAGGGTATCCGGTTCGAAGGCACCATCCAGGTGCGGTGCCTGGTAAAAGATGGCAATCCGGCCGATGCCGTGGCCGAAGCCATTGCGGAGTACCATCCCTGCATTCTTGTGGCGGGGGTAAAACGGGCCAGCGGAACACCCGGGCCACACGGCACGGCGTTTGCCCTGCTTTCTGCATCGCGTGTGCCGGTCCTTTGCGTTCCGCCCAATGCGGCGGACACTGGCGCCAAGTCGGAAATCACTTCGGAAGGTGCTTCGGAAGGTGCTCGGGAAGTTGCGCTTCCCGTGGAAGCCTCGTAGCGGGCGCAATGGCCCTGGCGCGCGGCATAGAAGATTCCCAGGGATAATGGGCGGGGGAAAGGAGAAAACGCGCCGTTTTGTCCAATCGATATCACCAATGCGCAGGAAATGGAGTTGACGCATGAACCGCGCGAGGCCGCGTGGGCACATAGGTTCGCCGTGCGCCTGCAAGAGACGTTCAACTGAAACCAGGGGACAGTGGAAGCAGGCAGCCAAGAGCCTGAGAGCACGGCATACGGCAAGGAAGATGACCAGCAACCAACTTGAGGGGCGCATTGAACGTCTGGCCGCGGCGGCGGCGCATCCGCTCGCCGAACTGCTGGAGTGTCCGCAGGAGGCAGGGCAACTGCTCACCTGCGCTTCGCGATGCATCGATGTCGACGCCGGGGAGACGGTTTTTCAACAGGATGGGAGCTGCAAAGGGCTGTACGTGGTAGTTTCGGGCGATTTTGTCCGCAAGGCGGAACGGTTCCAGATGCGCGTGACCCTGGGCACGGCCCGGCCCGGGGACCTGGTGGAACTGGCCGCGGCGCTGGGCGACGGACATCACACCTATACGTTGTCGGCGGTGACGCCGGGATCGGTGCTCATGCTGCCCATCGATGCACTGCGCCATGCGTTTGAGGGCTATCCGCCGCTTCGCATGCGGCTGTTGGAAGAGCTGGCGCGCGAGGTTTCGCGGGCCTACATTACCTGCTGCCTGACGCGCGTGACGCCGGCGCGGCGCCATGCGAACGGAGCGGCCCAGGCATAGGGGTCGAATTCGCGCACCAGGAGAGTTTTTGGCCAAGGCCTTGGGGGCGAAAACACCCGTCTTGCTGGGTGGGATTTGCGCTATACTCTACCTAGCGAACAGTCCCCAACGGTATAGCTATGGCTTCACTCCATTCTCATCACCCACCGGAAGATTGCCAGAATTGTGAGCACCGCCATCTGCGGATGTTCTGCAATCTCACGCCGGAGGCTTTGGCCGATTATGACCAGATCGGCATCATGATGAGCCATGCCCGTGGCGCCAAGCTGTTCTCAGAGGGCGATGCGGCGCGCAACGTGTTCGTGATCTGCTTTGGTCAGGTGAAGATCTCCTCCACCTCGCGTGACGGCAAGACCATGATCCTGAAGATTGCCGGACCGGGCGACGTGATGGGATTGAGCGCGGTGCTGGCTAACGTTCCGCACGAAGTGACGGCCGAGGCCATCGAACCCTGCCAGGTAAAGACGGTGCGGAAACAGGAATTCGTCGAATTCCTGGGCCGGCATGGCATTGCGTCGATGCACGCGGCGCAGTCGCTTTCGGGCGAGTACATGACGGTGTTTCACGACGCCAAGCGGCTGGCGCTTTCGGGCTCTGCGGCGGGCCGTCTGGCGCGCTTGCTTCTGGATTGGGGGCGTGCGGCGGCCAACGGCAAGTCCGAGCTGCGCTTTACCATGGCGCTCACGCATGAGGAGATCGCCAACATGGCGGGCACCTCGCGAGAAACCGTGACGCGGCTGCTGAACCAGTTCCGCCGCGACCAGTGGATCACGATCAAGGGCACCAGCCTGACGATCGTGAAGCCGGATCAGCTCGAACGGCTGACGGCGTAAGGCCCTGCTTCTTACTTTCCTCCAGATTTCTCCAAAGTCCAACCTTCTCCAAGCCTCAAAATCGCGCGATATTACGCCGCATCTTCTCTATGCACCAAGGGCAACGCGAGTTCAATGCGGTCATGAGCAACCTTTGGTGCAATCCGCCCGCGCGGTCCGCGCTCCAGGAGGACCAGGCCGTAGTTGGCCATGGTTTTGAGCGTACGGGAAAGATTCGGCTTCTTGCGGCTTGTATTTCGCTCCTCATGCAGGCGCCTGTCATCTTTTCCCCGGTCTCTTCCAGCGCTGCACGCTCCCGGCCGGATATCCGTGCAACTGCGGCCCTACCACGTTCGAGAACGCGTAGTTCTGATTCCGATCTGCATCAATCGTCCAGAACATGGCGCCAATCATTGCTTGATATCCGCCAGGCCGCTGCAGCTTGTACGACAGGCCCTCGGGAGCCTTCCCAGTGATCAGGTATTGCATCGCCTCGCTCACCTGCTTCGGCGTCGCCGTCCCCACCAGGAATCCCACCGCCACTTTATCTGCAGGTACTGGCGGGAAAAAATCGCCGGAGCGCCCGCTCACCGGAAATCCGTGCAGCACCAACTCCGTCATCGCCGCGTCGTAATTCACCGATCCAAGCTGATAGATCTCCCCGTCCAGTCCCTCCAGCGGCGGCGTGTTGTAGTCCTGCACGTCGACAAAGGACAGCATGTCCCGCACCCCCCACAGCAACGGCAAATACGAACCGAACTGTCCACCATAGCTTGGATACCCTGCCGGCATCTGCGTACCCTCCGGCACCAGGGACAGCATGAAATCCTGACCGAAGTGCTCTCGCAACTCGTGCAGCGCGGAAATCAGATTCACCACTGAGGCGGTCTTAGGTTGCCGGAAGTCCGTGTCTCCTGGATCCAGCGCCAGCGACGGGCTCTCAAAGTCCAGATCGATTCCGTCAAAGCCGTACTCCGCGACGATTTGTGTCACCGAGTTCACAAAATTGGGGATGCTTGCGGTCTGCGCCAGCGTGAAATACTCGCCGCCACCGCCCAGCGAAATCAGCACCCTTTTCCCGTGGCTCTTCAGCCACACAATATCGTCTTTCATCTGCGCCAGGTCCAGCCCCGGCGAACCCGGCCGCCCCGGCGCCACGTGCATCTGCATCGTGCCTTCCGGCGCCTGGTGATTCACATTCGCGAACGCGACGATGATCACATCCCACTGCGGCGAAACATCGCGTAGTCGCAGAAGCGTTCCTCCTGGCCCGCGTCCCGTCCAGTACCCGATCAACGCGTGTCCGTTGTTTGCTCCCGCCGTCGAAACGGTCGCGACGGTCGGGGCAGGCGTGGGCTCATTCGACATTCCAGACGACGGCGACGGAGGGGCAGGGCAGGAAGTCGCCGGCGCCTGCAGCAGCCGCGCATTTGGAAAGCTGTACGGCCCCGCTCCGTTTGTGTACCAACCCATCAGCGCCACATTGGCCACATGCCAGGCCATGCCCCCCGCGTGCACCACCGACGCCGGCCCAGCCGGCAAGTCGCTGCGTTCGTTCGTATCCAGCGGGTCCTGGAGCGTGTACCGCGTGGCCGGAGTGTTTCCGCCGCAACCGCGGTGTTGGACGCCGTCCACAGCCGGCCACTTCCAGGCCGGAATCGCGTTCTCTCCCTCCGGCAGCGGCCGCCGGAAGGCCACATGAAACAGCGGGTCATGCAGCGGATTTTTCACCCACTCCGCCAATTGCTCCGTCAGCGGCTGCACGTCGCGTTCTTCCACGAGAGGCGGCGTGTTTCCCAAATAGGACGCCAGGACAAATGAGTTTCCCGTTCCTTGGTCTACCCCATGCGTTCCCCACGTGCAGCACACCGTCGCGTCGCCATAGGCGTAAAAGGCGGTATTCCGCGTTACCACAATCACCAGCTTTCCCTTCTGCTGCGGAACCTGCTGAAAGATCGCGCGTTGCACATACTCCGCGTCCACCATCCCCAACTGGGTTCCGGATCGCTTCGAAGTGAGCACGTATCCGTACCCAGGCGGAATCTTCACGGTCACTGGGTGTACCTCCGGCTGTGCCAGCAGCGTGTGCCAGTCGGCCGCCGTCCCCACCGTAGCGCGAAGCATGGCATCTGCGTACTGCGTCGTTCCCTCCGCTCCGAACGTCCCCTTCGAGAACACCGGCGAATGCAGCACCTGCGGAACATCCCTGGCGACATCCAGACTCAATGGCTTGTCTGCGGCCCACCGCGCATCGAATTCTAGCCGCACCGGCACCAGCAATGTCGGAATCACTGTCGTCCCGCCCTGCGCCGGATCCTGCCCCGCCAGCATTACGAGTCCGTGGCTCGTGTGGTAACGGAAAGTCGGCGCTGTCCCCTGTCCGTAACCCACTCCACCCGCAATGACGAAGAAAACAATCAGGAGATAACGCATCATTTTCATATGGAGACGATCATAGCGCCCCTGCCCAATTTGATAGCTTGAGAACATGCGCGAAGCTGCCTCCCTGCCCACCGAAACTGCACTCGACCTCGAGTCCCTGGCGGCCGACGTCGTCGCCCTCGCCGTTAAGGCGGGCGCGAGCGACGCCGAGGCTGTGGCGCGCGAGGGCGACGAGTTCAGCGTAAACGTGCGCATGGGCGAGGTGGAGACGCTGAAGGAATCGGGATCGCGCGGCCTGGGATTGAGGGTGTTTCTGGGCCAGCGGTCGGGATCGGCGTCTACAAGTGATTTGACTGCGGAGGGAATTCGCCAGTTTGTGGAGGGAGCGCTGGCGCTGGCTCGCGTGACGGAGGAGGATCCGTTCGCGGGATTGCCGGAGACGGGCGAATTTGGCTCAGTCGAAGGCGATTTGCACCTTTACTACAACGACGTGTACTCGCTCGGCGGGGCCGAGCGGATCGAGTGGGCGCGGCGGGCTGAGGCCGCGGCCCTGGCAGCAGACCCGCGCATCACAAACTCCGATGGCGGCAGCTTTGATGCTGCGACCGGACGCAAAGCGCTGGCCAACTCGCGCGGCTTTGTGGGCAGCTACCGCACCAGCTATGCGGGCGTGGCGGCTGCACCGCTTGCGAAAGACGCCGACGGCAGGATGCAGCGCGACGGCTGGTGGTCGAGCGCGCGGCGTTTGAGCGATGTGGAATCTCCCGAATCCGTCGGTCAAGAAGCGGCGCGGCGTACGCTGCGGCGGTTGGGAGCCAGGCGTGTGGCGACGCAGAGTGTTCCCATCGTGTTTGCGCCTGAAACAGCGCGCACGCTCATCGGCTCGGTATTCGAGGCCGCGTCGGGCGACGCCATCTGGCGCGGCGCGTCGTTTCTGGCGGGAAAACTGGGCGAGACGATTGGCGCGGCGGATTTTACTATCATCGACGACAACATCCTGCTGCTGCCCACGGGAGTGGGCGGATTCGGGACCTCGCCGTTTGACGACGAGGGACTGCCTTCGCAGCGCACCGTGGTGGTGGGGAACGGCGTGCTGCGCAATTACCTGCTGAACACGTACACCGCGCGCAAGCTGGGCATGAAGTCGACGCACAATGCCGCACGGGGACTGGCCGGCGCACCGGGAGTGGGCTGCGGCAATCTTTTCCTCGCGCCGGGCCGGCTCACACCGGAGGAGATCCTCGGCGCGGTGAAGGCGGGGCTTTACGTCACAAGTCTGATGGGATTCGGCACGAATTTGGTGACGGGCGACTACTCGCGCGGCGCGACCGGCCTGTGGATCGAGAATGGCCAACTGACGCACGCCGTGGAAGAGGTGACGATTGCCGGAAACCTGGCCGAGATGCTGCGCAACGTGACCGCGATTGGCAACGACCTGGTGTTTCGCGGATCGGTGGCTTCGCCGACGCTGCGCATCAACGGAATGACGATCGCGGGGAAATGACGATTGCCCGAGAATGAGCGTCGCGGGAGTACAAAAATTGGCGGCGTTCCATCGCAGAAGGAGCATACTTCTTCATAGCTCCTGCAGTAACCCTCGCAGTGACCCTCTCTGAGCCATAAGTCGGAAATACCCTGGTTGACGGAAGCGTAACAACGCCTTCATCTGTTCTCCGCAAGTCAACGAATTCAAGGGAGGTGAATATCATGGCGAGAAAGCTTGCCATCACTATAGCCGGTGCGGTTTCACTGGGAAGTTACGAGTCGGGAGTTGCATTTGAGGTTTTGGACGCAATTTCTCAGCACAATCAATGGGCCGAGGCAAATGGGCTTACCGAGGAACGCATCGAAATCGATGTGCTCGCCGGCGCGTCAGCCGGCGGCATGACCGCGGCCATGATCGCGCAGAGACTGCTCTTCGACGGCCCGTCCATGAGCCAGCCTTACAACAATCCTCTCTACAACGCCTGGGTGCAGGATGTCGATATCGTCGGCCTTCTGGCGCGCGGACCGGGCGAGGACGTGACGCATTCCGTGTTTTCGTCCAACCTGGTGATTAAGATCTCAGAAACCTACCTTACCGGCCGCTATGCAACGCTTCCCAAGCCGCCGGCGCAAGGCCATCCGGCATTGCCCGCAGACGGCCGGATTCAGCTGGGGTTGGCGCTCTCGAATCTAAACGGCGTCGACTATGCGCGAGGCACCCTGAGCGGCGGCGCGTTCACGTATACGGGGCACGAAGACCAGCTTGTGCGCCCCATTGACCAACAGGCCGATGACCGTGGCGATTTCTGGGAGATCGTACGTGCGGCGGCGGTGGCGTGTGGTGCGTTTCCCATTGCCTTTCGCGCACAGGACCTGCTGAGAAATATCGCGGACTACCCGAGCCCCTTTCTTGTGTCCAGTATCTGGGGCGGCGCGTCGTCCCGCTATTTCACGTATACCGATGGCGGCGTGTTCCAGAACCAGCCGCTGGGAATGGCAAAGAACCTGGTGGAAAATCAACCCGATGGCCACCTGACTGCGGACCAGCGCGGGTACATCTTCATTGCGCCACAACCGAAGACCTCGCAGAGCCTTGCCTACACGACCGATGCGAATGCCGATGCGGCGAAGGCATTGGGCAGCGCCAATGCGGATTACAAGGTAGTCGTGGAAGGCCTGGCGGGAGCGGCGATCGGCCAGTCGGAGTTTCAGGATTGGATCACAGCCGAAGGCGTGAACGACCGGCTGCGCCTGCTGGACCAACGGGCCGACGAATTGCAGACGCTGTTCCTGAGCGGCGCATTGACCGCGGCGCAGACCAGCCCTGTATCCGAGGCGCTGCTCAAGTCGTTTTTCGGTGTGCAAGGCCCCATGCCGCGACCTGCGCCCGCCGCATTGCAGGCGGCGCGCAATCAATTGCGAACGCAGTACCAATCGGAATACGCCGCATTCGGCGCCAATGCGACGGTTGCGGACGCGTGGCTGGACGCAGTTCTGGTGCTTGAACTCGCAGCGAACCTGCACGAGAAAGAGGAGATGCTGATCTACGACTTTGTCGCCGACACCGCGCTGCTGGCGAGCAATGGGCTGGAAGCGTTCGAAGGCTTTTTCGATGTGCAGTACCGGAAGCACGATTACGATTACGGACGCAGCGTGGCGCAAACCCAGCTCGCGAAGTATCAGGCGCAACCGGGGAGCATCTTCGCCGGCCTGCATTGGACGCCGCAGCCGATCGATCCTATCGATCCCAGCCTGAACGATTTCGACATGTCCAAAGTGAACCCGGCCAAACGGCAGCAGGTCTACAAGCAGATTCGCGACGCAGCCGATGCCTTGTTCGGAGAACTCGGCGTGAACGCAGTTGTGCGCAAGGCCCTGATGCTTTTCTATGTCCAGGGGAAGATCAAGAAGATGCTTGCGCTTTAACCGCCGTTGCCGGCGGCGCGCTCCCTGGTGCAACCAGCGTCGTCGGCCGCCTCGGTTTCCGCCGATTCAGGCCGCATGCAGCGTGAGCAGGGAAATCTCCGGCGGGCAGTCAAGCCGGAAGGGCAAACCCACTGTGCCGATGCCGCGATTGACGTGCAGCTGCAGCTGGCCGAAGCGGAACCACCCTGCGACATACTTGCGGCCCATCTGGGGAAGGACCACCGGACCGATCAGCGGCAGACGAATCTGGCCGCCGTGGGTGTGGCCGCAGAGCATGAGAGAGACGGCCTGCCCGGAGGGGAGCGTTAGAAGATGATCCACATAGTCGGGCGCATGGCAAAGCAGGACAATCGGCTCACGGGGGATGTTGCGGATGGAAGCGGGGATGGTAGCTTCAGGATCCGGCAAGCCCTGCAAAGGATCGCCGAGCCCCGCAAGCCAGATGCGGCCGCCGGAGCGCTCCAGCGGCATGTAGTAATTTCTTAACACCAGGATCTCGTTGGCGGTGAGCGCCTCCGATACCGCGTCGGCCCCAATCATGACGTCGTGGTTGCCCAGTACTGCGTAGCGCTGGCGGCACGTGAGTTGATTGAGGATGCCGGCGCATTGCCACCCCGCGCCGATGGCAAATTTTCTCGGCGCAAGCTCGCACGTGACGAAGTCGCCGGTGAGAAACACCGCATCGGGATTCAGGCTGTTGACGCGGTTGACGACGTCACGGACGAAGAACGGCTCAGTGTATTCGTCCATGTGGATGTCGCTGATCTGGGCGATGCGGAAGCCGTCAAAGGCCTGAGGAAGGCCGGGAAGAACGACGTCGCGCGACGAGACTTCGATCCAATGGCGTGCGATTTCGCCGGCGTAGAGCGCGACACCGCCCACGGCGCACGCGCTCGCGGTCAGGAAGCGGCGTCGCGTGATAGGAAGCTTTCGAGGGGAGCCAGACACGGTCACATCCCATGGTATCGGACTTTGATGGGAACAGTCTTGCGTACCGCGATTACGCGCGCTGGGACGAGGGCTGCGCGGCAGGATCCTCGGCTGCAGTGGGAATGGCCGCGAAGTACTGGGCCACTTCAAGCCAGTTGTTCACGCGCACGAAGCCCGTGGCCATCAGGTTGTGAGGTGCGGAGTAGAGCAGGCCCTGACCCTCGAAGCGCAACAGGTTTCTGGGCTGGTCGTCGATGAGGAAGTCGGCGCGAAGGATTGACTTGTTGCCGCAGAAAACGTAGTGCGAGGGCGGGATGAAGGGAAAGTGGCGCTGCAGCCAGCGGTATTTCGGGCCCAGCGAGTTGGGCACGGCCATGGCCTGCGTGGCGATGTAGATTTCAAAGCGCGTGGAAAGGTCTTTGAGCACCGGCTGTGCGTCGGGCATCAGGGGAAGGTCTTCAAAAAAATCTTCGGCGTCGAGAAAAGCGCGAAGCTGCGCTTGCCGGTCGAGCGGAGTGACCTCCCAAAGGCCTTTGCCGGCAAGATCCTCCGGCGTTACGTCCTCGTCGAAGGTCTGGTTGTAGCGGCGGATGTGCTCGGAGAGGGTGTCGGCCATCACCTCGTCCATATCGACACAGATGCGCTGCACGGGAGTGCTCCTCAAAAGCAGGTTTCAGGTTTCAGGTGTCAGTCCGGCACGGCGCTTCACTGTGGACTGGGTTCCTTAAGAAAAGGGTAGCAGGATGGGAGCGGGTTTGTGCTCTCCCACCCTTGCGGCAAAGGCACCGCAAGGATGGGGCAACGGATGCTTTGCCAGGTCCTAGAGTCCGAAGGGCCAGACGCGTTGCACCGTTCCGCTCAGGATCGCTTCCCGTTCCTCGCGCGTGAGGAAGCTCATGTGGTCGCGGTAGAGTTCGACGATTTTTGCGTAGGGAAGCTGCGCGAGAGACACGGGCCAGTTCGTGGCCCACATCAGCCGCTGCGCACTGAAGCGCTCGAGCAGGCGTTTCACCTGATCCTGCGCATCGGCGTAGGGGTAGGGCTGCTTCGACAGCGACCACATGTCGGAGATTTTGACGAAGACGTGCGGGTAGCGGGAGAGGTCGAGCAGGTGTTCGAGCAGATCGGGGCGATCGAGCGGGCAGTCGGCCATGTGATCGATGACCACGGTGAGTTCGGGATTGGCCTCAATGAGCGGAACCAGGTCGGGCAGGCGGGTGGCGGGCGCAAGGACGGTCATGGGGACCTTGAGCTCGCTGCATCTGCGCCAGAGCTTCCGCATCATAGGCCCACGAATCCAGTCGCCGGAGGCATCGGCCGCGGGACTGAGACGGACGCCGCGAAATCCCTCCTCAGTGAGGCGGGTGAGCTCATCGGGCGCTGCGGGGTCATCGGGATTCACGCGGCAGACACCGTGAAAGAGCGTGGGATAACGCTTGAGAACGCTCAGAAGGAAGCTGTTGTCCCACTTGTAGTGAATGACCTGGATGATGACGGTGCGGGCCACCCCGTTCGAGCGCATCAGAGCGATGAGTTTTTCCGGCGGCGCATCGTCAGCAGGCGGGTGCGCGCCGGGCGCAAAGGGAAAACGACGGTTGCGCTCAAATACATGAACGTGCGAATCAATGAGGCTCTTCCCGGGCTCTGAAGCTTTGGACCGGAGCAGCGGAAGTACCAACGCGCTGGCAGCGGATTGAGAGAGAAAGCGGCGGCGGGTAAGCATGGACACGCCTGTGCACCAGGTGGTTACGCACCAGCCTGGCGGGGTTTGCGCGGTGCGCGGCCGGCGCGTGCCTGATTAAAAGGTCCCGCCGGGGTGCAGCCGGATGTCCTGCGCCAGGACCACGGGCAGAGTCATGGCAGGGTCGAGCATTCCGTTGTCGTCTTCGAAGATCCAGCCGCTGACAGAGACAACATCGTTGTCGGCTAACCCGGAGAAACTGTCCGGATTGAAGCCTTGATAAACGGTTTGCGAGGTGGTGTCCACCGGTTTTTGGACCAACGCCACGTATGTTGGGCAGGTGCTGACACCGGGAGAAGATACACATGCCGGGTAGGAGGCGTAGGTCAGGGTAAAGTCCGGCGCGCTGATGGCCGAGACAGTGCCCGTCAACTGGCTCGGCTCCAGTTGCACGCTGTTGGTCGTGAAGCTGCAGCTCGGAGGAGGCCCGGGAATCACGTTGCTGGCGACGCAGGAGACGGACCCAGGGTCCACTTCCACCTGAAGCTCCTGGCCCCAGGTCAGGTTTTCAGTACTCGAGAAGATCAATCCTGATGGGATGGAGAATCCGTTGGCGTCCACGGCGAACGCAGCGCCATTATCCAGAGTGACGTTTGCTATCGAGCCCTGCAGCGGAGCAGTGCCCGCAGCGGCGCTGGGACTGGCAAGCACCAGGAGTTTGATCTGGCCCGCGCTGAACCCGACCACCGTCCCCAGCACGCTCTGCGCATTATTCACCAGCAGCCACTTGACGCTTGCCGCCAAAAGGCTTCCGTCGCTCTCAACTCCCGCAACCTGCACCTGCACGGCGTCGCCCGCTGTGAGGCAATACAATCCGCCCGGCGAAACGCAAGGCGGCCAATCGACGAGCTGCGTATTGCTATTCACGTCCACGATCAGGGTTTTGCCCCAAGCCGTCTGCATGGTGAACTGGTTCGCACTCGCGTTCAGGCTCACGAAGGTCCCGGTGACGAGGCCGAACGGAGGCACCTGCCCGGCTGCTGCTGCCGGCGCCTGCGAAACCGAAATACCGTTCGCTGCCCCAAGGTTCACAGAGAGGTCCGGCTGGATGATAGTGTTCACATGAAAATCGACCAGCAGGCCAAGCGGGGTGCTGTCTGTAACCGTGAGCGGGAATGGAGCGGAGGTGAAGTCGATTGATGCCGAATTGCCGATGGCAGGCGTGAGGGTGCAGATGGAGCCCACCGCGCAGGAACTGCCCAAAGCCGTGTCGGAAGAATTGAAGATCACAAGCTGGGGATTGGCGAAGGTGAGGCTGAGGCTGCTGTACGTTCCGGCCGGCACGTTTTCGTTTGCCAAAAACGCCGAAAGCGCCTGGAGCTGAGTCACGTTAATCTGGACCGGGTTCTCGATGAGTGAAACCGTAGAAGTAGATCCTGTGCTGGCCGCGGGCGAGAGCGTAGCGCCCGTCAGGCTGACCTGGAAAAACAGAACCGAGACTCCGGAAGGCGGATCATCGGTGATGGTCATCGTGACCGGAGCCGAGCCATTGGCCGGGATGGAATGGACGGAAGTTGAACTTGTACCACAGCTGACCAGCACACTCAACAGCGCGGAGCAGAGAAGGGCAAGGGAAAGACGCTTATGCACGGGGGCCTCCCTGGCGATGTGGAATGGGCCTGCGAGGGTGTTTTGGCTCACATTCGCACGAGCTTTCCGCGAAGGCGTGAGGAACGCTTGCCGCCCCGCCCCAATACTGAATCGTCCCGGAATGCGGCTCTCGCAGATCGCGTGAGGCGCCGGCGCATGGATTCCTGTGGCTTTCGGCTAGCGGATTAGACTCGCCGGAGCGAAGAAAGTTGACTTCCGCACCCAAAGAATTGAAGGCCTACGCGCCGGCCTGGCGGGGCTTACGCGGGGCGCGGCCGGCGCCGGCGGGCGCTTCGGGCTGCGGCGCTTTGGGAGCGGGCGCCATGGCCGGATCCCAGTAGAGCAGGCGGCTGCAACTGTCGCAACTGAGCAGCTCGCCCTCGCGGAGCTGGTTCCAGGTTTGCGGGCGCACGCCCATGCGGCAGCCGGTGCACTGCTGGTTTTCCGCGCGGGCAATGCCGGTGCCGCGGGAGGCGGCGATGCGGTCGAAGCGGGCCAGCCAGTCGGGATCGAGGGCCGAACGGACGGCGACTCGAGCGGCATCGCAAGCGGCAAGTTCAGCGGCGAGCTCCTGCTGGCGTGCGGCCACGCGGGCGCGGACGCCTTCCACCTCGGCGGCAAGCAATTCTACCTGAGCGCGGGACTGCGCCATTGCGGCTTCCTGCGTCTCGGTGCGCTCCAGGCTGGTGTACTCCTCATTTTCCAGGCGCTCGGCTTCGGCAGTTTCGAACTGGATCTCGTGCTCCATGGCCGCGGCCTGCTCGGGGGTGGTCACGGAGTCGAGTTGCGCGCGGAACTTGGCGGCCTTCTGGCGGTGCCCGTCGATCTCGCGCTCGAGGCGGGTGCGCAGCGTGTCTTCGCGGCTGAGCGCAGCCGAGGCGTCAGCAGAGTGGCGTTCGGCGGCAGCGAGCCTGGCTTCGGCCTGGGCGATCTCCGCGGGCAGCGCACGCAGCTCCTGGTTGAGACGAGCGCGGTCAAGATCGATGGATTGCAGCTTTACGAGGTTCTCAATCAGAGCTTGCATCGGTGACTTGAAGTCTAAAGCACGGGGAGCGAGGGGACAAGAGACCAAAGGAACGAGGGACCGAGAATACAGGGACTGCGGAACGAGGCGGCTGAGAGACTGCCAAGCGATGGAGTAGAGTGTCAGCCAACATCGCGCATCCAACGGAGCGGAAGTTGATCCCTGGGCGGGGGGTGCCTGCGAAAATAGGGACGCAGGCTGGTGGGTGCCGTGACGGCGAAGCGGGCAGGATTTTGGCGCAGGCATCGGGTTCTCAAGTGGACGCTCGGCGTGCTGTTCCTGGCGCTGATCGTGCTGGGCGTGGCGCTTTCGGTCGCGTTGCGCCATGCCGAGCCCATACTGCGGGCCGCCATCGTGAATCGGCTGGAGGAGCATTTTCACGCGCGCGTGGAGTTGGACAGCTTTCACGTCTCGCTGGTGAATGGGCTGTGGGCCGAGGGCAAGGGATTGCGCATCTGGCCGCCGGCGCAGGTGGAGGGGGTGGCGGTTCCGGGGACAACTGCGGCAAGCCAGCCGGGCCCGCTGATCCGCCTCCAGGAATTCCGGTTCCACGCGCCATTGCGCTACAAGCTGGGCCAGCCCGTGAAGATCTCAGTGGTAGAGCTGAAGGGGCTGTACGTGGATGTGCCACCGAAGACACACTTTATGCATAAGGCGGCGCCGGAGCGCGCAAAAGAGCACGGGACTCCCTTACTGCGTTTTGCAGTGGAAAGCATGATATGCGAAGGGGCGCACCTGACGCTCGAAACCGACAAACCGGGAAAGCTGCCGCTCGAGTTTGCGATTGCGCACATCAAACTGACCAGTTCGATCGCGGGCGGGACCATGCAGTTCGACGCGAAGCTGACCAATCCTAAGCCGGCGGGCACAATTCTGACGAGAGGCACCGTGGGACCGTGGAAGGTGGACGATCCGGGCGAGACGCCGCTCACCGGCAGCTACCGCTTTGAACACGCGGATCTGGGCGTCTTCAAGGGCATCGCAGGGATTTTGCAATCGACGGGAAGATATGAAGGCGTTTTACGCGACCTGGTGGTGGATGGGCAGACCGACACCCCGGACTTCCGGCTGACGAGCTTTGGCACGGCAGTTCCACTGCACACTGAGTTCCACGCGCACGTGGACGGGACGAATGGCGACACCTGGCTCGAGCCGGTGAACGCGACGCTGGGACAATCGCACTTTACCGCGGAGGGCGAGGTGGTGCGCGTGCCGCCGGGCACCGCGAGCCATGGGACCGCGACGCCGGGCGGACACGAGATTGCCCTGAACGTGAAAGTGAACGGCGGGCGGATGGAGGATTTTCTCCGCCTGGCAAGCAAAAGCGGGACGCCGCTGCTGACCGGCACACTGGCGCTGAAAACAACCCTCGAGATTCCGCCGGGAACGGCGCCGGTGGACGAGAAACTGAAGCTGAACGGGAGCTTTACGCTCGACGATGCGCAATTTACCAGCGCAAAAATTCAAAATGAGGTGGGCGAGTTGAGCTTGCGCGGCCAGGGCCGGCCCAACGACGCACGGCAGGGCGAAGGCGCGGACGTGCGCTCGACCATGCAGAGCGATTTCACCATGGCCGACGCGGTGATCGCGCTTCCCAACCTGAAGTACACCGTGCCGGGCGCGGAGATCGACCTGAAGGGGACGTATGGCGTGCAGGGCGGGCTGCTGAACTTTACGGGAACTGCCAAAACGCAAGCGACGGTCTCCGAGATGGTGGGCGGATGGAAGGGCGTATTGCTGAAGCCGGCCGACCGGTACTTCAAGAAGGACGGAGCGGGGACGGAGGTTCCCATCCACGTGAACGGCACGCGCGAGAACCCGAAATTTGGAGTCGATCTGGGCCGGATGAAGCACACGTCGCCGCAAATGCCTGGACAGTCAAAGTAAGGTTTAGCATGAAATTGGCGAACTCTGGCGCCGCGCGGCGTACGATCGGCAGGGAGACCGCAAAGAAAATGGCAAGCTGGATGGGAAGAACAATCGAGACGTGCTTGGTGGGTCTGATGTTGGCAGCTGCAACGGCGATGACAGGGCAAACCGTTCCCGCGAACCAGAAGGTTGAAGCCAAGGCTGCAACCGCAGCAAGCGAACGGGACTGGTGGAAGAACGCGGTGATTTACGAGGTGTATCCGCGCAGTTTTCAAGACACGAACGGTGACGGGATCGGGGATCTGAACGGAATCACCCAACGGCTTGACTACCTGAAGGACCTGGGCGTGGACGCAATCTGGCTGACGCCCGTGTATTCTTCGCCCCATGTTGACTTCGGCTACGACATCTCGGACTACAAAAACATCGATCCGCAATACGGCACGCTAGCCGACTTCGACCGGCTGGTGGCCGAGGCGAAGAAGCGTCATATCCGCGTGATCATGGACATGGTGATGAACCACACGTCGGACCAGCACCGTTGGTTTCTGGAATCGCGATCCTCGCGTGACAATCCCTATCGCGATTGGTATGTGTGGCACGACGGCAAGGGCCAGACCGCAACCAGCAAAGGCGAACCGCCCAACAATTGGCAATCGCTCTTCGGCCATTCGGCGTGGCAGTGGGATGAAAAGACGCGCCAATACTACTATCACAAGTTTTATGTCCAGCAGCCGGACCTGAACTGGCACAACCCCAAAGTGCACGCAGCATTCGAGGATATCGTGCGCTTTTGGCTGCAGCGCGGTGTGGGCGGATTCCGGTTTGACGCGATTACAACGCTGTTCGAGGATCCGAGCCTGGCCGATGAGGGCGTGGTGCTCGACAAGAACGGCAAACCGGTGATCAATGCGTATGGTGACCCAAAACTCGATGGCTCGAAGACCGACAACCAGCCGGGCTTGCACCAAGTGGTTGCGGAGATGCGGGCCACGGCGGATAAGTTCTATACGAACCGGTTCCCCGGAACGCGCGTTCTGATTGGCGAGACTTACTTACCCAACATCGGCGAGCTGAAGAAGATGTATGGCACGGCGGAAAGCCCGGAGTTTCAGTTGCCCATGGACACACAGGTGGCGTTCATCGACAAACTGGATGTGACAGTGTTTCGCGCGAAACTAACCGATGCGGAGACGCGTCTCGGCTCCGGCGTTCCGCTGTTACTGTTTGACAACCATGACAACCCGCGGGTGGATTTGCGCTACGGCGATGGCGTCAACGACACGGAGATTCAACGCGTGCTAGCGACCATTCTGTTTGCCAGCCGCGGTGCCTCACTCATGTACTACGGCGACGAGATCGGGATGAAAACTACGCCGCCCCGGCGCAAACAGGACGTGAAGGATCCTATCGGCATCACGGGCTGGCCGAAAGAGAAGGGCCGCGACGGCGAGCGCACGCCGATGCAGTGGGACGGGAGTACCAATGCCGGCTTTACCACCGGCACGCCGTGGCTCCCGGTGCCGCCGAGCGCGGCGACAGTGAACGCTCGGGCGGAGGAGCAGGATCCAGACTCTCTGCTGGCCTGGTACAAGGCGCTGATCCGGCTGAAAAAAACCGTTCCTGC
>Ga0326727_10008489_pt1 | contig 26017 bp, 20 predicted proteins | sample MB2enrmetagenome_FD_207643 | JGI IMG/M metagenome (GOLD analysis project Ga0326727, IMG submission 207643) | Lab enriched peat soil microbial communities from McLean, Ithaca, NY, United States - MB29MY | ecosystem: Environmental > Terrestrial > Soil > Wetlands > Peat | place: USA: New York...
CGGCCATGATTCCCTTCAACGCCAGGCCATGCGGTGTGCCGTGGTAGAATTCAATGTTGTTGTAGCGGGGGTCGATCATCCATAAACGCGCCAGGTTGAAATCCTCGTAAAGGGTCTTCTTGAGCACAGTGTCGGGGCGATGGTCGTGGGAATCGACGATTTCCGCCGCCAGCCACATGCGGCCTGTCGCCACCGTCACCAGGGCCAGGTCCGGGCGCAGCATGACGCCGGGGGAAAGTTGGACGACGGAGCGCGGGGCCAAGAGACGCGCCGGGGAGTGGGCCGCCAGGCTGGCCGCCACCCGGGCGTGCAGAAAAGCGCAGATTTGCTCGTGGCGCGCTCCCGGGGCCGAGCGCACGATGGTCTCGCCGTGGATGATCTCTTCGTAAATCGCGCTCATTGCTGCCGATGTCAGTGTGGGCGATTTGCCGCGAACACTCAACCTGGAAACGAGTTCGGCGGCACGCCGGCCAGGTTCACCGCGCCAGCAGACGGCGCAGAAACCGCCCGGTGTGGGACCGCCTGTTTTTGGCCAGCGTTTCCGGCGTTCCAACGCCCACGACGCGTCCGCCCGCTGCGCCGCCTTCCGGCCCCAGATCGATGACCCAATCCGCTTCCGCAATCAGATCCAGATTGTGCTCAATGACAATGACCGTGTGGCCCGCCTCCACCAAACGCTGCAAGGCTTCCACCAGCCGAGTCACGTCCGCCATGTGCAACCCGACCGTCGGCTCTTCCAGAAGAAAGAGGCTCGCGCGCCCCGGCGGCAGAGGCTCCGGGCTGTCCGGCTTGCGGAAACCGGCCAGCAAATGGGCGACGATCTTCAGCCGTTGCGCCTCGCCGCCGCTCAAGGTCGGGCTGCTTTGGCCGAGCTTGAGGTATTCCAGCCCCGTCTCGCGCAACGCCTGCAAGGGCCGGGCAATTCCCGGAAAAGCGGCAAAGGTTTGCAAGGCCTGCCCCACGCTCAGTTCCAGCACTTCCGCAATGTTGAGATGGTGGAACTGGATGTCGAGGGTTTCGGGGTTGAAGCGCGTGCCGCGGCAGGTTTGGCAGGGAACGTAGGCCGGAGGCATGAAACTCATCTTAAGTTTGATCTGGCCGGCGCCGAGGCACTCCGGGCAGCGTCCTTGCGGGCTGTTGAAGGAAAACCGGCCGGCGGCATAGCCGCGCAGCCGCGCCTCCGGCGTCTGGGCGAAAAGCCGGCGAATCTCGTCAAAGAACCCGGCGTAGGTCGCGGGCACCGACCGCAACGTGCGGCCGATGGGAGATTGATCCACTTCATAGACCGCGCGTATGGATTCGGCCCCTGTCACGCTGCCCGCTTCCGGAGGGGCGGCCGTTTTGGGCGGGCGCGATATGCCGGCGCGAACCGCCGCCAACAGGCAATCGCGCAACAGGGTGCTTTTGCCCGAGCCGCTGACGCCCGTCAGGCAGACGAACCGCTGCAGGGGAAATTTGACGGTCAGGTTCTTCAAATTGTGCAACGTCGCGCCCGCCAGGGCCAGCGACGCGTGCCGGGGAGCAACGGGCCGCCGCCGGCCCCGCGATGGATACATTTTCCTGGAGCGCAAACATTGCGCGGTGATGGAACGATCCTGCGCCATCAAGTCCTTCCAAGCGCCGGCGGCCACGACTTCGCCGCCGTACACGCCGGCCCCCGGCCCAAGATCGATGATGTAATCGGCCCGCCGCATGGTGGCTTCATCATGTTCGACGACGAGCAAGGAGTTGCCCCGCGCCTTGAGCAACTCCAGGGCGCGGAGCAGCTTCTCGGTGTCGCAGGCGTGGAGGCCGATGGTCGGCTCGTCCAAAATATACAGGACACCGCTGAGATTGGAGCCGAGCTGGGCGGCCAGGCGGATGCGTTGCGCCTCGCCGCCCGACAGGGTGGCGGCGCCGCGGCCCAGTTGCAAATAGCCCAGCCCCACTTCGCGCAGAAAACTCAACCGTTCCCGAATCTCAGGCAGAATGTCGCGCGCGATCTCCGCCTCCCGTCCCTTCAACCGCAGCCCGCGCGCCCAGGCCAGCGCCTCCGCCACCGCGGCGTTGGAAAGATCGACAATGGTCGGCGCATCACCCGGCAGCCGGCCGCCTTTGGCCCCGGACAAGCGTGTGTGGCCAGGGCAAAGCCGCACAGCGCGGGCGATGGGATTGAGCCTCGTGCCGCGGCACGACTGGCAAATTTCGCGCCGCCCCTCCTGCCACTCAAACCACGATTCTTCGATGGACTCGGCCCGGGCGCCGCGCTCCACCTCGGGCAGATAGAACACCTCGCCAAAACCGCGGCAGGCCGCGCACCAGCCTTGGGCGGAGTTGTAACTGAACATCTTCGGGTCCAGCGGGCCAAAGGATTGGCCGCAGGACGGACAGGAACGCTCCGTGGAATGAACGGCAATCCTGCGATCATTGCCCAACGCGTAGAGCGTGCCGCGCCCCAGTTCCAGGGCCGCCTCGATCCTCTCCCGCGCCGTCCGGCGTTCCGACGTGCCGGGCCGCCGTTTCCAGTCAAGCCGGCCCACGACAATTTCCACGTCGTGCTCCCGAAAGCGGTCCAGCCGCAGCGGCTGGTCCGTCGGGTATATTTTGCCGTCGGCGCGCACTTCGGCATAGCCGTGCCGGCCGGCCCACGCGGCCACGTCGGTGTGAAAGCCTTTGCGGTTCTTGACCACGGGCGCCAGCAGCAGCAAATCCCCCCGCTCCTTCATCTCCTGTTGCAAGCGGCGGCCCACCTCATCCCGGGTCTGCGCCTGGACGGGACACTGGCATTGCGGGCAAAACTGGGTGCCGAGCCGGGCAAAAAGCAGGCGCATGAAATGGTAAACTTCAGTGACGGTGGCCACCGTGCTTTTGCCCCCGCCGCGCGACTGACGCTGCTCGATGCTGACGGCCGGAGGAATGCCGGTGATCAAGTCCACTTCCGGCCGGGCCAGTTGCTCGACAAACTGGCGCGCATAGACATTCATCGAATCCAGGAAGCGGCGCTGGCCCTCGGCAAAGAGGAGGTCAAAGGCCAGCGTGCTTTTCCCCGAACCGCTCAAGCCCGTGACCACGACGAATTGGTTGCGCGGGATGGCCAGGGAAATGTTCTTCAGATTGTGCTCCCGCGCGCCATGAATGGCGATGACCTCCGCGGCCGCGGCCTCTGTTGACGATTGACCCACACTTCATTCTACTTCCAAACCCCAAGCTCCCGCAATTGCCGGGTGACTTGGCCCGCCCAATCGCGATTGGCCGCCGGCGACGCGGGACTGGGATGCAGCATCCGGGCAACCCGAACTCCACTCCCCTCCGCCACGGCCGCAGCCCGTTGCGCGGCAAACGCCCCAAGGCCGATGACCCATTTGGGCCGCAGGATGTCGAGCACGGCCCGCAGATGCGCGTCACACACGCGGGCCAGCGCCGCTCTTTCGCCCGGGCTCAACTTGTCGGGCGTCCGATTTCGCCCGCCGGCCTCCAAAAAGGCCAGTGGACAATAATTGACAACAAAGTGGCGCTCGAAAAAATTCTCCGGCGCGCCGAACCGGTCGGCAAAGAGCTTCCACAACCGCCGGCCGCTGACTTCGGAACGGGCGCACTTGAATCCCAGGATGGGCCGGCGCGGATGCTGCCGCGCCGGCCGCCCGATGGCGGCGTCAATCTTCATCCAATCCCGCACCGCGCCGATCTCTCCGAAAGGCACACCGGTTTGCGCCATGCCGTAGGGACCGGGATTCATGCCGAGGAAAATGACCTCCTTTGGCGCCCGGCCAAAGCGGCGCAGGTACTTTTCATGGGCCTGCCATGCGTAGCGCAACGGATTATAGACATGCGCCACAGGCGGCGCAAAACGCAGTTTCTCCGCTTCTTCGCGCAGGATTTGCGCGGCCTCAATCAAAGGTGGATGCACGGGACGTCAATCAGAGCTTTGGAGAGTGCAGGCAGGAGCGGGGTTTGGCGAGTCCGGTGATGGCAAGGACCCCTGAAGGAAAAAAACCGGGCAATGCTCTGATCGAAAACCGACAACGATTACCGGCTGCCAAAAGCATCCGGCAACGAGGAGGCCTGGAAGGTCTGCATTGACTTGATCGCCCGCCAGCTCACTGAGCCGTCAAACAACTCCACGTTCCCTCCGGCCGCGCCAATGCTGGCGCTGTTGGTGGCCGCGGGATCGGGCGCGGCGCCTGCGGCCATGGCGGCGCCTGCCCCCGTGTGCGGCGCCATTCTTATCAGCGGAATGGCGCCGTTTTCCGCCAAGGTCCAGTAATTTGCATCCGCCAAAAGCTGGTTGGTTGAAGGCCCGGCACCCAATTTGACAGGCTGGATCCCCCCATTAGGCAGCTCAGGTCTGCTCGGCACTACATCGTCCGCCAGGTAGCTGTAACCAATAATATAGCCGTGTTGGTCGTGGGACAAGATGCTGGCGCCAGCCCCGTTGTAGTCCAGGTTGGGACAGTAAAAGATGTTGCTGTTGCCGGCGGCATAAGTACTCACCAGATTCGTGAAGGTTTCGTCGGAAAGCCGGATCGAATGGTACTGCCCCTGGTTGTCAGCCGCGCTGGGCAATACGTCGGAATTGTTGGCCGCGTACATGTCGCAAACGACGTACAATTGATGCAGGTTGTTCTTGCAAACCGAGCGGCGCGCCCTTTCCTTGGCGCCGGACAAGGCGGGGAGAAGCAAGGCCGTCAAAACCATGGTCATGGCTATCACCACCAGCAGCTCCACCAACGTGAATCCGGCGGAACCGATGGGCTCGTCATTCCTGCGAAGAAAGACTCGCTTCGTTCTCATTCAACTGGCCTATTGCTCATAATATGCGCTTTCCCGCAAACAACAGCAACAAAAATCTTTGCAAAAATTTTGTAGGGGAATTCCCTACACAAACCCTGGGGTGATCCCTATGGTGAGGCCACTGCACGGTAGAACTCCTGAGCGCCTCCAATGGAGACGCAGATGGGTCGGTTGGGGAGATTGCTGAAATTAGTCTGCACGGCAGGCCAGTTGGTCAGGGTCAAATCGCTCGAGCATTGGATGATGTAGGTGACATTGCTTTGGCCCTCGAGAACGAACCCAAGCCCGCCTGAACACTGCGATGGATTCGCCAACGTTGGCGCCACCAGCGAGTTATAGGCCTGGACGACCGGCACGGCAACTGTGATGGCCTGATTGGTCCCCGGCGGCGAATAAACACGCCAGGCGGACATGCTGTTGTCCAAAGCATAAAGATTCCCGATCTGGTCCCACGCCGCATCGAAATAACCATCTCCCCCGCTTTGGTCAACATCAACTACGGAATCCCCATTCGTCGCGTTGAAAAGGTATAATCCACCGGTGGTGTCGTATTCAAAATCGTCACTTTCACCCACCACGGCCACAGCCAGCCGGGTGGCGGTCGCATCCACAGCCACGCCGTACGCCTCCAGTAGTTGCGGGTACATCACGTCCGCCCAAGTGACCGACGTTTCAGGCGTACCGTGATAAGGCGGAAAACTTAACAGCTCTAAATCAGGATTGCCACTTGCCAGCTGCTGAATGACGTCGATGGAGCCGTTTGTCCCGACCGCCAAGCCGCAAGGTGACTGGCTCAAATACGAATTTACCGGCACGATGACGAAGCCCGGGTCATTGGTCGCCGCGACACCGTAGGCGCCGATTTGCCAGCCCACAACTCCTACCGACCCTGAGAGCTCTGCATCCGTCATCCAGACTTCCATGTTGGTTCCAGACCCCACCACGCTCAATCCTGTGAAATAGACCGTCGGTTGCGGATAATTGTCCGTGCGGATGACGTACTGCACGCTGCCCGCGTCGATCGTCGGATCGAATGAGACCACCACGCCCTGGCTGGCGTAATCATCCACATACAGCCGGTCATCGGCCCCAATCGCCAGTTTCCACGGGCTGCCCTGGTTTCCAGCCCACCCGTAACCGCCCGTGCTAAAGCCGCCCTCGTCGGCCGGACTCCCATCGGCGTTGTACTTGAGGATTCCGACCTGATCGCCCAAAGCGTTGCCCGGGCCGGGGTAGCCATTCGCCACATAGACCCGTCCGTAATAAAGGCTGTTGGTGTCCTGGTTGACCGCAATGCCGGTGGGAAAATTGACATAATAATTCGTGCTGGCATCCGTGATGTTCGTCCAGGTGGCATAGCCAGTTGATGCGGCGGTGATGCTCACCGAATAGACGCCCTCCGTCAGGGCCGGCGTGTTCGACCAAATCGCGGTGTTCAGTCCCGTGTTCGTTCCCGCCTGGCCGGCGGCGGAGGACAAGGTTTGCACCACGTTGGTCCCGCTATAAACCCGGACCCAAACCCCTCCCGTAGCCGTGTCGTTGAGGATGTAGCTGACGATCAAACTGCTGCCGGGAACAACGACGCCCGCATTTTGCGAGCCGTTGAGCTTGATATCGGTCGCATAAACGTTGGCGCGAGCCGTCAAGGCGGAGGAAAGGAAAGCGAGCACAAAGGCCAAACCACGAAGCATGCGGCCGGCGTATGCGCAAAAGCTCGAGAAGAAAACGTCGGAACTCCTGCAAAGTGACGAATCACAGCCGCCCCCTTGAATATGTTCCAGGAGAACACGAACAATCACTTGGCGCTTGTTCATCGGCTTCCTTTGTTGAACAACGTAAATTTACCACAAGAACCGCTCGTTTGACAAGCGCTTATTTCCGGCGCCGAAACCCGGCCGGCAGGCCCCGGCGGGATGGGTTTGACACCTCCGGCCCGTGGATTACTGTCCCCTCATGTGTGCGGCCCCGCCAGCCTGCATCCGCCTCCGTGGCGTGCGGCAGAACAACTTGAAGAACCTCGACCTCGACCTGCCGCTGCGCAAGCTGGTGGTGATCGCCGGTCTCAGCGGGTCGGGCAAAAGCTCCCTGGCCTTTGAAACTCTCTTCGCCGAAGGCCAGCGGCGCTACATCGAAACGTTCTCCCCTTACGCCCGCCAATTCCTGGACCGGATGGACAAGCCCCAGGCTGACTGCATCGAAGGCATCCCTCCCGCCATCGCCATCGAACAGCGGAACACCGTCAAATCCACCCGTTCCACGGTCGGGACCATGACGGAGATCACCGATTACGCCAAATCGTTTTGGCCACACTTGTCGCAACTCCACTGCCGGCGTTGTGGCGAGCCGGTGCAAAAGGACTCCCCGCAAAGAATCTGGACGGCCCTGCGCGGCCGGGCGCCCGACCGCGAGGCGCTGGTCACCTTCGATCTGCCCCTCAGCGAAAGATTCTCCCTGGAGGAGTCGCTGGCTCTCATCGCGCGCCAAGGCTACCAGCGCCTCTGGTTCGGCGCGGAGGTTGTCCCGCTGGAACAAGCCGCGGCCCGGATCAAAACCGCCGACGCCAAAGGCGTCACCGTGATCCAGGACCGCATTCGCTTGAGCGCGCAGAATCGCGCCCGGTTTGTCGAGGCGTGCGAGCAGGCCTGTCATTTTGGGAAGGGCAGGATGGCCGTTCATCCCCTGCCCCTCCCGCCCGGCCTCAATACCGTGTCGCCCTTTTTGTTTTCCAACAGAATGCATTGCGCCCGCTGCGACTTGGAATACAGCGGGCCGGCTTCGGCTTTGTTCAGTTTCAATCATCCCATCGGGGCCTGCCCGGCTTGCCGGGGGTTTGGCCGCATCATTGCCATTGACTACAACGCCGCCATACCCGATGGGTCCAAGACGCTGGCCGGAGGCGCTGTCAAACTCTGGCAAACCCCCGCCAACGCCGAGTGCCAGCAGGAATTGCTCCAGTTCGCGCGCCGTCGCAAGGCGCCCGTGGACGTTCCGTTTCGCGATTTGCCGCAAAAGTGGCGGGACTGGGTCATCGACGGCGACCCGGATTACAACAAGGACAAGGCCCACGAATGGCCTCACGCCTGGTATGGGGTGAGGGGCTATTTTCGCTGGCTGGAGTCGCGCGCCTATAAAATGCATGTGCGCGTTCTGCTCTCCCGCTACCGGGTTTACCAGACGTGTCCCAGTTGCCGCGGCGCGCGCTTCGGCCCTGAAACGCTCCTCTACCGCATCAACGGCCTGACCCTGGCGGATTTCTACCGTTTGCCGGTTCGCCAGGCGCTGCCTTTCATGGATGCCCTCATGGCCGGGAACCCGGCGCCAAAAGCCTCCGATCCCCTGGCGATGGGTTTGGGCGAGGTCCGCTCCCGCCTGGCTTATCTGGACGAAGTCGGGCTGAACTACCTGACTCTGGACCGCCCCACACGTTCCCTTTCCGGCGGCGAAACCGAGCGTGTCAATCTCACGGCCTGCCTCGGTTCCCGGCTTGTCAATACTCTGTATGTGCTGGATGAGCCCAGTGTGGGGTTGCACCCGCGCGACACGGCCCGCCTGGTCCGCATCGTCCGGCAATTGCGCGACGCCGGCAACACGGTGGTCGTCGTGGAACATGAAGCCGGCGTGGTGCGCGCAGCCGATCAGATCATTGAGTTGGGGCCGGACCGCGGCGAGTCCGGCGGAGAGGTGGTTTTTCAGGGGAGCTGCCGGCAGATCGTGCGCGATGAAAAATCGCTGACCGGCGCCTATCTGAGCGGCAGGAGGCGAATTGAAATTCCCAGGCGCCGGCCCGTCTTCCGGGGGCGCAAGGGCAAACTGTTGTTGCGCGGCGCCAATTTGCACAATTTGAAGAACCTGGCCGTGGAATTTCCCCTCGGCCGGTTCGTCTGCGTCTCAGGCGTGAGCGGTTCGGGCAAAACCACCCTGCTCCGCGACGTTCTCATGCCCGCGCTGCTGGAGAAATTGCAACAGGCGGACGACGGCGGCGCCCCGCCCGGCGCGTCGGAGCAGGACAACGGCGAATCTCCTGACATGCCCTCTTCCGAGGACCATGATGCAAAGGTTCGCCTGGAAGGGTGGGAGAACCTGGGCCGGGCGGTGATTGTGGACCAGTCCCCGTTGGGCCGGACACCCCGCTCCAACCCCGCTGTCTATACAGGCGCATTTGACGAAATTCGCGCCTTCTTTGCCCAGACCGACGCCGCCCAACAACGCGGCCTGGGCGCCAGCGCCTTCAGTTTCAACTCTCCCCAGGGCCAATGTGGCCGCTGCCGCGGGGCCGGGTTTGAAAAGATCGAAATGCAGTTCCTGAGCGACATCTTCATTCGCTGCCCGGAGTGCAATGGCCGCCGCTACCGGCCGCACATTCTTGAAGTGGCCGTCCCCTGCTCCGGGGGCGCTCCAGACCGCCGTTCCTGGAGCATCGCCGACTTGCTGGCGGCGACGGTCCATCAAGTGATTGAATTCCTGGCCGCCTTCCCCGAATCCCGCCCCGCGCGGCGGGCGGGGGAAAATCTGGCGCTCCTGCAGGAACTTGGCTTGGGCTACCTGCGGCTCGGCCAGCCGATCAATACCTTGTCCGGCGGCGAGAGCCAGCGCCTCAAACTGGTCAGGCACCTCGCCCAAGCGCGCCAAGCCGCCGCCGGGCCTGGCGAAAAGCCGGTCATCTTTCTCTTCGACGAGCCGACCACCGGGCTGCATTTCGATGACGTGCGAATTCTCCTCAAAGTCTTGCAACGCCTTGTGGATGCCGGCCACTCGGTCCTGGTCATTGAGCACAACGTCGATGTCATCAAATCGGCGGACTGGGTGATCGATCTCGGCCCGGAGGCTGGCGACGAAGGGGGAAAAATCGTCGTCCAAGGCGCGCCGGAAACCGTGGCCCGGAACTCTTCGAGCCATACCGGCCGCGCCTTGGCGGCGGAGGCCAACCTGATTTTCCTGTCAGCCGAAAGTTGAGAATCGAATATCGCGGCAGCGTCTGCTTTGTGATACACCCGTCACAAATGGGGCGTCATTCATGAGCCAATTCGCCACGTTATGACCGGCCAACAACTTCCGGCGGCAGAACCGATTGGCACAGGCCGCTGCCCTGAACGGTGGCGGGCGCTGGCGGTTTGCCTCGGATTGGCCGCAATCACCTGGGCCGTTTTCGGCCAGACGTTGGCCCATGAGTTCATTAACTATGACGACAATGTCTATGTTTATGAAAACGAGCAGGTCGCAGGGGGCCTGAGCCTCAAGGGGTTGGCCTGGGTTTTCACCCACCCGGCCTGTTATCTCTACCATCCGCTGACCCTCCTTTCCCTCATGGCCGATCACCAACTCTGCCGACTCCATCCCGCCGGCTACCATTTTACCAACGTGGCCTTGCACACCGCCTCTGTCCTGATCCTCTTCCTCCTTCTCCGGCACATGACCGGCGCGTTCTGGCGCAGCGCCTTCGTGGCGGCGCTCTTTGCCATCCACCCGCTGCGGGTCGAATCAGTGGCCTGGGTGGCCGAACGCAAGGACGTTCTCAGCGGGCTGTTCTTCCTGCTGACCCTTGCCGCCTACCTCCGCTATGTCCGCCAACCGCCCGCCCCGGGCCGCTATCTGCTGGTGGCCGGCGCCTTCCTGCTGGCCTTGCTGTGCAAGCCGACGGTGGTGACGCTGCCCTTTGTGCTGCTGCTTCTGGATTACTGGCCGTTGCGCCGCTTCGCCCCTCCCGCCACGCGCTGGCGGCTGGTCCTGGAAAAGATCCCCCTGCTGGCGTTGGCCGTCGCCAGTTCCATCGTCACGACCCTGGTGGTTCAGGCGGCGGAAAAGTCGGCCGGTCCCGTGCCCCAAGTGCCCTTGCTCTCACGCTTCGGCAACGCGCTGGTTTCCTATGCTGTCTATCTGCGCCAGATGCTCTGGCCGCAAGGATTGGCGATGCCCTATCCCCATCCCCAAGGAGGGCTGCCCTTGTGGGAGGAGGCCGCGGCGGGGGCGCTGCTGGCCGGCCTGTCCGCGGTCGCGTGGGGCTGGCGGCGGACGCGGCCGTGGCTGCTGGCCGGCTGGCTGTGGTATCTGGGGATGTTGATGCCGATGATCGGCATTCTGCAAGCGACCCATCTCCCTCATGCGGATCGCTACACATACCTGCCGCAAATTGGGGTTTATCTGGCGCTGACATGGGAGGCGGCGGAGCGGGCAGCGAAGTGGCGCGTGGGACGAACCGTCGTTGCCAGCCTGGCGGTGAGCGTCATTGTCGTGTTGATGGTTTGCGCCTGGAAGCAGGCCGCTTGCTGGAAGAACAGCGAAACCTTGTGGAACCGCGCCCTCGCCTGCACAGTCAATAATTATGTGGCCAACTACAACCTGGGCGATGCTCTGGTGCGGAAAGGGGCCATCAACGAAGGGATCGCCTGTTACCAAAAGGCGTTGGAGCTCAAGCCCGATTACGCGGGCGTGGAGAACGACCTCGGCGCGGCTCTTTTTCAAGAGGGAAGAGTGGATGAAGCGATATCCCATTACCAAAAGGCATTGGGCATCAGAGCGCATTACGCGGAGGCCCGCAACAACCTCGGCAACGCCTGGCTGCAAAAGGGGAAGGTGGACAATGCGTTGGCGGAATACCGGCGGGCTGTGGAGGACAACCCCGGCTTCGCCAGAGCGCGCCTCAACCTCGCCACAGTTCTGCTGCGAACGGAACAATGGGACAATGCCATCGCGGAGTGCCGGGACGCCCTGCAATTCAATCCGGATTCCGCGGAGGCCCGCAACATCCTCGGCAACGCCTGGCTGCAAAAGGGGGAAGTGGATGACGCCATCGCTCAATTCCGGAAGGCATTGGAACTGGAGCCCGGCTACGCGGAGGCGCACAACAGCCTGGGCAACGCTCTTTTGCAGAAAGGCCGGGCGGACGAAGCGATGGCCCATTTTCAAACGGCCCTGCTCCTCAACCCCCGCAACGCCAAGGCGCACAACAACCTCGGCAACGCGTTCTTGCGCAAGGGCCGCATGAGCGATGCCATCGCCCGTTTCCAAAGTGCCCTGCGGATTGAACCCAACGAGCTGGCATTCCAGAACAACCTGGCCTGGGCATTGGCCACTGCCCCGGAGGCTTCCTTGCGCGACGGCGCCAAAGCCGTGGAACTGGCCCGGCAGGCCAATGCAGCAACCGGCGGAAACAACCCAACCTTTCTCCACACCCTCGCCGCCGCTTACGCGGAGGCCGGGCGGTTTCCCGAAGCGCTGGAAGCCGCGCAACGGGCGTTGGCCCTGGCCGGGGCGCGGTCCAACACCACGCTGGCGGCGCGGCTTGAATCGCAGATCAAACTCTATCAGGCAGGCAAGCCATTCCGCCTTGTTGTACAACCTAATTAAATGCCAGGCCCGCGCCCAATGAATCTCCGGCGGTTTCAGCCAAAATCTCTCCAGGCAGCCTCGTGGCGGCAGCAGGGCCGGGCCGCGGCAGTTTGCGTTGCGCTGGCGGCGATCACCTTTGCCGTTTTCGGCCAGACCCTGGGGCATGAGTTCGTTAATTTCGACGACGAAACTTATGTGTCCAAAAACCCGATGGTCACCCCGGGGCTGACGGGGCCTGGAATCGTTTGGGCGTTCCTTGGCGTCCGGTCCTCCAATTGGCACCCATTGACCTGGCTCTCCCACATGCTGGATTGCGAATTGTACGGACTGAATCCCGCCGGCCATCATCTCACCAATGTCCTGCTCCATACCGCCACCGTCATCGCGCTGTTCCTCCTGCTGCGCCAGATGACCGGCGCCCTGTGGCGCAGCGCCTTTGTGGCCGCCGTCTTTGCCATCCATCCGCTGCGGGTCGAATCGGTGGCCTGGGTGGCCGAACGCAAGGACGTGCTCAGCGGCTTGTTCTTCATGCTGACCCTCGCCGCTTATGTGCGTTATGCGCGCCGCCCTTGGTCGCTGACCCGATACGGCCTGGTGCTGTTGCTGTTTGCCTTGGGGCTGCTGTGCAAGCCCATGCTGGTCACGTTGCCGGTGGTGCTGCTGTTGTTGGATTATTGGCCGCTGCAACGGGCGGAGCCGGCGGGAAAATTGATGTTGGAAAAACTGCCTTTGCTGGCGCTTTCGGCTGCCTCGTGCATCGTAACACTGGCCGCCCAAAGCAAGGCCATTCAATCCGCCGAGACATTTTCACTGCCGTTGCGCCTGGAGAACGCCCTGGTCAGTTGCATGATCTATCTTGGCCAGATGGTTTGGCCGGTGGGACTGGTTGTCTTTTATCCCTATCCACGGCACGGATTTCCTCTGTGGGAAGTGGCGCTGGCCGGGGCGCTGCTGGTCGGTTTTTCCGCGCTTGCATGGCTGCAGCGGCGGAAGCGGCCCTGGCTGATGGTGGGCTGGGCCTGGTATCTGGTGATGCTATTGCCGGTAGCTGGAATTATTCAGGTGGGCATGCAGGCCCATGCGGACCGATACACTTATCTGCCGCAGATCGGGATTTACGCGGCGGTGGCGTGGTGGGCGGCGGAGTGGCGGATCAGCCGGGCCGCTTTGGGGGCGCTCATGGCCGCCGTGATCGGGGCGCTCATGGCTGATTCCCGGCAACAGACGGCCTATTGGCAGGACAGCGACACCTTGTGGACCCGCGCCCTGGCCTGCACCACGGACAACGACGTCGCCGAGTTCAACTTCGCAATCGCTCTTCTGCGCCAAGGGACGGTGGACCAGGCCATCACCCATTTTCAAAGGGCGCTGCAGGTCAATCCTGATTTCGTGGAGGCGCGTTGCGCCCTCGGCAACGCCTATTCGCAAAAGGGCCACGTGGACGAAGCAATGGTCCAATACCGGCAGGCCCTGAAGATCAATCCTGCTTTCGCGATAGCCCACAACAATCTCGGCAGCGTCCTGATGCGGAAGGGCCAGGTGGACAATGCCATCGCCGAGTTCCGAAACGCCTTGCAAGAAAAACCCGACTTCGCCGAAGCCCATCACAACCTCGGCAAGGCCCTTCTCGAAAAGGGAAATGTCGATGAAGCCATCGCCCAATGCCAGGCAGCCTTGGACGAAGACCCCAACTACGCCGAAGCCCGCAACAGTTTGGGGAATGCCCTGTTGCAAAGGGGCAAAGTGGATGAAGCCATCGCCCAATACCAGGAGGCGCTCCAATTCAAAACCAACGACGCCGAACTGCGGCTGAAGCTGGGCAACGCCCTTTCGCAAGAGGGGCGAATGAATGAAGCGATCATCGCATTCCAAAACGCGCTCCGCATCAATCCTGAATACGCGCAGGCCCACGACGACCTCGGCATTGCTCTTCTGCAAACGGGCAGGCTGGAGGAAGCGATGGCCCATTTTCAAAAGGCGCTCCTCATCAACCCCCGCAACGCCAAGGCCCAAAACAACCTCGCCAACGCCCTGTTGGCAGCAGGAAATGTCGGCGGCGCCATCGCCCATTTTCAGCAAGCGCTGCAAATTGACCCCAACGAACCCGCCATCCAAAGTAATCTGGCCTGGCTCCTGGCCACTTCCCCGGATGCCTCCCAGCGCAACGGCGCCAAGGCGGTCGAACTGGCCCGGCAGGCCAACGCGTTGACGGGCGGGAAAAGTCCGGCCATTCTCCACACCCTGGGCGCCGCTTGCGCGGAGGCCGGGCGGTTTGCCGAGGCGCTGGAAGCGGCGCGGCGCGCGTTGACGCTGGCCAAGGCGCAATCTGACACCAGCCTGACCACGCAGCTTCAACTGGAAATCAACCTTTATCAAACGGGCAAACCGTTCCATGCCTCGGAGCAAACCCGCTGACGGCGCGCGCTTGCCAAAGAAAGTCTTTAGCCCTTGATTTTGCTGGCGATGGCACGGAAAGGACATTACTACTGGGCGCATGACGGTACAAATGCAACAAATCCCCTACGGCGGATGGCCCCGCTGCATCCGGCTGGCCAACCAGAATATTGAATTGATCGCGACGACGGACATCGGGCCGCGCATCATTCAGTTGTCCTTCAGTGGCGGGCCCAAACTGTTCAAGGAATTTGCGGAGGTGGGCCAGACGGGAGGCGACGAGTGGCGCAGTTACGGCGGGCACCGTCTATGGCACGCCCCGGAGGTCATGCCCCGCACCTACGCCCCGGACAACAGCCCCGTCGAGCACCGGTGGGATGGCGCCTCGCTGGAACTCATTCAGCCCACTGAAAAGACGGCTGGCATCCAGAAGACGATGAAAATCACCCTGGACGCCCAACAGAACCGCGTCACCGTGCTGCATCAATTGGCCAACAAGAACCCCTGGCCGGTGGAATTGGCTCCCTGGGCGCTGACCGTCATGCAAGGCCCCGGCCGGGCCATCCTGCCGCAGGAACCGCCCTCGAAGGATTTGCTGCCGGTCCGGCCCGCCGGCTTCTGGGGCTACACCAACATGGCCGATCCCCGCTGGAAGTGGGGCGCCAAATTCATCCAGCTCGCCTGCGACCCGGCCGCCAAGACGCCGCAGAAGTTTGGCGTCGGCAACAAACCGGGTTGGGCCGCCTATTGCCGCGACGGACAGGTCTTCATCAAGCGCGTCGCCTGGGATGCCGCCGCCGTGTACCCGGATTTTGGCTGCAACATCGAGCTTTACACCAACGGCGACATGCTGGAAGTGGAGAGCCTTGGTCCGCTGACCACCCTCGCGCCCAACGCCACCGTGGAACACCTCGAACGCTGGTATCTGTGCAAGGCGAAGATCGGCGACACCGATGCCGAGATCGAGGCGGCGATAAACCCCCTGCTGCGCCAGTGCCCATAGACCGTTGCCGGCCCTATCGGGATGCAAATCACCTTACCACGCAAGGATTACGACGGCGGCAAGCTGGAGCAGGAGGATTTAAAGCCAAATCCCATTGAGCAATTCGCCGCCTGGTTCGAGCAGGCCTGCCAGAGCAATGTCATCGAGCCTAACGCCATGAGCCTGGCCACCGCCGGCGCCGATGGCCGGCCGCTGGTGCGCACTGTCCTGTTGAAGAGCTACGACGCGCGCGGTTTTGTCTTTTACACGAACTTGGAAAGCCGCAAAGCGCGCCAAATCAAGGAGAACCCCAATGTCTCCCTGCTCTTTCCCTGGCTGGCGCTGCAGCGGCAGGTCATCATCAACGGACGGGTGGAGAGGGTCTCCACGGCTGAATCGCTGGCCTATTTCATCACCCGACCGCGCGGCAGCCAGATCGGGGCTTGGATATCGCTGCAAAGTTCGATCATCACCTCGCGCCAGCTTCTGGAAGAGCAATGGGCGGAAATGCAGCGCAAATTCTCCGGGGGCGAAGTTCCCCTGCCCTCGTGGTGGGGTGGCTACCGGGTGGTCCCGCAGGAGATTGAATTCTGGCAGGGACGGGTCAACCGCCTGCACGACAGGTTCTTGTACACGGCCAAGGGAGACGGCACCTGGACCATCGCCAGGCTGGCGCCGTAACCGGCACTGACGGGGTAGGGACGCTCTGCTGCGCGTCCGCGGTTCAGGACCATCGCCAGGCTGCCGCCGTAACGGGCCAACTCCGTCATTGGGCGAGTTTTGGGTGTTGCTGCGAGACTTCCGTGGGCTGGGCCAATTGGATGGAGAGGCGGAGCGCCGTCTCGGCATCGAGCTCCTGGACCAACTCATCGCGGCTTTTACTCAAGCCGAGGCGCGTTGTGGCTCCTTGGGCGCTGAGGCCTTGCAGCACCAGAAGATCATAAGCCCCAATGACATCCAGCAGGATGTTCTCGCGCTCGCTCTGCATTTCGGGCGGCTGGCTCCAAGCCGCCCAGGAATAGGCGGGTTCCTCCTCCAAGCCGTTCAGGCTCGGCCAATACTTGCTTTTATAGCCAATCTTTGCTCCAGAATAAGGGGTCACGGGCATTTCGACGAGCACAGCCGCCGGAATGTTCAAAAAAACTGTGCCTTATTTTGTAATGCCCCCCTGCGCATGCACAAACCGCGTGCCCGGCATCGGCGTCGGCCCAGCTTGTTTCAACTGGTCATCCCGAACGTCGCCGAAGCAGTTGCGGATAGGCTGAATCTTTGAGGCGTGTTCAAAAAAGAGGGGGCACTTGCCTGCCTCCCAAAATTCCCGCAAGCCACGTTTTTTATGCCGCGTTTTTTAGTGCAACTTCCCAGGATTTCGTCAATCATCCGCACGGATTATGCCCAGTTCAAACAGCGTTTCTGGCATCAGGGAAAATGGCGGTTGCCAAACGGGCCGCGAAGCGAAGCGGCTATTCCACAAAGAGTAACCGGCATAAAAAGCCGCTATGAGTTGGCTCAAGCCAGAGAACGGCCTGATTTTTCGCATCACCCACATCGCCAATGTGCCGTGCATTCTCGATCACGGCTTGCACTGCCGGAATACGGCGGAACGCGATCCGAATTACGTGGAGATCGGCAACCCTGAACTCATTGAGAGACGCACTCTTAAGCAAGTTCCAATTGCACCCGGCGGCGTGTTGAGCGACTACATCCCATTTTATTTTACCCCTCATTCACCGATGCTGCTCAACATCAAAACAGGATTCCAGGGAGTCACCAAGCGACCCATGAGCGAAATCGTCATCCTGGTTTCTTCACTGCCCGCGCTGGCCCGGAAGGGAATTCCGTTCGTTTTCACGGACCGCCACGCCTATTTGCAAATGGCCAGCTTTTTTTCCGACCTCGCGCAACTTAACCGCATTCCGTGGGATTTGCTGCAAAATCGGGATTTCAAACGCGACGTAAACGACCCCGGAAAGTTCGAGCGTTATCAGGCCGAAGCCCTCGTGCATCGGCACTTGCCTTTGACCGGCCTTTCGGGCATCATGTGCTATGGTGACGCACAGAAGACTGCATTGCAGGCTGAGGTTGCGAAACGGGGGCAATCATTGCAGGTTGTGGTTAAGCCGGATTGTTATTTCTGATGATTAGCTACACTACAGGCAATTTGCTGGACGCCCAAGCCGAGGCGGTGGTCAACACCGTCAACGAGGTTGGTGTTATGGGCAAGGGTATCGCCTTGATGTTCCGCGAGGCCTTTCCGGCCAACACAACGGCCTACCAGGCCGCGTGCAAAGAGGGAGAAGTGCGCGTCGGGAGGATGTTCGTCACCGAGAACCGCGCCCTCAGCGGCCCGCGCTGGATAATCAATTTTCCCACCAAGAAACACTGGCGGCATCCCTCCAAACTTGAGTGGATTCGTGACGGCCTGGCGGATTTGCGGCGAGTGATCGGGGAAAAGCATATCAAATCCATTGCTTTACCCCCCTTGGGCTGCGGTAATGGCGGATTGGAATGGAGTCAAGTCCGCCCGACCATTGAGGCCGCGCTCTCGCCCCTGGAAAATGTCGATGTCACTGTGTTCGCACCGACCAGCGCCTACCAGAACGCCGCCAAGCGCGCGGGTTTGGACGAATTAACGCCAGCCCGTGCCATGATTGCGGAATTGGTGCGTCGCTATTCAATCCTCGGCATTCAATGCACGAATCTCGAAGTCCAGAAATTGGCGTGGTTCCTCCAGCGAACGATTCACGGTCTGCATTTGGATAATCCGCTTAGGCTGACGTTCAAGGCCAACAAGTACGGCCCTTATGCTGATAATTTGCGCCATCTGTTGAATGGACTGGACGGCAGTTACGTCCATTGCGAGAAACGTCTGGCGGACACCGGGCCGCTTGAACCGATCTGGTTTGAGGATTCCAAGTCTGAAAACATTCGGGAATTTATGTTCAGCCGCGCCGCCCGCAAATATCTGCCCGCCTTGGAACGCACAGCCGCTGTAATAGACGGATTCGAGTCTCCGCTCGGAATGGAACTTTTAGGGACGGTCGATTGGTTATTGAGTCAGGAAAAACGGGCCGCAACTGTGGCAGCAATACGCGAAGGCTTGACGCAGTGGCCGGGCGGTCGAAGTGCCGCCCAGCGCAAGCAGAAGCTTTTCACCGATACGTGGCTGGAACTTGCCTTGCAACGGCTGACGAATCCAACGCTCCTGCCGCAGCCGTCTTTAGACCTCGGATAATGTGCGGCCAGGCTCCGCCGTCATGAAATCCAACGTGGGCGGCTAGGCGTCTCCTCTCATCGAGACATCTTGTGATATACTGTCCACATGATTGACCTGCTCCCATTTATTGGACAGTCTGGACTAGGGCCTGTTAACACTAATTGACATTTTGGATGCGACAGGCCAAAATGGGCTGGTGGAGATTACCGAGAGCCAATTTCAGCGCATTGCTGATTGCCTGCCGCGTCAGCGCGGCAATGTGAGTCTCAGCAATCTGGAAGTAATCAATGCCATTTTGTATGTGGCCGAAAACGGCTGCAAATGGCGCGGCCTGCCCAGGCAGTTGGGCAACTGGCATACCATCTATACACGGATGAACCGCTGGAGCAAGGCGGGGGTGATGGACCGGGTTTTTGCCCGGCTGCAGCAGGAGCAAATCCTGGCTATTCGGATCGAACACGTGTGCTTGGATAGCACCACCATCAAAGTGCATCCGGACGGGACCGGGGCTCTAAAAAAAACAGCCCCCAAGCCATTGGGCGTTCCAGGGGCGGCTGTACCACCAAGATTCATCTGGTTGCCGCGGATGCTCGGTGCGCCTTAATCCTCAAACTTTCTCCCGGCCAGAGGGGTGATGCCCCGCAAGGGCGGGAACTGTTGCGAGCGGGCGGCTTGGCGCCCGTTGGCTGCCATCTGATCATGGACAGCGCCTATGAAGGGGATGAAACACTGCGATTGGCGCGCCAGTTGGGCTACATTCCCGTGGTGCCGCCCAACCCCAATCGGCTTGAGCCCTGGGAATATGACCGAGTCATCTATCGCCGCCGCAACGAAATTGAACGGCTATTTCGCCGACTCAAAGGGTATCGCCGAGTCTTTTGCCGCTTTGACAAACTCGACTCGATCTTTGCCGGGTTCATCGTCTTTGCCCTAATCGTCGAAGCTTTGCGCTTTAGTGTTAACAGGCCGTAGAGCAGTTCGCACTTCTGAAGGCTGAAATCCTGCGCCCCAGGAAAATAATGTTTTAGCCGCACTGCCTGGACTTTATACTTGGTTAAGTGGGGATTGCGCCGGGTTTCCGAGAGCTTTCAGCAAACGAGTTGCGATGAGAATCGGCGCATCATCCGGCTGGCAGGGCTTCTCCGTAAAGGCGATGGTAGAGGCGGCGTTTGCGTTCCGTTTCCGTCAGGCCGAGCGGCAGCGAGGCCAGCACCATGCGCCGCGCGGCTTCGAAGCTTTGCGCGCCCATGCGGAATCGTTCCGCGCCGGACAACGCCATCAGCCGCACCCGCACCATCTCGGCGATGTCGGGCGCGGTGTCGGTCATGGTTTGCATTCCTGCCACAATGTAATCAGTCCCAGTTTGTTCGTCCAGCGCTCAATGTAGTCCGCGTCGCAACCGCTGCGGCCCAGGTTCCTGACATCGCGGAGTTGCTGTTCAGAATTGGAATTTTTTGCCCATGCCGCTTTGACGCGCGTCAGTTCTTGTCCAGGCAACGCCGCACGGTCTTTGCCAACAGGGCCGGCGCGTAGGGTTTGGGCAGATAGACAATCTCCTGGCCGGCAGCCGGAGGGATCGCCGCCGTGTCGCCGCAGTATCCGCTGGAACGGATGATTTTCAACGAACTTTTTTCTTTCTTGAGCCGCTCCGCCAACTCCAGCCCGTTCATGCCGCCCGGCATCAGCATGTCCGTAAACAACAGATCGATTTTCCGATGATGCTGTTCCCATACCTTGAGGGCTTCCGAGCCGCTGTCCGCCTCCAGAACAGAGTAGCCCAGGTCGCGGAGGCACGAGGCCACCGTGCGGCGAACCGGCAGCTCGTCCTCCACCAGCAGGATGGTTTCGCAGCCGCCTTTGATTCCCTCTGCATGGCTGGGAACCAAGGGGGCCGCGGACGGTCCCGATCCCGCTGGCAGATATACCCGGAACGAGCTGCCGTGCCCCACCTTGCTTTCCACCTCTACCCATCCTTGGTGCTGTTGGACAATTCCATGGACAATGGCCAGGCCCAGGCCGGTGCCTTTGCCGGCTTCTTTCGTGGTAAAAAATGGCTCGAATATCCTGCCCACCACCGTTTCATCCATGCCGCAACCGGTGTCGGCCACCGACAGGCAGACAAAACTCCCGGCCCGGGCCTGCGAGTTTGCCCCGGCGGCTTGAGCGTCAATCGCAACGAGCTTGGTGGCCACCGTCAACCGCCCGCCGCCGGGCATGGCGTCGCGGGCGTTGATGCAGAGGTTCATCACCACCTGCTCCAACATGCCGGCGTCGGCGAAGACCCAGTTGTCGGCCGGGGAGCCTTCGAAGACGGCTTCGATGTTCTCACCCAGGAGCCTGCGCAACATTTTGAGCAAGTCGTGAACCAGCGCGTTGACTTCCACCGGCTCGAATTGGGCCACTTGTTTCCGGCTCAACACCAGGAGATGGCGGATCAGGCTGGCCGCGCGCAAGATATCCTTTTCCACCTCTCGGAGGGCGTCCCTGGCGCTCTTGGGCAGACGCGGATTGCGCTGCAGCAGCCCCAGATGCATGAGGGTGGCGGTCAGGATGTTGTTGAAGTCATGCGCCACACCGCCGGCCAATTGTCCAATGGCATCCATTTTCTGCGACTGGCGCAGTTGCTCCTCCAGATGTTTCCGTTGCGCAATGTCCTCTCTGACGGCCAGAAAATGGGGGATCCGGCCGGTCTGGTTGATCATCGGCGAAATCACGGCCGATTCCCAATAGAGCCGGTCCTCCCTGGCCTTGTTGAGGAATTGACCGCCCCATTCGTGCCCGCTGCTGATTGTTTCCCAAAGCTGCTTGTACTCGCCGGGAGCGGTCTGGCCGGATTTGAGGAAGCAGGGATTTTTGCCGGGGACCTCTTCCTGGGTATAGCCGGTCAGCTTGGTCAAGGATGGAATGACATGCTCAATGTTGCGGTGCAGGTCGGTGATGGGGATGTTGACCGGGCTTTGCTCCAGCGCCCGCAACATCTTCAGCAACTCGTGCTCGGCCCGTTTGCTTTCGGTCAAATCCTCGACAAAGGCATCGATGAACTTGAATTTGCCCTGTTGGGTGCGCGCGGCCTTCATGCGCACATGGGCGGCGAAGGGCGAGCCATCCGTGCGCAACAACTCGACCTGGCGCTGCACCACTTCCTCCGATTCCATGGCTTCGCGCACCAAGGCGCGTTCCTGCTCGCTGTTGAGGAAGAACTCGGCGGGGATCTGGACCCGGGCCGCCATCTCAGCCGGGCTTTGGTAGCCCAACATGCCGGCCAGGGCGGCATTGGCGGCAACCAATCGGTAGAGGGTGGCCTGGTAAATGCCGATGGGCGCATTGTCGAAGATGTCCCTGAAGTCATCCCCGGATTGGCGGAGTGTTTCTCCGGCCCTGCCGGCGGAGTGGCGGACTTGGTGTTTGACGGCTCTCCGCGTCATAGGGGACTTCCACATTGGCCAAGGTTGAAAGGTTGTTTCCTATTCATTGATCCCCCAGTGAAGGAGAGGCTCGCTTCGGATTTCGTTGAGCCGGAATGCCGCCGGCTCCTCGACCAAAGTGGCGCTGTCGGCAGGCTCCGCTTGCGACAGCAGCGCCCGGACAGGCTGGGGGCGCGCGGGGGGATCAAGCTCAAGCGGCGCCCCTGGCGTCGTCATGGCCGGCAAAAACATTTTGAAGGTTGCGCCCCGGCCGGAATCGCCATCGATCTCAATCCAACCTCGATGTTGCTTGACAATGCCGTGGACCAGGGCCAGCCCCAAACCACTGTGGCTGCCGGAGTCCTTGGTGGTGAAGAAAGGTTCGAAGACGCGCGACCGGAGGTCTGGGGCGATGCCGGAACCGGTGTCGCGGACGCTCAAGCAGACCAATTCCTCCCGGCCCGCCAGCGGGTTGCCAGTGGTGTCGGAGCGCTCCATGACCAGGCGTTCGGTGGTCAAGGTGAGCAAGCCGCCCTGGGGCATGGCCTCGAGAGCGTTGACCAACAATTGGCGGATGACCTGCGCCAACATGGCGCTGTCGGCCAGAACCCGTGGCAAGCCGGCGCAATAGATGCACTCGCATTCCAACCTGCCTTTGGCAGCGGGCAGAAATTCGCGCAGCACGCCCTCGACGACCCGATTGAGGTCGAGGGCTTGGAAATCGGGGACCTGGCGTTGGGAGAAACAAGCCAGTTGCCGGATCAGATGCGCGGCGCGGCGGGACGCAGCCAGGGTGCGTTCCACCAGTTCCCTGGATTCCGGGCGGAAATGGTTGTTGAGTTCCAAGAGCAATTGGCTATTGGCGTGGATGGGCGTGAGCAGGTTGTTGAAATGATGCGCGATGCCCGCCACCAACTGGCTGAAGGCCTCCACGGACCGGATGTTGGCCCAGTCCGCTTTTCGTTTCCTGCCGTCCGTGATGTCCTGGCTGACGGAGATGAAATGAGTAATCGGGCCGCCGCCGTGCCGGCGCATGGGCGTGGTGGTCTGGGCTTGGACGCAAAGGCTCCCGTTGCGCCGCCGGTTAATGAACTCGCCGCGCCAAGTTTCCCCGCCCAGGAGGGTGTCCCAGAACTGACGATAGAACGACGGGTCGTGTTTGCCCGACTTCAAAACCTGGGGCGTCATGCCCAGAAGCTCGCCAGCCGGGTAGCCGGTCGATGCGCAGAACGCCGGGTTCACCCACAAGATGCGCGCCTCGTGGTCCGTGATCAAGATGCCGCAGTCCACCGCGGCCAGGGCTTTGGATTGGAGGATCAGTTGGTCCAAGCTCTCAGAGACAGGACGTTCTGCCGCAGCTCTGGCGCCGAGGTTCATCGTGGCTCAAAGCAAAAGGTCCCCTGTCGCGCTGGAGGAGGCGGATTCACAAGTGTCAGATGAAAAGCGCGCCGGCATGTTTGCCGGTTCGTTCGGGAACCGCGGTCGGCGCCATGCCCGGCCCGGGGCGATGCCTCTTTGGACCGGACAATTTGGCCGCGGGCGACTGCGCCGCCCCGGATTGGCTGCGGCGCCATTCCTTCAGAAGCTGGCGCTCGGCCTCGAGCCAGATCTCCTGGTCCGCGTTGCCGGGCCGCCCGCGCTCTTCCCAGAGACGCGCGGCCAGCCGGGCGATTTCCGGGTGGCCGGGCCGGGATATGGAGGAGGATGGGGTGTCAATTGCTTGCATGGTGTTCCTTATAGTTGACTGTTTGATGTGCCTGAGCCGCGCCCAAGGCACTGCCCAATGGAGCGCAGAGCTTATTAGACGCAGAATTCATCCTAATAGAATTACCGTGCCGGCGCGGACCCCGGCAATGGGAGAAAGGCCCCTCCGCTTGTAGTCCCCGGCCTACACGCCCCGGCCGCGGCTCAGGCCGCGGGATGGGCGCGCCGGCACGATCTTTTCCACCAAGCGATGGTCCAGGGCATAGTGGACCAGCTCGACGTCGCTTTGCAGGTGGAGTTTTGCCAAAAGACGCGCGTGGAAGGTGCGGACGGTCTTGACGCTGAGAGAAAGATCGGCGGCGATTTCCTTCAAGGACCGGCCCATGACCACGAGGTGCAGAACCTGAAACTCCCGCTCCGACAGTTTTTCATGGAGGGGCTGGCCGCCGCGGCCGGCTTCGGCGGCGAGGAGCTCGGCGAGGGTCGCGCTCACGTATTTGCCGCCGTCCAGGACCTTGCGCGCGGCTTGGACGAGGTGCTCCACGGCGCTCTGCTTGTCGAGGTAGCCGCTGGCGCCGGCGCGCAAGACGCGCACTCCCAATTGTTCTTCCGGGGCGCTGCTGAGCACCAGCACCGGCAGGCGGGGATGGTTGCGGCGGACTTCCTGCAAAACGGCCAGGCCATTGCCGCCCGGCATGAACAAGTCAAGAATCAAGATGTCCCAGCGCCGCTGGCGCAGGGCCTCCAGCGTTTCCGCAATCGTGGCCGCGCCGCGGAACTCAGCCTGGGGGAATTCCTCGGCCAGCAGTTGCTCCAATCCCTTCCGCACCACGGCGTGATCGTCGGCGATCAGGATGCTGGTCATAAGCTGCGCTCCGGTTTCAGGCTCGACGCCATGGGAAGCCGCACCTCCACCGTGGTCCCGCCTTCGGCCCGGGCCTGGATGGCGCACCGCCCCGCCAGCATCGACGCCCTCTCGCGCATGCCCAGAAGACCAATCGACTGCGGATCCTCCAGGTCGCTGCTTGGAACGCCGTGGCCGTTGTCGTGGACAGTCAATATGACTTCATCTCCCTGGCGCCACAGCCGGATATCGACTTTGGTCGCGCCGGCGTGGCGGGCCACGTTGGTCAAACTTTCCTGCAGGATGCGAAACAAGGCGGTGGAGCGGTCCCGGTCCATGGCCAGGCCCTGCTCCGGCACACGCGCCTGGCAGCGGATTTCGGTGCGTTTCTGGAAATCGGCCGCCACCCATTCGACGGCGGCGCACAAACCGAGGCTGTCCAGGACGGCGGGCCGCAAATCCGCGGCGATGCGCCTGACGGATTGGCTGGCCTCATCCGTCAAGTTCATGATGGCGCCGATTTTTTCCTGCAGGGCGCTTTGTTTCCAGAGACTGGCCGGCTCGGCCAGCCGGCGGCTCAGCCAGGCCGCTTCCATTTTGAGGCAGGTCAATTCCTGGGCCAGCACGTCATGAATCTCCCGGGCCGCATGGGCGCGTTCCTCCTCGCGCGCCGCCTGAATGCGCGCGGCCAGGGCGCGAAGCTGCTCGCGCGAGGCGCGCACCGCCTGCTCCCCCCGGGCTTCGGCCTGTTCGGTCCGCCGTTTGGCTTCCAGGTGCAGGAGGCGGACTTCAAGCAGGTTGTGGACGCGCACCAGGGCCTCCGCCAAATCGAACGGTCTGCTGATGAAATCCCTGGCCCCGGCTTTCAGGGCGCGCAGCATGTGATCCGGTTGGGCGGTGATGACCAGAACGGGAAGATACCCGTCGGTTTCAACCGCCTTGATGCCCTCCAGCACTTGGAAACCATCCATGCCGGGCATCTCCAGATCCAGCAGGATCAGGGCATACCGGTTCTTGCGGTACAACTCGCAGACCTGGCGCGGATCCCGGGTGGAGTCGATGGAGACGTAGCCGGCGTCGCGCAGCATGTCCTCCAGAAGGGACACATTGTCCTCCTGGTCGTCAACGATCAGGATGCCCGCGTTCAGAATGTCCGATGAACCGATCACAGCGCGTGTCAACCTGCCTTATGCACTTTGCCGCCGGAGGGTAATCGCTTTCGCAGGAAAGCGCAAGCCGGAGGCCGGGCCCTGTCGCGACTTTATGGAAATGTCCCCTTTTGGACTCGATAGAAATGTCCCCTTTGGCCGGTGTTGCGGGAGCAACATCGGCGCTAATGGAGACATTGAATATGAGTCGAAAAGAACGGAATCGTT